>ERZ1026868.38-NODE-38-length-116568-cov-120.310017_pt1 | contig 116568 bp, 130 predicted proteins | sample MGYA00380164_ERZ1026868 | MGnify/ENA primary metagenome ERZ1026868 (study PRJEB33269, sample SAMEA4719800) | human gut metagenome | biome: human-associated habitat; feature: organic feature; material: feces | place: Cameroon | collected 2013-10 ...
TTATTATATATGTATATATTATTAATTATATATATTATTATATTATATATTAATATTATTATAATTATATTATTATATATTTATATATTATTAATTATATATAATAGATCTTACTCTTATCTCTTATATATTTATCTATTACTCTTATATATTATATATAAACCCTCGGAGAGTATATATAACGCGCGCGCGATATTATATATTCCCTAAAGGGAATATATAATAAGGGGATTGCTCGCTTTTACAACAGTCTTAGAAGGTGGTGTCTGGGGTGTAGTTCATCTTCGTCTGTTCATCAACATAGAAGATAAAATGACCATTCTCATCAGTTGCTTCTGCGTGAAAAACAACATAAACATGATCACCCTTTTTAAGCTTCTTTTCAGCTTTGTGAGCAACACCTCCGATGGCTACCATATCCATAATACAAAAGTGTTTATTCTTACCGAGGCCATCTTTCCCGGTGCAGAGAGTGTAGGTTGCTTTTTTACGAGTACAACCACTGGGGCGTTCTTCGTCAGTTATTTCAACAGGGGATATAATTTTCCCTATTACAGATCCGTGGAACATAATCTTTTTCTCCTTGTGAAAGTCGGCGGCGGACATGTACCATCCGTCGCCTTGTAAATATGCGTAATTGCCCGCCGCCTTAAAATGGTAGTTCTTCGTAGTCCTCTGAGGATTCGGGTGTAACCTCGTCCGCCGCCCCTTCAACAGAGTCGTCGTTGTTGGTTTCGTCTACCGGTCCACTACGTTGCTTAACCACGGTGAACGAAAACTTATTAAGCTCGCCGGTTCCTGCGCCACTTAGGACGAGGTAAACATACCCGCCCCTTTGAAGATTGTGTTCGGCGTAAGTCGCTTGCCTACCCATGGCAACAACTTCGATGCTGCACCATTTGCCGAAATCTTTACCAGTGCAGACAGTATAGGCCGCTGTCTTTACTTTATTACCGCGAGCCAATTGCTTTTCACCGATGGTGATGTTGGTGATGATTTTTCCGAATACGGTCGTCTCAATCATTAGATTATCCCTCCTAGAGAGTTATTGTTGCGAGGGGCCTTTTTACTTGGCCGCCGCCGCTTTTTGTGCCGCCCTCATCGCCTTCATACGTTCGGAGTTGGCGATACGTTGTTCTTCGGTCATCGTGCGAGTCCTATGAACGCCTCTTAATGATAAGAATTCTTTGGGTGCTTCGATTTCGTACGCCACCGGTTGCCCATCATAAGTGGATATCGAGCGCAGAATATATTCCTCAGGACTCTTTGTCATCAATCCCCTGAGTTTAGTGACTATTGTGTTGTCGCTGGTCCAGATAGTCATCTTGTCGCCGTTGCGTTCAAAAACGATCGAAGTCTCTTGTTCATCCAAAGGGTTATTCGGGAAAGCGACCAAGTCGTCAACCGTGTACGTCTTTTTTTGTTTAACCATAAGCTAAACCTCCAGTATTCTTTTTTATACTTCTATTATACCACATGGCGGCGGGTATGTCAACATAAGGTGACAAATACTTCTAACTTATAGTATAATAAAGACATCGTATTCCACAAACAAAAATACCTCGGTCGATAAATCTGTCGACTAAACTCTTTTCTTTTACTACAGAGCTTAGATAAGTTCAAGAAAAACCAAAAAAGGGTATCTCAGACCATTTTCCCCCATTACACGTCCGCCCACACCAAAAAAAATACCCAGGCTGCTATGCCTGGATATCTTTCTTATTCCTCATCATCCCATTCGTCGTCGTCTTCGTCCGCCAGCATAATCTGGCACTCAGGGCAGATCTTGTTGTACATCGCCACCCATCCCTTCGGATTCCTCCATACCGTCCTAGTGGTGACGTCACACCAATGAGCGATGATGCTGACGACGGACTTAACCGACTGAGGACGATCGTATTCGAACTTGAAGCACGGGCATTCACGAATGTTGTACTCCTCACCCAACGCCCCCTGATGCGTCTCATACTTGCTCCCTTCCACCGGGACGCCAGTCTTGAATTTCGAGCAGGAATGTTCCTTATTGTCGCGAGCGTTCATACAGGACCAGCACAGGGTGTCTGACTTCAGGTTGTTGAAGAAGATCCTGGCGTTGATGGCTTCGACTTCCGACTTGGTTAATTTGGTTGCTTTAATGACTCTTTTCATATCAGTATGTCTCCTAATCTTTTTATACTCTAAGTATAACATAAGACCGGTGGTTTGTCAACATATTTTTAGAAAAAAATAAAAAATTTTTGAAGAAAAAATAGTGCAAAATTTTCCTATTCAGTAGTGCAAAAATTTACCATCGGCGGCGGACATTTTTTTATGCGGCTGCGCCCGTTTTTTACCCGTTAGCAATGGTTTAGAAAACTGAACAAATTGCTACCAAAACAGTCCTGGCGGAGCCGCATTTTTACGAAAAAATGGGGTATTTTGGGATATTTGTGAAGAAAATTGTAACACGACATCGACGGCTGATGACGAACGATGATGACGTAATGTACCATAAACGGTACATAACTTTAGACAAAAATGACACCGTCCGCCGCCCTGAGTAGGATAAAAAATTACTATTAAAGAGGACAAAAAATTACCATTGATTTCACCGATCAAAGGGCGCGAATTCGATGCTTTTTCGTTACCAAAAATGTACAGTTTTTTTAACGATCGGTGGCGGCGGATGAGCCTGTAAATGACCCTAATAAGGTGACAAAATGACCCCAATAATGACCCTAATGTGTGTCAAAAACGAACGGAATCCTGCGGTTTCTATGCAACATCGGTCCCCGTTTTCTCTGTGCAAAACTTGCATTTTTATGTGCAAACTTTAATTTTTGTGTGCAAACTTGCGTTTTGTCGGCGAAATCGGCTGCTGACATCGTGCGTTGTTTCCCAAAAAGGAATCAAATCGGGTATTGGATAACGCCAAAAAAGGACAAAATCGAATGCCTACGGCTGCCAACGTCCGCCGCCTACGTGTACCAATGTCTATCGCCTACGTGCAAATAATGCACAAAAAATGAGCCAAATTGGTGCAGATTTTACACTTTTCCAGACGATATTGAGGTGGTTTTTACACCTTTTCCACCCCTTTAATTCCGTCGATTTCGACCAGTTTAACCGCCTCGATTTCGACACGGTGGTCCAAAGTGGTCAGCCGTCCCTATTTTAATAAAAAAAAAGAGGCCTCGGAGCCTCTTATATTATATAGTATATATATTATTTATAGCGCGTTCTCGGTGATCCACTTCGGCACTACCACAAGGGTGTCCCTTCCACATTCGACCTCGACGATGGCTTCGTCCGATTGCGCTCGAAGGTCGACGACGAAATAGAAGGTCGGGTTTTCCTTGGTTAAGATTAGGAAGCGGACCTTTTCATCGAACGCCGTGTTCGGATAAAGACTACGGACGCTGGCGAATTCGGCCGGTAGAATGGGCCGCTCAAACTCTAATTGGTTGTCTTTGTCGAGTTTGTACTTGGTACACGCTGTGTAGGTGCAGGCGCCGCTGCTGTCGACGAGTTCGCGAATGCGACTACGAGCGATGCCATCGTTGTACGTCCAAAGCTGACGGATGATGTATCGGGTAACGACTGTGAATGGTTTGTAGGGACTCGACATGAGGTTGACGAAGACCGACTTCGGAAGACGATATCGGAGTTCGTGTTCGAGTTCGTACGATGATGAGTTAGTTGTCATTTGTTGCCTCCTTTGGTGGTGATTTATAGGGGTTTATGGGGGTTTATGGGGGTTATAGCGGGTTATGGGCGGTTAGAGGGAAATTTTGCCCTTTTTACAAAGGGGTCCAGGACGTCCTATGCAATTTCTGACCACTTCTGACCACACCCCTAAAAATTAAGCGTTCATATAGACCATTCGGTCTATATGAGTCTGATTATAGTCTTATAAATTACCTTCTTGTTCTGCTCTTTCAGCCTTTCTCAAAAGCATCTTCGCACACATCGGGCAGAACACGTAGGAGTGTCCCCATGTTTCGTTCTCCGTCGTCCGGCCATAAACTTCGACTCTGGCCATAGCGTTGCCCGACGGGAATTCTCGTCCGCAGTTATCGCACGTTTCCTGTTCTCGTACTTGTACAAAACGAGGGCGATTGACTTTCATCTTCTCAATCAGCGGAAATTCTCGATGTCCGATATATAACCCAATCTTTGCCAATTTGTTGTTGATACATTCTCTTTCTGTTTTTAAGTCATCCATACAGGGCTGCCCTTTATTCGGGCAGAAATTACAGAACCAGCTTTCGATCAGCAGACGGGCTCGTTCGTTGGTTAAGCCGTTCTTAATTTGCTGGCTCTTCTCTTTACGTCTAACTGAACGAATATAGCATCCTCTCAACTGCCCCAGCACCGCTCGGCAGTCGTTGCAGATCCACGCAGAGTCATCGAAGAGCAACCCGTCGTTTTCGGGTTTACCGCAGACAGCGCACGTCCGACAGCGTTTGGTGGTTAAATCTTCGAATGTCTGTTTGATTTCGTCAGCCATCTTTCTTACTCCTTACAAAATATACCAATTAATATCTTCAGCGACGGGCTCCAAATCCGCATCTTCAAAATGATAGTGCTCACCTTTTCTCTCTTTAGGGAATATAACGGTACCGCCGACTTCGTTATAACCATGTCCGTCATCAGTAACCAAGACAAAACAACCTTCTGCCTTACCTCTTACCACCTTCGCGTAGCTCCCGATTTCTACATCAACACGTCCTTTTGCCGACAAAGGCTCTAACATCTTAGTTGTAAAATATACATAAGGGGCCTTGATGGGATTCGCGAATTTAATTTAAGACGAACGCCGCGACCAATCTCGGTAATTTGAGCAACCTTGCCACACAATACTTTTGCAGATGCGGGGAAACCCATGCCAACTTTAATATCGCCGTTGTCAGCGACTCCGTACTCTTGCGCCATATCATCCCATTCGCGGATTGTCACTAAATCTCCTACTCTAAATTTTGCCATTTTTTTTTATATCTCCTTTTCTGTTCTGTACTCATTATACATCAACCGTCGTCGTTTGTCAACCTTTTGTGACAGAATTCCAACGCGCTTCAACGATTTTGAGGAACCGGTCGAACGAGAGTTCTTCAAGATATCGTTCGGGGGTATAGTCGATGTCGTCATACCACTTGAAACAATAATCAGGATATCGGGTGCCCGATTCTTTAACAACCAAAGCGAAATCTTTGCGAGGATATGCTTTGTATTTGCTTTCGGTCATTGTCGTTCTCAATTCCTCTTTGAGGGCGTTGAGTAGTTTATATAGCTTTGTTACGACAGGAGCATATTCGGGTGCATAAGTCACGAATTCGTCCAAGTCGCCAGCGCGGTAATATTGCAATAACCCTTTGAACGAAACCTGCCCATTGTTCTTCATGTAATGCGCCGCGATGTATGTCGGTGATTTCACCTTGATTCTATTCCAGTTAGCGTCAACTACAACATACCCTTCTTCATTATAACTCAAATGAGCCGCTGCCTCTATACAGTCTTGGAGGGAATGAAGAGGATATTCGGTTGGTTTCTGCACCCCGATGTTGGGATTGCTCTCTTCGTTCGTTTTGTTGTTTCGAGTGCCGATGTGGTAGATCGTTGGTTCGCCATATTGACACACGACTTTATTATATTTCGAGCAAAGTTCAAATGAATAAGTGCAGTCAGGATTGAGATGCTCGTAGGATGGGAGCTGTGTCTGTCGCGCCGCATCGAAGAGTTCGCCGAAGGTGTGATATGGACAGTTGCCTGTTATAAGGTCTGACTGCTGGAGCTCCGCCTTGTAAGCGTCAATCGTCCCGTTTGTAGAGACACGCCATTGTCCTTTGTCGTACCATACTTTAATGAGCGAGCCGTCCATCTTGGCTTGGCAGCGTGCCGTCGTCCAGTCTATTTCAGGAGCATAAGACTCGCCGAAATTACCGAATTTATCGAACGAATGACAAACCACTTCCCAAGTATATTTGTTCAAAATTAAACCACGGCATTCTTGAACAATTGGGTTGGCAAAATCGGCGGTAATTCCATATTTTAAAAGAAGGTAGTTTTCATCTTCTTTTATTGTAATGGAAAGTCCTTCCAATGTTTTGCGCCAGTTTAAGTCTGTTTTGATTAAATTTTGAACTTTTAATTCCATAGTTTTACGCTCCTGCGATGTCACATTCGTTGAAGAAGTCGAGCAAGATTTTGATGTTCGCCGGCAACGATTTATATCGTCTGCTCTCTTTCACAAACTTCAACATATGTATATTTATAAGATACGCCGTGCATAAGTCAGCGTCAATATTCGTAGCATCTACGCCCTCAATTCCGAGATAAAGATACGTCGAAACGTTCTCGTGCCCATAATAATGAGCTTCTTTCGGCGTGAATTCTTGTCTCGCGTTGAAGAAGGATTTTACGAAAGGCTTACCAACGTCGTGCCATGTTGCCACCTCTCGAAGGATTGGGTAAACCAAATTTTTTGTATCTTCGTCGGGGAAACGAGAGTTATCCTCGGCGTACAAAAGTGTATGAACTGCTTTTTGGACTCGGTAGATGTGTTCGATAATTGAGCCATCGTGATGAGGGTTATCGTGAGGAATATTTAGCAAATCGAACAACTCTGCGGAATCATATCCCACGCTGTCATTCTTGAGAATGGTGATGTCATCCCACCCCTCGTCATAGTAGGGGACCTCAAATTGTGTCAACATGCGCCGAATTACTTCGGGTTCTACCTTTCTTTCTCTTCTGGCGTTGCGTTCTAAACAAGTGCTGTATCGAGCCCACACAACAATTGCATGTTTCTTCGTACCTTTTGGGAGTTGCTCCAGTAAACCTCTGCGGCGTCTGCTCGCGAGATTGGTTGCATCGTAGCACACCGATTCTCCTTTTAAGAGAGCTTCTCTGGTACGACGCAACATTAATTCAAACACCTCGTTGCGCTTGCCGAGAATATTTTCGTCGCCATAAAGCTCATTGCGAATCGCATCACTACTGATGATTGTTACACTTTTTTGAGCCGCAGCTATTGTACTCTTCCCCGAACCAGGAAGCCCTATATACATATAAAAATCGGCCATGGTATACCTCCAATATATTAAGGTTCTCTTTCGGTCGTAACCTATTCGAGATTTTCCTGCTCAAGTGAACCAATGTTCACAGTATCAACAGGCTCTTCCTCTCTACCTGAGAGTGCTATATTCAAAATATTTATTGCAGCGTTTACGTCTCGGTCGTGGTGTGTTCCACAATTAGGACAAGTCCATTCGCGAAATTACAGCAAGTTAAGATGTCCCAGTTCTTCTTCGGGAACAAGTTCAAAATGATCTTCGTCAACGCTCGGAAACGTATATCCTCGGTATGGGGCAGAAATGATAACAGTGCCCTGTTGGTCAGTGGCGCCTACGTGATCGTACGGTACAACAATTCCAACACAAGGAACCTCGTTCAGCTCGTCGTTACCTAGTGCTATAATAGCACCTCTAATAATGTCTCCAAACTCAAATTTGCTCATAATTCAATTCTCCTTTTAATCTTTTTACTCAACAAATATCAAATGCAACCCAACGCTCTCATCGGTGTAGTTTCGTTTCCAGCCGCCGAGTTCTTCCCTAACCTTCTCACAAATAAGACCGAGCTTATTATACCCTAACCACAAATGCGAGTCAACTCCCCAATAAGAATCTTGTTGGTTACGGCTGTTACTTTCGATAAGTTGAGCATCTCCTGTCTCTAACAATCGTTGTAAAAGATCGCGATTTTGTTGAAACTTGGCTTTCACAACCTCGTACATGACTTGGTCTTTGATAGCTTCCCAGTCGTTACGAGGCGAAACCAAGTGCCCCAACGATTTTGCTTCTTGAGGAGGTAAATTAGTAAATTTTAGACGTTCTTGGGTGTCTGTAGTTTTTTGTGCTTGGAACGCCGCCTCGCTATTTTGATAGGTTATCCCTTTATAGGTAACTTGACACTTGTAAAAATTATCTAGGAAGCGAAAATAGCTAATATTGCTTGTTATCCACCGTCTCATAGTGTCTTTCCCTTTGTTTTCGCGAGAGCTCTTCTCGCTTCTTTTTGTGCGTCGGTAGCATAATAATAATCGATGGCGTCATACACAAGCCTTTCAATCCATCGTTTCGCGTCGCACTTTAAGGTCATCATCGCCTCTTCGGGCGAACGTCCACAACCCATAAGTCGGGGGCCATCTTCGGGAAGGAGACCTGTAAGTTCTGCCCAATACACTGTCACGCAATTATCTTGCTCTTCTGTTATCTTGATTCTGACCATATTTTTTTCCTTTTACTTCACCAATTTAAATAGTTTTCTCCTAATCTATCAGGGAGTGTTCTGCGTAAAACCCCGCGATCCAACGCTTCATATTGGAAGAGAAATAATCTGTCTCTATTAATTCTCTGTAGTTGTACAACTCTCTTAACCTATAAATATAGGCAGCAGCGATATCCTTCACTATCTCAACACAGTGGTTCTTGGCTTGTTCTATGCCGAAGTCGTATTTAAGCAGCGTGCTTTTTTCTTGTTCCCACTTCTTATCAAAGAATCTGTTCAAGACATATTTCAGTATCTCTTCAATGTATCTCGGATCGTCGTCAAACTCCTTAAAATGATACTGTGAGCAGAATTCGCGGAATTTCGCGACCGAACAGACGCCACCAAAGAAGCAGTCACAAATGGTTAGTCTATTTCCGCCCGCTTCTAAAACTTCGACTGCGTCTTTGTGCGTCAGCCGGAATCGTAGATCGTCCATCGCGCGGATGAATTCGTCTCTATAATTATTACCCTCTTTATTCATATCCTTCTCCTTAAACTTCGGTGACTATCGGCCCTTCTTTGACCTCTTCTTTCGTAATCGCCGGTGTAAGGGGTTTTTTGAAGAGTGAGAGTTTCTCGTAATGTGTCAGCAAAGTCTTGATGAGATCCCTAAACGGCATCGTTACCGCAAACTGTAAACTGTACCCGTAATTATCCAGATCGAACACCGACAGCGCCGCAAGCAGCATGTAAGCTTTTGTGATATACCACATCGGCAGCTCCGAGGGTTCTTCGGCGACGTCGAAATAAGTCAGCAAAAATATCCACATGTCGCGAGGAAGTCTCTTCATAATTGCGTCGACATACCTGTCTGCTTGGGAATATTGTTCCAAGAGCTTTTTGAACGCCTCTTGAGAAATAAAAGTGCTGAAAAATTTGTCGCAGATTGCTTCTCTATCTTCTACAGTTGTCCCTTCTACGAGACAGCGCTGCCGAAAGTCGTCAAACTCTCTAACGAGGCGGACTATCTTCTTTGCGTACTGATAGTCTGTCTCTCCGACAGTTATTTGTCTTGTCGTAGTATCCATAATTCAATTCTCCTTTTAACCGCCGATTCTTGGATCGGGAGCTTCCCAGTTGAAGTCGTTATATGGAATTATTCTATCTATCGTGATTTTCCCTTGAAGGACTTCGATTTCTTGGCAAAATTCCATACCCGACTCAGTGGCAAAAATACGAAAGTCAACGCCGTACTTTTTGGAAATCTGAGCAAGGTTATCGGCTACAATGCCCCACGCTTGTTTAACATCTATGAAAATTAAACAAGTATCTCCCCGTCGGACTACACAACTGTCGATAACGTCGCTGGCAACGAACATCCGGCGGGTATCTTTGATATAAAGCTCATCCGTGTTTGTGATATACACGCCGTTGTTGTCGATTTCTGTAGTTACCCCTTCGCGTGGAATCGCTGTTTCTTCAAGACTGATTATCCCATTGTCATTCAGATGTGGAATATATTTATAATCGTTATAATCAGTCCCTTCAAAAAGAAATCTCTTAATATTCTCCATTGAACCACGTACTTTAAGTACGCCTTCGCACCAATTTGGCATCGTTATATCTCCTGTTGTTTGAATTCTCTTATTAGATAATCTCCACGTTTTTGAGATTTGTATAGTGTGTGGCACCGTGTTCGTCCTTGATGCCAATATACGTTTCAAAACCAAACCACTGGTTTTGTCCGTGGTGTTTGCGTGACAAGTAGACAACCTCGCCGGTTGTTCCAATTGGTACTTTTCTACCTTTAATGACCCGCACTTGTTGTCCGAAGAATCGCCGATGCTCGTTTATCTCTGTGGCAGCTTCTAAGTTGTCTGTGCGAACCGCATACATATACAGATTTGTATACTCTTCATCTGAGTACCGTTGTTGTTTAAGTGTTGCCATTGTAACTCCTTTTGGGCGTGTTACCCTTGTGATCTAATTTAATAGTAACACAATTATCGGGGTTTGTCAACAAATTTTACCAAATTAATATAATTATAAACGCAGATTAGATTGTTTGATCGCCAAACAGTGGCGCTCCTTCTGTTCCTAAAGACTCTAAGACTTCAGCTTCGCATGCAGACAAGAAAGTAAAGTATTCGTTCATTAGCGAGAGCGACTTGGCAATTTTAGCAAGTTGTCTATAGACAACCTCATAACAGAATTTATACTTCGCCGTTTTGAAACAGCACACGTGGAAATTGTATGCTCGAGTGGAATGATAATTTTCGCGCTCGTTATCGAGTTCTGTAAGTTTGTCGAGGTACAGGACTTTACAGGCGAACGTAGCCAACCGTTCTGCCAGTTCGGTGTCTATTTTATCTTGGACCAGCCCCTTGAGAATCAGTCTTGATCCCATCGGTTTACGGTCGATAGGAGTGAGCATATCGCAGATGGTAGACACCACTTGGCGACGGCTCATTATTAGTGAGTAAAATACAGAAAGGGCTGTTTCACTTTGCTGTTTGGTGCCGGTGAAACCTTTCCCTATAATTTGGAGGGTATCAAAAAACCTTTCCACATCTGCGTTGGACATCTTTTTGCTTTCTTTAATTTTCATGATTTATCTCTCTTTTCGTATATTCTTCGTGTATTTTTCGTAGGTTGGGAAGATATAGTGCGTAATGCACTGCGGTTGCTCTGCCGTGATAAATAACCCCCTCACCGTCGTGCGCCAACAGACTCCAACCACAGAGTTCGTGGCATTCCATCGTTTCGCGCAAGATGTCTATGGGGTAAGTTTCTGACCATTTGCCGAGCGCTTCGTTGTAAGCCTTTTGCTCTATCTTTTCTGCTTGAGTAACAAACTCTTTGGCGAGCGCTTGTAGATCGGTGTTGTCGTCGACGAATAACGACACTGTATAAGTTTCTATTTTACCGCGCAGCTCTTTGTAAGTCTCGTTCTCGAAATGTGAGACGATAACCTCTATCCCCCGCACATTGTTGGACGAGTGGTAACAAGGATAGTCCATTTTTGCGAATTCAGAGGCAACGGCTTGCCTGAGTGCGCTGTCTAATTCACGATTAATCATTTGAACCTCTTAACAACTCGTCCTCGGTGATGTTCTCGTCGTCGTCGCATTCGTATGCGATTTCGAAGTTGGTATCAAACCGCGTGATTTTCGAGAACGGCGTACCAAGACCGAGGTCGTACTCACCTTCTGGGAGGGGTTTGGTGCACCTGTGATGAGCGAAAAAGAAGTCGTTGAGGGCTTGCGAGAGGGGAAGACCGTATTCTTGATAAACCCACAGGCCATCGCCGTCGTGTTTGCCCAAATAAAGAGCGTCTCCACATTGTTTGCATCTTAAGTAGATTCTATTGTTTGCCATATTATACCTCCTCTTGTTTCGGGAACCAATAAATCAAGACTGCGAGCGGCAGTAGAGTGTCTTGGCGCTTTTCTGTAACTATCACAAAGTCGTTAAGCAGTAGTTTATTATTCTCGATACCATCTGCCATTTTTGCAAGGAATGCTCGGAACAGATTTTTATTGATGTCGGTGAGAGTTTTATAACCGAGGGTTCGGTCCATCACCAATTCAAACACACGCGGGAAGAAACAATCTATTTGCTGGGCCTGATTTGGGTCCGAGATAGTCTGCTGGATCCGTGCGGTGTCAGCAGCGTCCGGTTTCCCTAAGCGCAGACGGTGTGTAACCTCGTCGTCAACCGTGGTGGCATCGTACGAGAAATAATACGTTTTATTGGGAATGAGAAAATCTACAGCTTGTGTAAGCTCTAGGAAAAGAGATAAGAGAATCTCTTTGGTGGACACTTCGTATATAGGCAAGAAGATTTTACTCGCCTCGGTAGTGATGGTCGATTGCATCATGATTTGTTCTCCTCTAGAACCTTGTTATAGATTGCTTCGGCGGTTTCCATCGCGACTGCACAAAACTCTCCTGATAGAAACGAATCACACTTAAAATCACATACATTGCATATATATTTTGCAATTTCGTTAATTTGCTCTTGTTTTGTTTTCATAATCTACTCCTCAAGCATTTTTTTTGCTTTGTATAAAGCAATAGCAGTTTCTTTGCCTATTACATACCACCCATTACAAGAATATTCCTCATAGTCGTCATCTGGGTTTTTTTCGAGTTTACAACCATACATATCCATATACCATCGCAATGCAGTTTTCAATGTCTTTTCTTCTTGGTCAGTCATTTTACACTCCTTATTATGTTATAATATATCGTGTCGCCGTTGTTGAATGTGATTTGTCCACACGGAACCGCGCACTCTTTTTCGGTGCAGAACTGCAACGAGTTATCGTTTGCGTAATAATCCAAACGTGAAAAACTATCGCCGCGTGTAATCATTTTATCGCCAATAGCAATAACGTCATTGCCTGCTTCTATCCACGATTTTACCTGTGTAGTTTTGAACAATTTTTTAAGTTCCGAAAGCGTCATTTTCTTAACTCCTTATTCTTCCCAACCGCATTCGGGGCAATAATGACCCCTGACTTCACTGACCTCGTAAGCAGGGCGCCCATCGATGTAACCAACGTGTGTATCAACAAATGCGTCGAGTTCTTCTCCACAATCAGGACAACGCCCATCTTCGATGAGTCCTTCGCGGAGTGTGCGGCGTGTTTTTTTCACCCAATCTTTAATGAATTGGAAGACTTCTTCAGGGGTGTGTTTTTTCAGGTCATCTGAAAAATCCTCGAGAGCGGTGAGGGCTTCAAATTGGTCGTCGTAATCCTCACTGATTGTGAGATCTAAACTGGTTAATAATAATTCCATAGTTGTTACGCTCCTTAGTTGTTATACTGTTAGTATAGCACAGGGGTTAGCTTTTGTCAACATATTTTGAAAAAATTTTTTCAGAACATGAACCCCATTTGATGCGCACTGAGAACAGCGCGGTCAAAGCGGCTGGCGGCACAAATGGCGCCGGCGTTAAGTTGTGCTAACTTATTTTTGATATAATCTTGTTTCAGGGTTTCAAAGCGCGTCTTGTCGGTCGTCCAGTTAGTGATATTTTCTTCGCTTTTATTCAAGGTGTCTTCCCAATCGAGAGCGCGTTGTTGGTCGGCGGTAAGGCGTTCGTAATCAAAGATGTACGCTTGGTCAGATTCCGTCAATATGGGGATTTCGGTGATAAAAAATTCTGTATCGTAATTTATTACATAAATTGTTTCCATTTGCTTACCATTCATAAAATAATATAGTTTCACTATCCCAATCAATAACTTTTAATAGATGAATCAGATTAAAGATTGCGTGTTCGTACATATGACTTGCAGATACTGCATATTTGTGTGTTTCGTCTATATCTTCAAAATAGTTTTGTATCCAAAGAATTCTGTCGTTTACAAAATTCTTCATTTTATCGTATTCGGATATATCCTCTGTCATAGTTATACCCAATGGGTACTGAACTTCTTGCCCGTCCCCTAAAAGCGATTTATAAGCATTTATAACATTTTCCTTATATATCTTAATCGCTTCTAACAAACCTTCTTTACCGACAACGAAAGGCCAATAATCTTCAAAATATTCCTGGCAATCTTTGTCGCCAAATAATGGTTTGCCGGTGTTGTATATTCTTTCGGCGGTATTTTCATAATATAATTTTCCAAATTCAAAGATTTCAATTCGTGGAAAAATTTCATCGAAATCTATATAACCGCTGTCAGCATCGCCATACTGCCGTTTTAATTCGCTGAAACTTATATTATTACATTTTTCTATGTCCGATTTTTTAACTAAATAAAAATAATGTCGATATCCCATCTTGTTTTTAAAACTCCCACTGTGGCTTGTCTTTGAATTCTATGTTGTATCTTTCTTTGAGGTATTTTACCGTCGGCATAAAAAACATTCTCGGAACATTTATGTTTGGAATATTTTCTTTTGCCCAATCGAGAATGGCGTCTGGTAACGGCATAGAAAGCATACAATATGTTATAATATAATTTAACATATCAGCAGTTAGTTTATCATTAGCAAACTCTTTATTACAGTTCATATCAATTTTGCTCGGAATCCACGATTGTGCAAACGACAATTTGTCTTGCAATTTCTTGATTTTATGCGCCGACAAGCTGGGAATCATAGAAAGTCCTACATCTTCAAAGTCGTTTTCAACAAACCATCTTTTTATGATGTCTGCTTCTTTAACCGGATCGGTTGTGTTTCCGTATTGCACCAATAATTCTTTAAGTGTCATTTTTCCACCTCGTTGATCAATTCTTGAAGATTATATGGCTCAACCAATTCTGGTTCTGCCAAAAACTGATTTGCAGCGTTAAGAGGCTCGTTTAACCCAAAAGTGTCGTTTAGTTGCCGGTTGATATAATACAAAATGATTTTTGCATTCGATATGTCTTTGCAAGGTATTTTGTCACCTGACAACATAACAGCCAAAATATGGGCTTTTAAATTTTTTGCGAACTGTTTGAGCAAGTCGTCTCGATATTCTTTTTCAATACCAAGTAAGGTTATTTCCTCCACCAATTGACCAATATATTGATCTGTAATGGTTTTGTTGTTTTCAACAATGGGGTTCCCTTCTTCGATTGTACGAATAAGATTATCAATTGCGTCAATTTCAACAACTTCCATTTGCCCCAACTCTTCAATGGTTAATTCGACAGCATCTTCTTTGAGTTTTGTTAATGCTTGAATTTGTGATACTGATGTGTTGGTTTTAACAAAAGCATCAAAATCTTGCTTGTTTTTTTCTTTCCAATACTGAATTAAATTCATGTCTCTCCTAATTTTCGTGTAAAACGGTGTCCTGATATTTGCGTATCAGGTCTTTGGGGTTATCGTCTGTGATGTTGCCAGCATCATTTAAAAATTGAATGAAGTCTGCGCCGTCCACAAATCCCTGCTTCACCAGTTCGACTGCTGAATAATAATCGTGGCATTTATCGTTGACTGGAAATATCGACGGCATGTCGTGGTAATTACAGTCGGCGCAGTTTTTCGTCCCACACGAAGGACCGTGTAGGATTTTTGCAATTTTAACAATTTGAGCGTCGGCCTTAGAGTTGGACATCGTAATAATCCTCGTCTTCTATCGTGGTGTCATCATCGTTTCCCCACAGTGGGCCGGAGCAATTAAAACAGTCCTCGAAAAATCCATCGTCAGCATCGTCTTCGATGTCGTCGTACTGATAATCGTAGTCGTCGTCATCTTCGAATCCGTAGTCTTCGAGCGCCGTCATTTGCTCGTCTTTAATATCTTGTTCCACCGCTAACCACGTCAAGAAAAATTGATCCATAGTGTTGCTCCTTATCTTTTTAGTTACATATTGAGTATAACAAAAAAAAAGAAACCTGTCAACATTATGTGACAAGTTTCTTTATATTTTTTTTCACAAAACCTTTGCGTACTGATTATCGCTCGCCAATGTGACTCCCAAGACCTCGTCGTATATAGATGGCTGATTTGGAATATATCGTCCAAATTTAATAATCACGTTTTTATATTGCTGAAGTTGATGATAATCATGACTAAACCGTGTACTACGCACTTCGTCTTCGGTGTAACCCGTGTAAATAACCACATCGGCGGCGCTGTTGTAGGTGTTTCGCAACTTGTCGATAAATTCGATAACTTCGGCAATTTGTAAGAATGGTTCGAGACCACCAAAAACCACAGCATCGGTAAACGGATTCTCGAGAAATCGGAGGATGATGTCGTCGGTAGGAATCGATTTAATGGGACATTGTCCCCACTCCGCGTTTTGACACGTGGAGATAGGGAGATTGTTTTCAGTGCAACATTTAAAGTCGCACATACACGCCCCAATGAACATGGCGGGCTTCTTATAATTGACGAAATCTTCGTCTTTGATAAACTTAATTCTCATGAATATTCACCGAAAACCAGTCGCGTTTTGCGAATTCCGCCTTACGTTCTTTGGAATATGTCTTTTCCGGCGTCAGGAATCCGACAATGCGTTGGTAAGTTGTTTCGACGGGTTCTCCACAGATTGGGCAAATGTCGCCGTAGAATCCGTGGTTGTTTTTGCACGCGCTGATACGGGTACAGAAGGCGAAATACGGAACTCCAAAGTCAGCTACAGTATTAAGTAGTTTCCACGCCGTCTCGAAGTCTGAGAGAGGTGCATCGATGTTGATGTGTGAAATCGAACCACCACTGCAAGCCGCGTCGAGAGTTGAGCTCGCTATCATTTTATTATGGAGCGAAGTGTGCGTTGCCAGCGGAATCCATTGGTTACCGTAAAGAGGAAGATCATACTCACCATGTTTATACAGGAGTTTGTCTTTTTCTTGTAAAATAGTCGCGCAGCGTTCAGCAGGTACTTGTTCAATATTGATTTGATAATCTACCTTTTCTGTCTGGATAAACAAGTCTTTTGCGTCATGAATTGCAGCGAGGATTTCGGTGGCAAATTCAAGACCACTTGGCGTGTAATTCGCGTTACCAAGGGTGTCGACATATGTGCCGTTTAAGTGCTTTACTGCCTCCCATAAACCCGTGATTCCGATTGTGTTATATTGGGACTTAAGGTGAATGAGATCGAGTGTGTAATTAGGGAGCAATCCTTTTTCAATATTGCGAGCGATGATTGAACGCACACGGTCAAGCACTCTTACGCATAGATAAACCTTCGATTTGAGCAAGTCAAGATAATAGGCTTTAATTTGTGCTTTGTTGGTGATATGGTTTTTCTCGCTCCATACTTTTGTAGCGTATGCGATGCGAGCTAAGTTAATTGTGTTAACTTTGACAGAGCCGACCTCAAGGGCGGTGCCCCCAATGGAATTAAAATACCCGAGATTTTTAACATCACTCACAAGGCGACAACAGTTTGAAAGACTGGTAACATCTTTACTTATAAAGAAGTTGCTGTCGGCCCATTTCATATTATGTTTGCAACACCATTTGGCAAAATCTTCATCAACGAATTTGCCGTCGATACGAAGAAGAGCATAGGTGAGCACCGGGAACGTCATCATGTTGATTGAACGAATTTCACTAACCTTTTCCATAAAGGCTTTTTGATATTCAATGAGTTCGTCGATATAGTCAATCACACACGTTCCATCGGGATACTCTACGCCGCCGAACAGCGCCATAAGGTATTCACGGTCAAAGATGGAAAAGTTTGTAAATGCACTTTGTGTAACGCGTAGGTAAGGTTGATTCAGTTTATAAATAATACGCTGGAATTCTTGGTCGCGGTAATATTCGGGAGAATGGAGATAGTATTTGTTCTCACAATCTTTCTTCCAGAAATAAAAACTATAAATCAAGAAGTTGGGAAGACCAACAGCGCCGGAAGTTCTGTTTGCGCACCAACTTACCATTTCTCCAACAAAATCCGTATAGGTTGTCAGATGTTGGGGCGGCTGTGCGTTGAAATTGTTAACAAAGAACAACCCTTTATTTACGAGTGGAGTTAGATCATAAGCGAAACAATAGGAACGGAACGTGGCCGAACAAAAATCATGCAAATAGAATCCGCCGTTCCACTCTTCTTCCGCCCATTTTTTGGCTTCTTTAAGACCGTATTTCTTTTTCATTTCATAGAAAATCTTATGAAAGGCCAATAATTTAGAATGCGGTTTTGACATTTCGTTCTCGAGCGTCGTAATATCTTTATGGTCTATGTTGGCGTTGCTGTCAATAGAAGCATCGGCAACTGATGTAGACTTCACAAACTGATCGATGAACTCTGTATAATTAATTTGTTTGTCAGCTAAGCCGTTAAGATAACACATTTGGTCACCGTATTTTCTATTGAGGTGTTTAAGCGTAGTGACAAAATCTTTGTCGAGATTGATATTAATATGTAGCTTTCGTTTTGTCATAAAATACTCCCATATATATTTTAATTAGCAAAAAGGGGTTGCCCTTTTACAAGGGTCAACCTCTGGTTTTCAGCCATTTGATGGCTTCGTTGAAATCATAAGATGTTCCGTCGACAACCAAGTGAGGTGCTGAATTATATTTCAACGCTTTCATTTGTTCGATGTCGTCAACTACTGTAAAATCTACACCCGCCTGGGTAAGTTTTGTCTCAAGCATTTTACACTTGGGACAGTGTGTGCTGTAAAGAATTGTCATAATAAATTCTCCTTAAAAATTATTTTGGTCGGGGTGACACGATTCGAACGTGCGACCTTATGGTCCCAGGCCATACGCGCTCCCAGCTGCGCTACACCCCGAAGAAAAGGGGGCCGCCCATACTTCTGACATCCCGGATTTTGGGAGCATTTTCTGGGTAGCCCCGTTAAAAATTTTGTAGTAGAACCGTTTCCAAACTACTACCATACTCTTGTACTTTGAGTATCTTGTTACATGTGAACTACCGCGAATTAGTTAGTAACCCTTGTCCTCTACGACACACACGATTTTTCTCAGTCGGGCGACACTGTGTTGTGTCGCCGTGGTGCGACCAGTGAGACTCGAACTCACACATCTGTGATACCAGCTCCTAAGGCTGGCGCGTCTGCCAATTCCGCCACGGTCACATATTGTTATTGTTTGCGTTTCCCAAACCACATCTCGGCTGCGTTTTCAGGCAACTTGTCTTTTTCTGCTGCTTTTACATCTGTAAATGAATTTTTAGAAGATTTCAATGCTTCTTTAATCTCTTTGATTTTCTTAGGGTCTGTAACAATTACAGGCTTATCGTCAATCATACGAACCTCCTGAGTTATAGTGGCTACCGAGGAGGGACTTGAACCCCCAAGACTTTCGTCGCCAGAATCAAAATCTGGTGCGTCTACCAATTTCGCCACTCGGCATTATCAAAAATATTATTCTATTGGCAGGCCCTCTAAGATTCGAACTCAGATCTTACGGTTTTGGAGACCGATATTTTACCATTAAACTAAGAACCTACGTTGCCCAGATGACGGATTTGGGACCGCTCTGTCTACTCTTGGAATAGCCGTGCTCCGAATTACACTACCACTGGGCACATAAAATAAGGCTGGATCTTATTCCATTTAACTACTGCTTAACTCCGCCGAGTCTGGTGTTGGACATATCTAGAATACCAACGTCGTAGCGCCTTATCTTTTAAGGGAATAGGCCAATCACCCTCATTGCTCCTCTTGCCGTATCTCGAGCTTTGGACGAATCTTTGTTCGACAGTCAGCCTCGTTTGCCCAATCAACAATGTTAGAAACAAGACAACCTAACGTAAATATCGGCTTTACCCGATTTGTGTGGTGTAGGATAAAATCAACCACGCCCTCCAACATTTATCCAAGCAGGAGTTTTTACAGCACTTTCGCTGGATGTCAGCATATCCTAGATTTTAGTGGCGGTATGCAACCACACTTATTTCGCAGTCGTATTGTTGCAAAATAATATGACCACTTATTGACTCTTATTTTAGCAGCGTTGTCAATCAGAACACCCAACCGTTTATCTCCCACAGAGGTGTTGCAACTCACTTGTGTTTGCGAGGTGGTTAGCCTAAAAGTGATGGTTTCCAATAAGATTATTACGAGGTGTCCGTACCGACTCTAACGATATTCACCATCAGCATCACACTCAATTGCTGCATCGGGCATAACTCAACATCTTATTAGCATTATGTGGAGCTGGTGGTCGGAGTCGAACCAACAACCTGCTGATTACAAATCAGCTGCTCTGCCATTGAGCCACACCAGCAAAACTTTCGGATAATTACGAAATATCCTACTTGTAATTAACGATAACCAACTCTTTGATTTGCCCACGTGCATCGCCCTTACTGTTGATGTTACGACGAGCTAAAACTTCATGAACATACAGTCCTTCTGTGCTTTCATATTTATCACGAAGAGAAGTGTCATTTTCGTCAGCCGAATTCGACAACATCGTCGCCGCACCGGTTTTACCACTTTTGATAAAAAACTCACACAGACGGTTTTGTTCTTCGTCACCGAACCCATCTTTGTCGTAAGCGGTAAAAGAGTTTTTACCTTTGAGAGGACGGTAAGGGGGATCGAAGTAGACAAAAGAGCCTTTCTCGATGTCCCACTCTACCTCAGTGAAATCACCACGGTAAATGTCCACCTTTTGAAGAATGTCCGCACATCTTTTGAGGTTGTCAGCATCGCAAATCGTTGCTGTTTCATATTGACCAAACGGAACATTGAACTCGCCCTTACTGTTGACTCTATACAAACCATTAAAACAGGTTTTGTTTAGAAAAATAAACTCAGCCGCTTTTTGGTAACAGTTTGTATGAGAGAGCTCGGTGGTGTTGAACGATTGCCTTGTCAACAGGTAAACCCCTTTCTTACCATCCAAGGTCGCCTGTTCGTCGTACTTCTTTTGAAGCGTACGTAATTCGTCTATCAACCTTTGATGATTTCTCTTAAGGCACTGGTACACATTAATCAGTTCGGCATTACGGTCGCAAATAACGCCGCGACGGAACGGATAACGTTGCATCATATAAAAAAGCATTGCCCCACTGCCAACAAGCGGCTCAACGTATGTCGTGTATTCCCCCGACTTCACTCTAGTGTAGAAATCTTCGCCTGATTCAGACGCCGGAAGAAGTTTATCCAACTGAGGAATGAGTTGTGTTTTACCGCCTGCCCACTTGATAAAGGGACGAGCAAAAAGTTTTTTCGGTTTAGCCATAAATATGCTCCAAGTTATGTTATGTCAAAATTTTACTGCTTTGTGCAGAGTTTGTCAACTTTTAGTGACAAAAAATGGGAAATAAAATCAACGTTTTATTTGCCGTATTTTTAGGGATTTGTAGTAATATCAGAGGAAGGATTGGCGACTCACACAAACAAAAAAGAAAAGGGGTGATTTTTACGTTGTCCGCCAACGTCCGAGTATAACTGCGGAAATAATCACGAGTTTTTCCGTTGCTCGCCAACTATCGGCGCATTCGTCCGATAACGCTTCGAGATTATTCTAGTGTCACCACACTCGTGCTGTCTGCCAAATCCTTCTCTGATATTGGTGGAGCATCTGGGTGCTGCCCCCAGGTCCTGCACAGTCCGCTTCGGGTTTAAGTACAGTCGAAACTTTTCTATGCCCCACGTGCGGTATTACACCGCAAGTTGTTATTTGTCTAAAAAGACAATATTAGCTGGCTGAGGAATTTCTTCGTCGTCGCCATCTTCCTCTTTTTCTTTAGGATCCTCTTCAGGTTCTACATCGTCATCGTATTCTTTTTCCTTCGGACACTCTTCAGTATCCTCAGCATACTCTTTGACGTATTCTTTGGACGGATCCACCCACACAAGATATGGGCAACCGTAGTCGCGGTCTGCGTAATCGTATTCTACGCTGACGTACATTCCGTCACTCCAGATTTTGATATCTTGTTCTTGTGCCAAGAGGATCCTAATGAAGTCGTTGAAGTCTTTACTGGCTTGACCACCTTCTAAGACGCCGGTGAGTTCAAAACATAAATACTTTTCTGCTTGCATAATTATTCTCCCTTTTGGTTGGTGTCCTGCATATAATCTTGGTCAAGCCACTTCTTCTTTTCGATAAAATCAACAGCTTCGTCGATATGCAAGAACCCAATGCAACTGAAATTGCCGTCGCCGTTGGTGTCGCTATTGGGGATACCCACATAGAACGGACCAAATGCCTCATTGTGTGCGACAATAACCTTGCCAAGTTTATCTTTATTAAATTTACACAAATGATTGGTGGCAGGATTTTTAATCAACCCTTCGAGGTTAATTAACCACACCTTGTCAGGACAGCATTCTCCCGTGAGTCTCGAAACACCACCGGGAGCAATATCCAAGACGTTCAAGTCGGCAAGTTTTTGTTCTGCGTCCTCAGCCGTGAATACAGGAATCAATTTAATAAAATCGAATTCGAGATTCATTTTTTTGATGACGAGGAACAAATAATCGCTGAAACCGCGAACGATGAATCCTTTCTTCAATTCGTCCTCAGAATGAAGAGCGATTTCTTGATCGATCTTTTCCCATATTTCATCGGCCAATACTTGGCCTTCCTCAAGTCCTTCGACATATATATTGTCGTGCATATAAGTTCTCCTTTTAATCATAAATTTCTACCAACCTATAGCCATCTACCACGCGAACGCTGATCCAAGTGGCTTCAATTTTTGTATCGTCCCAAATAATAGTGTGTTCACGAAGAAGTCTCGTCGCAAACGAAACGAAGTCTGTGGAACATCCAGCTTGTCTCATAGCTTTCCTAAGTTCACTCATAAGTATCTCCTATTACTTGCGGTATTTGTGGACCCCATACGTATCTGGGATGTCCAGAACTGTAATTAATTCAGCAGTGGGACTAAATACGAAGATTTGGTTCCCGAACACCCTGAGCTCTGCGTCTACACAAGAACGAGACGCGACCTTTTGTAAATACTTACGAAACTTGGGGTGCGTAAACGTGCTGGGTTTTTTACCGTTGCGATATGCTCTGTCGATGTATGCGACGGCGTCTTTACAATTAGAGCGTTGAACCACTCTTTCTAATCCGTGTTTTGTTGCGTTGCAATTTTCCATTGTGTACCTCTCTTGTTCTTTATACACTGATATTAGCACACTTTTGGAAAATTGTCAACACGTAATGACAAAAAACTTTTAAATTTCGTCCAATGACGAAACCAGCCCGTTGATGATACCCAACTCGATGGCGTCTTTTGCCCAAATAAACCACTCGGTGCTTCTTTTTTTGTTATATGTCTTCTCTGGGATGGTAGTTCTATCGAGGACATATTTTTTCAGCAGTTCCACACAACGTGTGTAATGTTCCATTTGACTTTTGCTTTGTTCATAGGTTCCTGTCGCACCGCCAGAACCACTGTGGATTAAGAACTGAGCGTTAGGATACGCAAAACGTTGGCTGCCAGCGAGCATGATATAAAACCCCGCCGACATTGCTACGCCTACGTTGTAAGTGTACACCGGAGTCTTACTCAGTAACAGAGTGTCAATGAAGTGCAAGCAAGAGTCCAGACTTCCACCATAAGAATTAACTAAAACCTTAATAGGTTTGCGTTCTTCGATGGGTATGTCTTTATCTTGGCGATTCCAACGAATGATGCGACGAGAATACTCAACAAGAGTGTCGTCAATATCGAAATCGATATAAATAATACGTTCATTAAGATCGAGATAGGTTTCGTATTCGTTCAAATTAGGAAGAGGACTTACTTGTCCAAGTTTTCCCAATTCAATCGTAAGGTCATCAAGATTGATAAAATCTTCACACTTGTTGTTGGTCATGCAAATTCTCCTTGTTGTTTGTCGCGGTTTGTAAGAGCTCACACAGCCAGGTTTGTTTTGTTTTCACACGACTAATTCTGACCGCTTGTTGTAAAATTTTCTTTTGTCCAACTAAAACGCAATATTTACGAGCTCGAGTAATCATTGTGTACAGCAATTCTTTGGACATTAGTGCGTATGACGAGCTATCTATAGCTCCGATTACATACGGGGATGAGTCACCCTGTTTTTTATGCACGGTGATGGCATATCCTAAGGACAGGTTGTTATAGTCGTCTGCTCCCAAGACAATGTCACCTTGTTCTGTCAAATTGACAATCATAAAATCAGGCCCGATTTGTTTAATATAACCTACATTTCCATTATAGATAGGTTCTTTGTTGCCTTCTATATTGATGGTCTTGTAGTTGTTTTTCATAATGATGATTCGATCATTAGGACGGTAAGTATAACTATATTTATAATTCCCGTCGGTATATGGTACTGTTATTTCATCAACACTGGGTGTACCGTTGACAATCTCTTGAATGGCTAGGTTTAACGCTCTACAGCTGGCTTCGCCACGACTACGCATCGGAACTAACACCTGGATGTCATTTGCTGGAACGTGTTGGTTAATATAAAGTTCCTTAAACTCGTCAATAATTTTTGATTGTGTCAAAGCGCTATCAATATAAGTAACGAGTTTAAAATCTTTACGAACTCCACGATATTCAACACCACTGGTTTTCGGCCCCACAATTTGTTCTCCACACGCAACCTTGAGCGATTGAGTTATAATACCACTATCAGCCTGTTGGCGCTGTATTTTGGTTAATTGTACGGTTGGCATCGTGTGTGATTTGATTGTGTCGGTGAGAACACTTGCTAACCCGATTGCTTCGAGCTGTTTGGTATCACCAATAAACAACACTTTGGCGCCGGTGGGGATTGCTTGTAACAAAGAAAGGGTAATTTCCCCACCCCACATTGATACTTCGTCGCCGATAATAATGTCATATGGTAATGGATTCTCTTTATTGTGGAAGAATTTACCCGACTCTGGATCATATTTAAGTAACCGATGGATCGTCTTTCCTTCAATATGGGTTATTTCAGTCAATTTAGAGGCAGCACGACCCGATAAAGACACTTGCGCAACTTTAAAATTGTGTGCTTCGAGGACATGTGCGATGCCATTTACTGCGCTAGATTTTCCGACTCCGGCCCCACCCGTCAAAATACTGAACTGATTGTTCAAAGTATTCCAAATCGCGGTTCGCTGTTCCTCAGTATATTCGAAGCCTTGTTCTAGTTCCACGCTGCGAATTATTGTTTCAGCTCGTTCTGGGTTAATCTCAATATGAGCCGCGCCGCGTTGAATACGGAGTATTTCATTAGCGATTTGTTGCTCCAGTTCACGATATTCCATTAATCCCACACGTTCGGTTTCTTTATCATAATACAAAACGTGGTTTTTAATATTACGACGAATGAGTTCGTAAATTCGCTCGTCATTTTGTGGATCACAAACCTGGTCAATAACCACACACAAGTCTTCGACACTTACCCAAGAGTTACCGTTCATCTCTGCTTGTTCTCTTAGATAATGTACCAAATAAGCGCCCATACGTTCATCTGAGTCGTGAGCAAGTCCTTGTGACATCGCTATAGCGTCTGCCTTAGCCCATCCATAGCCAGGCACTTGAATAATTAACAAATACGGATTCTTTTCGATAACTTCGACCGCCGCCTCAGGAGAGCCATAAAAATGCACCAATTTCTCGATTGCACCTTTTGTTAACCCTAAATCGTAAAATCGAACGAACGCGAGACTTAGGTCTTTACTGTCCTCGTACCTGTTAATCATACGTTGCGCCGTCACCGGACCGATGCCCTTTATTTTCATTAAGGCTTTTGTATCGTGATTTTGCAACAGCGCCAACGGATTATCACAACTCTCATACAACGCCGCAGTTTGTGTCGGGGTTAAAAAGAAAGAGAAGAACTTCAATTGGTCGTCCTTATCGGTCATATCGTAATCGAGACACATCAGATCGACTTCGTATTGCAACCCGTATTTAGCATCTTCAACAAGATGAGCAACCATTGTGTAAGTGTCAAGTGCGTTTAACGCAGGCATCGAACCCTTAGCGGTAAAACGCAAAGACAACTGAAAACAATCAGGAACTTCTCCCTCTAGCACCTCCTCAATACGAAAGGCAGCGATGGTCCAACTACCAGAAGTTTGACCGTTTTTGGGATAAATAATCCTCTCAACTCGTACTTTTAATCTAACCTTATCTTCGAAGGCCGACGACGCGGCCAATGCGCAATTTGCGTCCATTCTTACCTCTATTTGCAATTTGAATTCATAGTACCACAAAAAACCTTTGTTGTCAACTTATTGTGACGAATTCTTTGCTTTTTCGCGCTCGAATTTCAGTTTGGGGTATTCGCTCGAGCACGATTCAATTAAATTAACTGAATGGCGAATACCTTTATCATAGTCGGTCTTTGGCAAAAACATATTCTCTTGGCGCACACCATAGATAAGTAATTTATTACCACGTGTAAACCAAGATTTTTCAATCATTGTCTTTTTACCTTTGGCGTCCACCGTGCTAATGTTTTTATTGTAGTGAATATAAGCCTCAGCATAAAACTTAACATCAACTACACCTGTAGGAGTGAGTAGTGTCACAATATGTTTGTTATTGTTCGCACCTACTACTGTGCCAGCAATGCCAACCACGTCGTACACTGGCGCACATTTACCGCTTTTGAGCGTTTTCATCCTAAGAGGTTTGAGTTCTTCAGGAAGGTCTTTAAAAGAACGAAGGTTATATGCGAGCGACTTCATATTTGCCAATTCGTGGCCGCTGTAATAGAAACTCATTGATGACATTTCCCACGTGCTCAGACTTCCTTGACAATATTTGTCCCACATTGACTTAACCACATCTTCACATTCCGCACGATACAAAGCTTGACGACCTTCGTTGGAGCTAAACCACTCCATAACGGGTGTCATAATTTCTTTGTATTTTTTCTCAAAAGTTGAGGTTTTAAACGTATAGCCCGCCGGAACGGTATCGTAGTCTTTACCCAACACCATTTTATCTTTTAAGTAACGTTCAAAGAATTGAACACTGTCGGGATCCACAATAGCGTAGATTTTCTTGTCGGCCTGTTTTTCGTTTTTGTCAATCCACTTTTTGTAGTTAAACATTCGAACGTGAGATTTATAATCCTCGGGCACGATGCCAAACTCGACGGCTTTACCCAAGTGGACGGCGGTGACCTTGTCTTTAAAGGTTACTTTGGTACGAGCATACGCTTCAAGGTATGAACGCATGATGGCCTGACGGGGACGTTTCTCGATGGCGTCGAATGAGCCTGCTTTAATTAATGAAATCATTTGAACTGGCGTGAGTGTCAGGTGGCTCATAAAATCATCAAGTGACGAATAGGGACGACCAGCGATGATGGCCTTTGCCCACTCTTGGTTGATGTTGGTGATAGTCGACAAACTATAAACAATAGCGTTATGTTTGATGTCGGGAAAGAAATCAAGTTGCGCTAAATTAATGTCGGGCAACATAATTTGCACACCACTTTGTTGCGCATCGCTAATAGCCTTGGCAATCTTGGGGTAGTTAATGGTGGCGGATTTGGACTTTTTGGTCTCGTCGACATCGGTAATGTCATCGTCGGCTTCGGTTTCCCAGGGCGGCGTGATATCTTCCTCGTCACCATAATCTTCCTCACTATTATCTTCAAAGTCTGTTGCGGAAGAGCCTGCATTCACACACAAACAAGCGCATGACCAAAAGAGGGGATTGTAACGCGTGGCGAGATTCGCCTCTTGCACAGCTTCAATACTATAAGCAATATCGTGAGGAATTGAGAAGCTATAACCAATTTGAGGACGGACCATTTTATTCCATACGTATTCAAGATATTCTCGTCTAGCCATTGTCTTCCTCCTTGTTGTCATCTGCAGCCTCGAAAAATCGCTTTTTCATTGCTTCAATATCTTTTGCCTTCTTTTTTGCAACAGCTTTTCGCAATTTATTTCCCTCTTTGAGAGAAAAACCGGCTATATTGGGGTCCATGGTAAGAAGCATCATATCTTCTTGTTCGACCGAGCAACCAAATTTGTCTCCCAAGTATTTTTTAAGAACGTCTTGCTCTTCTTGGGTGAGACCAGCTTCGTCCATCTCTTTATACCATTCGTTAATATTATTGCGGAAACGAACGTACCGATCTATGGGACTTTCTTGTCCTTCTTCACCCATAAGACGCATCACCGCGTTTGCTGCACCAAGTTGAGCCACAGATGTTGGGCGGGTGCGCTTAATACACACCGCTCCCACCGTCGTTATGAACTGAAAGAGATCGGGTATACGCCCATTGTGCATGTCGTCCCACATCTTTGGGTTTGTATAATCCAAAACATCTGGGTGAAGATATTTATTATAAGTTGCTCGCAAAGAACCTTGCCATTGGATTTCTCCCGCCTTGAGTAACAAATCCATACACTTCATTAGTTTGCTCTGTGCTTCAGTATATAAGCAGTCAAATTTTAATGAGCCGACCTGGTCTGCAGCGCGATAATCGTAGCAAGTAATACGAGTGCCATTTGGAGCTCGCATTAAGCCCAAATGTTCAAGATATCCGTTAGAAAATACGTAACAAGCAGAAGCATGAACTCCCGCACCGGAGATTAATCCTTCGATTTTACATACGGTTTCGTAAAGGTTTGGATAAGATTTAAGAGCCCTAATTAATTCAGGAGAAGGATCGTACCCTTGTTCTTCATTGCCGTTTTCACATTCTTCCAGGGTATATACGTGTCCACGCGACATCGGAACCATCGCTGATAAGGGCTGAGCTTCGTCCACTGGAATATCAAGACCACGACAAGCAGTTAGGATTGCAGACTTTAACGATTCTCGTTTATAAGTTAAAGTATTTAATATGCAATCATAACCATAGTGTTCGCGCAACGCGTCCATAATTTTAGAGGCTAATTGCGGGTTGAGATCTATATCAATATCGGCCAGAGTAGCACCACTCTCGACGTTTAAAAAACGCCAATAAGGGACATTATATATCATTGGATTAGCCTGAGTAATGCCTATAAGATAGTTGATCAGAAAAGACATCGCAGAACCTCTCGATACTCCGACAAAGGTAACTTCCCAAGCAATGTCAATAATCTCTTTAACCAAGTTAAGATAAGCACTCATACGTTGATTAAGAGACTCGCTAACCACTTTGAGAGTATAAAGTTCAATCTCTATTCTATCTGCTTGCTCTTTGCCAACAACAAACCCTTTATCAAGAATCCCCTGTTCAATAGAATATAACAAAAATCTATCCTGAGGAAATTCACTATATGCGTAAAATTTGATATTGGGACAACTGTCATACCAATCCTTGAGCAAATGTTGCACTTGAAATTCGGGCAGTTTACGCTCGGGGACGATAATAGGACAACGCATATCATAATATTCAATTTGATTATAAATCAGTTGAGTATTATTAATCGCGGTATCGACAACGTCGCTCGGAAGATAAGATAAGATTTGACGAATCTCGTCTTCGGGTTTTATATAGGTGTATTTATAGAACGCGTTAACTTCGCGGTCACTTTCTTCTTTACTATTTAAAAACTTTTCAAAAATAGAAAGATCTTCTTTGTTAAGATAGTGAGCATCTTGTGTTACAATATAAGGTATGCCAAAAAATTCAGACAACTTTATGATATAACGGTTAACATCTTGTTGGTCATCGGAATCGGAGTCTTGCATCTCCAAAAAACAATTTCTCTCACCAAAGGTGTCTACCATCCAATTAACCATGAAATTGATTGAATCCGAATCCCTGCGTAAAATACTCGTACCCAAACGACCACCGATGCACGCCGTAGAGGCAATCAAATGTCCTTTATTTTTACCAACAATTCTTTCAAAGTCTTGATAAAAAGTGGGTGTGCGGCGTTGCCCACGTTCCATATAGGAGCGCTCCCAGGCTTGACTGGAAAGCTCACGCAATTGCCTGTGGCCAATTTCGTCTTTCGCCAAAAGAATGAAGTGCCAATACTTGTCGGCGTTTTTATATTCGTTTTCGTCTATAAGATAAATCTCGTTACCGAGGATAATCTTAAAGTCAGGATGTTCTTCACGTATTTTATCCCCACAATTCAAAGCTTCAATATGACCACTAATAACTTCGTGGTCAGTGATCGCCAAACCATTAAAGCCGTATTCAATGGCTTTGTTAATCATTTCAGGAATACGATTGATGGAATCTCTCAAATGTAAATTACTATAGGCTGTGTGGTTGTGTATAGAACAAAACATATAACTCTCCTTTCTCTCTTGTTATATTACCACAAATACAGAAAGGTGTCAACTTTCACTGACACCTTTTGAATATTTTTCTACCATTTTCTCGGCCGCTCCACAAGGGTAAAATTCTGTGCATTTCCCTCCGCGATAGACGCAGTTTGGAACGAGCAATCCTTTGAATTCAGGGTTAAGTATTTCAACTTGACGGCAGATTTCAGCAATCACAGCACGCGTCTCGGGACTTGCTTGATTACATAAACGCTTATGGGCAATTGTCATGAGCTCCTGAGCGTTCATCTCCCAGCAAAAGTCGACCGGCGCATCTTGGGGCGCTTTACCTCGGTCGTAGTTGTGCTGACGGTCGTTACGTTGCGTCTTGACAAACGGTGTGGCGTGAACATGCCTTACTAAGTGCCCCACAACCCAATAAGAGACATTTGTGATACGAAACACAAAATGTAATACCCTAATTGGGCTGTGTTCAGAGGCTAAAATCCTGTGCTTCCACTCGTCAGTTGGCGGCTGTTTAGCATCTTTGCCTATTGTTACTAAAGTACATTGTTTACATAACATCCAATCTTCATTGGTTGGGTGTTTAAGAATCTCTACTTGAAAATCTGACATTCTACTCCTCAATTACAAAGCAATTACATTTGTGGCTGTGGACTGTGCAAGCATCAAGGCCTACAATACCATCGTCGATAAAGATATCAAAACAAGAATCGTCACCAAATTCTGTCCCTTTGTTATGTAAGAAACTATGCGCCCAACTTGTGTGCCAATGACCAACCACGACAGTTTTGTCAGGAATTCGGTATCCACGATTCCACAACTTAAACGGATTGCCCCACCTGGCACTGCGCCACTCGTCTTTGGTAGCCTGTTGTAAATCGGTAACACCAATAGGAACCCAGGAGTGCACAAAGATATATGTGCCCAACTCGTAAAAATCGACACATTCGGCAAGGTAGTCCCACAATGGTTTAACGTTGGCGACGCGATCGAATATTTGATGATAATCGCTATGCGTGTAGCCGGGAATACCAAACCAAAACGCGTCATCTTGTAGGCCACACAAATTAAAAATTGTTTTCAACGTGCCATTGGAAATATCATTGGGATAAAAATCACGACGGCTAATACAATCTTCAAGCAAATCTTCGTGGTTACCTCGAATAAAAATTCGACGGTCTTTAGGGATAGACAGTAAGAATTCCAGCACTTCCAATGATTGTGGACCACGGTCGAGCACGTCACCACAAGAGATTAAAATGTGGTCGGGGTTATTAATTTCGAACCCCGCCACATCCAACGCGTTCTTCATTTCGGTGCAAAACGAATGAACATCAGCAATTACGAAAAACTTCTTACTCATGATCGCTCTTTGTATTTACTTCCACTTTAGGAAGAAAATGTCCATATCTGTCCAAACCAACGAGTTCATTGGCCCATTTTTCGGTGTAAAAGTCATAATAAGTTTTATTGCGTTTTTCCCTATAATTGTCGCCAAACGCCGCCCAGAAGATTGAAGGCAATCCAATTACAAACAAAAACAGCGGCCCAAGAAACAGACTTTGTAACGAGTGGCCATATTCGTGAGCTACCAACTCTTCGTCCTCGTCGTTGGTTACAAACAAAAACATTCCAAGCGACACGGAACCGTATTTGTTGTTCCATTTAGTCGCGATAGCGTTTTTGTACTTCTTGGATTTACATCCAAGCATTTTGCATACCAAGAATATTACCAAACCCACAAGGTTTTGGAGAATGCCCCAGGTAAATTGAATCAATGTATACATAAGCTGATTGGTCATAATAGTGACCTCCTTAAATAAGATTGGGGTAGAACGCGTTGAACCGTTCTGCAAAGGCGTGTGCGCGTTCTTCAGCGTTTTGACGTCCCAACATTCTGTCTTCTGTCAACATATCGCCAATGATAGCGGCAATGTTTTGCTGAATCGCCTTGGATGTAATCGTGGGATCAAGTTGTTTAGCGGCAACCCGATACGCGTGTGCATAATCAAAACTATAAGGATTTTGATCTATTTCGTCGGCACGAAAAGCAGCTGTCATCGCATAATAGATACGCAATCCAAGCTCTCGTGTCATTGTTTGAGCAGGGCCAAATAATGTATCAAAAAACAGTCCCATAGGTTCTCTCCGTGAACTACCCAGCCCCTAAAAGGGGCGTGAGCTTCCTGCTCAATGAAGTTTCTTCCACGCATGATAAATTTACGTTACTTCAAGTATCAACAGGCTACCCCCGCAGTTCCTGCGGTTCTTTATAATATTTAAACCATTGATAGTCCAATATTCATAATATTGATTGCAGCGTTTTCGTCTCGATTAAGAATCGCTCCGCATTCGCAAGTCCAAACTCTATCAGACAGTTTCAGATTTGTATTGACGCATCCGCAAAACCTACACGCCTTACTTGAAGGAAACCACTTGTCAATTTTAACTAACTGTTTTCCTCTTTCTATAAGTTTATATGCGAGAAATGTTCTAAACATTCCAAATCCATTGTCGTTGGTTGATTTTCCGAGTTTAAGTGACTGTGCCATGTTCTGCATATTGATGTCTTCCACACAAATATAATCATACAGTTCAGCTAATTCAAAACTCAATTTATGTAACCAATCTTTCCTTTGATTTGCGATATGCTCTTGAATCTTCGCTACTCGGATTCTTTGTTTTTCATAATTATGGCTTCCATATTTCATTAGGGAAAGTTTTCTTTGTTCTTTTGATAAAACTGCTTGTGCATTACGATAGAATTTCGGATAATTAGCTTCTTTGCCTTGGCTATCAACATAAAAACTATGACTCGAATAATCCAACCCCAACGCCTTTGTTTTATCTAATTGAAAATTTGGAATTTCTTTCTCAAATTCTACCAATATAGAAACATAATATTTACCAGAACTGGTTTTCTCAATTGTTGCGGATTTGATTTTTTGATCAGATGGAATTACTCTGTGTTGAACCATCTTGACTAAGCCGATTTTTGGGAGTTTTAGTTTCCCATTGATAATTGAGATGGTGCCATTCTTATTATTTGTCGTGTAAGAATCTTTGTCTTTTCTTTTACTCTTGAATTTTGGAAATCCAATTTTTAGACTATGAAAGAAGTTGTTATATGCTGATTGTAAATTAATTTGAGCATTTGCAAGAGCAAGACTATCCACTTCTTTCAACCATTCAAATTTTGGTTTATATTGAGCTGGTGTGTTGTTTAATTTTTCTTTTGTTTCCTGATAATGTTTAATTTTATCTTCTAACATTCTATTATAAACAAACCTGACGCACCCAAATGTTTTAGCAAACATTATTTTTTGTTCCTCATTTGGGTATAGGCGAAATTTGTATGCTCTATTTACAATCATTATACACCTCCTCTTTTCTTCTGTTTTTAGATTTCCAATTATCCATATTTTCTTTGTCGCATTTATCCCAACCCCTAAAGGGATTGGGATTTCTGCTCCACTACTTTAAAAAATGAAATTATACTTCTTTTTAATCTTTTCGCGGTCCGGTGGAATGTTCTCGCGTTCCTCGTCGGACAAATCTCGGCATTGCTCCATAAGATAATGGCGCATAATAGCCTCGTGTCGTTCCATTCCTTCCCATTCGTTCAGTTTGTCAAATATTTTGTTGTCCTGTGTCCATTGGCACTGATACGGACAAAGATGTTTGGCACCTTCCGGTTGGTTCGGATTTGTCCCGCAGAAGTTACACCAATGACAAAGAGGGGAGGGGTGTGGTGTCCAATCTTGCGCGTCGATTCCAGCAAACAGCTTCTCTAACTTCGTGTCCGCACGTTTAAGCCATCCTTTTGTTCCCGCACGTTGCCTCATATCAATAAACGGCAAATCCCAGTAACACTCATCTGGCTCAGTTGCCAGATTGTAACAGCTTTTAAGAGCCATGGTGTAAATCTTCATTTGTAATGGTGTTGGTACGTCATTCTTTTCATCGAATGGCGCAGCCTTGGTTTTGATATCATCGATGATATATTGATCAGTACCTTTGTATCTCCATATACGATCAATATATCCGCTGAACAAACGTCCCTTGTACGTATATTCAAAATATTTTTCAACATCAACAAGCTCGATGTCGGGGTGTTCTTCCAAAAACTTTTGTTGACGATAAATACCGACCTCGGCGTAGAACTTACATCTTTGTGCATAAGAACTGCCGTATTTGTCGATTTCGTAAAATTCATCAACGTATTTTTGTCGTAAAAAGTTAACACCCTGGATGCCACCAGTTCTATCGTACTTATCTTTTTGTGGAATATTGCAATTCCAAAAATCTTCAAGCAGCGCAGGATAATCGGGCTCTCGTCCATTGATATACGCTTCAGAGATGCGCTGTTCAATCCAGTGAACCAAGGTACCAATGCTTGTGGCGATAGTATCGGCGGCGAAGAATCTTCCTTCAACATATTGAAGTTTATATTTCCACCCACACTGTTTGTAGGTGTCAAGTTTCGTATAAGAGAATCTCTCTACTTTACTTCTTTGTGGCACGACGTCGCTCCTTTTTGAAGTCTACTTCGGGGGATGGTATATAGATCTTCTTCTTCATTAATTTTTCAAGAGTTTCGCGCCCATTATCACTGGGCGAACCCTTATATGGCAATAAGCCTTCGTAGTCCATAACTACATATGTGTTAGTATATTTTGTGAGCGGTAATACAGTTTTGAGCAACTTTTGTTCATAAGCTTTGGTAAGCTCTGATTCGGGCTCTGTATCGTTTTCTCTGTCGTATGCCAGAATAACTTCTTCCACCCCCAGTCGCAACAGTAAATCAATCTGTACGGGGGATATAGACGAGCCACAGGTAGCTGCTACAAAACAATTCTCACCATAATAACTGTAACACTGCATGACACTCTTTTCACTTTCCACTAACATAATCTTCTTATGTTTTTTGATTGCTTCAAGATTTTCGTGCAAACCGTATAAACAAGAACCTAGCGGATGCCGATAACAAGTGCCTTCTAAATACGCTGGCATATATTTTCGCCCATCCAATAAGTCGTTGGTGTCATACGAGCGCCCTCTAATTCCTACTAAGTTACCATCCATATCATAGTGAGGAATTATAATTTTTTGGTTGGCAATATCAACACGAATACCAAACTTTCGCATTGTTTCGGCCGTTATATGTTCGGTTTTCCACTCCATAGGACTGGCTAAGGGGCCAAAACATTGTAAGATATTTGTGGGTAATATTGGCAACGAAGCATCGGGTTTTTGAACTTTTTGATAAAAATCATATTTATTCAAAATATTCCAATCGTCACTCAATTCTTTCTCGGTATCGTCGACAAACCCGCGACGTCTTACATCTAAATGAAAGAAATTAATAACGTATTTATACGCCTCTAAAAACGATTCAAAACCCTTCGCTTTTTGAACCAACTCAAAAACATCCATTGAACCACATTCGGTGTAGCAATAAAATGTTTGAGAGTCGGGATAATAATATAATTTGTAACTACCAAATCCCGGCGGGTTGTGACAGATTGTTTGAAAAATTGGCGCCCCAGACGAATCCCAAAGATTGCCATTAGAGCCCAATCCCTCAGTAACCAATCTGATAATATCTTCGGTGGACAATAATGCTTTTACTTTCGAAGTATCCATTATTCACCTCAAAAAACAAAGTCGTACTTTTCTTCAAAAGTTTTGTCAAACACAACCTCAATACTTGTGTCTTCGATATTTAACAAGTTACCATTATTGTCAGTAACAAAACACTCAACGGCGCGGCATGTCGAACGGTCAAAGTTAATATAAACTTTAATATTGTTGTAATGCCCGCGACGTACTTTGTAAACGTGGATAACGTGTGTGGGTTCGAGTTGGAACCCCTTTGCTAAATATGATTCGATAATTGGCTTGTCGGCTTCTCGAACCGGTAACATAATGCTACCAATGTCGATTTTATCCGAAATCGATTTTGCACCACGCAACAGTTGTTGGTCAGCCTCTTTAGCATTTTTCCAGTCACCAGACAACTGAGTGGCTGTCCAAATAAAGATATCCAATTCATTACACAAGTCTTTTAGCCTCGTGGTGAACATCAATAAGATTTGATCTTCACGCAAGTTGCTAATGCGAGATTTTGTAGCACCTTCCGACATGATTTTGATAGTGGTACTTAAATAGTCGTAATACACATAATTAACCTTGTTTATTTGGTAATACTTCCTAATTAAGTTTTCGATATCGTCCATATCGTAGTTGCTGATTTGAACAAAGTATAGATTTGAGGCTTCTAGCAGCTCAATTGCTGTATCAACTCTCTGTTCCTCACCTGCGCTATATTTGCCGTCCAGAATCTTGTGTTCGGGTACGCCGGAGACATAAGACAGCCACATTGTTTGAACTTCTTCCAGCTCCAACTCGGTTGAAATAAACAATACGTTTTCTTGAAGTTTGGTTTTGACCCAACAGTTGTGTTCTGTGTCAAAAATCTTAGGTACGGCCAAGTGAGCGGATTCGGCGGCCATTCGACGAGATTTACCAACACCCTGCGCGGAAGATTCGAGATAAAGTTTCTTTAATCGTTGTCCGCGATATAGTGTCGTCAACTTGGGCGTTGTTAAAGGCAATCCCAATTCAGGTGTCTCTTTCAGACGCTCTTTGGTTTCGCGCAATCCGTCGCCGACTTTGGTTTGTACGATACCACGATTCTTCGCAAAGATGTCTTTCACTTGAATGAACTTGGTTTCGTAAGTTCCTATAATTTGTTCAATCGTATAAGAATCGAGCCTTTCTTGAAGTTCTGCGGCTTTGAAAGGATCTACGACACTATCGTCATAAAAATCGCTAATATCAAAACCGTTGTCCTCAAGTTTGTTTAAGAGGCTCATCTTCTTTAAGGTATTGTAATAATAGGGAAAGTTGCGTTCTTCAGCGATTTCCAACGCTTTAATAACATATTCAACACCCCTGTTGTCGGTAAATACCTTGTATTGCATTGGATATTGAGCCAAATATTGGTCAACGTCAATGTAAGTAATGGTTTTCAGACCGGAAGAGGATAAATTACTAATGGCGCCATACAATATGCGGTGAAATTGTTCGACAAAATCATCCATTTCGATATTGTATTCTGCCCTATTGCATAGCAGCGGGTTTTTCATCAGACAAGCAAGCACTTGTAACACTGCTAATTTATTAGTAAGTCTTTTCTTTGTTTCTGCCATGTGTTAAAGATCCTCTATGTTATATTTTGGTTTACGTGTTGGGTTTTCGGGAGGGGACATAATAACTGTGCGCTTAATAGGGGTTAAATCTACTTGCGTGTTGGATTGTCGCAACTCTTTTTGTTCGGCAAAATACTGTGACGCTGTGTCGTAGTAACTTCTAATTGCCCACAATCCCTTATCTGGATCAGCTCGATTCCCCAAAACCTCATAATAATAATATAAGGTTGCTCGCATCCCAAAATAGGTTTTCTTGTCTTTTTTGTAAGCTTTGATTTGCTCGAGCCAATCGGGAGGAATTTCGGTGATACCAAACAGTTCTCTCGCATACTCCAACAGCTCCTCAAGCTCTTGTTCTGCCAGCTTAACCTCTTCGATGGCTTTACGGTAGCAAGACGGGCAGAGTGTCTGCCCATCAAGTACCTTTTTAGATGTGGCTACAACAACTGTACCACATCGGGAGCATCGTAACGAGGTTGACATAGGTTACCCTCGCTTAATAACCGAGTTCTACAAGACCAGCGATCAACGCTTCAAGCTGTTGACGTTGAGACTCGGTTGCCTGACTTGCCTTGAAGTCGGTTGTGCCCAAAACGTCCTGCATCAGGTCGGAATAACTGTTAATGTCTCCTTCCTTGGCGCTCATTTTTTGAAGCTTGTCACCGATTGTAGAAATAAGTTCTTCGATAGGAACCTTTCTCTCGGTTTCTTCCTTCTTGGCTTTAGCAACTTTCTTAGCAGTTTCCTGCACCGTGGCGGCTTTCATACCGCTTTCTTTTTCTTCTGCCACAATCGCATCGCTGATGGCTTGATCCAATTTTTGGATATTCCATTCGGGAATGCTTTTCACAATGTGAACAAAGCGACTGCGAGCATGGTACGCCGGCGAACCTTTCAGGTACAGTGTCGAAAGGACTTCTTCGCCATCTTCGGTATCGGGTTGGATTTGAGCATAACCGATAATGTCGCAAAGGTCGCAAATAGGATCAATAACCCTTTTATCACCCCTGGGATAAATTTTCGTATACTCATTACCCTGTGCGTCCTGGAAGACGCGTTCGCCTTCGTGCGCAATGAAGAAAATGGTATAACCAGCGTTTGTGAGGAGCTTGAGATACTTATTGATTTCCGCTCCATATTCTTTCCAAAGACCATAACCTCTATTCGAGTAACCTACTATATTTCTATAATAGTCAGACTATATCACCAACTTACTCAGAAGTTCCAAATAAGTTGCGATGCACTTCCAGTAGTAGCTCATCTTCTACCGTACTTCCCTACACTCATCGGGAATAGTCGTTTGACCTTCCAATTACTTGGCTTGGCACAGGATTGACTTCGGCGGTCATCCGTTCAGTCGTTCCCTGTTAGCACAATTCCTAATCGCCATTTCCTGCGATTCCTAATCGTGAATTGTACACCCTTGAGCCTCAAGGTTCACATCGTACACAAGTATTGTCACCAATACAAGGGGCAATAGTGTTTACCGTCGTTAATTCGCGCAACTCCAAAGTTGCCACACACAAACTCAGCAGCAAGGTCTGCCATACCGTCGACAGTGTCGATAATAAGGGAAGAATACATCTTCTTTGCCTCAGCAATGGTTTTGTCGCTCGTCAACTGTTTAACGAAACTCGTCCAATCAGTCCACTTTTTGATCTTGACGTTCTTGACGCCATTAATAGCACCGAGGCCATTCTCAAAACAACATACCAACGGCTTGTCAGCCTTGGCAAGGTTTTTAGTCTTACCAGTGCTGTTGGTTCCGTAAATGAGAATGAGTTTGCCTTCAATACCTTTAGTTACCTGAGATACTTCAGGGTTGAAAATATCCACCATAATTCTATTCTCCTTTTTTTTGTTAACTTAATTAGAAGTTACCGCTATCGAAAGTGAATTTCTTCTTCGGCGCCGCCGGTGCAGCATCTGCAAAGCCTCGTTTAGCATCCGATGTTGCGGCGGGCTGTTCCTTATCGGGCAACTCGTTGATTTTCTGTTGGCGCAGCGTGAGCGCTTTTTTGATCTCTTCTTTTTTGAGACCAAGTTCGTCATCTTCATCCAACGGGGTTGCCGTACCACCAAAGATTTCTCTTTCTTGGGTAAATTTGGTTTCATATTGGGGTTCTGGTGTGCGACCAAAGGTGCCACCAACGACCTCTTTTTCAATACGAACAAAAGTATTGATCACGTTGCCGTAAACCTTAACAGTTTGACCGACTTCGTAGTTTTCTTCGATGTAATCGGTCGCATCGCCTTTTTCGGTCACAAATTCGATTCTGCTGACGCTATCATCATATTCAGGAACCAAACCTACGAGGACGATACGTCCAGTCTCTTCGCCGTCTTTCATTTCCGGACGTTTGGATTCAATATACATTTCAACTTCAAACGTCGCGTGGGGCTCAAAGGGATGATTTTCCGATTCGGTTTTCACACCGGCCGAAATACCACGAATGGTCGTCGAAGAAACAACTTCGCCTTTTTCGTCCTTGCGCAGATATTCTTGCAGACTGGCAAATGCCCACATTTTTGTTGCCGACAGTTTGGCAGTTTCGAAATCCATCGAGGTGTTATCTTTCATAAGCGAAGCCACAGACATTGTGTTGCCAGGCAAGACTTCTACCAACTTGGCAAAGCTCTTGTTTTCTTGTTTGGTGGTTTCACCAGCACGCAATGCTTTGTATTTGTTCACATAGAACTGAACACGGCAACTGCGAACATCGTCGATGGCAATGATCAACGAGCCACGGATCACTTCTTCGCCCGTTTTGTCACGAACGAGCTCAAGATTGTTTTCTCTCAAATAACCTTCAATTGTCACTTTGTTTACTACTTGTCTCATAAAACTATTCTCCTTGTAAAATCTTACTTCGCTTTCTCGCTAAGTTTTTCCAACTCTTCTTGAGTGTCAGTGATTAGCTCACTGTTGTCCACATCGGCAAAGAGCTCTTGCTCTTCGCGTGCCGCAATGATTTCCAACGTTTCGTACGCACCGGTTGTCTCGTCATAAATAAGCAAGTCGGTATAAAGGTCGAATAACCACTTTGGTTCAGTTTCATCTTCCGCAAGGCAAACAAGTGAATTACGAGCTCCCTCACGAGTGATGGTGAATTCTTTCTCTTTGTTGGCCTCTACCCAGTCTTTGAACTTGTCTGTCAAATCCTTCTGAGGCCGAGACTGAATTCCTTCTACATTCAGTTTGCACTTTGTGCCGTCAGGGCAAGCCTCTACGTTGTCAAGATGTGCAAAGTTGCTATTACGCAATATTTCGATGTCTTTCGAGTCTGCGATGCCACTCTGAAGACGGCGAATTGCAATAGAACCCATTACTTCCTTGAGGTTAGTAACGGCTTTGCCTAATTGGCGTTCCGTGCGATTCAAACGTTTTACCTGTTTTTCAAGGTCTCTACGCTGTTTTCGGTTCATGCCTTCTCCTTTTTATAAAAATAAAATTGTAGTTTTATTTGCTGTCGTTTTTACTTGTAACTTTATTATATACGATAACTTTTCAAAAGTCAACACATAGTGACGAAATTTTTAAAATTATTTTGACCAAAAATTTCCCACACACTTGGTATATCGCCAATCGGTACAATCCCACGTGTCCCACGCTTTACAATCTACGACGGCAACTATGTGTCCCGCCATCGACACCAGGTAGCGTTGACCAGGTTTTGCCAACCGTGTGCAAAATTCTGCGATGGTGTACTTAGTTCCGTCGGCTTTGCGCGGTTGAGGATTCTTGATCCATCCTTTGGTCTGCATATATTTTTCGATACCTTTGGCATCCGCGTTATCGAAACCTGTTTTACACTGCAATTCAGCGTTTTCTAAAACCACCTGATTGTAGGGAATTCCTAAAACCACGGTTTCGGCACGTGTTACACAGTCGCCGGTGATACGGTTATGGGGATTAGCATTGTGATAGTGAAATGTTGTGGTGTCAGGAAACTTGTCTTGCCTTTTCATATGTCACCTCTTCTCCTAGATACTACTATTATAGCACACAAAACCCAACCTGTCAACATTTAATGACAAATTGGGTTTGGTGTATTTGCGTAATTACCACAGGCCGCGAGCCTTCATTTCCTTTACGATGCAGTCAATAAGGGGATAATCCCAGTCGACCTGTTGCTTGTATACTTCACTATCGTGATCGCATTCCCAGGCACATTCATAACAAGCGTAGTGGTAAGCCATGAAGCCGCTTTCATCCACCGCTTGTTTAGCGGCCTCTTTGATAACATTAGGAATACGTCCTCTTTTCCTATTTAGTCCCACAGTTCTTCTCCTTTTCTATTTCAAGCCGCGTCTGAGCACGTTCTAAAGTATAATATATCCCATAGTGAACTAGCCCGTCTTCGTAAAAGTACACTGCCCATTTGTGATCGCTCACCTTTTGCATCGACGGCACTTTGAGGTATTCGCCGGTCTGGAATTTGCCATAAATATCTTTCAACAACTCATTCGATTTCATTTCGCGCTCCTCATGTAACGGTCTTCGTAGAATTCCACCAACCTATCGAGCCACTCTGTGATTTTGCGTTTGCCAACGGTGGGGATATAGTTGTTATAATCAACTAGAACCTGTTGCAAAACTTCAATCTTGGTTTTGACGATAAACTGATTCTGTTTTTGTTTGTCTGCAGTCGGCTGTGCTGCAAATTGGTCTTCGCCGTGTTTAATACAATCTGTGATACGATCTTTTTTCATTTGTTCACCTCATGCGATGTTGAATCACAACTACCTGTTACAGTTATGTTGTCCACTAGATTTTGTGGCGAATATACTTGTCCTTGCGATGTAATGTCGTTACTGAAAGGAACTGTTTTAATAGGAGGTTCACCTATTGTCCCACAAGTTAATTTATGCGGAGTACAATATGGACACTCTTGTGTTGACGGGGATAATACTGCACCACATTTAGGACAAATCCAGCCATAGTTAGTTACGGAATAATCAGGAACAAACTTTCCTATTGTCCCTATACCGTTAACATCTGTTGTGTTTTTAACCTCACAGCCACACCCAGGGCATACATATTTCGCGTCAATATAGTTGCCACGTGCTGTGTCACTGCCCGCACTTACCGATGAATACATTGTTTTACCACATTTGGGACACTTCATTTATTCTTCCTCCTCCATTTCTATAAATACTTCTATAAGTTTTTCTGCAAATTTAGCTAATATATATAATGTTGCACCAACAATAAACCCAGTTCTTGCAAAACCTCTTCCGGACAGGTATTCAAGTGCAACACCAAAAATACACGCCTGGCTCATTGCATTGAGATAAGCAAATATGATTCTACTTTTACTTTTCGTTTTCATTGTGGTTCTCCCAATTAAAAATTATGATATTCACTGAACGGGTTGACCGTTTTGAGAAACTCTATGGAGGAATCGGTGTTTTTGTCTCTGTCGTAACTATTACTAATCACCCTTAATTCACAACCTTCATGTCGCCAGTTTGCAACCGCAAAATCAATTGCTGTAAAATCGTAATCTTCACCTTCGACGTCGACACATAAAGTGTTCCCATAGGCTTGCACTTTTGTTATGTAAGATGTGCCATCATCGTAGCCAACGTTCAGAATGTCACCCTCGAAAATTCGTATGTCGTTGTCGTCCCTGATCCCGGTGTATTGTCCAACGGTTTCTGGTATGACTTCGTCGACAACAAAGCCTTCGTCGAGGGTTTTAATATATGAGTGTTTTGCGCCGTTAATTAGGCGGTCAAAATAGAATCCATATGTCCACACGTCATTGTCTATTTTCTTACCTCTATAAAGTATTTGCCTCATTTTATCTCTCCTCTATCCCTATAAAGAATTGTCCTTGGAAATAATATTTTTCGAATCTATCGTTGATTTCTTTGGCAAACTCGTAACTTCCTGCCATCATAACGCGCGGTATATCAAAAAAATGCCACTTGTCGCTCTGTATATTGCTCGCCTCGTCTTGATGATGCTCTTTAAGCCATTGTTTATCTTCGTCGGTAAATACAACACTGTATTCGCTTTCAATCTGTCCGATTGATAAGTTGCCTAAATAGATATTCATTTATCTGCCTCCAGCTGATCAACAATCTTTTTGCATTGATCTTCAACATACTCAAGACTTCTAACCGGTTGCAAAAATGTAGGCAGAAGAATTTCCATTTCCATAAGTTCGTTATATCGCTTTTCGGTTATAAGACCATACTTTAACGCCATATCCCAATCGCGTCCGTCACAAATATGAGCGCAGTCGAATCCGACGTAATAGTCTTTCTTCGGGGTACATTCTTTAGAAAGCCTTTCAACACCGAAGCTCAAACAACAATGGCAGTCAATGTCATACTTGTCAAACTCTTTGTTGCCGTCAACCGACACATATCCATTCCGCGCACCTAATGCCGTAAATACACAAACGCAGTCGTGTCCCTTGTATTCGAATTGTTTTTCAACTACACAAAATTTACTCATTCGTCAATTTCTCCAGTTCTTGTTTGGCTTTTGCCCAGGTTGTAAATATATCACTGTCATTGAATATATATTTACCAAAACTGCATGGACCGTCTTTAACAGGATAACACTCAATCTGTGTACTAATTTTATGTAACAGTTCGTTTGCATAACTTCTAATGCCAGTCACTATATATTCTTCGATTCCCGGAATAGGAGAAAAGACGTTTGCATAATAAATAGTGTCCCCGATTTTGCAAGGCATTTCCAGTAGCATCTTATCTTCAATCTTATCTTCAAGTTTAGCAAGGCGATTTACTACTTTTTCATAATCGTTTACGATGTTTCCATCTGTTTCTGTTAAACCAATGCCAACTTCACATTTTGTTGTTAATCTTTTATATTGTTTCATTCTTTTATTCCCTTAAATTTTTGCTTCACGCAAGAAGCGACTAACCTTTGCCAAATCTCCATCATTGCGTGCATAACTTTTCAAAATGCGCTCAAAGTCTATTTTCAACGCCTTTTCCAAGATACGACAACGGTCTGGACAATACCAATCATTCGCCACGCACGTATTACAAAACTCATTCTCAAACGCCTTAAAGTCGGGTATGTATTCCCTTGCTTGTTCAATCGTCATTTCTCCACCTCCGCACAAGGAATAGCCATTGTTGTGCTCATCTGATCTTTGAACATTTGTTGAATTTCCAAATCCTTTTCAGTGGTATATACGTCGCCCTGTGTGCCATATAGAGTCCCCATTACATCAGCCTTGTTGCTGTCTGTTGCTGTTTTGGAGTCGAACAACATAGTTTTTGGCGGATAGTTAATAGTCGCACGAATAGGCTCCGATGTCATAGCCCTGTGTACGACATAGTTCCCACAATCTGGGCAATCAACGCAATTTGTGCAACCAAGTGAGTGCATATCGCTCAACTCGTAAGTAAACTCGCAACCACACTGTGCGCAGATCGCCTTAAACTTCTTTTGCCCGTGCTTGATTACTTCTATCATTTTTGTTTCTCCTTATTCAGAAACTTTCAGCAAGTCACGTTCTTTGATTTTAACGATAATGCGCTTGCCTTGATGATCGTAAATTCTGACCGCCGGTACGCACACCAGTCCCTCTTGCCTTGTCGTTCCTTTTTTGCAGTGCGGGCTTAACGGATTGCTACTGACGATTTTCAACGCCTCGCCAATGCCGTTCACTTTGAAGAACTCAACTGTTTCTACACCGAACTTGTCGAATATTTCTTTGATTGTGAGTTTGTCGAGATATGTGCCGTTGACCATAACATCAAAACCGATGAGCCTCTCTTCCCCGCCGTATAGGCCGCCTTGTATTTTACCACCGTAGCACTCCATAAATAGAATCACGGGTTTGTCGCCGAACATTTGCTCGAACACGACCTCACTATCTGCAAACTTTTCCGTAAGCACGGCGAGAACCTCTTTCGGGAAATTTGTGCGCTCGGTTCTGCCATGAAACGCAACTCGATGCCCGTCATACTCGACTTGAACATTCGTACCGTCGATTTTCTCGGATGCAATCCACTCGTTGTCTTTCAAATAGTCCACATATGGATTGAAAAACTCCTTGCGATAAGTCTTTGTTACATTGTCGAACTTGTATAATGTTTCGATTTTTTGATATTCTATCATTCTTCTACCTCCGCTTGTTTGCACTCGTTGCAACGATTGAAATTGTCAGTATCTGCATCATACGTTATAAAACAATCAAATAGATCACAGTATTTGTCTTCACCATAGAACAGCATACAATCCTTACAGTTTTCTGGCACATCGATTTCAACTCTTATCTTTGTCATTTTGCACCTCTGCACTCAATACCTGTGGTTTTCGTTTGCGTACTTCTCCAAAAGCACGTCGATGTCATTAACAAATACATATCTATGCCATTTGCCGTCCAGAAAATTGTTATCGCAATAACTGTATTTTTTTAACTCGTTCAGAACGTCGGTTTTTGCTTTTTTAACCTTCTTATCAATACATTCTGTACTTGATGCTATGAATGTTGTATAGCGTTGGTCGAGGCTTTCATAACGTTGTTTCCAGTCGTTTTTTGCTGCCTTTAACTCGGCAATCTCTTGTTCTTGCTTGGTGATGAGGTTGTAAGCTTTTGCAAAAAAGTAGTCTCCCGTTGCTCTTGCCCCAGATTCCAGCCATTGTTTAATCTCTTCGTTCTTCATTTCTTCAACTCCTCAATCATTCGGTCTATTTTCTCGACTACTTTATTCGCCATCGTAGATTGACCATTTGCTTTATCTGCGCCGGTTCTGATGGCAAATATCTCGTCTAATGTGAGCTCAGGATGGAACTTTCGCTCGTCGTTTCTTCGTAACAAATCCTCGTTTTGCTGCTGTTGTATGCCTTTATAATTTTCACGATCAACACAATAGGTTCTCAACTCGCTCAGCACGTCGATTTTTGCTTGCTTGACTTGTGCTACAATTTCCTTATCGCTCGCCATCTGATATTGCGCAAACTGTTCTTGGAGCTTTGAGTACTCGGCTTTCAACCGTTCAATTTCAACAGCTTTTTCTATGATAGTCTTTTGTAACAATCCCACTTTATTCGACGCTTGAATAATTGAATCTTGCATCAATTCTATTTCGTCTTTCGTCATAAAATCACTCCATATCGCAGAGGTCGTCAACCTCTTGTTTTTGACAGTTGTATCTCATACGTCCTACTATAAGAAGTTCATTCAGCTCACGCAAGCGTTTCTGTATTTTTTCCGCGAGTTTCTCTTGGGTATCAGAACAACCTGAGTAATAACTTATAGGGAAATCCGTTCCGCGCTCCCAGGCGTAATTGTTGGAAGAGATTTCAACTTTTGCACGCCTTAAAAAGTCAGGACCGTGTTTACTTCTATTGATTACCACAAGCTCAACTGCATTGTCGTACCCCACCCATTCCCAGTATGTTCCTTTTGGGAATGTTATACAAGCATCAAGGAAATCGCTAATAGTATCGAAATTGAAATATTCGCGTAACGAACCCACTTTAATAATGTCGTCCTTATTCTCGTCCCAGAACTCTTGAATAGTATACTTTTTACGTGCCATTTGCAGCGCATAATTGTGCTTAGGGCAGTGCATAAAATCGCACGTTGCACAATCACACTTGGCAAAATTGATTGTCCTACCAATGTCAAATTTCTGATTTTTTACTGGTTCAAATGCTAATTTCATATGAGGCTCCTTGTTTATTTTTCATATTCCTTCAGAAGTTCGTCGAGATATCCACAAAATACGTTTGCCTTTACAAATTCTTCAAAAGGCACATCATATGGATTACCTTTTTGAAATATTAAAACTTTGATCCTATCTATCAATTCTTTTCTAACCGTGTTGAAAATACTATATTTTCTATTTTGCGTTGTAGAGAATGTAAATTTTCCTTCACAGGTTTTTAACAAACAAGCATTTTCTTTTTTAAGCCGTTTGATTTCAGCTTGCATTCTAGCGACTTCATCGCGCCGTTTCTGCATTAAATACGTAGCAAAACCTATTGTATAATCGTCAACAACATCACACGTCGGGTCATCATCGCGTTCTTCGAGTGCAGGCACAACCGCCCCGAACCTAGAAACAAGCACGTTTTTGGCTTCTTCAATCGCTTCTTGTTCAGTCATTTTTTTGTACTCCTCATTTTCACTCAAAAATTCAATTGCTTGTTGAATACATACATATGCCCTTTCTCTGGCATAATCGGTCAGCTCGTCGTCGCTATCCCAGTCAACTTTTTCTTTGATTTCTTCAAGTTTCTTAATTATTTTTTGCCTTGTCATTTTCTCAACTCCTCCAAAAGTTTGTCGACCTCGTTTTCACAATCCACTACAGCGGAGTGCCCATTCCAATCGTACATACAAACATAGTGTTGCGCTTTTGCGTCGAGTCGTGTTTTCAACTTATCCGCAAAGTCTTGTACAGCTTGGAGCATTTCGATCTCAAACACCGCCTTAATATCGTGTTCAAACCGTTCATTTTGCTCAAGCTTTTGTTGCAGCTCGTTGATTTCTTGGCGTTGCAGCTTTAATCTGTCCCACGCCCTATTGTAATCTTGTTGGAGTTGCATGTTAAGCGTTTGCAAACGAAACACCTCGGCCTCCGCTTCGTCCCATCTATCGATAATGTTGTCAAAATCTTTCTGTTGTTGAGTCTGTTTTTTCATAGCGCATCTCCAAATGCTGAATTTAACATATCTTCGATTTCCTTCATTGCTACCGCATTGCGTGCTTGCCCTTCTTTAATTTCTTCATCGGTCAAAATCGTCTTTGTTAAACTTCTTTCGGTTTCTTTGAAGCATTGTCCCAGTTGACGACTGTGGCATTGGCAACCAGTGCCACCAAGCCAACAACAGCCTATATTTCTTCTCAATTCATCGAAGACTTCTTGTTTTGTCGGGTTTACAACCTGCATACGCACCTCCATCGATGAAATAGTCTTCATCTATGGTTTGATTATAGTAAAAAAAAAGAAACTTGTCAACTTGTAATGACAAATTTCTTTTTAATTTTGAAAATAAAATTATCCTTTTATTTTCTTTTTAGTTTATTTTACGATATTTGAAGCCTGATTGCTTCGTTGTACTTTCTGCCCACTGGTCCGAGGTGTTGGACACCACAGTAGAATAAACGGACAATATTCCGCTTGCGGTTATGGACGGGTAAAGAGAGTTGATACGCAAATATTGTGTTCCTAAAGGAGACACCCTTGTGTTTCTTATGCCTTCCGCCGTCGTCGAACCGTCCCAATAAACAATAGATTGCATATTGGCAGCAATAACCTGATAAGTCCCCGCTTCTGTTAGGGTTGCCGTTGTGCCCGCAACTGTTATCCACTCTCCCACCTGCGGTATATCTTCTTCCAGCGCAATTTCTTTGATCATCGTTGTTTCCCCACTCTTCACCTCCGCCTTCGGTCTTGCTTCTAAAGTTTTTATAATAGTGGGAGAGTTTATAGAACCAAAATACTCATTTGTACCATCAAACTCGTACCAGTTTGTCCCATTGACAGATTGTGCCGTATCGCTCTGAAGCCCCTTGGCCAACTTAGCGGTCTTAACCGTTGTCCCATCGTCATCAAATATATCCGTAATCTTTGCTTTGCCGATCGTGGTCGAAACCGTGGTCGCCGTCGTCGCTTCCGTAGCCTTGGGGCACTCCTTAATTTTCCACCCCACTGTTTCATTAGAATCGACAACCAACACTTTTCCATCATCGCTTGCTCCATTGGGCGCAATGTGCAACGTTTTGGGGACAAGCACCTTGGCTCCTCCGTCATCGGGTGTAACCTCCGTCTTGTCCCCGGTGCCAACATATAAGGCTCCTTTTGTCTTCAGTTCCGTTTTACTTTCCATCATATTGCGCATGACGTTACCGACTATGATTTCGCCAGGTTTTAAATCTTCGCCTATAATAGCCATCTCTTATACCTCCGATAAATTATCGCTTTTATCTCCGACCGGTTTGGTCGAAGAGATCTTTTTACGTTTATCAACTTCAGCACTTGCGAGCAGTTCGTCGATAACCGCCATTTCCTGCGCAATTTCGGCTTCATTAATTTCCGAATACAAAACACTAAGTTTCAGACAGGTTTCCTGTAGTTGTTTGATCTGTAGTTGCGCTTGTTCAAATTGTTCTTGCAAAACATCTTTTTGAGCCAACTGTTGTTGCAAGGTTTCTTTGCGCTTATTTAAATATAAAGTACAGTCCATAGATTCTCCTTTTCACACATTCGTGAATTCTGCCAATTGTGGCTTAAGTTTATTATATAAATACTCAAGAGTGAGTGGTTTGCCGTCATATCTACCACAGTTGACAGTGATACGGTCAAGAATAACTATTGGATCGGAGAGAAACTCATCTTTATATCCAAGCCCCACCAACTCCTGTTTTACACTGTCTGAAATGGAAATCGTCACCGGTTGTTGAGAAGCGACAATAACTGCAAAGTTTTCCACCGCATAGAGAACACGCTCAATTTCAGCGGCGTGTTCGGCCTCTTCCTCGGTAAGAGATTCGTTTTCCTCATTCTCTGCGACCAACATTAAATATCGGTTATTGACATTTGATAGGAAGATCGACAACTCTTCTTCTCTTGCCTTTTCACGTTCTCGTTCTGCTTGGCTGGGGTATCGTGCCACAGCGACAAAAACGAAGCCGTTATAGACATAACAATCGTCTTCTAATACCTTATAATATTGACTTGTAATATTTTCGCTGACTGCCATAGACTCACCTCAATAATAAATATTCGCCAATCCTTCGCCACCATGACTACCTGGATTGGCTTGGCCAGCGGTGAACCCTGCGCCAGCACCGCCGCTACCTTGAATGCCAGGAGAAGAAGGTTTCTTTCGACTATCACCATTTGCGCCATCAGCAAATGCAGATGCTCCGCCGCCGCCGCCATAGTTATTACCACCAGTTGTGCCACCCGATTTACCACCACGCACAAAGGTAGTACCCTCAGGTTTGTCATAAGTTAATGTCGTAGAAGTTGTTCCTTCACCCTCGCGTTCTTTTTCAGCCCCATAGCCTCCATTGAGCCCAGTACCGCCGCTGTAAACGCCAGGAGTTCCTTGACCATCGTTAGTCTTTCTTCCCTTTCCACCGCCATTAGCCTGTAAAATAATGCTATCATTAGCATCATATAAGTAAGAAGTTCCACCATTGCCACCGTCTTCTCTGTTTTCTCCACGAGGACCAGCGTCTCCGACAACTATTCTTATATATGAATTTTCAGGGAGTGCTATACCCGTAAAAGTATAACCACCGCCGCCGCCACCGCCGGAACACCAGACGGCAGAACTACCTGCTCCACCGCCACCACCGCCTTGAATTTCCACAAAAATATATTTTGGGTTGTAATTCAGGCGTGTTCCTGTCGCGGAATTAGCACTTGTTGAAAGCCAGGTCTCCCCGTTTACACGGTTTACATAATGAGTTCCTGGCGATAACGTTGCTAATGGTATTCCTATAGGTCTACAACCTTTAAGGGCAACGTCGATAGGTTGTTCGTTTACTTTATATTGAGCACAAGTGTTCGAACCTCCAAGATGCGTCCCTGCACTTGTGGGGAATGTTTTCCCGACGGCGGTTTTCAACGGTTGTCCGTTTTTCTTAAATTTAGCGGTAGAATCGGTAAATTTACTATCTGTCACACCGTATTGTTCCGCAACCGAAGTCTCGAATGTTTCATACATTTCGTCGATATCGACATTGTTTATCTTATAATCAGTGGCCATTGCTGTTTACCTCCGGTTGGGTTATTTCCCTAATTTAGCTTTATATATTTTTGACATTTCGGCTTCGAGCTTGGTGAGAGCACACCGTTGAAATGGTTTGTTGATATCGCCACACATATAATAACTATCAGCCGGACAAACACTACAAGCGCTTGAACACTCACAATCAAAACACTCTTTTTTATAATGATTGAAATTGCGACACTGCATTTGCTTTAAAAACGCAGTATTGGATATACCCGTGTTGATATTGCCAATGGGCACCTTCTTCGCTCCTTGACTGTCCTCGCAAAATCTGAAGCAAATATAAATATCACCATTCCAATCAATTGTGAAGCCTGCTTTTGTAGCCAATCCACAAGTGCATATTTGCAAGTTTTTTGTGTATTCCACTTCCAGCGCAGAAAGCGTTAATGGAGTGTGGGTAACTTTAATCCACTCAATAGTTTTTAACAATTGTTGTCTATACTCGGTTAAAAACTTTTCATCTGGGATATAGTTGACATCAATACTGTGTTTCAAATGCGTAAAACCTAATGAGGCCAAATATTTACAGCTCTCAAAAAAGTATTGAATATTGTCAGGCGCGAATGTCAATTTTGTGGTCGTTTCATATCCAAAATCAATAAAATGCTGTTTAACGGCCTTTTCGACTTTATCAAACACCGAATTACCGTTTTTATCTCGTCGACACTTGTCAAAACACTCGCGAGGTCCGTCGATAGTTATTGCAAAGAGTAATTTGTCTTTATATTTGTGAATAAAATCTTGAACATCTGTGTTGAAATAAGTCGTGCCGTTGGTATCAATAGTAATACGGCTACGAGACACAAGATCGTAAAACTTGTGCTCGAGGCACTGGCGGAAAAAGTAATCACATATATCGTTCACTATCGACATATATAGAGTTACTTCTCCGCCAATAAAATTTAGTATCACATTATCAAAATCATCGCACACCAATACGTCAAAAGATGTTGACTTACCGAGTTTTCGATCGATTAAACAGTCAATCACCTTTTTTGCATCTTCAAATTTAATAATTTGTTTAGCGTCGCAATGTTGTTGGTAACAATAAGTACATCTCAAATTACAATTTGAAGTGATATGAAATGTAATTGTTACCTGTTTATCTACTCGTTCATCCATACTAAAACTTCTCTTTTTATATTTAGGCCATCATATTGTGGTTCGATACGCACCATATTGGGATAATAGAATTGCAACAAATAAAACAACTCTTCAGTTTTTTTACGATACGCTTCTAACGTGTTGGTATAAAATTTGAAAGCATCGTCGAGTGTTCGTTGAGTCACACCGAGTTGTTGTTTTGTGTCGTCAGTTAAATTCAACAACCAATTGTAATTGTCCACACTGTCACCTAATTGTGTTGTTAAACGTAATAACTCGTCATAAATGTTATCAGTTAATACATACGTAATTGATTTCATATGTTTTAGTTTAAACAAGTACTGGATGTGGTAGCAGCCTGATTACACATAGCCTGCGCTATATTTGCAGTACACCTAATACCACAAATGGTTTTACGTACTGAAGTGTTACACGACGAACAAGATACAGAGTGGCTCACATTAACACTCAGTTGTCCGTCTCCAGTAACGGTATAAGATTGTCCATAAATGTTATACCTGTCGCTTCCAGAAGAATAACTTTGTGCCTTAACATACAATGTGTCACCATAATACCCAACTATTTGCTGACCGTCGGCGGACGTCGACGCTACATTTATCACATACGAGCTTTCGCCGCCGGAAGAATCATAAACCGCGCTCGGCTCTTGTCCTTTGGCGTTACTTGAGCGATAGATAATGACCTTGATATTAGCATTGGGAGTCCCGGTTACCTTGATAGTAATAGTATATGGTTTAACCCATTGGCAAGTGTCGCCTTTGTAGCAGTAATGAATGGGAGTTGGTGGGTAGAGCTGGTATTGATCGTCCGTGTGGGAGTAATACATATTAGTGCCATCGGTCCAGACATTCCAACCCGAAAAATCTGACAGTCCGTTCCATGTTTGAGAAACCCAGGTGGAAGTCGATTTATCTAGCTGGTATTGTTTTTGATCCTTTGAGTAAAAAATATTAGTACCATCGGTCCAAACGTTGCTACCCGAAAAATCTGTTAATCCATTCCAAGTTTTTGGGTTCCAAGTAGAGGTCGATTTATCCAATTGATATTGTTTTATATCTTCATATCGATCTGTGCCAGAAGAATAGTAGATATTCGTTCCATCTGTCCAAATGTACCATGCGCTAAAAACTGTTAGTCCATTCCACGTTTTTGAACTCCAGGTGGAAGTCGATTTATTCAGTTGGTAATGGCTGCCTCCGTTTTCCAAATAGATATTGGTACCATCAGTCCACACACCATCTCCCTCAGGCGTAGCTCCGTTCCATGTTTTTTCACTCCAAGTGGAAGTTGACTTGTCAAGTTGATATTGAAAATCCTGTTGTCCCTCTCCCTCTGGTGTGGCAAAGGTTGCTGAGTAATAAATATTGGTACCATCTGTCCAAACCTTGTCGCCATAAATTTCTGTTACCCCCTTCCAAGTTTTTGGATTCCATATTAAACTACTAGTGTCCAGTTGGTATTGTTTTTGGTCATCTGAATAAAAAATGTTGGTACCGTCTGTCCATACATTCTCACCGAGTTCTAAATCAAATGGTTCGTACCACGTTTTTGGGTTCCAGGTAGAGGTTGATTTATCTAGTTGATATTGATCTGTGCCCAAAGAATAGTATATATTATCACCTTCTGCCCAAATTTGACCGCTGCTAAAATCTGTTAATCCCCCCCAAGTTTTTTGTGTCCATGTGGAAGTAGTTTTATCCAGTTGATATTGGGATGCGTAACTTGAGTAATAAATATTAGTACCATCGGTCCAAATGCTTGCACCACTGGGGTTTACGCCGTTCCATGTTTTTGGTGTCCAGGTGGAAGTGGCCTTATCCAGTTGATATTGATCTTTGCCCAAATAATGGAGTCCAGAGTGATAAATATTAGTACCGTCGGTCCAAATGCTGCTACCAGAGAGCTCTGTTACACCACCCCATGTTTTTGGTGTCCAGGTAGAGGTTGATTTATCTAGTTGATATTGATCTGTGCCCAAAGAATAGTATATATTATCACCTTCTGCCCAAATGCAGGAGCCCGAAAACAGATTGGTAAAACCATTCCAGGTTTTTGGTGCCCAAGTCGACGTGGTTTTGTCTAGTTGGTATTGTTTTTGATCCTTTGAGTAAAAAATATTAGTACCATCGGTCCAAACGTTGCTACCCGAAAAATCTGTTAATCCATTCCAAGTTTTTTGCCTCCAAGTGAAAGTTGCTTTATCCAATTGAAAGTGACACGCTGGACTCCCAGCGGACCAACCTTTGGAAAAGTAAATATGGTCTCCATCAGTCCAAATGTTGGCACCTTGGAGATTCTTATATGTAAGAGGTGTCTTCCACGTAATCGGCGTCGCCGTTCCAACAGTGGTATTGTTATTCGCCTCAATACTTTTTATTAAAACGTTATTTGCTTCTAATGCCATAACTCACCTATGTGTTTAAATATAATGTGTCGCCCTCAACGTACATCTTAATGTGTCCCAACGTCGTTTGAGTGGCGACGGTGTTGATGTGGGCTGTTAGTTCCGATTTTAATGCAAAACTGCTTATATCGGGAATGTCGGGCTTGTTTAGTAAATCGTTGTAATCCCCAGTGGTTGCGACTTGCGCCAAGCCGCTGACCAACGAAGCAGACAATTTGTTAGATTCGGTTATAATATCCTGTTTACCACTTATGTCTGGAATGTCACTCAAGTATGCAAGTTTTTTATTTTGATTGACAACAGCTGGTCTTGTACTTGAATAAAAACGTAATGGAGTGCCGCTTCCGCCAATTTCAAGCCCCGCCGCAGTAATTTCAGCAATCCATTTACTGTCATCCGCCGATTTAATCAGATCTGTCTTGAGGTGCCCAGGGGTAATCATCACATCACCCGTAAAGGTGCCACCCGTTTTCGGCATAAATTCAGAATCTACATATTGCTTAGTAGTAATATCTAAACTCTCTGTGATATCACTATAATTCTTCACGTAGTGTCACCTCCTTAAGCAATAAATGTGTAATTTTATTTAAGATATATTTATTGTACATGGTTTTAATTGATTTGTCAACTCAATGTGACAGAAATTATCCAATAATTACTACTTTGAATGTTTGTGCGGTAGTAGGAGCGGTCGCAAACAACAATGTCACTGTGTTATTCCTAGTATAAGTGTCCACCATCACCAATTCGTCGGCCGTGTACGCCCCAACAGTCTGATTTTTGAGATAAACTTGGACACTGACGTCAGCACCTAGGGTATGAGTAATATCAAACGAGGTTTTACTGCCATCTCCTGTGATAGTTTGCACACTCTTTTTTGGATAATTCTCATTCGATGCGGCAGTCACGCGTCCTCTGGTGTCGACTGTTACAGTGTTATATGTGCCAGCAGTCACCCCAGTATCCGCTAGCTCGAGCCCTACACCATCATTAGGAGTGTACAAGAAAAAGTCGCTTTCGAGCACACTAAAAACAAATGGTTGCGAACCATTCCAGAGTCCGCGTTGTGACCCCTCATCGGTGTCGAGGTTTTTTCTTGATTTAAACCGCATATAGTTAGCAACCTTACCAGCAGTCTCGGCCCGTTTTACACTTGCATCTTTTAGCTCGTCGTCAAAGACAAAACTTCTGGTCTTGAGTTGATACTCATTATCCCCAGTAGCGACTGCGTATTGATACAGTGGTGGTTGGTCTTCTTTCCCTCTGATATAAACTTGTGTATCATATGAGCCAAAATTCATCCTATTATTAGTTTGGTCATATCGGAAAAACGTTGTGGGAGTATCTCCATATGTACTAAGTTCGTTTACCTGAAGCAAACCAGTAAATGTTTTATCCCCCGTAATTGTTTGTGTGGTATCTGTGGTTACATAATTCGTAGGAATATCGGTTTTAAGAGCTAAATCACCAATTTTCTTACCACTATCCACAAGTGTTTGCTTGGTGCCGTCATATTGTACCAAATTACCATCGACAAGGTTAGTGCGGGTTGCAAGCGTTTGCAGATCGCTGTTATTAACATCAATGTCGCCACCGGCCGTCAATTTGACGTCACCAACCTTGGCATTGCCTTCGCCGTCAATAACCAGCGCACCATAATCTGTCCCGTTATATTTGGGGACAATAATGCCCGCAGGGGAGGTGAGCGTTGTGGTATTGTCTTTAGCAACCTCAATAAGTTTATCTTTGACCGTCAGCGTGTTACTATTTACTGTCGTGGTCGTGCCATTAACGGTGACGTTCCCTCCAATGGTTAAGTCACCAGTTATTATACCACCGGCCTTGTCGAGCTTCTTAGCATCCTGCGTGTCTACATATGTTTTTGTTGCATATTCTTGTGACGAACCAGCCGTAACGCGTCCTTTTGCATCGACGGTTACATTGTTATACGTACCAGCCGCGACACCACTATCACTCAACCCTAGGGTAAACGAAGTTGCAGGCGTGCTGCTGCCACCGGTCAAGCCGTCTGAAGTTTGAATAGTAACTTTGGCACTATTAATAGCGTCTTGTTTGGCTGATGCCAGCTGTTTAGGCGTAACTGCCTTTGTAGTTTCAGTACCAGTAGTGACATCTGTGTCGGTAGCCAGCTGTACGATACCTTTTTCGGTTGTAGAAGCACTAGGGATACGGATTTGGTGGGTGTGACTGTTTTCTGTAACGTTGTTATCGCCTAACGTGTTTCCACTGGCAGCCCCAGACGTTGATGGAGTGCCTAACGTTAGAGTAACCGCGTTCCCACTCGTAGAGCTGGTTAAACCATTCCCGGCGACAATTGATTTAATCGCATCGGCCGAAATGCTTACCCATGCCGTACCGTTATAATATCTATATCCATTATCTGTGGTGTTGTAATAAATTTGACCAGCTTTCCCCGACGAGGGATCGCTAGCCAAGTTTTGAATTACAGCATTTTCTAGTTGGTTTTGTTGTAAATTTAACCCGTTAAACCATTTTTGACTCATGTTTACTCTCCTTTAATTCAGATACGCTTTACCGCTGAAAGCTGCTGAAAAACTGATTGTTAATTTATTTTGATCAATATAGTTGACGTCTGCGCCACCAACTATGTCCCCCGCACTAGTAACCACACTCACACTAGGATATTTGTTCATATTGTGATTAACAGTCCAAGTTGCAGCGGGCGTGCTTTGTAAATGTGTGTATGTGGGGGCGGTTTGAGTAATTTGATAATAATTATTGACCGCAGCCCCTCCAGAATTATTGTTGCCAACATTCTCATCGGTCACTTGTTTACTTAAGGGCTGATTATCGGCATACGATGGTCCCAACTTAGCAATAATGAACGCATTAGCTAAATTATTACCAATCTTATATAAAATGCCGTAATCACCCATCTGAAATTCATATTTTGAAGCGTTCACGACGTTTCTGACACGAGTGTGCTCATCGGGTACGATTGTGACATCTAACGTGTAGTCCTCATTAACACCAACCACCTTACAATAGATAGTTTGATCAAGTGTGGACACTTTGTCGTCAATCGTCCCCTTTAGCACATCTAGAAAGTCATAACTTGTTCTGTCCATAAATTACCCCCTAGATTCGTGATGCAAATGGTAAATTGCGTACGTTTGATACTGTAATCGACATTGCGCCCGAATAGTCCAAACTACACGATACGCCCTGTAACAAAAACCTCTCGTGGTCTAATCCGAAGAACTCATCCGTGATTTCGATCAAATTATTAACCGACAGCAGAGGATTAAAACTAATATTTGTACTTACTGACGACTTGAGAATCAATTGTTTTCTCAACTCATATTTTGCCCTGTCGTCAGCCAAACTTTGCGATGTAATGTTACTATCGTTGACAACCGGTCCAGTTCTGTAACCAATTCGTTGATAACAAAGCGGCGAAGTGGGATCGTCATTTTCTGCAATGGCGGTGTACACCTTTCCATCTACCGTTGCACCTATAACAACGACGCGGTTGACAATGTTGTTCACCTGTAATCCAAATGACAGTCCTGAAAAATCTCCATTGCTGTCAGTTAATTCACAGATAACAGGTTTGTCTATATCCAGCGTGGTTTCCTGTGTCGGCAATATTGTTAAATTACCATTGGAATTATAAAACATTTCCGCTGATAACTGGTTGGCCAATTCCAACAAAATACTACCGAGAGTCTCTCCCGCAGATTTGCTAATTTTAGCTTGAGTTTTCTTCCCTTTAAAACTTGAATGATAAATAATGGGGGCCGGATCCAAAGGGTAGCCATTACCCTTTGAACCGAGCAAAATCCCTCTAATTGTATCTTCAATGTCTGTTCCTGTAGGAATTTCATAACTGGTCTCAAGTGTACCAGATTTCCCCTCAAAAATCGAAAACTTGTCACCAGTCTGTACGGCGACAGTTTGGGAGTCTGGATCTTCCGACGGTGTCAGTGACGAGGCCACATAAACACCGCTGCGTTTCCAGATAATACTCCCGTCATCTTTTTCAATACCCAAGTCAAGGGCGAATTTCGTTTCCGCCCATAAGGTATTGACTGAGGGGGTATATTTCTTATCCGTATTATAGAGTGAAAACGACAACGAGCGACGTTGGCCGTTTTGATATTGTTCACTATAAGACGAACTACTTAATAGAATATCTTCATCGGGAATTTGATAATCAACTGTTTCGTCAGGATGAAGAAGGAAAATTCTATATCGGGGGCGCAAAATCGGAGAGTTGATTAAATCGTTAAGCTCTGGGATACTCACATTAGAATCTAAGTAAGTATCCCCACTCATCACACTTAATGATAATACATCTCCGCTCGCTAAACCAATAGTTTTTATAATTCGAGCCATTTTGCACCTCCTGAAGAATTGAAGAAAAAATTTTAATCGCCGCCCGTAATAATCGTATCATCCAGCGACGCAATTTGCGTCCAGTTGAAACTAATTTTATCAGGCTGATAACCGATGTTGTCGGTTGGTCTGTTTGAACCGTTGGTGATTTGCACAATAAATGCTTGCCCTTTACGGTCTTTAATAAGTTTGGGATTTTTCGACGCCACAACTTTACGCCATTCTTGCAGCATCATAACCTTTTGGTTGGTAGTCAAATGAGATTTCCAAGGGAGTCTTTCCAAATAGCCTTGCGCATACGGAATCTTCTCCTCCTCGGTTAAACATCCCAGATTAATAATTTCGCTGCCCAAATAACAACTTACAGAACTGGAAATGTTATTCTGGCGACCGTGAGCAAATCTTGGGAACTGACCAAGCGTCTTTTGTTCTGTTTTAGAAATGTTCTGTGCTTGATCGCCTGATTCTACGTCATATTTGAACAACCAAACGTTAGTGGGGTTTGCTACATAAGCTTTTTTAATAGCTGGGCTGGCCGTGTCTATTCTGACAGGCGTGAGCTCTGTTAAGCTCCAGCAATCCCAATCTACTTTTATTGGTTGTGCCAGTTTCTGAATCGCAGTTGGATTGCCTTCTGCAGAGTAAGCGATATATTGATATTCTCGCCCAGCGGTGACGTTGAAATCGTACACCGTTGTTTGGGTAGTTCCAATGGCCACCGGCGAATAATACGTAATGCCGTCGGCAACTTCTTTTTTGTAAATGGAATAAGAGTTGCCTGGGGTGCCAGAAGCTATTTTGTATACCCCATAATCGGTTGTTGCGTGGAAGGTTGGGTCTGTGATTATCAAATAACCAATTTCACCATTGTCGTTAAATAAGTCGGTATACTTGTCTGGTTTTTCCACACTCGTGGAAAAGGTTTCACCATCCCACTGTTTTTGATAAAAATAAGACACCTTTTGTTTGGTATCATACCCAATGGTATAAACTTCTGTATTGGCATCGAATACGTCGTACGTCTCAGACTCTGCGGGGCGACCAGAGAACGAAATTTCACAATATCTGTTTAGTCCCTCTTTCATGATTGCCCCTCCTGTTTTTGTGTTTGTGTAACTTTGAGCGTAATATACGTCGAACCGTCGGGCTTTTTGAGGTACCAAGTTCCAGAATTGCCATCAACGCCGTTCTCATACGAGAGAGTACAAGTCTCCAACCATGTATATAAATCGTCAATATTTGTCATATAACAATCAATATTAAGTCGCTTATTGGTTAGCTGTGGATGACGTTTGACTTGTACCATATGGGTATCGGTTGTTTCATCCCAGCCTTCTACCCAGTATTTTGTATCATCCCACTTTGCGGGTTCGTTAGTTTGTACCACGCGCGGCCCCGCCGGAGTGACAACCTGAACTCGTTTTAGGTCGGTCCAAACGTTGTATTGATTCGTTTTTGGCACTTGCAATTGATATTGTTTATCCCCTTCAGAGTAATATACATTACCATTAGCGGTCCAAACATTAAATCCATCGAACGATGTTAACTCCGTCCAGGTTTTAGGATTCCAAGTAGATGTTGCTTTGTCTAATTGATATTGGTGTTGACCAGCGGAAGAATAAACATTGGTTCCGTCTGTCCAGATACTTGTAGCCTCGGGTTTGGTTCCACTCCATGTTTTTTGTTTCCAAGTAGACGTTGATAGATCGAGCTGATATTGAAAATTGCCGTAGGAATAATACACACTCTCATTATCAGTCCACACATATTGACCATCGAAGTTTGTCAATAATCCTCCCCAGGTTTTTTTATTCCAAGTCGAAGTGGATTTATCTAGTTGATAATTTATTGATGGTTTGGAGGAATAATATATATTTGTTCCGTCGGTCCAAATGTTCTTGCCTTCCAAAGGCGTAAACCCCTCCCATGTTTTTTGTATCCAAGTGGAGGTGTTTGAGACAAGCTCATATTGATTACCAACGCCGTTTGAATAATAAATCGTTGTTCCATCACTCCAAATATGTTCTCCACTGTCATAAAGATCATTGAATACGCCTTGCCATTTTTTAGGTACCCACACCGAAGTGTATGGTTCTAATTGATATTGTTTAGATGGGCTCGAATAATACGCACGGGTTCCGTCGATCCACACATTTTTACCATTAAAATCTGTTAATCCAGTCCACGTTTGTGGTTGCCAACCCAATGTGGCAATGGGCTGCAAACAACATTCTCCAATTGTGCGTGGATTTTTTGTATTAATGTGCTCGTTAATGTTGTCATATTCCATCTTCTCCCCAGTTAGGGTATCAAAAGGATGAGGATAGTTTAAATATTCAAGCTCTGCATTGCCATCCTTGGTCAAATCGCCTGTTGTGTCATCGGCCCACGATTTGGGTTGCAAATAAAACGCTTCCGTAGTTGTTGTGGCTAGTGGGAACAAAGTTGATCCAACGCAATCAAGCGTAGTGGAGCTGCTCTTAATCGTGCATTTGAGACGGTTGCGCAGGGGGTTAAAGGAAGCAACTGGTTTATAACAAAGGCGACCACAAAAGTCAGGGTGCGAGGTCGACGCAGAAAAGAGTCCATGCCAGCACCACAAGCCGGCGACCCCACCATTGCTCCAACCCCCACCGCAGGCGAGAACAGTTCCGCCTTCCACAGACGAGTCACAATAATAAGTGTTTCTGTCCCCTCCAACCGCAGTAACATATTGAACGAGCGAGCCTTCCGCGAGCGGAGCCACGGTCTTAACATATCCGCCGCTTGACGCACGGTTGCCGTAAAGTTCATAAAGTCCCGTCGTCTTGCCTGCACTATAAGCCGTCGGTTCTGTGCATACATACACCGATGAATCGCTAAACGATATGCCGTCGCACCATTTCCATACGTTGCCCCACGGATTTTCAATTCCCCTATATTTACAAGCGTGTCTGCCGTCAGTGTTACTCACGGGTGAACCAGAAGGAGTAGCAACGCCGTCTGTAGTGCCCGTGATTTCTTTGAATTGGTTCCCCACCACATAACCGTACATAATTGACTGACAATTCGTGGTTTTCATCTCTACAAGCCACAATTCTTTCAGTATCAGGTCAATCATAAAGTCGTACTGCTGATAGCCTGCGCCGTTCGCCTTGCACCCGTTACGGAACTGATCCATTGTGGTTCCCACAAGAGGAGTTTGTCCCGATTTCGAGCAAACTTGCAACGACGAGCCACCTCCCTCATACTTGCCGACCATTACATAATCAATCTCGTTATTGCCAACCTTGAAGAGCGTGTCGAAGCCGTCGTGTTTCGTTCCTGACAGTTGGTGCTTATAGGTGCCATCTACATTTTTCGTGATTTTGCTGTAAAACTTTGGGATTTTAACAAACACATTCCCAAATTTGTCTGTCACCTCTTCAATATCGCTCCAAGGATAGCAACTATCAAAATCACTTGTGATTTCCGAGGTGCCAACTGTTATATTTAATCCAGCGGCATCTTCCATGCGTACAGGTGCATCAGGATCTAGAGAACCAACAAGGTTTACGCCGTAAATTTTTGTTATATCTCCTTTCATACCTTATCTCCCCCTTGCAATGTTAAAAAGTTCTCTGGTAACGCCAATGAAATGCGTAATTTATCTGTGTTGCCAAAACGGTCACCAATATCAACCACATATGTAAAGATGTCGCCACAGAAGTTAGCATCCAACTCCACCTGTGTGTGGAATTCTATGTTACCTTCCTTGTTGGTAACCATTTTACTTGGAGTTTGTGTGATATCAGTAATCTGATTAACTTTGTATTTAAAAAATCGCTTCAGTTGCGCTCCTTCTAAGGGGAGTGCTATTTTTGAAGCAGCCTTCCACGAGGGCGTTGGCACGAGGTTCCCTGTGGCGTTTACCTCATCAACCCCTTGCAAACCAACGTATGGTGGTGCCGTTACCACACCATCAGCAGTACTAAGCTTGATTGCTTGATTATTTTCGTCCTTTGATAAAGCAGGATAACCATAATCTTGAATGCCCAATTTAACCGAATGTGTCTTACAATCAAACTCTCCTGAAAACTGTGCTATCAAGTCGGTAGGATCGATAGTAACCTCAATCTTAATACCCATTAACAATATATTACCAAGTTCGTCTTCTACGATTAACACAATATAGTAGACATTAGGTATCGCTTGATGTTGGTTAACCGCCTTAGACGTCGGTCCGTCTAATCCATAAAAGGTTGTTTTAATGGCGCCATCATATTGCTTGCCTGTATCTTGAATTATATTACCATACGCATCGACCAATAGCCAGCGATATGAAGTCCAAGATTTGTTTTGTGCTTGTAAATATTGACCACCGACTTCGATATAACGACGATCAACTTTTTGTGAACACAAAATCGGCACTGTTAAAATTTCTCCACCGGATTCTAATAGAAACTCGTGTCCATGCTCGTTGGCGACCGCCAGATTCTCTAAAACCCAAGGTACGAGACGCGGTGAGTCATAAGCGTAAAACGGCGTTTCATCACTTGATTTAAAATTGGTACGAATTTCATATTTTAATGGATTGATTGAGGAGTAAGACGCTGTTGATGCTGGCGATTCTGGGTTGTAGGTAACCGCCCAGTTAGTGGTGTCAACATCCGTAGCTTTAATAACCGTACCATCGGAAACATATAATCTCGCCCCCGCTTGTAGCCCAACAAACGGAGAAACATAGACCTTGCCAGCACTATTTTTGAAAATTTCACCATGGAACTTATCGTCTGCGTCAGGGTAGATCTCCAAAGGTTCTTCTTCTGTAAATGTAATTGGGGCGCCTAAAGATAAGATGTTGTTGTCACCGGTTGCTTCTGCTTTGGAAACGATATTTTGATTGGTAAACGAACCATCTTTGACGAAAAATACTTTGCCAATATACGAAGAAACCTTACGATAGGCGTAAGCCATCAAAAATGTAAACTTAGGTATATTCTTGCCGTTAGCTCCTTTCGATGTGGTGAAATTAATCGTAAAATACCCCGTCAATGGGTTGGCCGTCGAATTTTCTTCATTCCAAATAAGCACCGACTGGCCGCCATAATCTGCTGTATAACTATCTTGTTCTTCGTCGTATTTATAGTTGCATAAAGGAGTTGTCTGAAGTGCGTTACACTTGGCGTTAAACCTGTCAATCTTGTCGGTGCCCTCAACCTCGTAAGAATAGTTCTCTTGAGTATAACTTGCTCCACTTGCTGTCAATTCAAAATTGATTGACTGATCGACAGAGTTCTGTGAGGTCACGTGTTCTGGATCGTTGGAATATTTATATACCGCGAAGTGTGTGGCTGGATTTACTCCATATAGGTCATCGTTACCAAAGCCGCGCGAATCCCCCGAAATAGGATAAATATGCCCTAGGCTCTGACTGTATGATTCTATATAAGTTCGTGTGCCAACCTGAGCATATGAACTAAACAGCTTATATTGTTTAGGAGATTCAGACTCAGAGGATTCGGAAGTTGTCTCGGGTGTCTCAGAATAGTAAAATTCTTCTCCGTCGGTCCAGATTTGTTCCCCATCAAAGCTTTTTAATCCATTCCAACTATCACGGATCTGTGTCCATGCTGTTCGAGCAGCATTGAGTTGATATTGTTGGACCCCCTCAGAATAATATATGTCCACACCCGCAGCCCAAATGTTCAAACCGCTAACATCAAATAATGCACCCCAGTCTTTTTTTTCCCACTCACCATTCACGAGTTGATATTGTGAGGTGCCATTGGAATAATATATATGAACCCCATCGGTCCAAATATAGCTGCCAGAGAACGATTTTAATCCTTCCCATTCTTTTTCATTCCAAGTGGGAGTTGATTTGTCTAGTTGGTATTGGTCGGTATCCGATGAGTAATATATGTTTTCTCCATCGGTCCAAATGTTTTTCCCGTAAAACCAATGTTGTCCGCTCCAACTCTGTTCAACCCACTTGGAATCTTGAATAGAATAATAAAACTGTTTGTCGTTGTGGGCATACCAAAGGTTGACCCCATCAGTCCATATATCTTGACCATCAAAATCCGTTAACCCATTCCATTTTTTTGATTGCCACTTGCCGTTAATTAATTGAAGCTGGAGTGTACCATAAGAATAGAAAACCTCGTTTTGATAAGTCCAAACGTGTTTCCCATTAGCCGGACCAGTTGTGCCCCAGTCTTTTACTTCCCAAGTCTTCTCGTATGTTTTCCGTAACAACTGCAGCCATTGTTTAGCGTAAATCTTATCACTTATCGGGCCTTGAATCCTATCTTCGGTCGAACCCAGAATTGTTCCACTAGTTAATAATGTGTCAAACTCGGAATCGGCCATTGCGTCGTAGTTGATCGTACGCGCAACAAGGTGTTGAGGACCTGGGTCCCCCGAACCGGTAATTGGCGGTTCTAGAGTAGTTCCTTTAGAACCGGAGTATAATGTTATTTGCCATTTATATGTCTTACCTTGATTAGATAGAGATAAAGCGTTTCCATCGCAATCTACCCACACACCGTCTGTGGATTCGACCCACTTCCCATTTTTGTATTGAAAAATGCTTCCCGCATGTGTGTATCCACTCTTCACGTAAATAATATCATTTTCTTTCAGCGCAGGGGCAGCCGTAGCGCCTGATGCGGTTACGGTGTAGATTGAGTCTTTTGCTAAAAACGTATCTCCAACAAATATGAGAGACCCATCAATCTCAACCGGTGTTGAGGGCTTGTTATTGATCTTCTCACAGAGTTGACCATTATCACCAATAGTGTATTCCTTGGTGGTGTCCAACGCATCTTCTCGGTAATAATCCACATACTTTGTCGCCTTAAAATAAATAGCGTTATACGATGCGGTAATTTTTGGTTCAAAATGTTGAATAAATGGAATACGCAATTCGCTTCCATTTAAACCATCTATATTTGTTACAATTGGTAATTCACTAACGGGACTAATTTTATTCTTATTACTCTCGTGCGGGAAAACCATTGTATTGTTGTCGTCGTAAACCTCAATCTTGTAACCCGTGATTGCAATATTTGACGTGTCAATTTGACAAGTAAAATATTTTTCACCATCTGGGATGGTTAAATCCACGGGCTCAAGATAAGGGTAACAATAAGTAGGTTTATAAACTGCCATTTGTTCCTCCTTCAATTACCGAGGAATCCTCGGCTGTTTTACCTTTTTTACTTTGAAATTTTTTGCACTCGGTTGGGCAAAATGAGATGCAATTCTTAATGCGGTCGCTTTCAGTTGCGGCACACAAATAAAAATTCCCATCGGGAATTAAAAATTTACATTTTTTATTAAATCGATTTGTGTCTGGCATATCATTGCCTCCCGAATAAAAGTATTGTTTTATTTGTTGTCTGGGGGCCAAGTAATTCGGCCACCCAGACATTAAAAATGAATTAAGTTTTGATTTACTGAAAATGGTTTATTTAGTTTTTGGAACTTAAGTCCCAGTAGAACGCCGTATCTGTGTAGCTCATGACCACTACAAACCGATCGTTTCCGTAGGCGGCATGTATTGAACTCACTGATTGCAAAGACGGAAGTGTCATCGGCTTCCAGGTTGTGCCATTTGTCGACAACGCCCCCACGGGGGTTCCCTCGTTCGAAGCAAAAGCGAGAAATCGTCCATTACCATACGCGGCCGACTCCCAGTCTAAGTCAGACGGTAATTGAAACTTCTCCCACGATTTACCATCGAAAGAATATATACCACGATCAGAGGACCAAGTATTTATATTGTTTGTTAATGCAATAAATCGGTCTCCCCCAAAAATACTACAAGTATTTATACTATTTTTAGAAACGAAAGAATAATCCCAAGTAATCGCGTCTGGTGAATGAGCAATCACCGTAGAGTTATCCCGCATTACGATAAAAGTATTATTTCCATAACTGGCATATCCCCATGTACCAGTGAGAGGCAAAACGGATACCTCCCAATGTATTCCATCAAGAGAATAGGCGCATTTATCAGTGTCTGCGTATTCGCCCGAGTCTTTTTTCTCAGAGGACGCCATTGCCAAAAACCTACCATTACCATAAGTGATGTTGGCCCAAGAGCCGCTAAATGGCATCGTCATCGTTTCCCACGACACCCCATCAGTAGAACATACTCCAGTTGTTCCACTACCTAACGCGACAAACTTTCCTCCGCCGGCACCAATTCGATCATATACCCCTGTTATCTGTGTTGTTGCCCAATTCGCCCCGTCGGTAGAATATGTAAACGTTGTTTGTTCAGGATTGATGGTAGAACCAACGATCATAAATTTGCCGTTCCCAAATACGATATCGTCCGCACGTTTTGTGGGCATTGTCATGGTTTGCCAATTTGGAGGCGGTGCACTTGGTCTTAAGGCTACTTGTCCAGTTTTTAATTCAATATACCCCATAAGTACCTCACTGAATAAAATATTTCATAGTGAACGTTTGTGGGAGCGTATTGGTAGTAACTTTAAATGTAAATTTTCCACTACTTTCGGTAATAATACTGGACGACGTATTATCATTTAACCAAGTTTCCGTACCCTCGTCTAAAGGATATAATCTCACGAAATTTGTGGTAGTAACATCTGAGTCAGTTATTGTACACAAATATGGCTCACTAGTGCCCGTAATACTAATATTGGAACTGGTGTTGGTAATTGTTTTTGATATGATTGACGGAGATGCGCTTGGCACATAACTGTTTATGACCTCGAAAAGCCCCTCGTTGCTTGTCTGCTCGACTTCGTATTTGTAAGGTATTGAGGTTGTCGGCACGGTGTCACGGATAACCGTTATAGAGCCGTTCGCCTTGTTTTGAGCCTTTACGTCGCCCTCGTCAGTTAAATACATTTTGACTGAAGTGTTTACGGTAATAAAAGTATCTGTGATGGTGTAAGACTGTCCGCTTATTATTTCAGCATTACGGAATGCTGGCATTTGCACATCACCGTTATTATAAGCTGTCTGTGCACCAACGTGTCCATCTTCATATATGCGATAAACCGCATACACGCCGCTTGGTTCGTATCTTATTATTGCGTCATGACCGGCATTGATATACGAAACGTTATAATCCTTATAAGCATACTTTGCAGTAGCAACTTGTGTTAGTTTATGCCATTCCCCGTCAAGATACACTTCCCACCCCGTAACGCGTATATATTGTGTATACCCTGATGGGTATATAGTTACTGTCTTGCTCGTTGTGGTATAATAAGTTGCTTTATCTAATGTTTTTGCATCAATAAAATTTTTAACTTCGTTCTCCCACCCACTTGTCGGCAATTCTCCGCTTACTTTCTTATAAGTAACGGGTAAACTCGTCGGAATAGTCGGTATGTCACTTGCTATTATAAACCCACTATCGTTCGTCAGTTCGCTTGTCTTTGTGGGGACATTCGGCACATAATGATTGACCAAAGTAAACTGCCCGCTTGCGTTCGTCTGTTTGACCTTGTAAGTGTACGGGATAGGATTTGTAGGCACCGTGCCACGGATAATTTGAATACTGCCGCTTGCAATGGTGCGTGCCCTTGCTCCGCCTTCGTCCGTGAGTTCCATAAGAATATCACTATTGGCGGTTATGTCGGTATCGGAGATTGTGTAGATAGGTATTCCTGCAACTTCCCAATATGCACCGAATGTGATATCATATGCTAATGCAACAAACTTTCCATCACCGTAAGCGACGCTGTACCAACCGCGATTTGCAGGCATAGTCATTTCAGTCCAAGTAAGACCGTTAGTAGAGTACGCACATACTGAACTGCGTTCAGCAACAGCAACAAACTTTTTATTACCGTAAACTACACGCCAAGTGCCCTCTATAGGTAATGTGAACTCTGTCCAGTTTATACCGTCCGTTGAGTACGCCCCGCTTGTATTATTATACGGAACCGCAATATATTTTCCATTACCATAAGTTACACTAATCCAGTGATGATACGAAGGCATGGCCATTTTTGTCCAGTTTATACCATCAGTAGAGTACGCACCGTATAAATCGTATGCTACCGCAACAAATTTACCGTCCCCGTAGATTACACTTTCCCACTCGCTATCTGCTGGCATAGTCATTTCAGTCCAGTTTATACCGTCCGTTGAGTACGCCCCGTATAAATCGTATGCTACCGCAACAAATTTACCGTCCCCGTAGATTACACTTTCCCACTCGCTATCTGCTGGCATAGTCATTTCAGTCCAGTTTATACCGTCCGTTGAGTACGCCCCGTATGTGCCATCAGCCACTGCAACAAACTTGCCGCCGCCATAAGTGACACTATACCAATTTCTACTTGCGGGTAGTGTGAACTCTGTCCAAGTAACACCATCTAATGAATATATACCGTTTGCGCTACCGTCTGCGACGGCGACAAACTTTCCATCACCGTAAGTTACGCTGTCCCAATCGCTACTCACGGGCAATATATTTTCTTTCCACCCTTCGTCTCCCACTTCGTCAAGTATATCCCACCCTGTTGTTGGTAAAACACCACTTTGTATTGCACCAGTTTTTTGAGGAAGAGCAACGGGCACCTGGTTTTCGGTAATATAATGAGCATCGTTTTCTAATTCACTCACCTTTGTGGGCACACCAATATTAGTTCTCGCTTGCGCTTGTTGGTCACCTGTGAGGTTTTGTTGTTGTGAATACAACACTGCTCCGGTAGGAATTTGATTTTCAGCAGCAGCCCCTATATTTTTCCTTGCTTGTTTTTGTTCGTTTTCGTTGAGAACCTGTTCAGTATACAACACCGCATCAGTGACTTGTAATTGTCCACCGTTCGCAATTTGGTCGAGTAACTCTTGGACTTTTTGCCCCGTTTGGGTTAGTTTATAACTCATGTTTCACTCCTTCGGGACTAAGCCCCCTAAAGTATTTTGGAAGAGACGTTTTTCCGAGAACGTCGCTAAAAACTCGTTCGCAATCTTCAAATAAAATGAAGATTTTATTATTTCAACACAGAATCCCCTAATAAATGGGGAATCTGTGTGAAATAAGTTAAAATACATTAAGAATGTCTAGTGAGATTACGTGCAGCTTGAAGTTGTCGCACGAAGTCATCCATATCAAACCCAGGTTGAGCAACCATATGAACATCCAGATGTTCAACATTAAACGATTCGTCGGTTCCGAACCCTGTTGTGTGACTGAACTTGCCATTGATGTCCACAAGTTGTCTAATCAGGTTAGGAGCAACCTCGCCCAGTTGCCATACGTTGCGCGTAAGGTCGGCGGGAACAACTCCAGACTTCGACGGAAGAGCCGTCAAAGTGCCCTGAGGGGTAATGATGCCTTCCAGGCCATATTGAGGATCATCGTTAACAAGAGAGAGGCCACCGGCGGTAGATAGAGTGCCTGTTGCGTATCCAGAATAATTATTCCAACCACTTAAATCTACCTTTGCTTTTTTACCCGCTTCCGTCATTTCTACTTGATATAACTGATGATCACTACCAATATAATACAACCCTTGATAAGCAGGATTGTTTGTTTTCATAAGCCTATTGGTATAATTTTGCTTTACCTCACTAAAACGATCTGCGTCGGGAACGTCCCACTTCCCTTTTTGAGTCATATAGCGTGTGGTGTCATACCAATGTGCTGATATGGCCGCTTCGTCGGCTTTACGATCGGTCACTTTAATTTTATAATACTTGCCAAACGCCTTTACAATTGCCTCACGTCCATATCCGGGAGTAACTTGAGCATAGTTTTTGGTAGCGTCGTAAATACCCTTATCGGCTACCCCTGTTACCGTTTGCTCTTGCGGATTATTGGGATCACTCAAATCTATTTGCGTCCCCCCAAATTTTTCCACTTCTGTCAGCTTGTCTCCTTGTAGGGCGGTTTGATAATTATTCAAAGCATTTTTGTAAGCCTCAATTTGTTCTGGTTTTAGCATTGTCGACAGAGATGTTCGAATCTGCTCTTCTGTTTTCTTGTCATTTATCCCCTGTTGGATAATTTTATAAGCGTCGGTCTCTTTGAGTTGTTTTTCAGCTTCCTCTATCTGCTTTTTTTGCAAATATTTTGCTAAATCAACTTCTTCCATTACTTTATTCCCGATTTCGGCGGCGGGAGTTGTGCTATCTTGAGACCAAGTCTTTTGCCATTCTGATATCATGGTTTTCGTATCATCGATATTGGTATTCCAAGATTTCATAAACCCTTCAGCCTTTTTGAAATTCTCACTTTCTAAGAAATCAGACATCCAGTCTTTTTGAGCTTGAAGTTCGTCAATTTGCGTTTGAAGTTCATTAACTTTTTTTTCATTATCTAAATCTTCCAACGCTTTTTGAGCATCAGCAATGGCGGAAGTATCTGCTTCATAAACCCAACCTATACCTTCTCGCCACACTTTCTTTTTCTCGTTCTGAGCATTTTCAAGTTTTAACTTGGCCTCAATAAGTTTGTTCTCGTATTCGCGTTGATTGTTAATCTGCTCCAAGGCTGACTTTTGCTCATTTAAAGCTTCTATTTCACGGTCAAGACGTTGTTCCAAATGGGATTGAACAGAATTTAACAAGATTTCTTTTTCATACTGTGCGCCTGCTTCCTCAATTTTATTAAAAGCGTTTGTTTGATTTTGCACCATTTTGTTATTAATGTTTACAAGAGCATCATACTCTTTTTGAATTTGTGCTTTTCTTGTGTCGGGAGCGTCCACATATTCTGCTTGCAAAGCTTGTAATTCTTTTTGTATTTTAGGATAGGCCTGTGCGTAAGATTTAACCCCATCAAACGTTCCGTGGAAAGCTTTTTCGTCAAAGCCATTTTCGCCCCACAATTCTTTATCCTGTGTTAAAGCCTTCCAAACTTCTGTATTATCTTTCCATTTATCTTGGACATTCTTTGTTAAAAGATTGGCCGTTTGACGAATTCTTTCTGCATAGTTATATTCTTCGCCCAATCCTAAAGCGGCAGCTTCGCCCGTGTTACTCGAAACAATATCTAAATAATCTTCCAAATCTAAAGAGCCTTCGCTTGAGAGCTTATCAAATCTGCTAACCAATGAATCAGCAGCCTCTTTTAAATCTGAGAAAGAACTGTTTAATTCTCCCAATGTAAATGTACCAAAAGCATCCACTGACTGTCCTACAGTTTCCAACGAAACGCCCAAAGCTGAAGCAAAGTTTTCTAATTGCTCTTGTCGAGCCTCGTCGCTTAAATTTGTATTTTTATTAAGGACATCCTTTAAAGTATAAGCCTGCCCCGCCATAAGATTTTGTACTGAATTGGAATTGCTCTGTTTCATCAAAGCCGTGATTTGTCGTAACAAATCATTCGATATTATAAGATTTTCAAATTGTTTTTTACCTTCTTCAGTCGTGGTATCAATACCATAAAATTTAGCCGCAACCTGTTTGGCTGTCCCAGAAACACCTAGTCTCGCCAATTCCTGTGTGGACATGTTTTCCACTCCAGATTGCAGATAAGCTGCCTGAACATCATAAGATTCCAACTTCTTCTCATAAGCAATACGCTCATCATAAGACATTCCACTATGGCGCTTTTCTTCCATAGAGCGATAGTACGCGTCTCTTTCTGCCTGAATATTAGCTACATTCATGGCTTCTGCCAATTTTTGTTTATCCTCTTGTGAGACTTTGTCATCCGTTAATACACCTTCTAAATTTTTGTACAAATCTTCAAATTGGGTGTAACCGAGAGAGCTCAATAATTGTTTGTCTATCAACCCCTCAAGGTTTGTGCGGAATGTAACACTATCGCCAGCGGCTACGTTGTCACGAATTTCAGCCACGTAGTCTTTGATCGTGGTAATATCTTCCGATGTAAGGTTGTCTTGTTTGGAGTATGAAACTATTGCTTGTAAATTTTTGGTTTGTGCTTTAAGAGCGGTTAATTGTTTGGAGGCAGTCTCAACGCGTTCTTTACGTTCAATCTCCTCTTTGTCAACCAGCTCAGCAATCTTAGGAGCCAACCAACTACCAGCCGCAGAACCTATCATTGAACCAATTGGTCCCGCAAGTGCTCCTCCAACTGCTGTTAAGCTGCCCGCGACAGCACCAGAAACCACTTTGGCCTCTGTAGAGCCTTCTGTTCCAACGCCAGTTGTTATACCACTAAACAACCCCCCGAGTGCGGTTCCAGGAGCGTTAGATTTTATGGATTTGCCCCATTTTTGGAAAAATCCTTTTATCTTCCCGCCTTCTCCCCCTGTTTCTCCGGGGACGCCGCCTGTTTTTTGCTGATTGGTATCTTGAGCAACCGCGTCAGCGTGTTTTTGAGTTTCTTTTGTGTCTCGTGAAGTAGCATTTGTGTTTTTGTTTTCTTCTTTGGTTCCTTGTGCTTCGGCAGCAGCCCCTTGTGATGCGCTCTCTGTAACTTGATCTAGGGCAGAGGCCGTGCTAGTTGCTGATAGAGCCAATTTCTTATTGGCCTCTTCGACCTGTTTCTTTTGTATATCTGCTAATTTAGACGCCTTCCAATCTTGCTGATGTTGTGCAAATTTTATAGATCCCAAGCCGTTAACCAAACTTCTTCCTTTACCCAAAGAGAAAAACTCTTTCATCCAAAGAGGAACTTTAAAAGCGTTGTATTGGATCAGAACCGTCCCGACGGCTCGAATGGCAGGAAGAAGTATTTTCATTAAAACAACAGACAAGTCAGTAAATAGTTTAACGAGTCCAGACTGTTCCAAAGTCATAGCGAGGTTCTCCCAAGCTGATTGCAATCTATTTGATGCGCTTTGGATAGTTTCCATATATGCGGCATACTTACTCTCTGCCGTACCTTGTGAATTCGCCGAAACCTCTTCTAGTTCTTCCGCACGCTCCATGTTTTCCATCAATACAAGGAATTGCTCGCGTTGACGAACGCCGGCCATAGCTGTAGCAATCGCGTTTTTCGACACATTGTCAAGATTAATCCACTTGTCGCTTAATTCTTCAAGAACGTCACTAAAGCTTCTAAATTCTGTATTGGTCGATCGAATGCTGATACCAATTTTACCCAATACTTTTTCTATATCGTTCAAATTCTCGAGATCAGTATCAGACGATGCCTCGAGATTCATTTTTGTATAAGCGCCCGCTTTTACGTTACCGTAACGGGACATGATTGTACGAAGGGCCATACCCACGCTCGACGCATCGCGTTGGGTGGTTTCAATGATCGTAGTCGCATAAGCGATAGTTTCATCCAGAGAAACACCTGCTAATTGCGCCGTTGTTGCGACGTTTTGAAGTGCAGCACTAATGTCACCAGCGCTGCTAGCCGCTTCCATGTCAACTGCTGTCAATTTAGAAACAACATCAATAGCATCGGACACTTCGAGCTTAAAGCCTTTGATCATGGAAGTTAAATATTCGGTCGCTTGACCTGAGTCAATCATGCCTAACTTGCTTAAATAGGTCGAAGCGGTAATAAGCTCATTAGCCTGTTGTGCCTCGTAACCCTGTCTAAGCCACTCGTTCGCCGCGTTTGCGATCTGAACAGTTGTTGCGCCAAGTTGATCGGCCAATGCTCGATAATCTCGAATTAATCCCGTTGCGTCTTCACGTGAACCACCAGTAACAACTCGTAAGTTAAACATTGCCGTATCGAGCTCTTTGGTTAACTGGATAATTTTCGAGATGGACGCCATCAATTTATTTAATATTCTATATACGCCCGTATAGTCAAACATACGAGTAATTGTGTTTTTAATGTTGGCACCAAGGACATCCAAAAAGTTTCCGGCACCGTATTTGGCACCCTGCACTTTCAACGAGTTTAATTTACGACGCGCTTGTGCTTCCGCGTCGATTTGTGCCACCTGGTCTTTCGACAACCTGCCTTGTTCGATCAACAGTTCGTTTTCTGTGGTGAGCTTAGAAATGATACCTTCGTATTCTACCAGTAGCTGTTCACGAGCGGTGCGTCCTTTGGATAACATTTGTGGTGTTGTGGCAAGTTCTTTTTCAATTTTGTCGCGCTCGTTCATGGCTTTGGTGATTTCGTTTAGATTTTTCTTATATTGATTAAAATCTTCCTTTTCACCAGCGCCTTGTGCCTTGCCTTTACCATTCCCTGTTTTTGCCAACGCAGCGGCCTCTCGGGCTTTGCTTTCTGCAATTTCCTCACGTACTTTTTGGTTTTCTAACTGTTGCTTAAGACTGTCACTAGCAGTGATTTTCTTGCGTCGCTTGTGTGCTGCATCTGTGCTTTTTTCGACAGCTTGTTCGCTTTTTTGATCTGCGGCAATGCCCTGTTGTTCTGCATCAGTTTTTTCTTTAAGTGCTGTAATCAGCTCTTTTAATGCGCCAACCTTATCTTTAACAGCGTCGGATTCTCCCTGCAGGGCTTGCGTTGATTCCTTATCCACCTCAATGCTCTTAGCCTCTGTTTTTGTGCGCTCTTCTAAGGCTGGAGTTAATTCTTGTGTTTGGAGCGATTGGGTTGGCTCTTGTGTAGGTAACAATGGATTCAATTCTTGTCGTACACGAGCGCCCAATAGTGTAAATGCCGCCCGATTTGTCGCAGCTGCATCATATCCCTTGGCAACGTCTGGTACTAAATAATTTGCCTGCTCGTTTACTAAACGATCACGCTCAGCGACTTGATGTTTGAGTGCTTGCTCGTAATCTTCCCAGGTTGAGTATTGTGCCGAAGGTGTAAATTGCGCCCGCAGTTGATCGACTCTATCTTGGACCTGTTTGGAATATATAAGATCTTTAGACGTGGGATCAATGTGTGCGCCCATAGGGGTTTTACCCGCCTGATAATCCCACCCTAACAAACGAGCAAACTCTTCCTCAGCGCCGTAGGTATCCTTAATTATTTGGTATAGTTTAGGATCGTGTACCGCTTTTGTGAGAGCTGAAGGATCAGCCTTGCGTTTGTCCTTAGCGTGTATTTTGAGCCATCTATCCACATCTTCGTCAAGTTGTATATCCCGCAAGTCACTTACGGACGGGCCCGAATCATCCGACAAAGTCCAACGTCCGGAATTTTTACCAAGTTTAAACGGTTTATTGTTGGACTTTTGTGGGTTTTTCTTAAATGGCTTCAGTAACTTTTCTTGCGCCGAGTCATAAAAATCTTGAACCATTTGATCGGTTATTTGGATTTTTTGTGTTTTGGCAACCTGTTTATCGATTTCTGTGTCTATTTTAGCATAATCCTCAGCGTCTTGATCATACTCATACATTGCGCGTAAAACAGGTAGCTCACGTTTTTTAGTCCGAACAAGTAACTCAGCATATGCTTCGTGCCACTGGTCCAACGCCTCGCCAATTTGTTCACTGTCTTCGTTAGACAGATTGCTCTCGTCGATTTCTTGGAATTTACCATTGACAAATTTGCCCCCATAGACCGTCCCGTCTTCGGGATCGAAAGCTATTTGCGCACGACCGTCCCCCACTATGGCACGGTATGTGTCGAGAGCATCTTGTTGTTGTTTATAGTAACGCTGCGTTTCTGGATCCTTTAAGGCATTATATGAAGCATCTTTCTCTTCTTGCGTGAGTTTTTTGTTTGAACCAATATATTTTTCAAAAGCCTCATTGAATTTCTGTGTCCTATCACCAAGGTCTTCAACAAGCACGTTATCAATTACAGCATCGGTCGCTTGGTTAATATCCGCAACGCTTGTTTTAAGGTTTTGAAGTTCTTCACGATATTCGCTAGGAATATTGTCCACATCGCCCATTTTGTCGCTGCGCCCATAAAACCGCGTGCCTTCGCGTCTGGCTAAACGAGACAATAGCGTTGGATTGTTTTTGAGGTCTTTACCAAATGGGGATTCAGGTCGACCTCCTTGAGCGTAAAACAGCAACATCTTGTCCAAGGCCTGTTTATCCGTCGCCAGGTTCCAAGAGTTGTACAGTGCGTCTGACTCAAGTGTTAGGTTTTGTGGTAATTGAGAACCTAAAAATTGTTTAATTCCCTCAAATCCGTGAGCCGCCTGTTCTGATGTTGTGCCAAAGGTACCAAATGGTACCCCAGCTGCTTTTTTATATTCCTCTTGTAATTTTTGACTATCGCGATATTGTTGGTATAACGCGGGGTCGTCAGCCAGGATTCTCTTCACAAAATCATCAAACGAAACTTGTTCAGGAGTAAGATTGTTCTTTTTTAGAACACTGTTATAATAAGGTTCTAATAGAGTATTAATCTTTGCCTCTTGGTGCATAACCCCATAAATCCAGTTGGCCAAATGATCAGGAGAAATGGTATTTCGTTCATAAACGTCGCGGGCGAACTCTTGGTCATTGAACTCTTCATATTGCCGATCGAAAGCGCGAATATTCTCAAAGTTGTCCGAGCTGTACTGTTTCAACCGTTGTCGTTCACGTTCTTCGGTATCGTCGTTTTTAGCAGAGAAAAAATCATAATCTACGGCTGTTTCGATGTCTGGAGCAAATCTACGCGCCGCTTCATTGCTGGAGTCAAACTCTGGCGTTTTGGCTGTGATGTATCGACCAGTTGTCGGGTCTAAACGCTTGTGATAATCAATGCCCAAATTTTCCCCAATGGCCATTGCAAAATTCTCATATGCAATTTCTCCCTCAGCTGTATTGGCTTTGGTATACAAATTGTTAATTTGATTGGCAACTTGTTGTCCCAAGCGTATGGATTCGGTGTCATTTGGGTCTTTAAAATACTCTTTTAATGTATTGGCGACATATTTAACAATAGAACCAGCCAGTTGTTGTTCTTTGCGCTCAACAGCTGTTTTGTACATAACAGCCAAGTCTCTCACGTTGAAATCGTTTAACTTGACAATATCAACGTATTCGTCATTATCGCCCACAAAGCTGCTTTCGGTAATTACACCACTTTTGCCTGATTGAATTGCCGCTGGTAGCATTGATTTTTGAAACGCCCATAACGACTCTTGCAAAGATACGTCTTTCGGATCCCAAGTTTTACCAGCAGTAAATGCGTCAACAGGAGTTTTTACCGGAAGGGGTTGTCCCTTTCGTTCCCCTTCTTTGGCAATAACTTCTGAATATTGCGTTGTTCCATATAATGTACGATACACTTGCGCTAATTCAGCGGGCGTGTAATTTTCTTTCATGTACGTCACTAGCGGAGCAAGTGCTTCTTCCGAGCGGCGTGCATTTAGCATCTCTTTCAAATACCCATAGTTAACATCTTTCCAGGTGGTAACTTCTTTACCCTCTTCTGTTAAAAACTTCCCCGTAGTCAAGTGTGGAATCAATTGCCCTTCTTTTTCGAACGGTTTGGCGTTGTAATATGTTTTAGGGTGTGGATCAAGAGTTTGATGTAAAATGTCTAAAATGTAATTAGACATATTATCGTGCCCAATTGACCGAATTTTATTAATTGCTGGAGAAGGAGATAAGTGTTTATTTTTACCTGTGACGGCTGGTTGATGTGCTATTTCTAATGAGGTGATTTCTGGTACAGTCATACCCGCTTCGCGGGCTGCGTCTAACAAAAACTTCAATATATTGAGCTGCCATCCCATTGAATCGCCCATTTTTTGGTTAGATTTAAGGTCCAATAAAAGGTTCCCCAACAACATATCAAAGGTGCCACCCCAAGCAGCCAGTTTGCCATCCTCTAACCTTGTAACGCCACCTAGAGTACGCTCCATAATTGGTTTGCCGTAAGCTTGTATTGCCGGACGAAGCATATCTACGAAACTATTAAGGTGTGTAGCTGCAGCTGTTTGAGCCTTTTTGCCTTGAGTCTTAAAACCTAAAACATTATATATGTCTGTTAGGCCACTTAAATCGTTGTATTGTTTCTCAGTAAGCCGACTTGTGGCATTTTTGTTTTTCTTCTTGGCGAATTCACGCAAGATCTCTTCAACAGTCCAATTTTCATCTCCAAATACCATTTCTGCCACTGTATGATACGCAGTACCCTTGCTTCCAGCATCTGCCGGCCCATTATAAGTTGTTTTACCTCCTACGGGCACTTTGGCCATTTTTGATACGGTAGCCGATTCTTTAAGAGGTTTCACCATGGCTTGGTCAAGTTTTTGGTACTCTTCCACCGAATATTGTTTAGCCATTTTTTTAGCTTTGTCGGGTGGAAAATGATATTTTGTAACTAACTCTTCTTCTGAGATGCCCGTATATTCGTTATAATGCTGACCATTCGCGGTGACCAACTTCATAGGGACGTGTACCGTCTTCCCTTTAGGTACTTTCCCCGCTATTATTTCACCTGGGGTGTAGAGAGTACGAACCCACTCGGGTTTCTTTTTAACAGTTTTGGCGGCGGTAGAAGTGGACTGCTTTTGCGTATTCTGTCGAACTTGTTTTTGTAAACGTGCACGCTCACGTGTTTCCGCAGTTTGTTTTTCTTCGCGACTTGGTGTTTCTTGTAAAGTCGCAATTTTTTTAATCAACCCTTTGGATTGTGAAGTAATCCCCTGATCTCGCATTGCGGTCTGTAGTTCAGCTAAACTCTGCTTCTCTTTTGCTGCGCTCTTTTGAAGAGCCCGTCGTTCTTCTCCGAGTTTTTTTGCACTAGCTTTTAAAGTCTCAAACTTAGAGCCTTTTGCGTTCAACGCCGCTTTCATTTCTTTATCAAATTCTTGTTGAGCCTTTGTGGCGTCTTTGTCAAGAGTTTGAATTTTGGTAGCATATTTTGTTTGCAGTTGATTAAAGACTTCTTGTTCTTTTTGATCTAACTCGTGCTTTAGTTGGTTTAATGACTCCAGAGAAAAGATATCGTTTTGTGTTTGGGGTGAGTTGCGTGCTTGTGTATAGCGCTCTTGTAATTTTAAAACTTCTTTATCTTTTTTGGCTTGCTCGCGTAGTGCGTTTTTGGCCGCTGCTAACTGAGCGTACGCAGACTTAACTTTTTCTATTTTAGTTTTTCGTAATTCAACCCACGCTTGATAATATTCTTGCCCCATTTTATACAAGTCATCGCTGTTTTCCTCCAATTGCGCCCCCAGAGCATCTAGCGTTTGCGCAATTGCAGTCTCTTTAGTTTGAAAATCTTCGATTGTATAATTATTAAATTCGTCCATTAGATACCTCCTTTGATATCACGTTATCCGAATAGCTCCTTAATGGATCGAAATCTTTCCCCAATCCCTTCAATGAGCCAATGCTCTATTCGTCTGTGTTTTTCACTAAATTGGCCAACTCGTCACCTTTGAGTAGACCGTGTTCCGAAAGGGCTCCAGCAACCGCCGCTGTAATCGGATCGTTTTGTTGAGTAATAGTAGCCAGATTTTTTACCGTTTCAGCATCTAATCCCTGTATCGTTTTCTTCATGGCTTTAACCGTTTTATCAAGTTTATCGGCGTCAAGTTCATTGAACATGTCGACCATTTGGAAAAGATTTGAATAATTTAGCATTCTGTCAACCATTTGCTCTAGGTATTTATAATCCTTTTCACAGAATTTTAAAATGTTGTCAATAATTCCACTATCGTACAAAGCATCGATTGTGACCGGTGACATCGCCGTTTCGCCCATGTCATTGTCAATATTGGAATATGCCAATAGGCAATATAAAATTTTTGCACACTCTATACGAACAGTTGTTTCTACCGCATTGCGTTCATCACTTTTTAAACTCCATGCTGTATATAATAGCGCAGCGGTTTTGTCGCTCATTGTAAGTCTAGATTGTACAAGTAAATCCTGTTTGTATTGCTGTAAAGCCTTCTCGGCCTCTTGATTTGTCTTACCTTCTTTATAAGCATCGCGACAATTAAACCAATTGATTAGTATATCCGATAATAAAACCTTATTTTCCATATTTACTCCTCTTCTTCTCCAACAAAAAATTGAGCCCAACGCTCCTCTGTTGGAATATCTGAATATCTCTTGACCATTTCAAGAGAATCCCAAGATTGGATTTCAGCAATAGCCGAATCCGAAATGCCCTCTTTCTGCATATTGGTTGTCCACAAATGTCGCATACAGTGAAAATAAAAAGGCACATTCATCAATGCCCCAATCTTCTCAGCGTATGTGTTCATTTGCGACACCGTTGCTTGAACAAATTTGCCATCGCTGGTGGTCACAAACAACCACGGCGATTCTATTCCGCGTTCCTCGCGCTGTTTCATCCAAGCATCAAAATAGGGTTGAAATTTATTTTTTAATACATATTTAGGAATCTGCTTTCCGTTTGAGCCGCGTCCTTTTGTCTTAATGACACCCGTTTTATACATTTTACCATTAAGAATCAAGTGCGCATCATCAAAAAACTCAACCTTCATCCTTGTTAATTCAGCCTTTCTCATTCCCGACGCAAAACTTAACGCAAGCGCACAGGCTATTTGACATTGACCTTGTGCCAAGAGTTTGTTTAAACATTCCTCGACCTGTTCATCGGTCAACACTGTTTTTTCACGTACAGGTTCTTTGTGCACCGGCTCAAGACTTTTGATTAGATTCCTGAAATTTGGATACAAATCTTCGTCTAAAACCTCGATGCAATTCGATAGGCTGCTGATGGCAGACTTTAATGAAGCCACCCTGTTTGAGCTCAAACCGAGCCCACGCAAATAACCAATATATCTCACAAAATCTCGCTTTTTAAGATCAATGAAAAATTTATCTTCATTCTCGGTATAATTCCAACAGAAGAAAACTTTTAATTGAGCTTCATACTGCTTGATGGTTTGCGCACTACGGTCATTCGCTTTGCAATAATCTATAAACTCTTTAACTAATTGTCTGTTTGGCTTACCGACTGAAGGCCAAGTTTGAGTGAGATTTGCGTTGTAAACTGTTGTTCGTCCCATTTGAGTCCCTCCAATCTTTCTATTTCATTATCGACATCTTTGATAGCATGATTCGCTGTCAAAGTTTTACGATGCTTTTTTTCAAGTTTAATTTGTTCATCTATATCTTTGTTCCATTTGGCACCACAAAGACAAAACCAAAGTGCAATAGCGTCTGATTCGTCGCGTGTAATCGATTCGGGATCGATGTCATAGTATTTACACACCGCCGCACGGATGTCGTCTTTTTGCGGTTTCTCAATCCCTAAAAGTTTCTTGAAATATGTCTTCACGGAAATCGAGTGAATACCGTTGGAATAAGTGTAGAGTTTTCTTAAATAAGTGTTGATATTGAAAACCGCGTGTGCCGCTGCAAGGGCTTGTAATGTTTGGGCCGTTGAGTGTGGTCCGCAGTTAATAGGCAGTTGTTCTTTAATAATAATTAAATCTTCTGCTTGAAGATTGTACCTATCCAGGAAGTCGTTGACCATATCATCGAACATTTGATACATCTCGCCGGTAGGTTGATCTGTTGTTCGAGATACAGATATCTGTTGCACCTCTATGAGGGCATTTGTTGATACATCTAAAAGAGCAAAGCCGCTCTCGTATTGCGCCAAATCGCATACGAGAGCGTACTTATAATCACTTAACCGTTTAAGGAATTTTGCTTCCATTCGTTTCTCCTTGTTTTCCTTGTTTTCACCTTGTGTACTATATTATCTTAGAAGTTAATAATTAACGTGTCTCCCGAAAGTTCAAAGGTGGGGATATCGCTTACCTTAGCCCCGCCAGCTTCGGCCAAAATCTCGCTTGGTGTCCTATAATATATCCAGCCGTTACTATCGAATACACACACCATTCCAGTTCCCGAACCTTTGTTAGACTTAACACTCGATTGCAACCAACTGCCTTTTACATATCCGCTTGCGTTGATTGAATAACCACCGTCTTCTCCTGTTATTGTTTGCCCTCCTGTGAACGTATTATTTCCAGCAAGGTTTGCCTTTCCACTTATATCTTGATGACTTGTTATTACCGTACCTAAATCAACAACGCCACTAGTACCCTTACTATTACCATTCATCTTGATTTCAGTAATAGTACCAGTTTTGTTCAAGCCAGGAAATGCTGTTTCATTCACGCCAACGTCGCTTGCACCTAATGTAATATCAGCATTTAGAGCTTTATGATTAACTTTTCTTGTGTTAGGTACAGCATTGTCTGCTTTTGTACCTTGTGCTGCAGTAGCAAAGAATCCTACGTCTTTTTGAGCAGCAGTGCCCAATCCGTTGACCGTGCTTTCGAGGCTAGCGATTCTATTGTCATAATCTATCAAGGCAAACGGGAGATTATTGATTGTTCTCGAACCGTCGCCAATTTTGAAACGAACTGCCTGTGTCTGGACTCCGCCGGTGTTATATTCCGCATCGTATATCACGATTTCTCCCTTTTTTGGGATGAAAGTCGTTGCTTTTGCCCAATTGGCAGCGACGTCATGTTTTTGTTGAATTCGTGAATTTATTTTTTTTTCAGTAGCCATTTGGGCCTCCTTTATCAATTTCAAATTGAGCCAAAATAGGGCTTTGAGATCTGTTTCACTCAAAGCTCGACGGGGGTTGCTACACCCCCGTCGATTATTTAAGTTTTTGAGTTTAGAAAAAATTAGTCGATATTTACCGTAGCTGAACCACAATCAAACACGAACACTACCGAATCGTCAATTTCGACTTTCGGAGCAACAGCAGCGGTGCCAGTCACTTTCAAACCAACTCCGGCGCTAACATTAGTAACGGTACCAACTTTGTCTAGACCAGGTTTGCCTTCGAGAGCAGTAATCTTATCTGCATAACCATCGTAAGTGCCAACTTTTGCTTCAGTGATACCAGAGTTAACGGCGCCGAGTTGTGCAGTCGAAAGTTTATCTTGTTTACTTGTTGCATAACCGTCATACGCGCTAACTTTTGCTTCGGTAATACCAGAGTTGACTGCACTAAGTTGATCAGTGGTCAACTTGTCTTGTTTACCCGAAATGTCTTGGTGAGCGGTGATAACAGTACCAAGGTCAACAACACCAGAAACTGGATTCTTTGTTGTGCCGTTCACCTTAACAGCAGTAACAGTACCAGTTTTGTTCAAGCCAGGGAAGGCTGCTTCGGTAACGCCAACATCATCAGCACTCAAGTTGATGTCACTTGAAAGCGCTTTATTGTTAATTTTTCTTGTGTTAGGCACATAACCAGAAAGGTCAATGTCTGTGTTGCCAATACGCTCCCACTTATAAGCCGAACCTGACTCAACAGTTATAAATTCATCATAACTGTCAGGTTGTCCATCGCTCGGATTGTGCGAGTGAGCCATAAGATAAATCTTGCCCATAGTCACTTTTGCTGCTGTAGGCAATTCGGTAACAACCTGATATTCAAATTGTTTAACCGTGCTTATTGCGGTGTCCACATACTGTTTGGTTGCAGGGTTCATTTCTGCCGTAGGCGCTTGAACCGTTACAGCACCCGTAAACGCACCGCCCGCCTTAGGCATTGCGTCATCGGCTTTCGTACCTTGCGCCGCAGTCGCGTAAGCAGAACTTTCGGTATAAGCCGCACTCTTAAGACCTTTAACAGCAACATTGTCAGTAACAGTACCATTAACAGTAATCTTTACTGTACCGTTGTTAGTACCGGACGCAAGAGTAACTGTTTGGTGACTCTGGAGAGCAGTGTCTGCTTTGCCCAATGACGTTTGGACCGCTTCTGCTAAATCTGCTTTGGGGATTCCGCCAGCAGGTTTTGAATATTTACCATCTGCCGTAGATTGTGCAGCCTGTGCAGCAGATGCGGCAGCAGCAGCGTCATCAACACCTTTCTGAGCTTTAGTAAGCAGTGTAGCCCAACCTTTAACAACAGCGTCATCACCAACAGCAACACCGTTCTTTTTCAGAACAAGCGAGCCATCAGCAGCTCCAGTTTCAAGCGTAAACTCAGCCTGTGCCGGAAGAGCGCCGATTTGTTGATCTGTGTAGGCTTTAGCACTTTGCAACGCACCAGCTGCTGAGCCAGCACTATCAGCACCAACTTCATTTGCGGTATAAGTTGGCTTGGTCGCCGCTTTGGCCCAACTATAAACGTCAGCCGCGAGCGCGCTCGCCCACGGGAGTTCACTAAATTTATGAATACCATCGCCCACTTTTAGCAATACCGCAGGGGGCGTGGATTGTTCAGCCGTTTCACCGGTTGCCAATGAACAAATTGCGACCTCACCCTTTTTAAGGATAAATTCGGAAGCATTCCAATTGGCTAAAGTATCATATTTTAAAGCAATTCTTGTATTAAGTGTAGTAGTTGCCATTGTTTTTATTCCTCCAAATTATTAGGCGTTTGCGCTGCCGCCGTTGAGAATAAGTTCATCTCCGTCCGTCTGGACAAGCTTGTTCACATTCAACGCACTAATTTTTGCATCTGTCACTTGGCCATCTCCAATCATCGCTGTCAACACACCACCGGTTGCAATCGAAAACTCACGTTTCTCGTTGATGGCAAGACCACCCTTAGCAAGAACATTATACGTAAGAGCTTCAGGTACGGCAACTGTAACATAAGCTTTCCCTTCTTCGTCCAACACAACCGCGTGTTCGTTCCCACCTTCCGTGTGTCCAAGTTTGATACCACCAAGAGCGTCGGTCGTGGCTTGGGGAATCTCGGTCAATGCGCCCAAATCGGCCGCAGTAATTTCAACAGCTTCTGAACCGTTATACGTTTTACCACCGGCCGTTAAAATGTTTTTAACCGAATCCGCAACACCTGCGTTGGCAACGGCCCCATCAATCAACGTACCACTCAGTTTGTGGTCTGCGTCGATAATGGATTGTTTCTTGTTGATCTCGCCTTCGAGTTCGGTCTTCGCTCCGCTAACCGCCGTGCTGATTTCGCTCGTTACATCTGCTGATTTAGCATAACCATCAAGAGCTGCCTCAGTAATATATGCAGAATTGTCAACTTCATAACCGTCAGCGGTTTTCTTAACAAGACCAACACCAGTCATAGCGTTCAACTTGTCAAGATTTGCGTTAGCAGCCTGTTTACCAGCGAGAGCTTCGGTAAGACCATTGACTTGACTTTGTTCAATTGCGATTGCCTGTTTTTCAACCGCAACTTTACCATCGGTTTCAGAAATAGATTTAATGGTTTCGCTTGCCGCAACGTCAACTTGTGCCAAGATAAGCTTTTTAATCTCATCCGAAAGCACTTGTGTGGTTACATAATCAGAGAGGTCAATATCGGTGTTACCGATCTTTTCAAACTTGTCCGTAACCCAAATATATTCATCATATATGTCGCCCGTTCCGTGTGCATGCGCAACAAGATAAATGACACCAGCTTCACCAGTCGTGGGCAGCTTATCAACAACATTAAACTCAACACCGGTGATACCACCAATAGCATCATCAACGTATTTCTTCGTTGCGGGGTTCATATTTTCCGTCGGAGCTTGAACCGTTACGGCGCCGGTGAATGCACCGCCTGCTTTAGGCATCGCAGCGTCTGCAACGTCTTGCACGGCTTCAACTTCCGTCTTTTTAGCATATGAGCTTAGATCAATGTTTACCTTCTTATCAGCTATTGGCAGTTCTGTGCCATCAACCTTGACGCCATCAAGAACGTTTACTTGAGCGCCCGCCGCAATACCATCAAGTTTAGCTTTATCTTCTTTGGACAAGAAACCATCTTTTTCCGTTGTCGCAAGAATGAGTTTACCTTCGATTACCGTACAACGTGTTTCAAGCGCACTGACTTTGCTCGCCAGTTCGTCTGCACTTGAGGCTTGACCAAATTTCGTCAGCGTTCTACCAGCATTGATTTGATAAAGACCAACACCTTCAGTGGTATCCTTAACGATCAATAATTGACCAATGTAATATGCGCTATCCGCACTGCCTACTTCTGCGGCACCCGCAGCAGCAGTTACGGCGTCGTTATAATTTTCAAAATAGCTGTTAGCATCCAGTGGGAAAGCAGAAGTTCTATTAAAGCCAACAGCGAAATTTAATTTACCAAAATCCATTGACATAGTATATACCTCCCTCTATTATGCTACGGTGAAATGCCACTTGTTCGCTTTGTCGCAAGCTGCAGCATTATCTTTGTAATATACGTTATACGACTTAGCCTCATAGCCATTCGCACCTTCTACATCCACAGTAATGTGGGTAAATGCGCTGAATGCTTCTGCGTTCAATCCGTTAACGTCTTTGATTGAATTGATAGTTCTCGGTGCAGGAACAGCTATGATAACACGCATGTCACCAACGGCCTCTTGAGCATCGCCCGTATTACCCGCTGAGATTGCGCCATTTTTCTTACCAGCCAAACCTCTGATAATTTCACTCGTAGGAGCACCTTCTTTAGATTTGACACCACCCCAGAAGCTGTTTCTATAACCAGTAACCGCACTGGAGGCAACACTCTTTGTGCCAGCAGCAATTTTACCAGCTACACCCTCGGTTGCCCCAAGGTTGTTTTTAGGATCGGCACCAGCCGTATGTGTGGCAACAACGCTCACTTTATAATTGGTGCTATCACCAACGGTAAATTTAGCAAACGAACCCGTTGTTGTGGTGGCCGTATGAGAATCTGTATCGCTGACCTCATAGGTCGCTGTAATACCCGTGTCTGGGCCATATTGATAGCTACCTTTGTTAAAAGCCACTGAGTACGCAGGAGTGAATTCGCTACCAACCTCCTTTGCGCCGGCGCCGGTCAAACTAATGGACACTGACGGTTGGTTTACCGTAGGATTATTGTTAGCTTTTGCGAGCGCTCCTTTTAAGAATTCTTCTACAGACTTGCCGCTTGCGGGCAACACGACCGAACCGGACGCATCAGGTGCATAAATGCCAAATGCTGTAGTCGCGGTAATGTCATCTTTAAAGTATACATTGCCTGCATCGTAGTTGCCGTCCATAGCTTCCCAGTTGGTTTCGCCACGAACATATGCGGTATACTGATATTTGCCACCAACCAACGCTTCCCTGATGATCGCAATATCACCTTTGACAGGCTCTGTGATTTCCGCAAGCGCTGCCGCTTTGTCACCACCCAATGCGATATCTTTCTGATAAACATCGGTTGTGTGCAAATTTTTGGTAGCATCACTGATTGCTTTTTCGACGGCTGCCAAATCCACAAATGAAACGGTAATTTCGCTCCAGGTTTTGGTGCCATCGCCAACTTTGAAAATGTGTAAATCGGTATCATAACCAACTTCACCTTTCTTCAAAACAAGCTGAGACGCAGCCCAATTGGTGCTGGTGTCATTACGTAAAATTAAAGTAGTACGTATTTGTTTCTCCATAAAATTTTCGGCAAAGGCCCCGCATCCCCTTCAGGGGTGTGGGGGAATTGCCTCCTCCTTTCTATTAGTTTTGTTGAATTGTGTCTAATCCTTTTAAGGTTCTTATAACTTATTGAACCATTGTTTACCTTTTCTCCGTCTAAATTTCTGATATCTAAAAATCCTGATTTGCGTCTACCAAAAATCACATATTGTTTATTTTGATATTCTACCGTATCAAATAAGTCAAACCCAAAAACGTTGCCAATTAGTTGATTATTCTTTTTATATCCACCCTTTGAAAAATTATTTTTATGGATTTGTCTACTCTGCCTTCTAACACACTTTTGATAAATATAATAATCTAAAGACTTCGCCTTTGGATTACCACTTATACACCGAGCATCTATGTAGTGTGCTTTCGGCAGATTATTTTCAATACGAGTGTTTTTAGTTATATAGCCATATGTTTCGTGGACATTTGAATATAACGCACATAATCTGTCAAATAGCGTCTTACACATAATCCCCATAAACGCAGCATCTCGATAACTTTTACCACGTTTGAACTTTAATTCAACTTCGCCCTTGTGATAAGCTTTATGACAAGTTTCGCACAAGGTAATTAAATTATTCGGTGCATTGCCACCTGCTTTACGACTTTCAATATGATGTACATTTAATACATTATCTTTTGATTTACCGTGGCAACATTGGCATTCGTGGTGATCGCGGAATAATACATAGGCTCTCACATTCCAGAAACCTAATTGCTCGCCCTGTTGATATTCTTTTCCCGATATTTCGGGATTGTTTATCTTCTGGATATCGAATTGAGCGGTTTCGACAATAAGTTTAGTTATCGGTAAAATCGCATACAAGCGTTTTATAACTTGAATATGCGAATTTATCTTTTGTTCAACACTTGGAGCAAGCCATCCTTTGTGTTTTGAATAAACACGATTGTTAAATCTTGCAGGGCGATATCTCAACCGGTTTCTTCTCGTTCTTCTCGCTTCTCTACGAGATGATAGTTTATTTACAATATCATTACGCAATTCGACATCAGCTTCATATAGCACTTGTTTGTCCGTTGTGGCAGAAACACCAATATGCTTACTTCCGGCATCAATTCCAAGATTCACGTCTTGTGTTTGATTTTCACAATCGAATAATAACTGAATTGTAAACGGTTCGTATTTTACTATTTTTGCTTTGTTTTGTTTTAATAGTTTTCTTGCTTTTGCTTCTTTGCAAGGCATTAATGGTTTACCTTGTTTGTTTAATACATATACCATTGCTTGTATAGCCTCCTATATGCTAGAGTGGTTACTCCACGACAATGTTATTCAAAGGTTTTACGTATGCAACACTGTTCCTACCCATCAGAACTGTTTAATCACATACCGCAGAGCGTAAGACTGGAGAGTACATCCTACAGTGCCTATATATTCTTTGATAACGTAGTGCTCGAAGCACTGAGTCTGATCAACTAGTGAGCTTGAAGCCCACGCCTATTTATGGGCTGGGTAGTTGACAAAAACTCCTTTTGAAAATAAATTCGTCACTCACTCAAGGCGTCTCCGCCATTGAAAATAAAATGCTCGTAATTTTGTCCCATGTTTTTATAAGATTTTTCGTCCTTATCCCAACAATAGGTTGCTTGTTCTGATAATACAAAGTACACACCACCAACATCGCCCACAGCGGGTAATTGTTCGCGTGTACTCACTTGAACAGCCCCTGCGGTAACGCCCGAAGCAGAAATAACATTGTTTTCGTCGATTGTAATGCCAGAACCAGCTGTTAATTTTTGTTGATACTTTTGTAGTTCCTCGGTTGAATCCAAGGCTATCCAATTAGAACCATCTGAACGGTATAGACCGTTGTGTTCTAATTTCCCCGTTGTGGCGCCAAGATGATGATAGATTTTATTATCGCTTGCGTCCTTCGGAGAAAAAGAACTCAGATCTTTATTCTCAATTGGGATATTAAGCAGCTGATTATAATCAGCGATCATAATTCTTTGAATCATCTTTAATTAGCCCTCTGTGATTATATAGTAAGCGTTTTGCACATATTTTTCCGTGGTCGGTCCCACATACTTAACAAATTTACCAAAAAACTCACTCACATTCAGCTTGTTCATTTCTTCTTCGGTTTTGGCTATAATGGGGTTTTCGATCGAACCAAGTTCTCCAGTACCATTAATTACCTTTCCATACGAATCGTAAGCTGAATAACCCTTTAAAACCTTGGCCGCATCTGCCTGATTGCCAAGAGGGGTTAATACATAATCTCCTGTTGGACTATAATTATCATTAGTTTGGATAATTAACGTCCCCTCGTATTTTTGTCCCATACTTTCTCCTCCTGCCAAATCACCCATAACCAATAGTGTGGATGCTTTTGCGATAGTTATTTACGCCGCAGGTTCAGGTTCAGGATCTTTCTCCGGTGCGACATAAGACCCATTCAATACCACACCCTGTGCTCCATAAGCTTTTTTACCTTTCAGGATATCTTCTTCGGATGCCAGATTAGGTATTGACTCCAAACGATATTCGCCCGTAGGACTATAATTATCGTTGGTTTGAATAATCAGTGTGCCTTCATATTTTTGTCCCATAATTTTCCCCTCACTTCTTATTTACTTTTTTTGAAAAATCAATAATGAATTCGATTGCGTCGGAAATTTGATCAACCTCATATTGAATACCTAATTCCTTCGCAAAAGAATCCACAGCTGCCATAACAATTTCTTTTTTTTCTGCCCCAGATTGTCCAGTGGCTTCGGCATCTGCCATAGCCCGCAAAATCATAGGATAAAGTTTTTTCCAATTGCCATCTTTTGCCAATTCGCCAAACTTATTTTTCAGTTTTGTAAACATTGCAACCATAGCAGTAATCGCAGCAACGACAACACTAACAAGTGAGACGATTAACCCAATATCTACATTACTCATGGATCCACCTCTTTGGATAAAATAATATTTTTATTTGTACCCGCAAAACACGGGATTGTTTTCATAGTTGGGATAGACACGTGTCTATTTGTAAAAGAGAAAATTGGGGCCATACAAGAATGTACGACCCCAAAAATCCTTAAAATCAATTTGCCGACTGAAAATTTTTACAGTTGTCTTTGCAATTTGTAGAAACCCAGCGTTTTTCGTTGTGACAATAACGCTGAAAAGGACAAGTTGAATTATCCTGTTTTTGTTCAATAAAAATTGAACACTTGAAACAATCAAGCCCATCGCCCTTTGCGTGAAGGCAATTATGATATTGAACCATAATTATTATGCCACAGCAACTTCGGTCGAGTCTTTACCGCCAAACGACGCTTTCAAAGCGCCCGCTTGCAGCTTGCCATTCGTACCCTCGGTAGCCGCACCCGACAAAGAAGGCTTGTTGACGACAGCAATTGTTTTGTCGCTATACAAAGCATACACAACAACATCACTCATAGGTACACCAACTTTAGCAGTAGCTTCGTCGATCAAAACCGATTTAACTTCTCTATTGTCAATAACCTCGATCATACGGAAGAGTTTGCCACTATTAACGTCACAACCTTCGGTCATGACCATAGCAGTACCATTGAGACTCATCGTGGCGTGGGAGCTCATGTTGAAAGTAAATTCTTGTCCGCCATCGAGTTGGAATCTCGGAACTTCGAACGTAAGCGTGCCAGCTTTGCTTCCCTTAGAAGCCGCACAAGCATCACCTGCAAAAATCGGAACAGTGATGATGAGCATAAGCTCTTGGGGGATCATATCACTCTTAACAACTGCTTCAAGTGCCTTATCGTTATTCGCAAGATAGCGCACGCAATAGGTTTTGCCATTTTCAATACCACTGTCTTTAAGCGTTGTGCCAGCTTCCATTTGTACTGCGGTATAATTATCTTGTCCCTCTTCGCTGTACCAAGCAATAAGACCAGTACCATCGCTGCAATTCAACATAGACAAAGACACAGGCGTTTTGCTGAGGGTCAATTCGCCCACTTTGGTTGCTTTGATCGTTTCGCTTTCGTATGCTGCCGCATTTGCCGTGAAGTTTGTACCCAGTTGTGCCTCAACATAACCTTCTTTGAAAAGAATATCAGTAAGCGTAATTGCCACTGCAGGATCGTGGAAGAAGTTGGTCACAACAGGTGCACCAGTACCACCACGAAGTTCGTCTTTCGTGATCGTGACAGAAATCGAAGAGTCCGTCAAAGTCTTTGCGACGAAAGCCATTTTCGGTTGATCATTAACCATACGGAAAGCTTCAGCGCTACCAACGGAGCCTAAAAAATATTTTGCCATATTAGTTTCTCCTTATATAATTAAATTATGTTTTTAGATTTGAGACATCTCGCCCTTGAATTCATCAAGAGTTCTATAAGCGTCGCCCAAAACATCTGTCTCTTTTTTGTATATCCAATGTTCGGGTGGTTCTTTCATTGAAACCATGCCGGTCATCATACCAACACGAGTGGCCTCATATTGGATTACATCATCAACCGTAGTTAACAACATTAAGAACTTTCTGATGGGCATATCATACAGCTCGCTCAACTTATAATTGGTTTTAGCTGAAACACACACCATCTTTTTCTCAGTGGTCGCTTTTCCACTCTTTTGGCTTTTGATTCTGATACGTTCTGCGTAGTCGGCCTTCAAGTCAGGATCAATCTTGCTGTCATCATAATAATCAGGTAAATTCTGATACATTACAATTTGCCTTAAACGCTCAAACGCCGCAGCGTCGATTGAATGTCCCGCTACGACTAACTTATACTTCTTCGTTTCTGGATCTGCAGCATATCGTATCATTGCCTCAAGTTGTGTTGAACCGCACTTAGGGCAAGCCACCAACTTTTCCTCTTCTGGTTTTTCCTGAGTGAGAATTTCTTTGTGTTGAGTTATAAACTCGGCGTAAGTCATCGTGTTGCCACATTGAGGGCACCACACCCCATCTTTTAAATGGAAAATCAACTCAAACAATTTACTCAAGCGAAGAGTCCAAAGTTGTCCTTCTTCTTGATCATTAAGTTTTCCGATCAAAAAATCTAGATGAGTTTGTTTAAGGCCTTCAAGGGTTTCGTTTTTATTCAACGTTAAACACGGATTTACTAACATAAAGTCATTATAGTTCCGCATAATTATTGGATAAATTTGTAACCCACAGAAAGGGACGGGTTCGTCATAGGTAAAATACGTAGCCTCATACTGTTGAATTTCTTTGGCTATTGTTTCGCTCAAACACCCATATCTGTCCATTCTATCCTCCTTCTCATCCTTATATTTCAGTAGCTATTAATATATTGCGCTCATTTCAAGCTATTGAAACCCTTTAGAAATTGCGATTCGGTCCTTCCGCTAATCCTGATACCAGCATTGCCATCTTGGTAACGTGGCCCAGATAGGTTCGACCGTTCCACAAATTTTGTTGTGAGTTGTTATAATAATTTGTTTTTTGGTTAAATTGGAAGTACCCAATTCCATCCAAATACAAACCATTCAACTCTGCAATCACGCTCTTTAACAGAACACTCTCGCGATTTTTATATAAAACCACCGCTTCTCCTTTTTTATCTGAATCGTTGGGATTCGGATTGGGAAGTAAGGGATTTATATCTTGTGCGTCGGCATCTCCCATAATTTTAATAATCTTGCTGTGTGAAATTGTTTCTAATGCAATATTAACTACAGCGACCTCGTGATTAGTCGGGAAAATGCCGTCTATATAAATATGGAGATGTGCACATTGTTCAGTCCACGCGTCATCAACATATCTGGATAAAAACACTCTTTTATTTGTTTCTTGGCCATCTTCAGTGTCGATTAGAGCATATCGCTCTTCGAGTGAAACGTTGTCTTTGAACAAACAATCCATTGTTGGATACTTTAAGATTTTCCAAATATTTTGAGCATTTTTCGTTTGACTATACAACAAATGGGATATAATTTTCCATTCAATGCTGTCAAGATTGGTAAACCTGTTATAGTTGCTCATCTCATCATAACTACCTTGATATCCTGCCATAATACCTTATAACCCCCTTAGTGAAATATTAAATTTATATGTCACGTCCACACCTTCAAGAATTGCCTTGCAGGTAACTTCTAAATTTCCCGCCGGATAGAATTTTAATTTTTGCAACGAAAAGCTATTGCCTTCTAATTGCTCAAATTTTACATATTTGTCTCTAACCGAATTATCAACGGGTTGCGGTGGACTAGAGGCGTTCATCAGTTGATACGTAGTTTCGACCTTCGTATCGGTGGGCACACCAGCGGCATACACCACGGGCTTAAATATCAACGGCTCGCTTGAAAGTGTCTCAGGAATCACCGACGGCTCGTCTAATCGGATTTGATAATCCGTTTCTGTTCCCGTCTCCTCAACAACCACACTTTCTTTTTGGTTATACGCGATTCGCGTTTGAAAATTATCGTATTCAGATTTTTGAACAACTTCAAAATAAAGAATAATTGTTCCCAAATCATCATCCACAAATGTACGATTTGAAGCAAATTTACTTATTGCTTGTATACGGTACACTTGGTCATACCCAACAATAAATCGTTGGTTGACATAATATTTACGCGTAAACTCATTGTGCTGCACAATTACGGTCAAATCCGATGATTGACTCACCGCTGTCTGATTATACACAATGTTAACGCCGGCAAGTTCCTTTGTTTGAACTGCAGGCTCATAATGATAACGTGTTATACCTTGAGCGTCTAAGTATTCACTACCTAAAGTGCCATTGCATCTTGCAATAATAGCACTTGCGGTTGCATCACCAGTATTACGGTTGGTAGTTAACCAAACACTTTTGTTTTCCTCTGGCTCATCAATATCATACTGGAACGAAAATTTAAATTTTAGTCCCAAAGGACAATGATAGTGAACATCGCGAAATACCACGCGACGCCAATCGTCAGAAATCGGAACACCTTTATCGGTTTTGACTGTTTGTAAAACGACTTCCAAAGGGACAAACTGGTTTGTTCCGATCGCCGTCTCTTGTTCGATTAATGCGCGATTGGGACGATAATCCCAGTCGGCATCTACCTTATCTTGAATTTCTTTTAACCAATAATTTTGAGGTACGTAATTGCGTGGGGTTTGTGAAATCAAATGATAAGGATTTGGCCTGTTTGTAGTATCATAAACTTTACCCATTCGCACCACCTCCTCGTTGTCACAAGCTCTTTAGCAAATGATCAATAATGCCCTTGGTTTCGAAAATCTGTTTACGCACCAACGAATAAGGGAGATTTTTATAATCTCGAATACCATTGAGTTTTACAATAACATCAACCAGAGCACCATCAAATAAAATATTGGCCGAATTGACCTCAAACAACTGACTCACAATATAGTCATCTGCAGTGATTCTATGTTCATCTTGAACAGTGTTTTTGGTTTCGTCTTCAATAAGATACAGGATTTTTATACATCGCTTACTCAGTTTTTGAAGGTAATCTTTTTTTGCCTCTACGGGTAGTATTAACTTATTTGCCAATTTGTTTACCTCCAATTGCTCCTGACCACAAATCCCATGACAACTTCTGTGTCAAATCGTTTAAACCTTCACGAATATTTTGATACCACTCGGTTTTGGCTCTTACAGAATTGGCCGGAGAATGTAATTTAAAATCTGTATCAGTTAAAATATTACGAATATCTAACATAAAATTCTTTTCATTCTCAGCCCATCCTAGAAGTAAACAGTGTGCCAAAATGTCTTTCGTACGTGATTCTATAAACGCTGACGAAATGTTCGATGAAAAACCCGTAAAATCTGCCATAAATTCACCGGCGTAATACCATTCAACCGAACATGGTGTTTCGTTCGGGACATCGTGAGAAAATGTCACGACTTTGGTTTCGGAGTTGTACTCAGCCAATGGGTCTGGTGTTTTCCCGATGAAAAAACTCATTACAGAATTATCCAATGGGGTTGTAGATAAAGTATAACTAGCACCCCCGTTGCCGTCAAAAACCTCCAGTCTACCTTGAGCCTCCGTATAATTAGAAAACCTAGAAGAGACCGTTGTAGGATTTGCAAACATCCCTAGACCATTAATTAAATATGGTCTCATTGTTTTTGAAAATTCAACAGGGTTGAGTTCATAAGCACGTAAAATATCGGGATCGTCAAACAAGTTCACCGCACGATTAAAAATATCTTCAAATAGAATCATAACGACCCCCTATTATAAATTATTTGTTAGTGGTTAGCTCGAGCAGTTCATACTCGAACGCGTTGTTGGTAAACCCATTAAGAATTTGCAACTTTTTCAAATCTCTGTACTCAGGCGCTTTCTCAATGAATTTACGTTTCCAATAGCTTACAATGAAATCTTTTTGACCATCGCAAACTTTTTCGTAAATATCTTGCACTTCGTTCATGGGTAGTGTGCCAAGCTTGCGGATAAACTCAGAGTTTATCAACGACTCAGATGCCATCTTGAGATTGTTACGACGTGCATAATATTCTGAACCAGCACCAACAGCAATGATGCCACGGTCAAACCAAGAACGATATCTGCCAACGAGTTCCTCAAATTGCTGAACAGTGAGGGTTCTTACTTCACCGAATGCTGCCATATCGATTGAATAATTTGACAGGTCAATATGCGTTGTAATACCAGGTGCGTTATCAAACAGATGGACAATCGTGACTTCATCATTTCGATTATAACTCGTAGATTGAGCAGTGGGTGCCACCATATTGTTCTTCAATTCTGCAAACTGAGCCATCAAGGACTTCATTGCATCTTGAAGTTCTGCGTTTTGATTACGCAAAAAATCTATTTCTTCCTGTTTTTTATCAGGTTTAATTTCAGTTTTTACAACCTTTTCTTCTTTTATTGCCTTTTCTACCGTTTGAGTAGTTTCCTTGTTATTTGCCATAATAAGTCTCCTTTTAAACTAAAAATCTAAGATAATAAGTCTCAATAAGGGCCCCCAAAAGGAGGCCCCAACTAGACTTTAAATTAATTATTGAAGATCGATACGACCAAATTTCGAACCAACGATCGCCGAAACACCAACCCTCATTTGGATACGGATGCCGTATCTCTTATCGGTGGTTTCTTCGGGGATTCTTTCAACCGTCATCGAAGTGCCTTCGAAAACGATCTTGACGGGTTTGTACGCATCTGCCGCAACAAGATAAATCTTGTTATCGGGAACTGCGAGATCAGCCGTCGTATTGATGGTCGTCGGGACGAGAGCGGGATCGACGGGAATCATTCTCGCGCCAAGGAATTTATCAAGATAACCCTTGGAGAGATAATCTTCGCCAACAAAATATTGGAGGCCAAGGCCGTTAGCACCCGTGGTGTTGATTTTCATCAACGCACCAAGCGAACCAATTGCATAAACGGGAGCGCCACCGTTTGCCGCCGAAACTTTCTGAACAAGGCCAGTCCAGTTAGCGGGGGTGTAGCCGTTAGCGATATAACCAGCGCCCATCATGTCGCCCGTGACCGAAGTCATAGCAGCAATAACCTTCAAGAAGATATACGCTTCAAACGAACGGCCAGCGCGGAGACCGAAGTCACCCCAATCGAACACACCAGCTGCGACTGCATACCAGTCGATAGCGGTTGCGATTTCGATCGGCGAGGGGTTAACCGTAACTTCGTTATCGAAAATGGGTTGCAAAACGCCACGGTTTACACCTTCTGCGATTTCGTTGACCTTAAAGAGTTCGTTAGAACGGATAATGAAACGACCAGTGTCGCCCCAACCGATTTGACGAACTTCAGCAAGGAATCTCGAATAATCAGCACTGGTAACCGACGGAGCGATCGCATTGACCACTTCAGCGATAACAGCTTCGAAATTGCTACGAACGGTTTCGTTTTTCGTAATTTGAGGATTCTTCATGCAAGCAAGACCTTCCTGTTCGAATTTAGCTTCGAAACGGGTGCCTTCAAGTGCATATTTAACGATTGCTTCGTTTTGGAGTCTGAGGTCGTCTTTCGAGGGCTCAGATTTTGCTTCATAATGAGCTTGAGCACTTTCAACGATCGAGTTGATGATTGCGTTGAAATTGTCGTCTTGACTATTAAAATTGAAATGTTCCATCATTGCTGTAGTCCTCCCTTAATTAAAGTCCAACGACTTCGCAAAGATAGAGTTTGCCATTGGCCGACTGACCATAGTTGAAATCTTTGCCGAGGTGAATTTTGACATTGAGTTGACCCGCAGTAATAGTTTTTGCACCACTGTCTTTAAGGGTCGTTTTGTTTGCTTCAAGACCTGCGATGTTGCCAACGACAACAGCACCATCAAAGTTGCCTTCGCCAAGCCAGAATCTGTCATGGAGAGCAAGTCTGCGAGCGCGAACGGGACGGCCAGCGGGTGCTACAAGGTCAAAAAGTTTGACGCCAATTCTGTAAGAGTTACCAGAGATAGCTCCTTCAGAAACGCCAGGATAATCGATAACGACAACTTCGTCGGTCACAGCGGCCGGCGCAGCAGCGAGATAAACGTTGTAATCTTTATCGCCAGCTGCAACATAAGTTTTATCGTCTTTGAGTTCGCCAAGTTTAACAAACGCGCCGTCTTCGATAGGAGCGTCGACGCCGTCAGCTTGGTATTGGCAGGAAATTACATAGGACTGAACGTCTTCCGACATCATTTCAGCCGCTCTAAACACTTTTGCCATAATAAGTTTTCTCCTTTATATAATTAAATAAAATGTATTGTTTTCGTATGCTGATTATTCTCTTCCAACATACAGTTTTAGTTTGTCCATAGCACTCATATTCTTCTCAGATTTGATTTCTACGGGTTTTGCGATAGGTGTGGTAAACGTCTCTTTTTTGTGAGTTTTACTGCCCTTGTTCGCGTTAAAGACTGCCAATGCTACTTCTGCACGCAATGCGTCAGACGAAGCATACTCGCCACGTGCGCACTTATCGAAAATCGCATCACATTGCTCTTTATTGACGTTTTCGTCGTCCAAAAGCTCGTGCGCTTCTGCCACACGCTTCTCGCACTCAATAGCAAATAGCGCTTGGTTGGCTTTAGCGAGTTGTTCTTTGATCTCGTCATAATCGAAATATTTAGAATAAGCTTCTTCTTTTTCAGCCATTTTACACTCAAGCTCTTCAATGCGTTTCATAAGTTCGCAATTTTTCGCTTCGAGTTCGCTACACTTCATTAAAAGCTCTTCTTCTGGGTTTGGGGCAGGTTCGCCTTTGCCTTCGGGTTCTTCCGAATATGCAGGTTCTGCGCCATCTTCACCAGGGACATCTTCCGAATATGCAGGTTCAGGATTATCGGAACCTTTGTCGTCATCCGAATCGTCATCATCTTGATTGTCATCTTGATCGTCGTCGTTATCGTCGTCCATGTGGCAATCTTGACACTGAGCGTCTTCTTGTGCCGGTGCGACTGGGCAATCTTCTTGCGCCACTTCACCTTCACCAAAGTTGACAACTTGGGCTTCTTCCTGTAAAGTCAATTCATTGTCCAACTGCTCGCTATCCTCCTTATTAGATTTTTCGACATCCACTGCGTCGCCATCCAATTCTTTGTAAGCAAAACACAATGCCGTCTTCTGTCTGTTGAAAACCTCATTATCGATGATATCCAAGACTGACGCCGATGCACCCTCGATACCTTCCGTAACTGGTTTCCCGTTTTTCGAACCTAATATAGTGATGCCCAGAAGTTCAAACTGGTTGATATATCTGATACCATCCCTATCCTCATAGTCCTTTATATCGATCTCAACAGAAACTTTCTTTTTCTTATCTTTAAGCAACCGTTTAATTTGAGGCAAAGCGTATTGTACCCACAGAGCGCATGTAAGCACAATCCAATTTTTCCCCTTATTATCGGGCTCTATAAAGACAGAATCAGACTCTCTGATCAATCCTAATATTCTCTCACCATTGGGCATAGTTGTGTCCCAATAAGGTGTGTCGGTCTCGGAATCTCTTTTCCAAGTACCGTTGTGAGATTCAAAATCTTGCTCTTTTGTATTAAAATATCCCAAAATTGGTTTATTTCTAAAACTGGGAAGAGCACCCTGCATTGCTTCTAAAGAGAAGCTACTGTGATTACGATTTTCGCCTTCTGAAATAGCCTTCATCTCAAGCTGTAAGAAATTACCACCAAGTATTTTCTTTAACTTGATCTTATCGGCCTCAAGGCTAAACACCATTGGATTCATAAATTCAATCCCCCTTACTCTATTTCTTGTTCCACATGAGAAAATTGAAGGGCTCCGGAAATACGTTGAGCTTTTTTACTCAAGCATAATTTTAGAGCTTCTTTATCCTCGGGTGTTTTCACATTAAATTCAGCCGCAATGAACCCTAACACAACATCGGAAGTGTTGTCCACTAAAGCTTTGAAATAAATAGCATCGCTACCCCAGCGCTTTAAAAATTGATAACTACCAGGGTTTTTATTTTTTATCGACTCAATATTATCAATATAACATTCACCTTTTGTGGCTAACTCGTTATCCAACTCAATAAACAAAGCCCGCTGGACATTTTGATAATCCATCATAAACGGCCTTGTTTGATTATCAACAGCTTCTGCCACAATACTACATTTGGAAAAATTACGCGCGTTGAGATATGTGCCACCATTATGATAGGCTACACAAAAAGCACGATTTGCGCCATTATCCTGAACGATTGCGTTTAGTTGAGATTTAATGTAGGTCGCCACCTTACGATTTTCGGTCTCTTCTGTTAAGCTATGTTTTTTAGAATCGTGTATGGCTAGTTTAATACTCGAATCGATAAGATCCGTTAGGCGTTTCTCCTGCTCTTCTGCGGCACGATTTTGTCGTTTTTGCATAGCTAAAAGCAGCCACAAAAGAATTCCCATAAGAACAGGATAAATACCATATTCAATAATTAATTTTACAATTTCTCCAGGGCCCATAATTCACCTCATTCGACAATGGGAATGAAGTGCGTATAATCGCGAAAGTGAATATCAAAATGGTACGCCGGTACGGTTTTTGCAACCTTAAGCCACTCGTCTGATTGTTTTACATAATTCAACAATACCCCGTTAAGCAAATTTTCTCCAAAAATTCTGATGTCCACATCATCCTGCATGTCCGCCAAATCTACGATTTCCTTGCACTTCTTAAAAACTTTGTTAACGGCAGCCGAATTAACGACCATCATTAGTTCCAGATTATCATATTCTTCACTTGCTCCCTCTACAGGTAGCCTAATCGGTCTCGCGTTTAATTTGAGCATTTCGTCGCTAATCATATCCGCCACTTGACCCCAAGCGTGTGCGTAACTGTGATGGAATAACTCTGCTGAATGATTATAATACAGATTTGCCATATTATAGTATATATTATCAGCAACAGCATTCATCTCAAAACACATCTTAACCAGCTCATTTAACGCATTGTAAGTTTCTTCATGAATTTTCATGCCTAGATCCCCCTTAAAGTTTAACTGTGTTGCTCAAGATAAGTCTCTCGACACTCATCACACAGAATGTCTTCGTCGTCATCTAATTCTGCCCCGCAAATTGCACACCGTTTTGCGGCATATATATCTTTATTTTCACTTGTGTTTTCGCCTTTCTCGCGCGAAGCTGCAGTTTCATCAGATTCTATATCTTCATCTGCCAAAGGAGGTCTGCCAATTTGTTTGGTTGAACCATCATCATTCACCTTTGAGTCAGGCAAATGTTCTTTAACGGTGTTGAGTTTTGCTGCCGCAACTTGAGTAAGTGTAGTCAAGTTGTTATAAAACCCGATTGCGTCTAAATACAACTCGGCAGCCTTCGAATCTTTAACCGTAATATCCTCGTAGGCGAGTAGTTTCGGCACAAGACCTTTCATACCTGCGGTGACCAGCTCTTTAAGATATTTCTTCTGATTTTGTTCAGAGAAAATATCCCCAAAGATATCTACTTTCCATTTGTATTCGGCACCAATACATTCCTGCACAATATTGGTAAGCGCAGATTTAAATTGTTTAACAACAAAATCATATTGGGCCGCAGAAAGCATATTAGCGGTCTTCACTTGTGCGATACTTGGTTTGTCAGTCGCGACAATATTACCACCTTCACCGGCGACACTAATAAAGTTCGAAACTGCTCTGGTTTTAATTTCGCTACTGTTAGGAACATTGTTGAGACTTTGTAATTTCAAGTTCTTCAACGGCGCGAAAAATGCTTCTGTATTAGTGCTCGTCATACTGTTAAACAGGTTTTGGAACTTCAAAACTGTTTCGGGATTCATAGCCGTCTGATCTCGACCGGTCGAAGGGTTGGGAATCAGTTCAATTTCGCCCGTCAGTAATGACGTCAATGGCGTACTAGCAATAAGCCCTGCCAACACCGAGTAATCCGTCAACTCTTGCAAATCCATAAATAAACCTGCTGTATCGGGTGCTGCGGTAGCTGTAGAAGTATCGCTACAGAAAGTATAACACAAATCTTGAGGTAATTGAACCCAGAACATATATGTTCTTTTTTCAGTCCTCTCCAACAATGTGCCATAAGAATTGCCATCTTCGTCTACAAACGCATAATTGGCCGCTTTTGCAACGTCCAATTTATATGATTGTTTCTTGGGATCGAAGATTGCAATTTTGTTATTAATCATATCACTCCATACTCTTTGAATAAAAGCAGGGTATTGATCAGGAACAAATGCTGGATTCATAAAGACCATTAAATTAAAACTCGCTACAAAACCGTGTTCCCCAATTGCTGTCAGTTTGACAAATTGTGGCGGGAGTTTTTGCAACGCCGCATAATCTACGATCTTTTTACCACCTTTTTTGGTTACATGACTACGCAACAAATAACTCGGTTTACCTTCGCGCTTCACTTCGATTGCAATACGCTTAAATGTGTTGACTACATCGAATTTTTCGAGCCACTCGTCCACAAAATCGTCATCTTTTTCAAATTTTTCTGTTTTATATTCAGACGGATCTAAAAAAGGTGGATATTTAACATACTTCATCAGAGGAATGTCGCCCGCCTGACGAAGTATCTTATAATACAAATACTGACTTGACGACAACGACGCTGCTGCCCCACGAATATCTTCTTCATGGAATTGAGGATTTTTTAAAGCATTGATAATACTATCTTTGCTCATCTCAACTGGCAAACCTGCCAATGTCTTCAATCGCGTATTTTGTAAAAATGGATTATATTGGTTTAAATTATAAATACCTTGACCAAGAACACTTTCGGAATCGACATTTCCTAAGAACCGATTAAAGAAATCTGTGCATCCTTGCAACACATCTTTAACTTCAGTCCCAGCGTCTCCTGTCGTCATCAACAACTTGGAGTCTTGCGGTTGTTCTTGTTCTGTAATGGGAATTTGTTTCTTTGGACGACCACCTTTATTTGTAGTCTTACTGGCTTCACCCATTGGTGCAATCCTCCTTTTGATGTTTCGGTACTGCGATTAATTGACCGGAAGCCAAGGCTTTGGCTAACTCAAGTTTTAGTGCCTCGATTTCCATTTTCTTCCGATATTTCTCGCTATTTAATTCGTCTATCGCCCGTTTGGTCGCAAGATTAATAAAATACTCACGCGCCCAATCAGCAACGTATCCGCCCTCGTTACAAAGACCGTCTTCTGTAATCTCAAAAATGACACAATCCGACACGCCGCTTCGTTTGATAGCAGATTTTAATTTTTGTTTAGAACACTCTCCCAGCGTTTGGAAATAAATTACTCCTTTTATTAGCATAAAAGAACCCATTTTTCCAATTTTATCTAAAAAAGCCTCTACATCAACTTCCGTATAATCGAAAATTATCTTACAAATCATCCTTGCCTGCCACTCAAAATGTGTTGAAATATACTCAAACACATCGAGAAATTAAAGTCCTTGCGGATACTTCTTACTGCTTCAATGTGTATGCTTTGACGATTATAAACAATACGCTACTCACAAGTTCTTGTACACTCCACAGTCGTAAATTCCTGCGATAGCCCGCAGTACATATTTATGTTCACTTTCGTTATGCAACTTTGTAAGTTAAAGCATCTCTTAGATTAAGAGCAGCATTAAGATCCCGATCCTCGACATAGCCACAATCACAACAGTATATTCTATCTGAAAGCTTCAAATCTTTCTTGATAGCACCACAACAGTGACATATTTTGGATGATGGATACCATCTGTCTACAACTCTTAATTCAATACCGTTCTCATTGCACTTAGCTTTAAGCTTAGTCCTAAATTCATAGAACTTTTGTGATGCAACGGCTTTTGATAGATGCCTGTTCTTCATCATTCCTGATACATTCAAATCTTCAATAGTTATATAAGATGGCTTGGTTTTCACTATCTCGGCTATTGATTTATTGATATAGTCAATACGAATATTATCTATTTTATGATAAAGTCTTTGCACTTTGAGCTTTTGCTTTTGTATATTTTTTTGAGCGGACTCTCCTTTTTTTAAATTTTCATACTTGCGTGAGAGACATCTTTGTTCTCTACGCAATTTCTTTTCCAATTTCTCAACTCTTACTGATTTATTGATATTTTGATAAGTTTTACCATTAGAAACAATCGCCAAGTCTTTCAAACCCAGGTCAATTCCTATGCCGTCATTGTTATTATTAGCAATCTTAGCATCGGGAATCTCCACAAGAACTGATACATAATATTTACCTGCTTTAATGGATATTGTACCGCTTTTGATTTTCCATCCGTCTTTAGTTGTTGGTATGTAGCCTTTTTCTTTAATGCGTACCCAACCCAAAGTGGGTATGTTCAACCTATGTCTCTCACATCTGCAATCTTTAGGATTGTTCTTTACGAAATACATTTTTACATCAGATTTACCTTTCTTTTTGAACTTAGGAAAAGCACTTTGATGTTTAAAAAATCTTATAAATGCAGTACATCCATCTTCAATAGACTTTTTTACAGCTTTTGAATACGCTTCTTTAATCCATATTTTTTCAGGATTATTAGGAATATACTCATTGTTGAGCCATACGCTAAAACCCTTTCCAGTCATAAACTTTTCACCTTTATTGTGTAAAGCTTTATTGTAGCCGAGATAGAAGTTGTAAACATATCTACAAGTGCCGATAGTCTTGTTAATCCTGATTTTTTGCTCGGCCGTCGGATTTATTTCCGTTTTGAAGCTCTTTAGCAATTTTCTCATCCCCTTTTATTTAGTTTTTATACTTACAAAGACCTTCTGCCTCATCGCCTCCGCCCAAATGGATTAGTAAACCCACTAAATGGGTTGGTGCTTTGTCTTTGTTTAAACCCTTGAGCGATTCGATTACTAAACAAAACATCCATATTTGTGGTTGGTTCAGCTGAACCTAAAATTTCATCTCTTCGCAATTGTGCTAGATGGTGCGCCGCCAAAACACAGGTGTAGCATCTGTCGTCGTGCATTTTACGTGACTTATCGGGTGGCAATCCATATTTCACATCACCACTCGGCGTCTTCGTTTTCACAATTGCTACAAGTTCTTCTTTCATTAGATCGATTTCAAGTAATGCTCTTAATTCTTCTTTTGAAAGTTCGTATTTTTCACCATCTTTTTCCCAAACACCTTGTTTTGGTACGGGCATAGGGAAAATAAGATAATCATTGATAATCATTTCAGCACATTCGCTAAACATGGTAGGACGCCATTTACGAGGCTCAATGATTCGACAAACGTCTTTAGCTTGTCTAAATTTTTCTGCCTGTTCTTTGGCTGTATCATCGGTTAAGTCGATAATACCCGCGTGCTCTACACCGTCGTGATCTGTCCAGGGAAGCATAAGGTTGTCTGCATAACTACGACCACCACCACCGGAACCAGCGTCAACATAAAACATAACGTTTTCATACTCGGGTGATTTGCCATTATATGCCACAATCAATTTTCGAATCCACTCTAACTGTTCAGGAGAACGTAAAGGTTTTTTATCACCATTTGGTAATTTTTCGATAAGGTTAATACCATTAACAATCTTACCCATCCATCCGCGCTTCTTGTCTTTCCAATATTCAACAATAAGTACAAAACTGTTATCTTGCTGTAATGCGGGGTCGTAAAATAACCCATAATGGTGGTCCGGACCTTCTGATTTAAAGATTGGTAAATAATCTTGTTCGTTTCGTAAAATATCTTGCCGTTTCACCAACGCGTCAATACCACCCGTATTATCGAATATGTTATAATATTCACGCATTGCACGAGACTCGTTACTTTTTAATGCGTCGTCTATCTCACTTTGTTTAAGTAATGGCGACATTAATTTTCCATTGATTTTCGGTGCAAGTGGAATATCACAATTGATGTCTGCGCAAAAATATCCAGGTATACCCATCATCATATTGGTGGCACAAAGTTTGTACATTGACCACAAATGAGTATTGATGTCTTCGGCGGACGATGAGTAAATGCACTGTGTTGGTATATCTTTTGGATAAACTGACGCGTCAAAACCAGCGCCTGTTTTAAAGTCGCGGTTTTGCGCTGTAAAAGGTTCTGTGAGATCGAAAAATGCTTGGGATATTTTACCCGCTTCGTCATAATAGTTAATATTCGAACGAACACCGACAACGGTTTCTGGTTTACCCACGAGAGCTCTAATCTGCGAGCCATTATACAAATTACATTCATAGCCCTTTTGACTATGAGTAAATCCATCGGTATTCGCATTGCTTTTGATCAGTTCATCAAAAAACACATCGGTCGTATTCAACAACGAAGCGATATTCTTCTTGGCAATATCTTCGATCTTCATAAACGTATCAAAAGACTGACGTCCCGAAACGTTCATTATGTTTATCTTAAATTGGGGGAACAAGATGGCTTTCGTCATCAAATAAACTGCTCCCAAAAAGGTTTTACCTGCGTTACGAGAACACACCCACGCAGCTTTCTCCGCTGTCCATGTTCCCATCACGATCCATTTTTGATAATCCAACAACTGTATTCCAAGAATTTTTTCAATAAATCGTGTGGGATGCTTGCGGCCCCATTGAATTAACCGATTATATCTTTCAAAATTTTCTTGTTTACGAATGTTTACTTCATTATCCGTGAGATTTCCATAGACTGAAATCATGTGCTGCTCTCCTGAAGCTCAGGAGCAAGCAGTTCCTCTATTTCTTCTGAAGGAATCCCTTTGCGTTTATATTCTTTAATAAGTTCAGCAATCAACTCTTGTTTACGCAAATATTCTTTACACATTCGCAAAGCCTCTTCCGCTTGCTTACGTGCAGCAATTTCTCTGCGTACAACCAGTGCTTGTTCCTCAACCATTTGAGCGTAGTCAGAATCTGACAGTCTCAATTGTGCCATAATTGATTTTGCACTAATATCAGAACACTGTTGTATACTTGAACTTGTCTCAATATCATAAAGATTGGTTTTTCCGTCATCATAGTTGCTCTCTTCCATATCACGCATAATACCTGATAACGTACCAGCGCCTCGACTTTTGGAATTAGCATATTTTGCCGACAGCCCGTGGTCTTTACACAACATCGAAATGTTTTTATTAACATCTGATTTCATTTTTCGCAAAACTTCCAAATCTTTGGCGTTTTTGACGATATCGTCAGGCGTTATAGATAATTTTGCAATCGCCAAGTCTAGTCGGTCAATTTCTTCATAGTTGGTAACTATTTCAATTGCCGCTCTTTGACGTACCAGGTCGTTATTCAAGGTTGGATCAATCATTTGGCTTAACGAGCGATACAACATTGACCGTTGTGATATTGGTTTAGATTCAAACGGATCATAACCAAAGCTTTTTTTAATATCGTTACGGTTTTGTTTATCGTCTTCTGTAAGTTCGTCTTCTCCCTCTTTGAAACTAGCCATCTTTATAAATACCGACCGGCTTAATTGTTTACAAAAAGATTTATTACAATATTCTTCGTTGGTAAAAAGAATCTCTAGATATTTGTCTGGCATTATTTCAGTCGCATCTAATGATGTTGCCACACTTGATGCAAGTAAATCATCATAATACCAATCATTAATTGCGCAGAGTTGGAAAAGTGCCTCAAGATGGTCGTTTTCACATTCTGCTAATATTTTATTATATAATGCACGAGTACATTCTTTACATAATAAAGATTTGTGCTCTTTATCTTTCACAGTTCGAAGTTCGGATACTACCCCATTGCTACCCCAAAACTCTTCAGGGTTTAAACTGGTTTTACATCCTACACAATATAACTTTTGGGCTACTGTGCCAAAAGCTGATAAAATCTTCCTTTCAGTGGCCATAAGCGAGCCCTCCTTGTAATCTACACACAACCACTCAAAAAAGCCCCCGCAACAGCGGAGGCTCTTTGAACAGTATATCCTTGAATTATTCCTGAATGTCCAAGTTAATACTATGATGCAACACATTATCGCCATCAAAGATTAACAGGGTTTGGCTTGGTTTACCAAACAAGCGTTTACTAAACGCATATTGATCTACGCCAACAATACTGCCGTTTACATAAACTTTGAAATTGTTGAACGTCTTAAGTTTTTCACAATGATAATGACCGACAAAAGCATAATCTACAACTATCCCAGTGTAAGCGGTCATATTTTGGAAAAGCGTTGTGATATTATCGTGATGTCCGTGTACAAACACACCGGTCTTCCCGTTTTGGAAATTAATCATACCAATTTCCTGATCGAGAACATTTTCCTCGAAGGTAATATTAGTATCTCTCAACCTTTCTTTCAAATAGAAAGTAATAAGTTTGCCGTAATTTTCAGCCTCAATACTCTCTTTAAGAGAGGGTGTCATTCGTGAATGATTGTCTGTAACAGAATAATATCTCACATCTGGCGCCGCAGCCTGCAATTGATTAAGTGTATCTGCGATAATCTCAGACGCAACCATGATTTGTTCAACAACATCAATTTGTTGTTCCAATCTTGCGCTTGTGTGAATGTGTCCTTGGCAATAATCGCCCAATCCCAAAATGTTTAATCTTTGAACATTGTTGTTTACACAATATCTGATTACATCTTGGATTAGTTTATTCACTCTTTTGCGAGCGATGGTAATATTATATTTATTATAATAATTATCAATCTCTACCCCAATATGTAAATCCGACAACATTAAAACAGCTTCTGTGTAAGTATTTCCAACGGGATGATACACAACCTTAGGAAGTTTGGTAATATCCACCACCAACTCTTTCATTAAAGCTTTGAAATCATCCAAACGCGCTTCTTCTCTCATCATTCTTCGATAAGCATTTAAAGAATCGCGTGTTTTTACTTGTTGTTTATACAAATCTTGAATTTGTCCTTGGATTTCGTCTTCCATTTCTTGAGTGGACAAATCTTCAACTGTTTTGTTAGATAATAATTTTGAATTTCGAGGTAATTCGCCGGTGCGTGCAAGTTTTTGCTTTACCCAACAACGATAGTTTTCACCTGTTGTGAAAGGCATCCCCAACATCTCATTCAGGGCGCTCCAGTTTTTTACTCCCAATGGTAACTCTTTATGGGTTACCCCTATTTCAAACAAATCGTCCTCAGTCAAGTTTTCTTCATTAAACTTTTTGAGGAACTCTAAAAAGTCGGTTTGATTCATGTATTTCTCCTTGTACGTGAACTACCCGCGATGCTAAAGCATCGGGGCTTCTTGCTTCAACGTCCTCGTAACCTACTAACTCCACAAGCGTAAATTCGGATCATCCCAACCCTACTAAATATTTATTTAGACTGCCTTATTAAGCAATCGTAGTCCTTCGTTAAGTATATTGATCGCAGCATTGATATCTCTATCATGCTTAGTTCCACATACAGGACAAGTCCATTTTCTGACTGACAAATCCTTTGTGTCTGCATTGATATAACCACATACATTACAAGGTTGACTACTCTTGGTAAATCTTCCAATCTTAATATACTGCCGATTATTCCAATCAGATTTATAACTTATCTGTCGAGTTAATTCATACCATCCACAATCCGAAATTGCTTTTGCAAGATTATGATTCTGTACCATATTTTTTACTGCGAGATCTTCACTGACTATCACTTGGTTTTCGTCGACTAATTCATGTGAAATCTTATGCAGATAATCTTTTCTGATATTAGAAATCTTTTCATGTGTTCTCGCTACTTTAATTCTTTGCTTATTCCAGTTGCTACTACCTTTTGCTTTGTGAGATAATTTTCTTTGTTCTTTTGCTAACTTCTTCTCATATTTCTTAGTAGTACGAATATTATCATACTTTTTACCATCAGAAGTGATAAGTAAATCTTTCACACCTAAATCAATACCAACTATGCAACCAGTAGACTCCAAAGGCGTGTGTTTTGTTTCTACTAAAACTGATACAAAATATTTCCCAGAAGGTGCTTGTACAACAGTTGCAGACTTAATTTGTCCTTGAAACTCTCTATGAATTTTGGCTTTTATCCATTTAAGTTTTGGAAGTTTGATTTTATTATTGTCAAAAGAAACTTCTATATTTTTCGTTGAAAAGCTGGTAGTATAGCTTCTTTTAGAATTTTTTTTACTCTTAAATTTAGGGTAACCTGCGTGTTCTTTAAAGAATTTCTGATATGCTGAATCCATATTATAAATTGAATTTGTTAATGCAAATTTGTCTACTTCTTTCAGCCATTCATATTCTTTTTTAAGAACTTGATTACAGTAATTATTACAAGAAATTTTATTCATAGATTGTTTATCTTGCTTATATTTATCTTTTCTATATGCAAGTGTTTGGTTATATACAAATCTACAACAGCCAAAAGTTTTATGAATCTGTTCTTCTTGTCGTTTGTTTGGGTAAATTCTGTATTTATATGCCTTTAACATTTACTCATCACCTCCTTTTGCTTCTGTATTTTCTCTTTACTAAGGCTCTTTACCCATCAGCTACAGCTAATGAGATTGCGAACCTATGTCCTTTTTAATACTATCACAATCTATATGTTTTTGTCAACTTTTAGTGACATCACAATGCTCTCGTCAAGAGCAAAAAACCAATCATAAAACTATTATTTTACTCTTTCCATAGAATATTAGAACACCGTACCTTTCGACATCTACCCCAAATTTGATTTTTTGGCCTGTCGAGAACGCCGTTTTAACTCGTTTTTACGCTGCGTTAATTCGGTTTTATAACAATCTGGGCATAAATCCTTATATTTCTTTTTCCCAACGATAAACCGCTTACCACACGACCTACAAGTGCCACTATACTCACTAAATTGGAAGTCGGTCTTAACAATCCCTTTACTATCAAAAAAGTTTAATTCGATTACATTTCCATAAATAGGTTTTCCGTCTCTAAAATAGGCTTTCTGGTGCATCGTGTATAAATTGTATTGGGAGTTCCACTTATCCATTTGTAAAACCCTATATGGGCGACGCTGGCGGCGGGCACCTTTGATTAATCCTTCCCAAATTTCCTGACTACAAAAAAATCCGTCATCCTTGCCAAAAGAACGTTGACATTCAACCAAAATACGCAAAAACTCTTTATATTCTTTATCCACATCCAGCCCTTCAATAAAATTATATTCTTTTACCGTCAGGCCATAAATATATTTTCGATTAAAGCCGTAATACAACGCCTTCTCCCAAAATTTATCAAAATACTCACGAGTTTCTTCTTCACTAAAACACCCTACAACTTGTGGCGACTCTAATTCTACCCAAATTTTATAAGCGGTCTCTTTGGTCACGCCTTGTTCTTGCCAATATTGGCATAAGTGTGTTTGTTCAGTGTTTATACTGCGCCGTGTGTTATAGTACCCTTGTTTTAACACTGCTTCTGAATTTTTATTCCAGTCCAAAATTAACATATATTAACCTCTTTTCGACACCGGTATGCTTAATACAGTTAAGAAATCCTTGAGAGAATAATCCAGAGCGAATAATTCGTCTTCATTTTCGCGCACAAACACCGGAAGTTTGAAACATAAAATTGGATTTTTACTACCAACTACCCTAAACTCTAATTTGAGTTTTACAGCCTGATGTACGAGTTCTAAAAACTTTCCGTGATTCCTGATACCCAACATCTGCATAATTTGTGGTTCGTCGTATTTAATCCACCCCGAGTCGTGCCAGTTTGTTTTAGCCACATATATTAACACCCCGAATAAAGCTCGAACTTCCTCATTAACCACGTTTAATAAGAAATCCCACTCATCCTCATAAACCACAAAAGTCGCCGATGTGTCTTTAGTCTTAACGGGGGCTTTTAGTAAACAATCCACAATTTGTTCAAAACATTGGTTGTTTAATTCAAAGCCACGCTCACACTCAAGCAAGAATTCTCGTATAGAGCCGTCGGTCATTCCTTCGGCTCTTAACGAATTAATGATTTTTACAACACTGCTGCCTTTTTCGATCGATTTCTTACAAATTTGTTCTTCAATTGTCATAAGTCATCGCCTCCAAATAAGTTATCAGCATCGAAGTCAAAATCTAAATCTTGTCCTAAAATTTCTTCCCAAGCCGTTTGATTCCAGTCGTCATCGTCACACAGCTCGCTTACCCGATCTTCGTGGATTACCTGTAAACTATATCGATTACCAAGGTATTCAAACCCAACTTCATTTTTTACAGGAATTTGCACAATTCCTCGAGGAATTAAATCCAACACGCTTTCATCTAAGATATCCCAAGCAAAATCCCAATTGAATTGTTTGTATTCTTTTGATAAGCAGTGACAGTAGTATAACAACTCTCTACCACTGAACGACGAAGATTCGATCGCTTCTTGGATTTCGGTTCTGATAAATGTCATTGCTCCAAATCTGATTTCGTCATATTCATCACGATTTGGTAAATCAATATTATCAACAATACTCTCCAGAGTCTTCACTTGTTTACGCGCCGTATATTTGCGATACAAATCTTTAACAATAGCAAACCGTTCTTGGTCAAATTCAAAACAATCCTCAAAAGTTGGTAACATGCTTACCGCGTTTTTATTAAAGTTAATGTCAAAATCAACATTTTCAAATTCCTTACACAACACGTTCATTATGCACGGAGCGGTAATCAACGGTGAATACTTTTGATAACGACGTACCAGATTCATCTCGTCTTCCGATTTATTAGGTTTGGTTAAAAGTTTTTTAAACTTAATACCAAACATATTTTTAGACGCCATATTGTAACTATTCTCGTATTGTTTGAACTGTTGGTTTAACTCTGGATATAAGTATCTAAAAAAATATGGTTTTTTAGAAATAACCATCGAGTTTCTTTTATATTTATCAGCCTTGACAGCATCAGTGTCGTCATCATTGATTCGAATAAATTTCTTCCACTCTTTCGGTAACTCCGGCGCAGCGGTTCCTTTAATTCTATCAATTTCTTGACCAACAATTTCTCGAAGCAGCTTAATACGCAAGGTGAGTTCGTCTCTTTGTTCTTTTTGTGTGTCTTTTTGAAAGATCCCCTTCATTGCATGCATTATTGTTGCGCAATTTGAAAACCCTCCAACCCCAGTTCCCAACCCGCGAATGTCAGTCGCGATTGAGTTCTTTAAACAAATCTTCTGAACCGGCGCCGCACCTTTCTCATATGTGATGACATTGTGCCATTTTTGCGCACCCTTGATAAATATTTTATTGTCCGTGGACATTACTACGTCTCCGTCAACCTTTACACCCTCGGTTTCCCGATATTTCTTAGGGGAGTAGATTATCTCATCAGCTCGTTTTCTGTTACCGTAGTGAGCTGCTCAGCGCTTTGAATGTTGGAATTACACCAACACCCTACTCTACTTGCTTACTTTCAAACGTATTTCTCGCTTGATACGCGTTCGATAATCGTTACACTTTCCTCATTGAGGCTTAGCACGGTGTTCCCTAAACAGGTTCACCGTTAGCAGGATTCCATCCCACACCTTGGATTTCCAAGTTCACTGAGTTATCATTCGATTGTCACCAACCGACGGACCCTGTATACGTTAAGTCACTATCGGAGTGTCGTAATGTTGAAGTATCATATATACTGTAAATGATTCCACTCTTAATATATTGATACCAATAGTCCATATCTTCGGACGATACTACTTTACAAGGGTTGTGTTCGTGCGAGTCAATCATCGGGCTGCGGCACAGGTCAACACAACCCACACTTCGCTGCCTCCAGAAATTTGAATACACTTGGTCAGGCCCAATTAACCCTACCGGTTCCAACCCAAGCGCCGATTGACATTGTGCCACAGGATCTGAAATCATAAAACTATAATTTCCTCTCACCCATATCTTGCCAATCTTCGCCTTATTTATCGTTTCGGCAATATTACGATATATTTTCTTCTGCACGTGAGCGTCTTCCAACATTATCGGGTTTTTAATAATCGCCCTCAACGCCGTGCTCTGCGCCCCGTTATATAATTCCTTAAAGCTGACCTGTTCACCCTTACAACCCAACATATACAACATTGTATATAATTGGTCACCTGAGCAAATCTTTTTAATCCAATCAATAGTCGGTTGAATCAGCTCAAGAATCTCATCCTTGTTAATATCCAATACTTGCAGATATTGATAATTAGCCAATACGTATTCGTCGTCGTACTTTTTATTATATCTCGCAACCCCCCACTGAATACCAGCAGCATCTACGTACTTTTGATATTCATACCAAGATACATAATATTTATACATCTTAAACTGAGATTCACTCAATATAACGTCAATATCTTCCAACCTATGCGAGATTCCCCACCGGTCACGAATTGAGTCGATACCGTGTTCAGCTCCAAACTCTCGAAAATCGAACGGTACCAAGCACCCTTTTACAAAAACGCTTCTGACAACGAACGACGACGGCGTGTACGATAAATTCATATCTTCTGCCCATAGCGCCGCAAACTTGGGATCTACTAACCCCTGTCCATCAGCGCAATTCAATTCGATATCCATAGTTCTTTCTTTAATCTGCTTCTTCCCGGTCTCAGGATTAGGGCAAATCCAATCCACCTGTTGGTCCTTCACCACATTAAAGAAATCCTTAACAACACACACTCTCGGCGTCCTCACCCACATAACACTCGAAAACGCCAACGCAAAATACGCATGATATTTTGCCAAGTTCATTTCCGAAATCTTGGTATCAAGTCCGCACATCAAGTTTTTATACAGAGTGTCATAAAGAGCTTCGTTAATAAAGGTAATAGTGTTGCGCCTCATTTGTCCCGAGCCACAACAAAATCTCACATAATGAATACCGTTAACGTCAAAACCGTTCTTAGCCAGCTCTTTATATTCCTTCTTAGTCACAACCTCAACGTTAATGATATCTTTAACGAACAGCGCATCCGTCAAAAACCGATTAAGAATACCAGCCTCCTTGGTGCGCCCCTCTCTCTTCGCGGCTCTTATAGCACGACGAAATTGTTGGACATCGTTAAAAATATCTCGATGACTTCTGGTGTCGTTATAATACTTCCTGATTTGTTGAAAAACCAGATTATCGCCAATCGACACCAGCGCTCCATCACGAGCCGCCTTAGATTTTGAATAATTAACTATATTTAAGTTGTTCTCTACAATAAAACTAGATTTAAGTTTAAAAACTTGATATAGATTTTGTAAATTAGGCACTCTTAATTTTCCTCTTTTTCGCGTTCAATAATGTCTAGTAAATCATTCACCGTTTGTGTCAAATCTAAATTTGTCAAAACGTGTTTATTCTTATATTCCTTCTCGAACTCACAAAACTGCGCGTCTTCCGCTGCCATTCTCTTACGAACGACTTCGGCATCGTCACCACGTTTCATCAAGAATCCGCGTTGCACATCTTCAGGTACAGAAATCAAAACAGCCACAATTTTCAACGGGTGCTTTTCAAAATTCCAATACTTCCACAAATCCCCAAGTCCTTTAGGATCAATTATATAAAAATCGCTATCCAACACTTGTGTAACCGTGGCAAAATATTCGACATCACCAATCACAGTCTGTGCAATAATATCGTCTTTATATTTTTTCACATCGTCAGGCCGAATAAAAATATGCGTGTCACCCTCATTAACTCTCTTGGGACGTGTGGTATAAGAACACACCTTCTTCATTCCCGTCAGTTGGCACACACGATCAACGACCGTATCTTTCCCGGCGCCACTTCTGCCAAGTACACAAAATAATGTTTTCATCTTAGTCCTCGATAATCGACGAAGGTTTCCCCACAAGTTCAGGGTAATTGGCATAAAACTTCACCAACGCTTCTAAGTCGTTAAAGTTATGTATGATATAAAAATCTTCCTCATTACCTTCAACCCGATTACGTTGATGTTCAACATCGCCAGTAAACAACACGACCATATCAGCTAAATAATTAGCGCACATACGGTAATCGCTGCCTATATATATAACCGAGTCCCCAAAAAGACGAATTTTTTCTATATCCGCTGCGATTGCCGTTCTATAAGCTTCAGCATAGCTTTCAATCTCGATAGTGAGCTTGCAATTCTCCGCAAGTTCTGTGATGGTATCAAGAAAATCGTCCGCGCCTTCTCGAATCCACAAGTCAGGCACATTCAGACTTTTGATACAATTAATGATTTCGAAATCATGATCTTGACCACAGAGTGTTTGGAATTTGTTTTCGTAAAAATCGATTACAGAATAATTAGTATTATATTTTTCATTAAGTTTTTTGGTTATTGTCTCCGCACAATTAAAAATTACATTGTCTTCTACAATTAGATGTAAGTGTTTGCTCATAGTAGTGTAGTTCCTTAGAAGTGATATAGATTCTCAGAGAAAGAGGATATTCTCTTTCTTTATTATATTTATATTATAACACATATTATATTTAATATCAACCTATTGTGACATTTTTATAAAGTTTTTAAAAATTTTTTTATTTTTATGTCATTGTAGG
>ERZ1026868.40-NODE-40-length-113303-cov-12.284199_pt1 | contig 113303 bp, 88 predicted proteins | sample MGYA00380164_ERZ1026868 | MGnify/ENA primary metagenome ERZ1026868 (study PRJEB33269, sample SAMEA4719800) | human gut metagenome | biome: human-associated habitat; feature: organic feature; material: feces | place: Cameroon | collected 2013-10 ...
CCGCTTACCCCGGCTACCTGCTCAACTACGAGCAGCCCTACGGCGCAGGCCGCATTACTATTCTGTAAAAGAAAGCTCTTTATTAAGGCAAAATCAACGGTATAGCAAAAAACCGGGCAGTCTGCGGGCTGCCCGGTTTTTGTGTGTGCGGGGAAACTCCCTCAGTCAAAGCCTGACGGCTTTGCCAGCTCCCTCTGGGAGGGAGCCTCTGGCGAAACCGGGAACTTTCCCACCATGCCAAAGGCCCCATCCCCGAGGGGGCTGTCTGCGCAGCAGACTGGGGGAGTTTCCCCGGCAGGGGTGACTCTTCAAAAGTTCCCTATGACCCACAGGGGTTTTGAAGAGTCACGGCCTTGCGGCTGTGGCTCAGAATCATACAAACAGAAAAGCCACCCGAGTTTCCTCAGATGGCTTTGTTCTGGTTGACCGTTGGAGAGTATAGGCGAACTTTTTGACACATCCGAAAGTCCTGAATTATCGTCATTTTCTCCAAGGTCAAGGGCGATGTTTACGGTATCGTCTTTTCCGAAGCTGTTAAACACCAGCTTCAAATGGTCATCATCGTAGACATAAACGGCTATCAAGAAAGCATTGAATAATTTTTCTTGATATGCCCGGTCATGAACATTTCCGTGCCTGAAAGCCAACAGGCTGGAAATAAGATCTTTACGGTCAACGTGGACGATTTCCTCTTTGGCAAGTGCCAACTTCGATTTCAAGTCGGTCTGCTGCCGTTCGAGTTCGATAAGCCTGTCGCGGGTCGTTTCAGTGATAACGCCCATCTCAATGGCTTTCATCACGTTCGAGATAGAAGACTGCACAGCAGAGAGATCGTTTTCAATCGAGTCAATCTGGAGCTTTCTGTCCTCGTCCTCCCAGTAAGCAATAGTCTGGTCGGTGATCCACTCGATTGCGTCATCTGTCAGACAATATTGCTTGATGGCCTGTGCCACCGCTGGCTCGATAACATCCCGGCGGATATTCTTCTTGTCGCAGGTATGGCCGACACGTCTATTCTGACAGGCGTAGTAATGATGCACATCCCCGGTCTTTGACCTGCCGGACATTCCGATCATGTAGCCGCCGCACTTCCCACACCGCAGTTTTCCAGTCAAGAGGTAATCTTCATCGCTGGGGCAGTGGTGCCTATTTTTGCTTTTTTTCACCTTGAGAACCTCCTGCACCTTGTACCACAAAACATCGTCAACGATAGGCGGGATGCCTCCCTCGATGCGGGTATCGCCGTATATGTAAATTCCACGGTATCGCTCGTTACGGCACAGAACCTTGAAGCTGCTTTTGTTCCATTCGCTGCCGGACTGCGTTTTTATCCCTCGGCGGTTCAAATCGCGGGCAATGTCCATAAACATTTCGCCAGAAGCAATACGAGTGTAAATCTCCCGGACGATGGCTGCTGCGGGTTCATCAACAACAACCTTGCCATCTTCGCCACGCTTGTAGCCCAGCGGTTGCCGGCCATTCGCCATGCACTTGCTGGCGTTGTCCATCAGGCCGCGGCGCACATCTTCGGCCAAGTTGTCCGAGTAGAACTGGTTGACGTTCATCATACTGCGCAAGGCAAAACGCCCAGCGGCCGAATCGTCAAAATCCTCCTCGGCGTAGAACACCTTTACACCGCAATCCATCAGGCGGGATTCATTGACCATGGCCTGCATCATGTTTCGACCCATGCGGTTGGACTTCCACGCCAAGACATATTGAAACTTTCCGTCCTCGGCATCTCGCATCATCCGTTGAAACGCCGGACGGTTGTCGGTGCGGCCGCTGATCGCGCGGTCTTCGTAGGTATCGGTGATGGTCAGCCCAAGTTCTGCAGCGTGTTTCCGGCAGGCCTCAATCTGCTGTTCGATGGAAACATCCCTTTGGTTATGGGACGAGTAGCGGGCATAGATGATGGCGTTGCCCCCGGCGGGCTTCTTCTTTTTTGCCATTATCCAACACCACCCACATCAAAACGGTAGATGCCATTGTCATCCGCAAACGGAATTGGCTTTCCATTCCACATTCCGAGGGCTTCTAGTTCCGGCATAAGTTCAAACCATTGCTGTTCTGAAATGATTGGAATGTTTAGGGCAGCAGCTCTGTCGATTTTCTTTTGCATCGGGTCACTGCACACGATTAAAAGCCCGGTCTTCTTTGACACGCTCATGTCTGCGGCCAGACCATACGCTGAAAAAATATCAAGAAAATCCGTCCGGCTCCTCAACATGGCGGGATTCCCTGTCACATAGACATTCCTAAAATCTTGCAAGTGAAGTGCAATTTCTTTCAAATCCATAAGAAATCACCTATTCCGTTACGTTTTTACCCTGCACGTTGCCAGTTGTAGTCAAAATCATAATTATTCATCGTATTCTGGCATTATTTTACAAACGGCTGAAAACCGTGTGTTATTCTGGTATAATCAGATAAACTGCTGGCAGTAATTTTACAGAAAGGAGCGGAATATTATGGACGTTTCCATCGATTCCGATGATGTCCGAGAGCAGCTTCGCGCCATGCTGGCACTTGAACTGTTCTTGCATCTGTCAGCAGAAGATCAAGAATGTGTCATTGCTTTTCTAAAAAGCCTTTCATAACATATAGAACGGCCTTTTTCTGCTCGGTGCTGAGCTGATTAAATAGTTCGACGAACTCTTTGCTGCGCTCATCCTCTTCCATGGGGATGGGCGCAGTTTTTCTTTCCATGGGAACATCGTATCCCATCAGCCATACCTCTGAAACATCAAGGGCTAATCCCAAGATGGTTAGCTTATCTTGCCGAGGAACGATTTTCCCTGAAACATATTGGGTCAAAGCGGTTTTTCCAAGATTGACACCGTAAGCGCGGCAGTACGGCTCTGCAAGCCTCAAAACATCAACCTGTTTCAGACCTCTGATATTCATAGCTTCTTGCAGACGTTCTGCGGTCGTTGATGGCTTCATTTGGTTCACCTCCAGTATGGTTACATCATATCATGGTATAAACAAAAGTTCAAGTATTCCAGCCATAAAGTTCAAAAAAAGTGAATTTTTGTATTGACAAGGAGAAATCGTTGTGGTAAAGTGTGAACAGTTCAGTTAAACTGAACCGAACGGAAAAGAGGTGAAAACGATGCAGAGAAGCTATAACAAGCTGCTGGGCCGAATCGTTGAGATTTTCGGAACCAGAGGGGCATTTGGCAAGAGTATGGGATGGTCGGACCGCACCACCTCTCTCAAACTCAACGGTAAGGTTGACTGGAAACAGGACGAAATCGAAGCTGCGTGTCAGGCACTAAAAATCGAAGTGTCGGACATCCCAGATTATTTTTTTGCCCTGTAAGTTCAGTTAAACTGAACAACGGAGGTTCACATGGATAGTATTCCACACATCCACTTGGATGAAATCAGCCCCGAAACTGCCAAAATGCTGGCACGAGGCTGCAAGCAACTCTATCTCAACATCATTGCCATGCCGAATGGGCGGGCGATATTGGATGCCGAGTGGGAGGCCTACCAGCAGAGAAAGAAAGGAGAGAACAAGAATGATTAAGATTCTGATGGCCATGTACGGCATCACCGCAGAACAAGCAGCAGCCCGGCTCCCGGCGGCGCAGTTCGTTCTGACTGCCGCCATTGCAGCTCTGTTCGTCTGGCTGGACAGCAACGGTGCATTGGACGGTGTAGGCCGCTGGATGGGCCGGAAGCTGCGGGAGGTGCTGGATGCTGTATCCGAGGACTGATGCGGAGGCTGGCTACCCTGACCCTCCCGTGTGCCCCCTCTGCCACCAGAGGTGCGATGCCGTCTACCGCACCGATGATGGCACAATCGTTGGCTGTGACCGCTGCTTAGAGGCCGCAGACGCATGGGAAGTCAATGAATGCTTCCCGGAAAAGGAGTAATCGTATGAAAAAAATCAAAGTCAAGCTGACATTTGTTGAGCCCGTGCTTGGCACATGGCCCAGCAACCAGAACATTGCCCGCGAGTTCATTGCCAGCAAGTCCCCGGATGCCGCAACCGTTGAGGATGAAGTGGCTGCGCTGGGTGCAGATGCCGTGGCTGACAAGGGCATGACGGTGTTCCCTCGCAACGAAAAGGGCGAGCCTGTTTTGTATGACTATCAGGTTAAGGGTTTCTTCAAGGATTCCTGCGGTATGCTCTCCAGAATCGGCGGTAAGACCGAAACTGGCAAGAAAAAGGCCGTGAACGAATCCGGCAAGATCACTGCCTACAAAAAGGTTATTGATGGCCTGATTTTCGTTCAGCCGCGCATGATTCCCATTCATTTCAATGGCGAAATGACCGAGTGCCAGCGTCCGCTTCGTGCCCAAACCGCACAGGGCGAGCGTGTAAGCCTTGCGAACAGTGAGCAAATCCCCGCTGGCTCCACTTGTGAGTTTGAAATTCTGCTGATGGACGATTCTCACGAAAAGGCTGTTTTGGAATGGCTGAACTATGGTGCCCTGCGCGGTATCGGCCAGTGGCGTAATTCCGGCAAAGGCCGTTTCTCCTATGAAATCACTGAGTAATGCGATGGCGTGGTTTAGCCACGAACTGTAACGCCTTGCAGTGGCAGAGCATCGACATGACTTGTGCTGCAACTGCATAGCACCGTTTCGAGTAGAAGGGCTACGGCATAGCTTCGTACAGAGGCGATAAGCCTTGCAAAGGCCAAGCTTGTCGAGGACTTGCTTAGCTAAGGCATTGCCTAGAGAGGCAGGGCGCGGCAAGGGCAAAGAGAAGCATGGTATAGCAAGGGCTAAGCGGCCCACAGCATTGAAAGGCGCAGCCATGGCATAGCGCAGCCTAAGACAGGCAGCGCACCGCAATGGCACTGAAACGCTATGAAAAGCAGTGGCGAGGCCCTGAGAAGAATTGCGAAGGCAAAGCAACTCAAGGAGAGGCGGCTCTGCGCGTAGCAATGGCATTGCTCAGTACGGCAGGGAGCGGCACCGCAAGGGCGTAGTAATGACTAGCTGTGACAAGAAATGCAAGGGCGAAGAAAAGCAACTGCAATGCGAAGAAATTCATTTACGCTTGATTTTGCCTACAAACAGAAAGGAGTGATTTTATGAAAGGATTGGTATTCGACACCGAAAATCGGATTCAGCTCAAGGACTTCAATGAACCGCTGCTGGACAGCCTCCAGAAGGAAGTCGGCGGCTACATCGAGGTGGTTCATCCCAAGTATCTGCCGGAAGGGCTGTGCATGGTGGTCGATGACGAGGGGCGATTGAAAGGCTCTGCCATCAATAACATTGCCAGCGTCCTCTACGGTACGCCGGAACACGGCCAGCCTATCGTGGGCAACGCTGTGATTCTCCGCGAGGGCTTCGTAGCTGGCGAACGCGACTTTGTGAGCCTGACCGAAGATGATGAAACAGGTCTGATGCTTCTGCTCTTTGCACTCGGCATCAGCATCAAGGACGAAAGCGAGGCCGAGTGATGGATCTGGAAAAATTCTACTTCACCTACGGCTCCGATGATGTTCAGCCGTACTGCGGAGGATGGACGGTTGTCTGGGCACCAAACTACCACATGGCGTGTCAGGCGTTCCGAGCGGTGCATCCTGACCGCATTCCCAATGTTCTCAACTGCGCCAGCGTGTACAGCGCAAAGGAGTTTGAGAAAACCAAGATGTTCGGCTCGGAGGGCAACTTCGGCCGCCGCTGCCGGGAGACCATCACGCTGAACATCGCTGTCAACAAGGCCGATGAGGAGATGATTTTTTGAAAGCCAAGAAATTGACCCGCCGCCAGAAAGAAGCCCTCTCTGCTGCCGGTTGGGACTACACCGCATATCTCTGGGTTCGGGACATCCCGAACGGTATGGTGCTCCTGAATAAGGACACCGGGAAAACCATCATTTTTGGAAAGTAAAAGGAGGATGCCACATGGCAAAGGAAACCGCATTGCAGGTTATCGAACTGCAGCAGTTGCCCATCATCGTTGAGCGGCTGCACAGCGTAAAGGCTGACATCGAGCAGCGCACGGCTGACGCGCTCTCGCTGGTCTGTACAGAGCAGACTTATAAGAGCGTCAAGGATGCTCGCGCACAGCTGACCAAGGACTTCAAGGAATACGAAGCCCAGCGCATTGCTGTCAAGGACAAAATCCTTGAACCGTATACCGAGTTTGAAAAGGTTTATCGTGAGTGTGTAACGGTTCCATTCCAGACCGCAGACGCAGAACTGAAGCGGAAAATCACGGACGTTACTTCCGGCATCGTGGCGCAGAAGACGGATGCTGTTCAGGAGTATTACAACGAGTTGGTGGCGGCTGCGGGTATTGACTGGATGGATGACTTGACGTACCGGCCGAAAGTCAACATGAGCGACAGCGTCACTGCTCTGAAAAAACAGGCAAAGGCGTTTGTGGATGGCATCGTGTCCGATGTTACTGCAATCGACGCTATGGAAAGTTCTGCGGAGGTCATGGTGGAATACCGGAAGAACCTCGACCTGCCCACAGCGATTAAAGTTGTGGATAACCGTCACAAGGCTCTTGAAGAGCAGCGGCGGCTGGAAGAAGAACGCCGTATCAGGCAGGCAGAACGTGAAGCTGCGGCAGAAAAGGTTCGCGCCGCAGCTGCCGCAGCAGCCCAGACGCAGCCTGAACCGGCGCAGGAAATTTCAGTAGACCCGGAAATGCCCGTGCAGCCCGATGTCGAACCGGCCTCGCAGCCCAAGCCGGAACCCATTCTGATGACCCGCTTCTACGCAAAAGGCACTAAGGCGCAGCTTATCGGCCTGAAAAATTATCTTGAAAAGGAAGGTATCGAATATGGCAACGTATAACAACCAGCTGCAAGCGCAGCAGAAGCCTAAGTTTTCCGTGGCGATAACCACTAAGGGCTATCAGTCTTTGATTGCCAACACCCTGCGCGACCCCGCCCGCGTTCGCCGCTTTACGGCAAGCATCACCTCGGCAGTCGCAGTCAATCCAGCTTTGCAGGAGTGCGATGCCGGCACGATTCTGGCAGGTGCCCTGCTGGGCGAAAGCCTGAACCTCAGCCCGTCCCCTCAGCTGGGGCAGTACTACCTCGTGCCTTTCAAGCAGAAAGCCAAGTATGACCGCAACAACAGGCTGATCCGCCCGGAGAGCGTCACGGCACAGTTTGTTCTGGGCTATAAGGGCTACCTCCAGCTGGCGCTGCGCAGCGGCCAGTATGCGGATCTCGATGTTACCGAGATTAAGCAGGGCGAGTATCTGGGCAAAGATTCGATGACCGGCAAGCCCAAGTTCCAGTTCATCGAGGACGATGATCTGCGAGATGCGCTGCCTACCGTTGGCTACATGGCTTACTTTGAGTACGTGAACGGTTTCCGCAAGGTGCTGTACTGGTCCAAGGAAAAAATGATGAACCATGCGGATACCTACTCCAAAGCGTTCAGCCGGCAGAAGTACGAGGAACTGCTGGCTGGCAAAATCCCGGAGAGCGAAATGTGGAAGTATTCGTCCTTTTGGTATAAGTCGTTCGATGACATGGCAAAGAAAACCATGCTTCGACAGCTTATTTCTCGCTGGGGCGTTATGAGCATCGAAATGACCAAGGCTTTGGAAAGCGATAATGCCGTGGCAGCGGTAGCAGATAATGGCGAAATCCTTACTACGCAGGAGGTCGTGTCTGACGCACAGGAGCGGCCAGAACTTCATACTGGAAAGCCCGAAGTGGACGCGGGACAGGCCTTGCCGCACGGTGATATTTCGCAGGGCGAGCCCACTGCCGTCGAAGAGGTTGTTGACCTCAGCTCGTTATGATCGGCTACAACATCATCGCAACAGGCAGCAAGGGAAACGCCGTAGTGATTGAGCATGAGATTCTGATTGACTGTGGCGTTCCGTTCAAGGCTTTGGCCGCAGAATGGAAAACTCTGAAGCTGGTTCTCTTGACCCACATCCACTGTGACCACTTCCAGCCGTCAACGCTTCGACTACTGGCATCCAATCGCCCAACACTGCGATTCGCCTGCTGCGACTGGTTGTGCAAACCGCTGGTGGATGCAGGGGTGCCAATTTCCCAGATTGATGTTTTGACACCGGGAACTATGTACGGTTACGGCATCTGCAATGTCATTCCGAACATGGTGAAACACAATGTTCCGAACTGCGGATGGAAGGTCTGGCTCCCCGCCGGAAAGCTGTTCTACTGCACCGACATGAACAATCTGAACGGTATAGCTGCTCCGAACTATGACCTATACATGGTCGAAGCCAACTACGAGGACGAGGAGATTCAGGCGAAAATCGCCGAAAAAAAGCTGACTGGTGAGTATATCTACGAAAAACGTGTCTTGCGTGACCACATGAGCGTGGCAAAAATCAATGATTGGCTCTATGCCAACATGGGAGCAAACAGCGCGTACATCTATATGCACTGCCATCAGGACAAGGAGGATACCACATGACCGGGCGGCTGGTGGACATGGCTTTTACCCTCGGTGGAAAACAGCGTGTCACGTTGGAACTCAACGGCGACTTCCGGGAAATCTGGGACAAGCTGCATCTGGAGCCGATTCTGGATGTGGAAGTCAAAAAGCACAGGGAAAAGCGCAGCCACAGTGCAAACGCCTACTTCCATGTTCTGGTCAACAAGATCGCCGCCGAAACTGGCGAATCGGACGACCTTGTGAAAGAGCGGCTGGTTGTGGCCTACGGCACGGTTGCGAGAGATAAGGATGGCTGCACCGTGGGCTTCAAACTTCCGGCCAGCGTGGATGTTCACGACCTCTACGAATACACCCGCTGCTTTGATGTGCGGGAAGAGGACGGAAAATTGTTCAACTGCTACTTGGTTTACAAGGACACCCGCAAGATGGACACGAAAGAATTTTCACACCTGATTGACGGTGCGATTGATGAAGCCAAGGCTCTGGGTATCGAGACGGATACCCCGGAGCAGTTGGCCCGGTACAAGGAGGAATGGTCACGATGAAAGACCGAATCGTCATCTGCGACTACTGCGGAACGCCCGCAGACTTCGTAGACAGTTCGGTGGTTTACCACGGCCACAGCTTCGGCATGATTTACCTCTGCCCTCGCTGCGGTGCCTATGTCGGCGTACACAAGGGGTCTGACAAACCCCTTGGCCGCTTGGCAAATTCGGAGTTGCGCAACTGGAAAAAGGCAGCTCATGCAGCATTTGACCCGCTCTGGAAATACGGTCCCTACCGTGGCCGCCGGAATGAGGCCTACCGCTGGCTGTCCGAGAAGATGGGCACCCCGATTGAATTTACGCATATTGGAATGTTCGATGTGGACCAGTGCCGCAAGGTGGTCCGCATCATGCGAGAAGAAAGGAACCAGTTATGGAAGATTTGAACGTTCAGACCATCGCTATCCCGGTTGAGGAGTACAAGGACTTGCTTCGGGCACAGACCGAGCTCGCCATCATCTACCAGAAGAACGCCAACGGTGATGCTTACGGCACTGGCACTTTCGTGCGGGAGATGCGGAACGCATTTTGCAACGTCAGGCAGGAGGACGCGCATGCTGAATAATTGCATATTTCAGGGCCGCTTCGCTGCCGATCCTGAAATGCGGACCACACAGAGCGGCCTGACAGTCGCCAGCTTTCGCATGGCCGTTGACCGGGACAATGTCGGTCAGGATGGCCGGCGGGCTACCGATTGGCTGAATTTCGTGGCATGGCGTAAAACGGCAGAGTTCGTTTGCCAGTATTTCCGCAAGGGCAGCACAGCTCTTGTGGAGTGCCAGTGCCAGACCCGCTCCTACGAAGACAAGAACGGTCAGAAGCGCACCGCCACCGAGTTTGTGGTCCAGAAGATTCACTTTTGCGGCCCCAAGACGGAGCAGCGAGTGGATGATGGCGGTGAGGCACCGCCGCCGGGCCATCAGCAGCCGCAGCAGATGGGCTTCAACACCCAGAACCAGCGGCAGCAGTGGCAGAGCGCAGAAGCTGCTCCCGAAGCTGTACAGCCCGGTTACTCGCAGGGTAATGCCGATGATTTCTCCGAAATCAACGACACGGACGACTTGCCGTTCTAAGGAGGTCTGATAATGGCAACTGGCAAGAGGTTTTACTGGATAAAACTCAAAGATAGCTTCATGTCCTCGGACGAGATTGACTATCTTATGAGCCAGCCGGACGGTGCCAATTACGTTGTTCTCTATCAGATGTTATGTCTCAAGACCATCAACACAGGCGGTTGTCTGGTTTCTCAAATCGGAGAGATGCTCATTCCTTACGATGCTGAAAAAATTCAGCGGGAATGCAAATGGTTCCCTCTGTCAACTGTTCGTGTGGCCTTGAGCGTCTATAAACAGATTGGCCTGATTTTTGAAAGTCCTGACGGGATACTGACTATCTCCAACTATTCAGATATTGTTGGAAGCGAAACGGATTATTCGGCGCAAAAACGTCTCCAACGTGAGAATCGGCGCAGACAAATCCCCGTTAAAGGCGCAGACAACAACGAGGACAACAATGTGGACAATGTCCATACAGAGAAAGAGATAGAGAAAGATAAAGATAAAGAGATAGAGAACAGAGTAAGAGTAAGAGATAACGGTAGTCCAGCTGTAGATGCCGGACTGGCGGAGATCATCGGCTCTTACGAGGAGAACATCGGCAGCTTTCCCCCGGCTGCAAAGGATGCCCTGATAGGCTGGCGGGAGGTTTTCGCGGATGACCTCATTCTGCTGGCTATCAAAAAGGCTGCTCTGTCCGGCGTTCGCAAGTGGAACTACATCAACGGCATTTTGAAGGCATGGAAAAACGAGGGCGTGAAAACCCTTGGTGATGTGCAAGCCCGCGACCAGCGGCGTAAGCCCCCGGCGGGCCAGCAGCCAAAGCGTTCTGCTGCTGATGACTACGATGAAATTTTTGGAGAACTTTTAGGAGGCTCGACAACATGACCGATACGAAATTGCGTGAGCTGCTGGTGGTCATCGATGACCACTACGGCCGCGCCCGCAGCTTGGAGGAGCGCAGGGCTGACACGCAAATCTACATCCGGGCGTTCGGCACCATCCCGGACGAGATTGTGGAAAAGGCACTGTATACGGCCTTTACACAGTGCAGATTCCAGAACCAGCTGATTGTGGACTGGTGCGCTGAAATTAAAAAGCTGCTGTCAGCCCAGCAACCCTCGGCGAACGACCTCTGGGCGCAGGCTGCGGCAGCTGCCCGGAAAATCGAGGCAAATCTGTACTACCAGACCCACGGCGGATTCATTGCCCCCGATGGGCGCAAGCTGAAAGGCGAAGATTTCAAAAAGGAAAACGCGAAAATCTTCGCCGCCCTCCCGATGGTGGTGCAGCGGTGGGCTGGATCCCCGGCAGACCTGTCGGAGATTTTCAGCAGCCGCAGCAGCGCGGATCTGCGCCAGTTCGTCCGGCCGGGCTTCGACCGGGCTGTGCAGGATGCCCCGGTTGAGAGTTTGCAGCCCCCGGCTCTGCCCGGCGGCGCAGCCCCGGCACAGATTGGAGGTGGCACGGCGTGAGATCGAAAAGACCATTCCGCAGCCTGATCGTGTGCGTTTCGTGTGCGATGGTTGGCTGCATCCTCACAAGCACGGCCTACTCCCGGCGGGTGAACGATCTGGAAACCGAGCGGGACATCTACGCCAGCAAGTCATCCAACTGGGAGCGCATGGCCGGAGAACGTGATGAAACCATTGACCAACTCCAAACCGAGGTAGACAAGCTGACCGCAGAACTGAACGCCCAGACCGATTTGACCCTTACATACGCCGGGGCGTTCAGCTGCACAGCCTATTGTTCCGAGGAATACGCCCACATCTGTGGCGAGGGGCACGGCATCACATCCAGCGGCGCAAAGGTGCAGCCGGGCGTGACCGTAGCTGCCGACACCAGCGTTCTGCCCTACGGCACGGTGATCTATGTCGAGGGTGTAGGCCTCCGGGTCGTTCAGGACACTGGCAGCGCTGTAAAAGGTAACAAGCTGGATGTGGCAGTAAACACCCATGCAGAGGCTCTAAGCTGGTCTGGATGGGGTTCCCGCCGGGTCTGGATTATTTCGGGAGGTGTTGAACCGTGAAAAAACCGTTTGAGACCGAAATGGACGATACCAGACAGGCGGTCGGACAAATCGTGGGTTTGTGCACCACCATTGCGCTGCATCAGGAGTTCGGTGTCGGCAAGACCAGACTGGAGCGCATTAAAGCTAGAATTGACGAGTTGGAGAACCAGAACACCGAAGTCATTATGACCCCGGATGCCTACGGCAGACCCTCCAAGGACAAGGCCGAGGCCATCCGGGAAAGCTGGCTGGCTGGATACGTTTCTTCCGACTACCGAATCCCGATGGTGAGATTGCCTCGTGGACGCAAAGAGCAGCAGTACCGCATTGCTGGCGACAGGGCTGCCAAAATTGCTTGGCAGGTTTACGCCAAGGCGGTTATTGATGTGCTGCACTATGGTCCAGACCGCTTGGAACGGCTGCGCAAAGAAAGCCATGCCAACTATGAGCAGCTGAACAAGTGGGGGCATGAGGATGGCCTGGACGTTGCGATGGAAAAGCTGCGCCGCTGTGCTGCGGAGGCTATGCAAGCCCCGGAACTGGATGTTTCTGATATTGATGGCAGCAAGGATGCTGCGGAAGTGGACAAGGAGTTCCGTAAGCAGCAGCTGAATTTCATCAAGCGTGTCCGGGCACAGACCCTTGGGCGTATCGCAGCTACTGCGCAGCCCGTCAACGTACTGGCTGAGCAGGGTGTGCAGGACAAGGTTCAGGAGATTATGCAGCAGGTTTCCCGGCAGTCTTTTGAACGTAGGAGGAGACGTTGATATGGCACAAAATGAATACGGCGAGAAGCTGGACAGCAATGGCTATGCGCCCAGCATCCTCAGCAAGAGCCCCACCTGTCTGATTTGCGGGCGGTATCGCACCGCCCGGCACGAAGTCTTTTTCGGACCGTACCGGGATAAGAGCAAGCGGCTTGGCCTGTGGGCAAACCTCTGCCCTTGGTGCCACCAGAACGGCGTGACTGCCGTACATACAAATAGAGAGGCCGATCTCCGCTTAAAAAAGTGGGCGCAGAAAAAGGCCATGGAGTATTACGGCTGGCCAGAGGCGCGGTTCATCCAAGAGTTTGGGAGGTCGTACCTGTGAGCACCTTTCCGATTATCGCTATCGACCCCGGCAACACCCAGTCTGGCTACTGCGTGATTGATCGCAGCACCCTGCGCCCTCTGGAATTTGGAAAAATCGACAATGCAGAGCTGCTGCAAAAGCTTTCCTCTGCCGGGGCACAGGGCTGGCGGTGGGCGGTCATCGAGATGGTGGCCTCCTACGGAATGTCGGTTGGTCGGGACGTTTTCGACACTACGGTCTGGATCGGCCGCTTTTACCAAGTTCTTTCCGACCAATGCCCGGTGCGAATGCTGTGCCGCATCGAGGAGAAAAAGCACATTTGCCACGACAGCAGAGCCAACGATACCGCCATCCGGCGGGCGTTGATTGACCGATTTGCAGCCCATGACCTGAAAAACGGCAAGGGCACAAAGAAAAAGCCGGATTTCTTCTATGGCTTTAAGGCCGATGTGTGGGCAGCCTACGCACTTGGCCTGACCGCCATCGAGAACCGGGAGAACGACTACAAATTTTCGACTACTTAAAAGCTACTTGAAAGGAGCTTCATCATGGATAATTCTCTGTCTGAATCCGCACGTTTCGCAGTCTACCGTGAAAAACTCAAGGGCATCTGCGAGGCCAACAACCTGAGTTATGTGTTCATCAAGAACGCATACCCCATCAAGCTGGTTATCCGTCCGTTGGGTGGCGTTGGTGAACAGATGTCGATGCTGGAGGAGGCATCCGAGGACAACTACATCTCGCCGGGCGCATCCATCCTGTTCACCGTCAAGGATGGGAACCTGACCTACCGCATGAGCAAGACGTTCACCATCTCCGACACCCTGTTCAACAAAATCAAGAACATCTTCAAGAATATGCACTACCTCTGGCTCCAGTTCTTCTTCCGGGATTTGGTCGAGGGTGGAAAGCTGGCAGCTCTCGGCTACAAAATGCCGGATATTCCGGAATCCGGTGGGCAGCAGGATGTGCCCCGGAAAAATGAGCCTGATTCTTCGAATCTCCCAGAGGAGGCCGAACCGCTGGAAGAAGTTGATGCCGAGGAACTGGACGATGCGGGGGAACCCGCAGCCGATGAACTGACCAAGGCCACCGAGATTGCCCGGCAGAACGGCGGCGTTACGCAGGCCATGCTGGAGCAGCAGATGGGCGTAACCGCAGAAAAGGCCATCGCGCTGCTGGATGATATGGAATCTGCTGGTGTGATTGTGTTCTCCAACGGCCACTACACTCTCGCCGCTGCTGACAGCGAGGAGGAGTAACCTATGGCAAAGGCAGCAGTGACCCGCAGCATCCGGGATGACCACCAGAAGAACTTCCTCAAAATCTTCAATAGCCTGACTGGAAAGCACAGCCGCTGGGAGATTTGGGAGGACTTCGTCACCCTGACGGCCATCGAGATCTCAAACAGCACGGACAAGGTAAACGCCCCAGAGCGCACCAAGATGTACCAGACCATCGTTTCCAAATACTCCGAAAAGGAGCGGGAGGGCATGGCAGAAATGCTGGCCGAGGTGGTCATGGGCATGGAGAAGAATCCCGACCAAGACTTCCTAGGCTCGCTGTACATGATGTGCGAGTTGGGCAACGACCACGCCGGGCAGTTCTTCACTCCCTACGATGTGTGCCGCTGCATGGCCGAGATTACGTTTGACCCGAAGCTGCACCCGGACATGGAGGGCTTCATCTCTGTGTCTGACCCGGCCTGCGGTGCTGGGGCCACGCTGCTTGCCTTTTTGAACGTCTGCAAAAGACGGAATATCTGCTACCACAACAAAGTCCTTGTCATAGCCCAAGACATCGACTTCATCGTTGGGCTGATGTGCTACATCCAGTGCAGCTTCATGGGCTGCGCTGGATATGTAGTCATCGGTGACACACTCGTAAATCCGGCAACAGCCTACGACAGCCGCGGATTGCTGCCCGCAGGACCACAAAACCGTATCTGGTATATGCCGCTATTTTCCACCGATGTGTGGTATATGCGCCGCCAGATAGCGCAGATGAACCTACTGTTTGAACCGAAAGGCGAACCTGCAAAAATCGAAAAATCCGATATTAAGCCCGCAAATTTGCAAAAATCTATCAAAAATGAGCCTAAAGCCCCGGAAAACGAACCCCTTAACGAAACCAAAACCGGGCAGCTCACGTTTTTCTGACCTGAAATAAGAAAGGAGTATCCCTATGGCAGATATTACTTACATTCCCATCCGGCAGCTGTACCCCCATCCCGACAACCCCCGCAAAGAACTGGGAGATTTGTCCGAACTTGCAGCCAGCATCAAGGAAAATGGTGTTTACCAGAACCTGACCGTAATCCCCGGTCACTACCTCAACAGCCGGGAGTACATTGCGAAGTGCGTTGACGAGGGCGGGGATGCCGCCGCAGCAGCGGCAGCATGGACGCCCAAGGCTGTGTGGTCCAGCGAGGACTACACCATCATCATCGGCCACCGCCGGGCAGCGGCAGCACAGCAGGCAGGGCTGTACGAGCTGCCTTGCGCCATCGTAGAGATGGACGAGCGTGAGCAAATGCAGACCATGATGATCGAGAATATGCAGCGGTCAGACCTCACCGTCTACGAGCAGGCGCAGGGCTTCCAGATGATGATGGACTTCGGGCAGACGGTGGAGCAGATCTCCGACAAGTCGGGGTTCTCCCAGTCCACTGTACGGCGGCGCATCAAGCTGCTGGAACTGAACCACGACAGCTTCAAGAAAGCCGAAAAACGCGGTGCCACCCTGTCCGATTTCGCCCAGCTGGACAAAATCGAGGACTTGGAAGCCCGAAACCGGGTATTGGAAACCCTCGGTACGCAGAACTTCAACCGGGCCATGCAGGATGCGCCGGAGCAGCAAAAATGGCAGCACCAAAAGGCCGAATGGGTTGAGCAGCTGAAAAAATTCGCTACGGAAGATTCGCGGGCCTCCTACCAGACGCATGAGCATGTAAATGCGTACGGAAAGTGGGGCGCAAAAAAGGAAGTCGTCATTCCGGAAGATGCTGACAAGATCGCTTATGTCTATAAGGTTAGTGAAAATCAGATTGACCTGTACAAACCTCGCGATACGGAAGCCGAGGATGCCAGCAACTCGGCGAGGGAGGCCGCAAGAGCCACCGAGCAGCTTGCGAGAGAACAGTTTGCCGCTGTTACGAAGCTCATGTACGAGCTGCGCTGGGACTTCGTGAAGAACTTGACTCCCGCAGAGTGCAGAAAGCACCTGCCGGAAATCTTGGCTTATTCCACCCCGATTCTGACCGAATATCGGCACATGGAGGATGACGAAAACGTGTTGCGGCTGCTCGGCATCGGTCTGGATGAGCAGATTCGGGAAGACACGGAACTGGAAGATGCCCTGAAAATGTTCAACGCTTACGATACCGAGCCGGAGAAGATTCTCTTGGCGGTTGCTTTTGATGCAACGGACGGCAGTCGTGAGGGTTATTGGAGCACGGAATGGAACGGGCCGACAGGTGCGAGCAAGTTTGTTCACCGCAAAAATGATGACCTTGACAGCACCTATGAACTGCTCGCTGCACTCGGTTACGAAATGGCCGATGATGAAAAGGCTTTGCAAGACGGCACCCACCAGCTTTTTGCTGTGTATGGCTCCGGCAGCCAGGCTGACACGCCCTGCGATAAGTGCAAAGCTGCTCACCCTGAATGCGACAAGTGCTGCAAAACTTGCGATGACCACTGCAATGCGTTCCAGCTGTGCAGAAAGGAGTATGGCGAATGACAGACCTTGTTAAGTGCGACCGCTGCGGCACTCCGTTCAGCATCCAGACCGCCGGCATCCGCAGCACATGGAGCGGCGATTATATGGTGCAGTATTTCACCTGCCCCGGCTGCCACCATCGCTATCAGATTCTGACCACGGACACCGAACTGCGCAAAGAAATCCAGCACCGCAAGCAGTTCGACGAGAAAATCAGTTTGGGGCAGGCAAAGCATTTCCGGCCGAAAACTATGAACAAGTATTGGGCTGAAGCCAAAGAAATAGATGAAAAGTTGAAAAAGATGCGGGACGACCTGCGGGAAAAGGGCAACGAGATCCTTGCCCAGCTGGGAGAGGAGTAAACCGTGGATGATTTGAAAGAATACGCTGACCGCCTCAAGTTTGAAATCATGGCGGCTGACTTCCTGACCATCGAAGACCGGGAAATGGTCTTTGACCTCATCGAGAAAGTGCTGGGTGATGACAATGCTTGATCAGATCTTCATCAACATTGCGGTGCTGGCCGTGGGCGTGGCTATCGGTGCCCTGCTGGGCGAAACCAGCCGGCAGCAGCATGACCGCCAGTTGTTCCGGGAGTACATCAACTTTATGACTGAATCGGAGCACAACAATGAGCTGCTGTTCCGGGAAGTGATTCGGTTTCAGACCGAGAAAGGAGCCGACCATGAGAAAGAGTAATCGCCCGCCGGAGCCCGGCGCACGTGGGCTTCTGCGCCTGACCTGCCCCTGCTGCGGCAAGGAGTTCGGTACATATCTCCACGTTCCGCAGATGTCCATAGGCTGCCGCTGCGGGGCTACGATCTCGCTTGAGAGGGGGCTTGCCCCCTATGAGTTCGCCTGCGGCTGCTGCGGGCTGGTGGCCAAAGGCAAGACCAACATCATGGAGCCGGAGATCACCATTCCCTGCAAGTGCGGCAACCCTATCACGCTGCACTGGAACAAGGACACACGGAGGTACACAGAATGAACTGGGCAATTGTAATTCCTGCCGGCATCGGCATCGCGGTGCTGCTGTCCATCGCGCTCGTCGCAATCGATGTTTCCGGGCAGATCAGCCGGCAGGAAGAAGCCGACGAGGTCAGGTTCTACTGGGACAGTATGCTTATGTACTCCAAGAGAGTCAGCCCTGATGCCCCGCCAGACTATGAAGTCAAAACGCTTTACGAGAACCGCAAGGATTTTTGCGCGGGATGTTCAGAGTACAACTTCTGCCGCAGCGCAACGATGGTCTACACGCATAGCCCGCGCAGAAACGGTTATCCTTGGATCTGTCTAAAAAGGGGGTGTTCAAAATGACACTGGAAGAAGCCCTGCGCTTTATCGACCCGGAAACCGACATGGACGCTCTGGCCAAGGTCGAGTATTACAATGGCTTCAAGGGCAAGGAGGCCGCAGCGAAGACCCTCCGGGAAGCCAGCCAGATGGTCGTTGATTTTATCCGTCGTGTATCGTGGCACGATGCCAAAAACCCGCCGCCTGTCCACGATGAAAGCTGGGAGAACGCAGGAGAAAAGCACTGCTGCATTATGAGCGAAATGGTGTGGGTCTGCTGCGAGAGCCAGAATACCATGAAAGGCTGGATTGAAAACAGCACATGGTACATCGAGGATGGCCGTCGGGCGGCAGATACGCCCTATGGTGCTGTGAAGTTCTGGGCTCCGCTGCTGGAGCCGCCGGAGGTGGCAAAATGAGCAAGGCCGTTCTTATCAGTATCCAGCCGGAATGGTGCAACCTCATTGTGCGAGGCAAGAAAACTGTTGAGGTGCGTAAGACCCGCCCAAAGTTGGAAACGCCGTTCAAGGCGTACATCTACTGCACGAAAGCCCCACAGCATCTTATCACCATTTTTAGAGATGGAGAAGAAACGATGGGCGGTGAAATCCACCACGGAAAGCCTGAATTCATAAAGTGTGATAAGTACCTGCCGGATAGCGTTCGTGACAAAACTCGAATGGTCATTGGCGAGTTTATATGTGACCGCATTTCGACTATTACACCACCGGGCCTGTTTAGCATCCGAAATGAAGTATCGGGGTGCTGCCTTACCTACGATGAGGTGAAAAAGTATGCCGGATGGGACAACCCTGCGGTGCCACAAACTGAACTCCATAATTTATATGGCTGGTATATTTCCGACTTGAAAATTTATGCCAAGCCGCTGGAACTGGCTGAATTCTCTCCGAACTGCAAATACAAGGACGAGTGTGATGAATGCAAGTATCGCCAAACGGTTTGCCTATACCAGAATTTTGACTTTAACCCGGACGGAAGCATCAATGTTGTATCTTGTGATAAACGTGTTAAGAAAGCACCCCAGAGCTGGTGTTATGTAGAGGAACGGTACTATGGATAAAGTTAGCGATTCGGCACAGCAGATTCTGGATAAAATTCATCTTCAATTTTTAAGTCAATATTTTACCATGGCTCCGAAGACAAATGAGATGGTGAAAAACTGTGAGGAGTTGCTGAAAGAAAGCATCTGCAATGCGAATGGCATAAGCCCTGACATGATAAATGTGTCTGCGAATGAAGTGAAACCGGGAGTCTATCAATTCACCATCACCTCAAACACCCCGGTGGTTGTGATTGAGGTGGGGCGAAAGCCAGAACTGGAGGTGCAGCATGACAGCTGAACGGCTACATTTCAAGGTTGAATCCCCGGAAAACTTTGTCAAGCTGGCCTGTACCATTCTTTTTGAGCGAAAAGAAAAGCTGCTGGAAGATTACGGCTCTACTTGGCATGATGTGTTTGACGGGGATGCAGGAGATCAACATTTTCAACGGTTCATGGAAGACCTGTTTCCGAACGGCTGCACTGTTGGGGAAAGTGAACTGAATCTGATAACAGACCGGGCAGTTCATTTTCTAAAAACGGATGAGACTTGCCTTGATATAAAAGCAAACCATGACAAAGCGCGCTTTACATATTGGGTTTATTTTGCTCCTGAGCATAAGGTCTACGCGTGCAGTTTTGCGCGGCACGAGGAAACCATTATTGATATTCTCACCGCATTTTTTGGCAAGTCGATTGGGGATTATAGTTTGTGCGCCTTGAAACAGTTTATTCTAAATTCCTTTGAGATTAAATCCGATAATTCATCTGTGCGGTCAATCGCAGAGGATGCGGAGTTTATTCAGCAGACAGCGTATTTTAGGTGCATTCGCAGAGGTGAAAAATATGGTAAATGAAAATGTCAATATTCTTCTTAAGCTGCCATGGATGGAGGAACGCGAGTACATGGACATGGCCGAGAAAATCACAAGTGAACTTATCGAGCGATTTGATTCGTCCGAAAAGAACAAGCGTTTCATGACCATGAACGAATTTATTCAGCGGGTTGGAGGAAAGCTGCGATATTGTGAAGCGGATACCAACGCATTTATTGCCTTGGTGTGCAGATGCGCCATTGAACGAGGCTACTTCGTTGTTTTACTTCCTGTACTTGGCGCGAAAGAACCGCTTAGTTACGATGTCCCCATCTTGGATTTGGTATTCAGAGCCGCACCTATTCACGCACCCGAACTTGAATGGGATGGAAGTGTCAAGAAATGCGAGGAAAAGCGGTTTGGAGCCAAGATATATGCGATTAAGGAGGCAAAAGATGAAGTATCGCATTGAGGTTTCGGAAGAGCAGCTGCGCGTTATCGGACTGGCCGTAGACGAGTATATGAGGCTACGCATGGGGCAGTTCGATGATTTGGCTGAAGATCTGGCGTATGACGGCATACCCCGCGTCAAAGCTCTCACTGGAAAGTACACTTACGATACCGCTCTTCAAAAGCGGTGTAGCAACATCAAGAATTTGTTTGATGCCGCCTACAAAATGGCTTTCCCGCCGCGTGGCTACCGTGGACGGCAGCATGATTCATGGGGAACGTGCATTGACCTCGTCCACGCCATCGAGCACCAGCAGTGGCTTGATGCACCAGAGGATAAAAAAGAGGCACCCGGCACCACATATCGCTCTCATGGGCCTGTCCCTCTGGGCCGGGAACCATACCCGAAAATCGAGAGGGTGGACGAATGAACTGTATGTCTTGTGCGCATTACATTCCTCTCGACCCGCCCATCTGGCGCATCGATTCGCGCGGCCAGACCTACAAGGTGCCGGGATTGTGCAAAATTGGAGCGGACCACATAATTTCTGGGATTCCTGTCTATCTTCCAACGGCAAAATGTGATAAAATAACAGAAGCACCGTTGCAAAACGGCAGCTGAATTATGACGGAGGTAGGCTGTGACATTACAGGAATTGTCCAAGTATTATGACATTCAGATGACCCTCGAAAAAGACCGTGAGGCCTTGGAGAATCTTCGGCAGAAAATCAATCCTGCCTCCCCACAGCTGACGGGTATGCCGCATACGCCCGGTGTTCGGGACAAGGTGGCAGATCTGGCTGTGGAACTGGCTGACATGGATGAACGTGTCCGCTGGTTGGAGGAACAGGCAGCGGAAGAAAAACCCAAGGTCGAGGCGTACTGCAAGAGCATCATGGATGCCCGGCTTTATCTGATATTCCGGCTGAGGTTTGTCCGCTGCTACTCGTGGGCAGAAGTCGCCGGAGCACTCGGAAAGTGCTACACGGAAGCCGGGGTCAGCCGGATGGCCTACAACTACCTCGAATCACATTGACCGATAAGCCCTGCATTTGCGGGGCTTTTTATTTTTGCCCGAAAACTCAAACTCAACCTAAAATTTTCATAAAATACGGCCAAATATAGAAATGAGTTTTACATTTTGGCCGCCAAAAGTTAAATTCAAACTGAAAATATCAAAAATCAATGCAGATTGTTTCACACGGTGATGGACGGTGTAGGACGGTTTCACACGGCGTGTAATGCCGTACAATAAACAAGAACAAACAGCAACGAAGAAGAACGAAAATCAACGAGCAGCAACGACCAGCAACGCTTTGATATGGATTCAGATGACAACGGATGCTCCCGGTGATATGATTAGGATGCAAAATCCGAATCAAGCCAAGCGGTGCCTGCCAGAAATGGCGGGCGCCGCTATTTTTATACCTGAAAGGAGGATTCCGAGCCGCACGCTGCTCTCCTTTGCGTGTGGCATTACCGCAGCACCCCCGAAAAGCCGAGGTGCTGCAAGCTGGACATTTCGCCGTGCCCGGCCGCAAAGAAGGAGATTTTTCCATGTATCAGAAAATCAAGGCAAAATTCAAGGCAAACCCCACTATTTTCTACGCCTGCTCCATTGTTGCATCGTGGGCAGGAGTGGGCAGTCTGATGAACTTCCGCACGCTGGCCATCAACAACGGCGCAGCGGCGGCTATCATCTGGGCGGTGTTCAATTCGCTGGCCTGCATCCTGTTCGGTTTGTTCGCGGAATATATCCCGACAGTCCGGCGGCTTATGCAGAGCAAGGTGATGTTTTACTTCATCGGCTTCCTGACCGTGTTCCAGACGTGGACGCAGATGTCCGGCATCTATGAGATCTTCGGCGACACACCCATCGGAACCACCGGAGGCACACTTATTGTGTACGGCACCTGCATCGTCTTTCTGCTGTTGCTGCTCAAAGACGGCATGATTCGCAACGTGCTGTCGGATGGGTTTTCGTGGGTGGTGGTTTGTGGCCTGCTGGCCGTTGTTGTCGTTGCTGCTCTGGTCTACACTCGCGGCAATTTCGTCAACATCGACCCCGGCCTGAACGCTGCCGGCATCCAGACAGGGCTCTACAAGGGCTTTCTGCTGCTGCCCGGTCCGTTCACCTATCCGTATTACTACTCCCTGTTCTCCTACAACGACAAGAACAGCGATGGCACCCGGCGCGGAAACATGAAGATGTCCTTTGTCCTTGCTGGCGTGATGTTCGGCATCTACATGGTGCTGGCCGCGCTGCTCACATGGGTCAATTTCAGCCCGCTGCTGAACACCATGAAGGCTATCCTTATCACAATCATCGCCCTGTCCTCTCTGTCCACCTATCTCTATTCGGAGTATCTGGTGTTCGGTGACACCATGGGCTTTATTCTGGACGTTATCACCGTGTGCTCGTGGCAGATCGTGATTCCGCTGGGTGTCATGGGCATCTGGACGCTGATGAGCGAGATCCGGCTCTATATCATCATTGCTGTGCTGCTGGCCTCGGTCGTGCTGCACCTCGTTTCTGACCGAAAGGAGGATGCACGATGAACATTACGGTAAAGAAACTGGCAGAGCTACATAAGCCCGCCCACAACATCCGCCGGCACTCCGATAAGCAGATCACCGAGTACATCCGCAGCATTGAGATGTTCGGACAGGTGAAGCCGCTGGTCGTTGCCGAGGATGGCGAAATCATTGCCGGCAACGGTCTGTACGAAGCCCTGCTCCGCATGGGTCGGGATACCTGCGACTGTTATGTGATGGCCGGGCTGACCGATGTGCAGAAGAAAAAGCTGATGATGGCCGACAACAAGGTCTATGAACTCGGCTTTACCGATGTGGATGCCATCGAAGAACTGGTCAAAGAACTGGATGGCGATGTGGACGTTCCGGGCTGGGATGCTGACCTGCTGGAAATGCTGAACAGCACCACGGACGAAGCCGATGAAGCGATTGGCTCCTACGGCGATTTCCCGGAAAACGAGATTGCGCCCATCAACCGCCATCAGGCAGAGGAACACGTTCCGTATGCCGAAACCCCGACCTACCCGGTGGCTCCCGCCCCGCAGCCTGCTCCTGCCGTCTCCGCTGTCCCGCAGCAGCCCTCCCCGGTGCTGGAGGTGTCTACACCTTCCGAACCGCAAACCGCCGCTCCAGAGGCGGACAGCGACGCGGAGCAGCACAGATGCATCCGTTGCACGAAGTGTGGTGAACTGATATGCCTGTGAAAGTAGTGGAGAGCAGCATGAACGTGCTGCAGGCGGCGAAGATCCGCATCCGCAACGTGTTCGCCAACGGCTGCAAAATTTATCTGTCGTTTTCCTCCGGCAAGGACAGCCTGTGCATGGCCAACCTCGTGTATGAGATGATTCTCTCCGGCGAACTCGACCCCAAGCAGCTGACGGTGACGTTCATTGACGAGGAAGGGCTTTATCCCTCCATGGTAGAAGCTGCACACCGCTGGCGGCGCAACTTCCTGTCTGTCGGCGCAAAATTCTTATGGTTTTGCTTGCCGTTCAAACAGGTGTCCGTAATCGACCATCTTTCCAGTTCCGAATCGTGGATAACGTGGGAACCGGGTAAAGAGGATGTGTGGATGCGGAAACCGCCTGATTTTGCCATCATGTACAGCCCGTATCTCCACTATGCCGGAGAAATGAACTATCAGACGTTCTGCTCCAAGGCGTTCTCCGACGGCATCCAGCTTGTCGGCCTGCGCACCGCAGAGAGCCTGACCCGCTTAAAGTGCATCGCCAACACCAAGATGGAACGCATCACTCGCGGCGGCAAGTTCTATCCCATATACGATTGGGCTGATTCCGATGTCTGGCTCTACATCAAAGAGCGAAACCTTGAATTCCCTGAAATCTATATGAGGCTCTATGAGGCGGGTGTCCGAAAGAACGCCCTCCGGCTGTGCGCATTCTTCGGTGACTGCGGCACACAGGGCCTGCGCTGGATAGCTGAAACGGACAACGACCTGTGGGAGCGCATCCAGCGGCGAGAACCCAATGCCTACCTCGTTCTGCTCTACTGGGATTCTGAAATGTTCCGGCGCACCACCCGCAAGCGTGGCGAACTGGAAGAAGAATCCGAGAAGAAGGACTACAAAGCCCTCTGCAAAGACCTGCTGTTCCTCCACCCGGAGAAGTACACCATCGCCAAGGACACTAAGTCGCACCTCGACCATTGGCGCGGACTGTTCATCAAGACGTATGGTATCGCCGAGGAGAAGCACTACAAGACCATGTATGAGGGGCTGCTGTACGGAGATCCCAAGATGCGTATCCTGCGCATTCTCTGGACCACCATCTACAACGACCACAACGCCCGCATCAAGGAGGAGCAGAACCATGGAAAGCATTGACGTATTCGCACCGCTGGCATCCCTCCAGTGGGTAGACCGCAACACCATCCACGCCAACGACTACAACCCCAACAAGGTCAGCGAGGAGAACCTGAAGCTGCTGGTGCAGTCCATCTTGACCAACGGCTGGACGTTGCCCATCGTGGTACGCCCGGACGGAACCATCATTGATGGATTCCACCGCTGGACGGTATCAGGCCGTGAACCGCTGCTGTCCCTGCTGGGCGGCAAGGTGCCTGTCGTAGTCGTAGACCATCACGGTGACGAGAGTGCCGACGTATACGGCACCATCACCCACAACCGCGCCCGCGGCACACACCTGCTCGACCCCATGAAAGCCATCGTGAAGAAACTCATGGACGAGGGCAAGACCGTGGACGAGATCGGCAAGCAGCTGGGCATGAAGCCCGAAGAAATCTTCCGTCTGTCCGGCTTCACCAAAGACGAGTTCCTGAACATGATGACCAAAGACCATCCGACATACTCTAAGGCCAAGGTCATCCGCAGCATCTGAGAGAGGAGCGTATCACAATGACTGTCGTAGACATCTACGTTGATAAGCCTGTACCTGTGCAGGACATGGAGTTCACCTTCGTGTATGACCCTGCAATGGTTGAAGCTGCGCTCCACCCGCCCGACAGTGGGCAGGAGCAGCCGTTCGGTGCTGAAAAGGTACTGTGACGGGGGTACCCTACCATGAGCGGGCTCGTCGACCCCGAAATTGTGCTAGTTAGTAAGGGAAAAATTAGCCATTTCGTTACGCTTTGTATAACGAATTTCAAGGAATTTTCCAGATAGTTTTACCAGAAAAGGAGGTGGTTTCGGGATGCCTACAAAAGAAAAACTTGCTGACAGAAACGTGACCACCACCGAACTGGCTTTGATACTGGGAATCACAGGCCGCAGAGTGCAGCAGTTGACACAGGATGGTGTGCTTACCACAGTCAGCCGGGGCAAGTTCGTCTTGTCTGATGCCGTGCAAGCCTACATCGGCAGCATCTCCCGTGGCGGACTGACCAAGGAAGAAGCGGAGGAGGCCAAGAAGATTGAGCGGGTCAAGGCCAAGGCTGAGGCCACACTCAAGACCAGCAAGGCCAAAATCGCACAGGCAGAAGCCAAGGAACTGTCCGGGCAGATGCACCGCAGCGAGGACGTTGCTGCCATGACCGCCGAACTTATCTACACCATCCGGGGTGCGCTGATGGCATTGCCCAGCCGGGTGGCCATCAATGCTGCTGCTCTATCTGACCCTGCTGAGGTCGCAGAGTATATGCGCGGCGAGGTCAATCAGATTGCGGAGGAAATCGCCCAGTTCCGCTATGACCCGGCCAAGTATGAGGCTCGCGTCCGGGAACGTCGGTCGTGGACTGAAAAACTGGGCGGTGACGAGGATGAGTGACAATGCCGCAGTAGACCGCCTGAATGCTCTGGTGTCGAAGCTGGTAGCAGCTATTCGCCCGCCGCCCAACGTGACGGTCAGCGAGTGGGCAGCACAAAACCGCGTCCTGTCCCCGGAAGCATCTGCTGAACAAGGCCGCTGGCGCAACAGCAGAACGCCCTATCTGGTGGAAATCATGGACGCATACTCTGACCCTCGCGTCCATCACATCGTTGTCGTTGCGTCTTCGCAGGTCGGCAAGAGCGAGTTTGAGAACAATGTCATCGGCAGAACGATTGACGTTGACCCCGGCTCCATCCTGTTCATCCATCCGCAGATGACGGATGCCAAGGAGTACAGCAAGCTGCGTATCGCTCCCATGATACGAGATTGCCCTACGCTGCGGGCCAAGGTTGCGGAAGCCAAGAGCCGGGACAGCGGCAACACCATTCTGCAAAAGAGTTACCCCGGCGGAATCCTGACCATGTGCGGCTCCACCGAGGCGCACGCTCTGGCATCGAAACCCATCCGCTATGTGCTGGGCGATGAACGTGACCGCTGGGCTACGAGTGCCGGCACCGAGGGCGACCCTTGGGAACTGGCAATGGCCAGACAGACCACGTTCTACAACGCCAAGGCGGTGGAGGTCAGCACCCCCACCATCAAGGGGCACAGTGCCATCGCCAAGTCCTACGTCAAAGGCACAATGGAACGCTGGGTATCCCAGTGCCCGCACTGCAAGGGATTCCACGAACTGCGCTGGGAAGATATTCGATACGATTATGACACCATCGAGACCCACGGCGAGAAAACCTACAAGGTCAAGGATGTGTGGTATCTCTGCCCGGAGTGCGGCTGCATTTCGGACGAGGTGACCATGAAGCGGGCTCCGGCTCACTGGCAGGCCGAAAACCCAGCAGCCTACGAGAACGGCATCCGCAGCTTCTGGCTGAACAGTTTTGTCAGCCAATGGGCTGCATGGAAAGACACCGTGCTGAAATACCTGAACGCCTTGGGCGATACCAAGAAGATGCAGGTTGTCTACAACACCCGCCTTGGGCTGCTGTGGGAAGACCGCGGCGATGTGCAGGACGAAGACACCATGCTTGGTCGCAGGGAGGAATACCCTGCGGAACTGCCAGAGGGCGTTCTGGTGCTGACTGCCGGAGTCGATACCCAAGATGACCGCATGGAGTACGAGATCGTGGGGTTCGGCCACTTCGGGGAAACATGGGGCATCGAAAAGGGCATCGTCAGCGGCCGACCTGACAGCGATGAAGTCTGGCAGCAGCTGGACGAACTGGTGTTTGACCGCAAGCTGAAATTCGCCGATGGCGTGGAACTGCCTGTGTCCATCAAATTCGTGGACGAGGGCGGTCATTTCACCCAAGAAATACGCCAGCGGTGCCATGACCGCATAGGCAAAAAGGTTTTCTGCATCAAGGGCTTCCCCGGATCTGACAAGCCGTTTACCAGTCCACCGAAGCAGCAGAAAATCACGGTGCAGAACCGCTACATCGGGATGTGCTGGCAGTACCAGCTGGGCGTTGACTCCGGCAAGCAAATTATCATGGATGATTTGAAAGTGCAGGAGCCGGGCGCCCGGTACTGCCATTTCCCGCGCCGGGACGATTACGGACTTGGCTATTTCAACGGCCTGCTGTCTGAGCATTTGGTTTACAAGGATGGCCACCGCAATCCGTGGCAGTGGGAGAAAATCTCCGGCCATGAGCGCAACGAGCCGTTGGATTGTAGAAACTATGCTCTGGCGGCTTTCAAGGTGCTGCCGAAAGACCTCGATGCCATTGACCGCAGGCTGAAACAGCTGCGAGGCAAGGCGGTCGATACCCCGGCAGCAGTAAATATTCAACAACCCATCTCCCGCTCCCAGCCAATCGGCAGGAAGCGGGAGAAACTTTTAGATGACTGGTGAGGTGTGAGATATGGATACCGTGACCATCAAAAAGCGGCTGGAGTTCCACACGCAGCGGCTTGATGACCTGTATGTGGCCTACCACAAGCTACTCTCCGGCGGCGTGAAAAGCTACCGTCTGGATGACCGGGAACTTACACGCCTCGACCTCGGCAAACTCAGTGATGAAATCAAAGAGGCCGAGGAAAAAGTCGATGAGCTGACCGCGCTGCTGAATGGACAGGGTGCCCGCAAGGCATTCGGCGTTATTCCGCGCGATTGGTGATTTTTTAGGGTGACAGCCCATCTGGGCTTTTGCCGCGGGCTGGCTGCTTTTACTCCTTTCCCCAGCCAGCCCGCTTAGTTTGAAATTTATGGAGGCGATTACTTTTGAGCGTCAGATACCGCGTCACTGCTGCACCGCAAGCCAGCGGATACAGCGAAGCGGGCGCATCCTACAAGCGGCGCGCGCTGCGGGCATTCTTCCCCAACAGCAACTCGCCGAGCAGCGATATACACGACAATGCCGACACCCTGCGGCAGCGCAGCCGGATGCTCTACATGAGCGCACCGATTGCCACGAGTGCCATCAACACAAACCGTACCAAGGTGGTCGGCACTGGCCTGACCCTGAAAGCTACTGTTGACAGGGATGTGCTGGGGCTTTCCCCGGAAGCCGCAAAGGACTGGCAGACCAAGACAGAGGCAGAGTTCCGACTGTGGGCAGAGAACCGTCGCAGCTGTGATGCCATGGGGCTGAACAACTTCTACGGTTTGCAGCAGCTGGCCTTGAAAAGCTGGCTCATGAGCGGCGATGTGTTCGCCGTGGTGAAAATCCGCAACCCGGACAAGCTGCATCCCTATGGCCTGCGGCTGCATCTGGTGGAGGCCGACCGAGTGTCCACCCCGGACAAGTGCGGCGGTCTGCTGGATGGTCTGGGCTACACTGAGGGCAAGAATCCCAGCAACGACAATAAAATCTATGACGGCGTGGAAGTGGACAGCAGCGGCGCAATCGTGGCCTACTGGGTGCGCAACACCTACCCGCACGAGTGGAAGAGCGATACGACCACATGGCAGCGGGTGGAAGCGGTTGGCGCAAAGACCGGGCTGCCCCAGATCCTGCACATCATGGAATCGGAACGCCCTGACCAGTACCGCGGCGTTCCGCTCATTGCACCCATCATCGAACCGCTGCTCCAGCTGCGCAGATACACTGAATCGGAACTGATTGCTGCGCTGGTTCAGAGCTATTTCACCGCGTGGATCGTAAGCAATACAGCCAAGAGCGGTATTCCGTTCAGCGAGGTGGGCGGCGGCGACCTGAACGGCGTTCCGGTGGATAATCCGCAGACCGACAATGCCAGCCACAGCGAGAATGAATACGAGATGGGACCCGGTCAGGTGTTCCACCTCGGCAAGGACGAGGATATCAAGTTCGGCAGCCCGAATGTTCCGACCGCTGGCTTCGATACGTTCGTCAAAACGCTGTGCAAACTGATGGGCGGCGCCATTGAGATGCCGTATGAGCTGCTACTGAAAGAGTTCAACGCCAGCTATTCGGCAAGCCGTGCCGCCCTGCTGGAGGCGTGGGAGGCGTTCAAGATGCGCCGCACATGGCTGGTGGACAGCTTCTGCCAGCCTGCGTATGAAATCTGGCTGGCGGAGGCCGTAGCCCGTGGGCGAGTAATCGCTCCGGGCTTTTTTGATGACCCGTTGCTCCGTGCAGCGTGGTGCGGTGCCCGCTGGATTGGCCCTGTGCAGGGCAGTCTTGACCCGCAGAAAGAGGTCGAGGCAGCAATCCTCCAGACCCACCACGGTTTCCGCACCCATGAGCAGGTCACCCGCGAGATGGGTGGCGGCGACTGGGAAGAAAACGCCGAACAGCTGGCTCGTGAAAACGAGATGCTGAAAGCCGCTGGCAGTGAGGGCGTAATCGAGACCACCGCCAGCATTACGACACAGGGAGGTAAGCAAAATGCCCAAACCGAATAACGCACCGCAGGTGAACATCCTGCGGCCTTGTTACGCAATGGCCAGCACTGACGGCCAGACCGCAGATATCACCATGTATGGCGAAATCGTGGAAACGCAGCCTATCGACTGGTGGACTGACGAACCGATTCCGGGGCAGTACATCATCGAGAGTGAGTTCCTGTCAGACTTGCAGCAGGTCGAAAACTGCCCGCAGATCACCATCCGCATGGACAGTCTGGGCGGCGATGCTGGCGTTTCCATCCTGATTCACAACAGGCTGCGCGAACTGGCCGCCAAGGGCACGAAGCTGACCTGCATTGTGGACGGTGTGGCCATGTCTGGCGGCAGTCTTATCATGTGCGCCTGCGATACGGTCAAGGTGAATCCGTCCAGCCTTGTGATGATTCACAAGTGCTGGACTCCCATTCGAGGTGCACTCAATGCTGACGAACTTCGCAAGGCCGCGGAAGCCAATGACGCATGGGATAAGAGCCAGGTCGCCATCTACAAACGGAAGACTGGCCTGTCTGAAACCGTGCTGCTGCACATGATGGGCGATACCACCTACATGACGGGCAAGGAAGCCATCGACAAAGGCTTTGCCAATGAGCTGCTGGATGATGCTGAGCCTGTGGCGATTTCCGCAAGCGCAGACCGCCAGACCATCTACGCAAAGGGCCACGCCCTGCGCCTGATGCCGGGCGTAAAGCTGCCCGACAACATTCCTACGGCTAAAGCGGCTGCACCTGCTGCCGCTGCTGCAAATACACCGGCGGCACCCGCCGCCCAGTCCAACGAAGGAGGACAATCCACTATGGCAAACAATGCAAATCCCGCCCCTGCAACCCCCGCAGCGGAGAACCCGCAGGCCGCAGTTGACGCAGCTGTGATCGCAGAGCGCAACCGTCTGGCCGAAATCGATTCGGTGGCAAGCCTGTTTGACCCTGCTCTGGTGCAGGAGGCAAAGTACGGTGAGACCGCCTGCGATGCTCGCGAGCTGGCATTCCGCGCCGCCAAGGCAGCTGCCGAGCAGGGCCATGAGTTCCTGAAGAGTTTGGCAGCGGACAACGCCGCATCTGGTGCACAGAACGTGGAGGCTGTTCCTGGCGCGTCTGCATCCGGCAGCCCGGAATCTCTGCCCGATGCAAAGGGCAACGTGCCCAAGACGCAGGCCGAGCGCATGGCTGCTGCCGAAGCAGCCGTCGCCGAACTGCTCGACGATGACAAGAAGTGAGGAGGAACACTACTATGAGCGAACTGAGCAAATCTCTCGGCAGCATGGAGTATGACGGCCTGATTGCCGACATCAACCCCAAGCTGGTTGTCAGCGGCGGCACCATCCGCAAGCTGGGCACTGCTGGCACCATCAAGCGCGGCACCATCCTGGCGAAGTCCAGCGGCACTGCTGGCGATAACAAGCTGGTCGTGCTGGGCACCGCTGCTGCCAGTAATGAGGTGCTTACCGCCTACTGCATCCTGTGTGATGATGTGGACGTTGGCACTGCTGACGATGTGACCGCCCCGGTGTACCTGATGGGCTGCTTCAACTCCAACAAGGTTACCGTGGCCGACAGCTACACCATGACCGAGACCGACAAGGATGCCCTGCGCAACGGTGGCATCGTCTTCAAGGCTGCTGCACCCGCACTGTAAGGAGGATATAACAATGCCTGCTGAACTGAATTTCTTTGACACCTATACCCTGATGGCCGTGCAGAAGCGCATTGTGCCCAAGCAGACTTTTTTCCGTGACCGCTACTTTCCCACGGAGGAGGGCGACATCTTCAGCTCCAACAAGGTGCTGACCGAGTACATGGACGGCGACCGCAAGATGGCAGCCTTTGTGTCGCCTCGTGTCGGCGCAATCCCGATGGAGCGCATGGGCTACGAGATCCACGAGTTTGAGCCTGCGTCCATCGGTGTGAGCCGTCCTCTGACCTCTGATGACCTGACGAAGCGTGGCTTCGGCGAGGCCATCTATGCCAACAGCACCCCTGCCCAGCGTGCCGCAAAACTGGTCCAGAACGATCTGGCTGACATGGATGGCCGTATCATCCGCACCGAGGAGTGGATGTGTGCACAGACCATGCTGGACAACGGATGCGTCATGCAGGAGATGCTCGACAACGTGACCAAGGGCGAGGCAAAGGTCGTGAATTTCTACAATCCCGGCCACGAGAACGACCACATCTACACTGCCGCCCACAAGTGGAACGAGGAAGGTGGCAATTTCTTTGGCGATGTTCCGGCTATGTGCCGGCTGCTGTCCAAGCGTGGTCTGCGCGCTGCCGACCTGCTGCTGGGTGCTGATGTTTATGACGCAGTGATGAATCTCGAAAAGGTTCAGCGTCTGCTGGATAAGAATTCCGGCATCATCATCGGCCAGATTGAGCAGCAGCTGAGCGCATACGACGGTGTTGTCTACGGTGGCACCCTCAACTTCCGCGGCTACAAGTTGAATCTGATTTCTGTTGATGAAACCTATGTGGATTCCACCGACAAGGAGCAGCGTTACTTCCCGAAGACCGATGCCGTGGTTACGGCTCCCGGCTGCGGCCATCTGATGTATGGTGCTATCACTCAGATCAACTACGGCGACACCATCCAGTCCACCATTTCTGGCCGCCGTGTTCCGAAGTTCAGCATCGATCAGGAAAACGACACTCGCAAGACCGCCCTGAAGTCTCGTCCTCTGGCTGCACCCAAGAACTACATTCCGTGGATTCGCGCCAAGAACATGGTCGGCTAAGTCCGACCTGAAAGGAGTACACCGATGATTGTTGAAATTCTTTGCGGTGGCTACGGCTGCCCCACCAAGACTGGCGTTCACACTGTTGCGCATGGCGAGCGGTGTGAGGTCAGCGATGCCGAAGCAGCCCGCCTTATCGGGCTGGGTGTGGCGAAATACGCGTTTTCTGCGCCCACTGCCCCGGAAACCGCCCCTGCGGAGGCTCCGGCAGTTGCGGAAGGTAACGACACCCCCGCAGCCGAAACCTCGCAGAACGGCTCTGAGGTGGCACACCTCGACCCCGACCAGCTGCACGACATGACCGTCGCCAACCTGAAAAAGCTGGCAGCGGATATGGGCATCGACACTAAGCAGCTCAAGACCAAGGATGCACTCATTCAGGCTATCTGCGCCGAGGACGTTGTGCCCGGTGACGAGTGCGCCGATGGTCCTGAACTGGCAGCTGCGATGCCCACGACGTGAGTGCCTTTAAGGACGCTGTGCAGGAAGACCTGAACAGCGTCTTTCTGAATCTGGACGAGTTCGCCGAAACGCACACGGTCTACTATGATGGAGAGGAATACCCTGACGTTCCTCTGGTTCTGACAGGCCTCTCCGAAAAGGAACGTGTACGCCAGACCATCAGTGACCATGCGCAGGGTCTGTACCGGGTCAGCCGGGTGCTGCACTGCGATATTGCAGCCCTCGGCGGGAAACAGCCGGAGAAGGACTGCAAGCTGGGCATTGACGAGGACGGATTCGTCCGAAACTACTATGTGGCATCCTCTGTCTGCGAGATGGGGATGCTGCGGGTGGAACTGGAGGCGATTGACGAATGAGTGATGTGACAACGGACACCATGATGCACAGCGTAGCTGCTGGCATTACCGTTGACATTGCAGAGGAAGGATTTGACCGTGTGTCTGCCCTCCTCGCCGGGATTCCCGGAGGTGCCAATCGTGCTGTAGGATCTGCGCTGGCTCGTGCTGCTGCCGCTGGAAAAACGGTGGCTAAACGGGCAGTCACGCAGGAGTATGCCATCAGTGGCAGCGAGTTTTCCAACCGCACAAAGAATATCAACAACATCCAGCGGGGCAGCAATGGCGAGGTTTCTATCAACTTCGGCTACCGTGGCAGCGTCATCCCCCTTAGAGTTTTCGATACCAAGGTGGACCGCAGCGGCCGCGTGGTAACTCGTGTGAAGAAGTCTGGCACCAGACAGGCACTGGACCACGCTTTTGAAGCGAAGATGGGCTCCCACTACGGCGTTTACGAACGGCAGGGCGAAAAGCGGTTCCCGGTCAAGGAACTGTTTGGCCCTGCCACCCCGCAGATGATGTACTCCAACGAGAATGTCATGGACTCCATCGAGGAGAAAATGGCATCCACCTACGAGGAGCGTATCGAGCACGAAATCACACGAATTCTGAACGGATGGGGTGTCTGACATGACCAGCGTTGTTTTGCTTGAGCTGCTGAAAGCCTTTACCGAGAAAATCATGGCCGACATGATTCTCCCGGTGGCCATGCAGCAGGGCGATACCGAACAGGCCTACCGTGCCCCGGAAGTTTACATGATGCGGCTTCCTGACAGCCGTTCGGCCAAGAAGAAAGCCCCCTACATCATCCATCGTGTCATCCCACTGGCTACTGAACAGCAGCCCGGCAGCGAAGAGCACACAGTTGTTTCTGTGCGCTCTATCTTTTGCTGCTACAATCCGGATGAACAGGAGGGCGACCTTGCGCTCCTGAACATGATGGAGCGGTTTCGTGTGGAACTGCTCAAAGTCCGCAAAGTGGGCGGCACCGGGGCAGATGGAAAGCCGCGGTATCAGTTTGCCCTCGACCTTTCTCCCGACCATAAGCTGGAAAGCGTTCCCTATGACGAGGAATCGAAGCCCTACTATGCCGGAGAGATGATTACCTACTGGAAGCTGCCGACCGTGCAGCAAACGGAGGATATTAAGTTATGGCGGTAAAAAAGACCGTGGCGGAACAGTCCGCCGAAAATACCGTGAACGCCGAACCTGCGAAGAGCAAGTTCGGCGTTTCTATTTACGTTGGTCCGTCCATTCTGGGCTACATCCAGAAGAACACGATTTACCCCTGCGCTGCTGCGGAGGCGGTAGACCGTGACGATGTAAAAATCGCCACCGAGAAATATCCCGGCGTGGCCGATTTCATCATCGACATGGACGAGCTTCACACCACGCCCGAAAAGGCAAAAGCACGCGGCGAGGCTATCCTTGCGTATGCCCGGATGCTCGCCAAATCCAAGTAAGGAGGATTACATACTATGGCAGATCATGGTATTAATGTCAGCCGCGCCGATACCGCCGTGGCGACCCCGAACGCCGCAACCTGCGGCATTCCCTTTGTCATCGGTACTGCGCCGCTGTCCAAGGCAACTGGCACCGCTGCGACCGCTGGCACCCCGGTGCTCTGCACCGGCTACACCGAAGCGGAGGAACAGCTGGGCTATGACAATGACTGGGCAAAGTTCACCGTTTGCGAAGTGATGTACTATCACTTCAGGCTGTGCGCTTGCCAGCCGGTCATTTTCCTGCCGCTCGCGGAAAACGCTGAGGCCGAGGCCGTAGCAGCTGCTGTTGAACAGGTCGAGGCTTGCCTGACTATGTTCGGCATTGTGCCCGACCTGATTATGGCACCCGGCTTCTCCAAGGAGGCCACCGTTGCTGCTGCGCTTGCTGCAAAGGCGGGCTCCATCAACGGTATGTTCTCTGGCAAGGCTCTGGTGGATATTTCCGCAAAGACCTATACTGCCGCAGTGCAGGCCAAGAACGCTGGCACCTACGACCAGAAGTCCATCCTTTGCTGGCCCAACGGCACTCTGGGCGATCTGAAGTTCCACGGCTCTACTGTCATGGCGGGCTGCCTCGCAGAGACCGACACCAACAATGGCGGCATCCCTTACGAGAGCCCTTCCAACAAGACCGTCCACATCGACGGCCTGTGCGACGATGACGGCGCAGCTATCAACCTGACCTACAATCAGGCAAACGTGGTCGATGCTGCTGGCATCTGCACGTTCCTGAACTTCATGGGTGGCTGGACCGCATGGGGCAACCATACTGCGTGCTACCCCAAGTCCACTGATGTGAAGGATTATTTTATTCCCATCAGCCGGATGTTTGACTATGTTTCCAACACGCTCATCAAGACTTTCTGGTCTAAGCTGGACAAGCCGATGAACCGCCGCCTGATCGACACCATTCTGGACAGCGCGAACATCTGGCTGAACGGTTTGGTCGGTGCAGGCTACCTGCTGGGTGCCCGCGTGGAGATGTTGGAAAGCGAGAACCCTCTGACCAGCCTGATGGCGGGCAAAATCAAGCTGCACGTCTACATGACCCCGCCCTCTCCGGCGCAGGAAATCGACTTCGTGCTGGAGTATGACGCTGACTATGTGACCAGCGCACTGTCCTAAAGAGGAGGTACTACTATGGCAATCGATCAGAGCATTATCAATTTTGCCGTCTATGAAGACAGCATTGAGTATGCGGGAATGGCAAAAGTTACACTGCCTGATGTGACTTTTCTGACGCAGTCCATCTCCGGCGCCGGTATCGGCGGCAACATTGATGCCGTTATTCTGGGTCATCTCGAAGCAATGACCCTTGGTCTGGAGTTTCGCACCACTACGGCACAGTCCATCAAGCTGTCCGAGATTCGCCGCCACCAGATTGATCTGCGTGTTCCTGTTCAGTATGAGGATCCCATCAATGGCACTATTGATGCTCGTTCTGAAAAGCACGTTCTTGTCGTTATTCCGAAGTCCACCAAGGGCGGCACTATCGCTCCGGCGACTCCCGCCAACGGCTCCGGCGAGTATGTTGTTCGTTACTGGGCGACGTACCTTGAAGGCAAGAAAGTCCGCGAACTGGACCCGCTGAACTTCATTTGCTACATCAACGGCACGGATTATCTGGCAGCTGTCCGCAAGGCACTGGGCAAGTAATCAGAGCCAATCGTTATGCCGGGGCTGCATTTTGCGGCTCCGGCCTATTTTTTAACTGCGAAAGGAGCAGCCGCTATGAACACCACCATCAGCGATAAGGAGTACGATGTAGCCATCGCCGCTGCGAATAAAGCTGCAGCTGACCCTTATGTGTACGTCCACAAGCTCATTCAGCCGTTTGAGTATGAGGGCAAGAAGTACGACACCCTGACGTTTGACTTCGGCAAGCTGACCGGCAACGATTCGCTTGCAATCGAGGCCGAAATGTCCGCTCTGCGCCAGCCGGTTATCGTGCCGAGTATGAGTGCTGGCTATCTGATTCGGATGGCTTGTCGTGCTTGCACCCAGCCCATCGGCGTTGACGTTATCGGTGCCATGAGCATCCGGGACTATAACACCATCCGCACCAAAGCGAGAAATTTTTTGATGCGGTCGGATGTGTAACCGATGATGGTGGAGAGTGGCTGCGGCGGCAAGCCCTCCTGATGGCGCAGGGAAACAACACCCCTGCACCATACTGGCTTGCCATGCCCCTGTATCAACTGCGGCAATGGATTGATACCAACAATGCCATTGTTGCCGAGCGCGAAAAGGCGAGAAAGGCGAAGTAGTGGCTCGAAAAGAATGGGAGTTGCTGTTCAACCTGTCCGCCAAACAGAACAGCAACTTCTCCAGCACCTTCAAGGCTGCACAGTCTGCTCTTGTGGAAACGCAGAACAGAATCCAGCAGCTGAACAAGGTACAGTCCGACATTTCTGCGTACCAGAAGCAGCAGCAGGCCGTTGACTCCACCAAGCAGCGGCTGGCCGTCTTGCAGCAGCAGTACGATAACATCCAGAAAGAGATTCAGGAGACCGAGGGCTATTCCTCTGCGCTGGAAAACAAGCTGATTTCCAAGCAGGCGCAGATCGACAAGACCACGACCTCCCTGCACACCTATGAGCAGCGTCTGGCTGCCACCGGGAACACCCTGCGGAAAGCTGGCGTGGACACCACGCAGCTGACGGCGGAAACCACCCGGCTGGAAACAGAGGTCGATAAGCTGAAAGACCAGCAGGTTGACCTCAAAAAGACCATGGACGAGGCCGGAGAGGGCGCAAAGGGCTTCGGCGAGAAATCTGTCGAAGCTATTGACGCTGTCGAATCTGTGCTTGCTACGGCGGGCATCGCAAAAGCCCTTGACGAAATTAAAGACGCATACATGGACTGCATCAACACCGCAGGTGATTTTGAGGCATCCATGAGCAACGTCGAAGCCCTGTCCGGGGCATCTGGCGATGAACTGGAAGCCCTGTCCGACAAGGCCAAGGAGATGGGCGCAACCACCAAGTTCACGGCTGGCGAATCGGCTGACGCTTTGTCTTACATGGCTCTGGCGGGCTGGAACACCCAGTCCATGCTGGAGGGCATCAGCCCGGTGCTGAATCTGGCCGCCGCTGCCAACATGGACTTGGCGCAGGCATCGGATATTGTCACCGACTATCTGACCGCCTTTGGCCTGAAAGCCTCTGACACCACGCATTTTGTCGATGTGATGGCCTACGCCATGGCTCACTCCAACACGGATGTGATCCAGCTGGGCGAGGCATACAAGGCGTGTGCATCCACCGCAACCTCCCTCGGCTACTCTGTCGAGGAAACCACCGCAGTTCTGGCTACCATGGCCAATGCCGGCGTTAAGGGTGGCGAGGCTGGCACAGCCCTGAACGCCATCTTCACCCGCCTTGCCACCAACACGAAAAAGTGCGGTGACGAACTGGCGAACTATGGCGTGAACATCTACGATGCACAGGGCAATATGCAGTCCCTGTCCAGCATCCTTACCGGGATTGCCGGGGTCTGGGGTGACCTGACCGACCAAGAGCAGGCCAACCTTGCCAAGACCATCGCCGGCACGAACCAGTATTCCAAGCTGCAAACCATCATGGCCGGGTGCAGCGAGGCCGCCGCCGAGGGCGGACAGTCATTCTCCGACTACACCGAAGCCCTGAACAACTGCGCTGGATCTGCCGACAAGATGGCGGGCACCATGCTCGACAATATGAACGGCAGGCTGGTTCTGATGCAGTCCGCCGCTGACGGTCTGAAAATCGCCATCGGCGAGGATTTGACCCCTGCCATGTCCGGCCTGTACGATGTTGGCGCGCAGGTTCTGGGCTGGATGCAGGGCTTCGTCGAGGAAAACCCCGGCGTGGTCAAGGGCATTGCCGCCGGAACGGTCACGCTTGGCGGCTTGGTTGGAACGCTGACCGCTGTGGCTGCTGGCATCAAGCTGGCTCATGCAGCAGCAACGTTGTTCACTGGCTCGCTGGCTGGCCTTGCTGGGCCGCTGACGCTTGCATCCGTGGCGATTGCTGGAACGGTCACTCTCGTTACTGCGCTTGCCACATCGTCTGACGATGCCGTTCCGTCTGTTAAGGAATTGACCAGCGCGGCGCGAGAGATGGGCGACAGCATGGAGGAAGCTGGCAACAACTACGATGCCACGCTGTCCAACATGGAGGCGACCGCCAGCGTTGCCGACCAGTACATCAGCAAGCTGGAGGCCATCGAAGCCGCCACAAACGGCAATACTGCCGGGAACGCTGAGTATCACGATACCCTTGCCCGTCTGTCTGCGCTGGTGCCCAGTCTGGCTGATGATATTGACCTTGAAACAGATTCCATCAAGGGTGGAACCGAAGCCCTGCGCCAGCACACGGACGCTTATGTGGCCGATGCAAAGGCGCAAGCCCGTCAGGAATACCTGAACGGCCTATATGAGCAGTACAACAATGTGCTGGTCGAAAGCGCGGAAAACGAAACCAAACTGGCCACCGCACAAGCCAAGGTCGAAAAGTCCAATGCCGGGATGTCCGCTGCTTATGATAAGCTGCTGACCTCCCTCGGCATGACGGACGAGCAGTTTAAGCTGACCTATGGCACTGTTCAGAATCTTCCGTGGCGCACTATGAGCGAGGATGTGCAGCAGCTGCGCACCGAGTACATGGGATATTCGGATGACCTCGTTACCGCCCGGCGAGAAGTCGAAAACTACACCGAGGCCGTAGAGCAGGATCAGGAGGCCATCGATGCAGCTGAGGCCGAGTATCAGGAAGCCAAGGATGCAGTCGATTCCCTGAACGCGGCGCAGCAGGATGCCGCCAACAGCGCAAACGATGTGGCTACACAGGAACAGGCTGTCACCGATGTTGTCAACGATGCCGAGGCAGAGATTCAAGAACTGGTTTCGGCATACACGGACGCTTACAATGCGGCCTATGACAGCATCACCAAGCAGTACGACCTGTGGGATACCGCCGAAAAGGTTGTTGCCACCTCCGCATCCAGCATCAACTCCGCGTTGGAAAGCCAGATCACCTACTGGGACAACTACAACCAGAATCTCGAAAGCCTGACCGAGCGCGCTGCCGATATTGACGGCTTGAGCGATGTTATCGCCAGCTTTGCCGATGGCAGCAAGGATTCTGTGAACGCCATTGCTGGCATGGCAGCTGCGTCGGATTCCGACCTCGCAAAGATGGTCGAGAATTACCGTTCCTTGCAGGATGCGCAGAAAACCACCAGCGAGAGCATGGCCGACCTTGAAACCGGCATGAGCAATGCCATGGACGAGATCGCACAGAATGTGGCGGACAGTGTTGCCGACATGGACTTGAACGACGAGGCCATGAAGAGCGCACAGTCCACCATTCAGGGCTTTATCGACGGCGCAGAGGGCATGATGCCTCGTGTCAAGGAGGCATACGAAAAGGTGGCGAACGCTGCCTCTGATGCGCTGGCCGGGGCAAATAAGCGTTACAACATCGACCAGAAAAACGGCAATATCCCCGGCTATGCAGTTGGTACGGAATCTGCCGCGCCGGGCTTTGCCATCGTTGGTGAGAACGGCCCGGAACTGGTCTACTTCAACGGCGGCGAAACCGTGCTGACTGCGCCGGAGACCCGCGCAGCGTTCAACGAGGCACGGCAGCTGGAGCAGATCACCAGCACAAATGCGATTGACCTGTCCGCTGTCCGGGATGCCATCCGTGAGGAGCAGGAAGCCCAGACTCTGCGTGAGGAGTACAACCGATATGTAGAAACAGTCAATGGCAGCAATTCAGTCTACTTCAACGGCGGCGAAACCCGCTCCGCTGCGGAAGTGCAGCTGCCCGGCGGCTCTGCATCTGGCGGCTCCAACGCCAGCAGCACGGCTCCTATCACCGTTGCGCCCGTCTACCACATCTACGGTATGCGAGACACGGATGAACTGCGAAGCGTCCTGAACGCTCAGAATGACGACCTCCGGGAAGCTGTGCTGGAAATCGTGAACGACAACGACACCGATAATTTCAGGAGGGGTTACGCATGAGCAAAACCTACACCACCGTGCAGGGTGACCGCTGGGACAGCGTGGCATACACGCAGCTCGGCAGCTGCGCCCTTGCGCCCCGCCTGATGGCTGCGAACTCGCAGTACCTGAACTATTTTGAGTTTCCTGCCGGAATCGTTTTGACGCTCCCGGAAATCGAAACCAAAACCAGTTCGACCCTGCCGCCGTGGAAGAAGGTGGTCACATGAGCGATGAAAACACCGCCCGCCATGCCGAGTGCATGGTGGAGTTTGATGGTGTGGATATCACCAGCGACATTGCTCCGTACCTGCTCTCCCTGTCCTTTACAGACAACGAGGAAGATGCAAGCGATGACCTGCAAATCAAACTCCAAGACCGTGAGGGTGTCTGGATGACCGACTGGCTCCAGAAGATGATAGACGGTGATGTATCGGCTGCATCTTCTGATGGCTACAAGGTCGGCGATGTGGTGCAGTTCCTTGGCGGTCCGCACTACAAGGCATCCACCGACAAAAAGGCAAACGGCAAGCCCAAGGCTGGCCCCGCCAAGATCACCATCATCAAACAGGGTGCGCTGCATCCGTACCACATCATCCACACCGATGGCACATCCCGCGTCTACGGCTGGGTGGATGCCAGCGAGATCTCCGGCAAGTCTGGCGGCGGCTCTTCTGACTCCTCCTCCGGCAGCGGAGAAGAAAGTCTGAAAATCCGGGCTACCATCACCGCCTGCAACTGGCACAGCGATGGCAAAGATGAAGCACTGGACTGTGGAACCTTTGAACTGGACAGCGTGGTTGCGTCTGGGCCGCCCGGTATTATCACCATCAAGGCCATCGGGCTGCCCTACACGAGCCAGATCCGGCAGACCAAGCAGAGTAAGGGCTGGGAAAAGTACAAGCTGTCCGGCATTGCCAATGAAATGGCATCCAAGAACGGCATGACAACCCAGTTTCTCGCAAAGAAAGACCCAGAGTACAAGCGTGTGGAGCAGTACCGCTGCTCTGACATTGACTTCTTGCAGCAGCTTTGCCATGATGCAGGGCTGTCTCTGAAATGCACTGATGGGAAAATCGTCATCTTTGACCAGCAGGAGTACGAGGGCAAGGACGCTGTGTGGACTACCACGCTGGGCGACAAAAGCTATATCAAGTATAGCCATTCGCTCGGTCAGGCCGGAACACAGTATGCGTCCTGCCGGGTGTCTTATGTTGGTCCTGATGGCAAGGCTATCGAGGGCGTCGCCTACGTTAAGGACTACGATGCCAAGAGCAAGACCAATCAGCAGCTGGAAGTCTACGCCCCGGTCACGAGCAAGGCAGAGGCAAAAGAACTGGCCGCAAAGAAACTCCGGCTCTACAACAAGTATGAGCGTCAGATGAGTTTTACCTATCCGGGCGACCCCGGAAAGGTTGCTGGCCTGACGTTCAATGCTGACCAGTTCGGACCGTGGGATGGCAAGTATATCGTGAAGCAGTCCAAGCACACGGTATCCGGCTCCGGCGGGTACACAACGCAAGTCACTGGCCGTCATACGCTGGGAGGTTACTGATGAACGTGAACGTCGATGTTCGCATCGGAAAAGTCACCGATGTGAACAAGAAAAAACGCCTTGTGCGCTGCAAATTTGAGGATACCGGCATCACATCCGGATGGCTCCCGGTGATGCAGCACTACAAAGCCATCGTCTATACTGAGTCAGCCGGTGAGCATAATCACCAGTATGTCCACCCCAGCCCCTACAACCTTGAGATCAAAAAGACCATGGATGGCTCCCGCCAGATTTGGGATGAAGAAGAAAAGGTCATTGGGGCGGATAACTCTACCGACCATCAGCACAAGTCTCATGTGGTGTGGTGGATGCCCGCCATTGATGACATCGTGATTTGTCTGTACCTGCCGTGCTTCAACTCCGACGGCTTCGTGTTGGGAGGGATTTATCCGTGATTGTTGGATGCCTTGGAGACATTACCTTTGCCGTGTTCGATGGCTACGTCAAAACTATAAAGGACATGGTACAGAGCGTGTCTGCCAGATACACCACCCACCAGCGTGCCGGAGGCAAGGCTCTGGCCGAGTTTACGGGTACGGATGCTGACACCATCACGTTCGATATTGAACTTTCAGCGTACCTTGGCGTGGCTCCGAGCAAGCAGCGCGAGATCCTGAAGGGATATGTCGATAATCACACGACGCTGCCGTTTGTCCTCGGCAACGAAGTCTTCGGCAGCTATCGGTGGGTCATCAAATCTGTGAAATTCAAGACCAAGCACACAGACGTTTTCGGCGTTCCGACATGGATTACCGCGAGCGTCACTTTACTGGAATATCCGAGAGAGTGAGGCGATTTTATGAGCAATTATCTGGTGTCGGCAAATGACCTGACCGCCATTTCCCTCGGCGAGCAGGATACCGTGACCAGCGTTCTGCAGAACATCGCCGTCATCCTATCCACGCCGAAAGGCACAGTGCCGGGCTACCGGGAGTTTGGCATCGACATCTCGGATATTCTTGACCGCCCGGAAAACGTGGCGCAGCCTATGCTCTGCGCCGCCATCAAGGAAGCCATCGAACGGTTTGAACCGAGAGCCACCTATATGGGGACTACGTTCAAATCCTCCAAGGACAACCCCGGAACGATGCTTCCCGTTGTGGAGGTGAGCATCAATGCGTAGTACCGCAGACCACCAGTTCATCAGCACCGACGTTGACGAACTGGATGCGCTGCTCTGTGCGGGGTATGAGCAGTTTTTTGGCACATCCGTGCGCCCCGGCAGCCCGGAACGGCTGTTCATCTCGTGGATTGAGGACGCGATAATCTACGAGCGCGCCCTCAACAACCACGCTGATAACCAGAATCTGCCCAGCCGGGCAGAGGGCGAGAATCTGGATGCGCTGGCGGAGCTGTTCTACTTGCAGCAGCGTCCAAAGCCCACCGCGGCAACCTGCACCATGCGCTTCAACATCAGCGAGGTGCGGCAGAGTGCAATCCTCATCCCGTCCGGCACTCGCGTCACGGACGCAAACGCCTCGCTGTATTGGGCAACCACGGCAGATGAATATGTGCCTATCGGTTCGACCTATACGGACGTTACGGTGGTATGCCAGACCTCCGGCACTGTCGGAAACGACTTTGCAGTCGGCGACATTAACACCATTGTTGATGTGTACGACTACTATTCTGGCTGCTCCAACGTCACGACCAGCGCAAACGGCAGCGATGCCCCGGACGATGACGAGTTCTACCAGCTGCTGCTTGATAGTCAGGCGGCATGGTCCAGCGCAGGGCCTGTTGGCAGCTACAAGTATTTCGCGAAGAGCGTGTCTACCAAAATCGCAGATATCGTTGCCAATTCGCCCAGCCCCGGCACTGTTTGTCTGTACGCCGTCATGGATGATGGTAGCATCGCCCCGGACGAAACCAAGAAAGCGATGGTGGAGGTGTGCTCTGCCGATGAGGTGCGGCCTCTGACTGACCGCGTCATTTCTGGTGATCCTGATGTGGTGAACTACAACATCGACCTGACCTATTACCTGACCCGCGATGGAGACATCTCTGCTGCGGACGCACAGACCCGTGTAAACGAGGCTGTGCAGCAGTACATCAGCTGGCAGTCCGGCAAGATGGGCAGGGATATCAACCCGGACAAGCTGCGGTATCTGCTGCTGGAAGTCGGCATCAAGCGTGTGAACTTGCAGCAGCCCGTCTTCACCCCGCTGGAAGATGGCAAACCGTCCGTTGACCTGACCTCTGACAAGGTGCCGCAGGTGGCAAAGGTGGGTACGGTCACTGTGAAGAGCGGAGGGTACGAGGATGAATAATGGCCTGACCGCCGAGCGGATGATGGATTCCTTCCCGCTTGCGCTCCAGAAAGACCCGAAAATGGTTGCTCTGGCGCACTCCATCGCCAACGTGCTGGAGCAGCGGTTGGACGAAATCGACCTCGGCCAAATCTACACCCGCATCGACCAGCTGCCGGAAGACCTGCTGGACATTCTGGCAAAGGACTTCGCCGTAGACTGGTACGACCACGACTACGACCTCGCTGCAAAGCGGCGCACCATAAAATCCGCGCCCTATATCCACCGTCACCGTGGCACCGCCGGGGCTGTGCTGCGAGGCATCCGGGCTATCTATCCCGGCTCCCGGCTGGAGGAATGGTGGCAGTATGGCGGCGAGCCGTACCACTTCCGGGTCATGCTGGATATGAGCGGCTCTGATATCACCTACGTCAGTACAGACCGGGTGCTGTGGGCTATCGGCTACTACAAGTCGCTGCGCTCCCACAATGACGGCGTGTATTATCAGAGTGCCTTCGGCATTGAAATCGTGACCAGCAGCGGCTACATCGTGTATGCGGTGCGCCGCTGCGGTACTTTCCCCAAAACGGCCACGCAGGGCGGCATCTCCGCCAGAAACATCGTCATCGTTACGGACGAGTTCGGCGGCAGCTACGCCCACCCCCGCACTGGGCAGCTTGACGCTGGCGCGTTCCCGGCCGCAGCCACACATGGCCGCACTGCCGCCTCGGAAATCGAGGTTTTGACGGTGGACAATGGTGGAGCCTATGCGCCGGAAAAACTGGCTGGAACCTACCCGGAGACCGCCACGCAGGGCTTCGATAATGCAGGGTATGTTGTTGTGCAGACCGCAGACGGCAGCAGCACATACGCAGCCCCAGCATCAGGCGACCTGACCGCCGGTCTGCATCCAGCAACCGCCACATCCGGCGGTACGTCAGGCGGTGGCCTTGTTGCCGAGGAATCCGGCCTCGGCGTTTCCTACATCGCAAAGGTGTGCGGCAGCGCACCGGGAATGAATTTTTAAGGAGGTAGCAGCATGATTGATTCGGCTGGCTTCGCAGACCTGCGGGGCTATCTCAAACGGCGCATTGCCTGCGCACGTTTCCGTGTCGGCTCGACCTACTACACCGTGCCGCTTTCCGGCATTGACATTTTGGCCGATGGCACCGTCCGCGCCAGAGTGTCCATCACCGGGCTGGGCGAAATCACGGTGAACCGGGTGGAACTTATCAACTCGGATAATCAGGTCTGGGCGCATGAGGACGTGAACATCAAAATCGCAACGGGTCAGACTGGTATCCTGTACTGGTTCGACTTCACCTTTACCGAGAAGAAAAAGGAGGAATGACCATGTCGATGTATCAAAAAACTGCATGGCTTGACCATGTGACGGACAAGCCCGGCCTGTACGTCATCACCGACAACAAGGACGGAACGTGGACCATTACCCCTGCTGGCAAGGTGATGCAGCAGGGCACCCCGCAGGATCAGGCACATTTCAACAACATTGAGAACGGCGTATGGGACATTTATGCTGCTTTCGGCATGATGTTCAACGCCGTTCGGCAGCAGGGCTGGCAGCTGAACGAAACCGTGGCCACTATCGACAACTCGTGGCAGATCGTGTCCGGCACCGTTGACCTGACCAATGCCCGCACCTATCCATGCAACAACAGCAAGAAGAGCGTGTCGTTGGGCAAGAACATGGGCAGCACCAGCTATCTGGTTATGACCGAACTTGTCAAGTCGGATGGCCCTGTTGGTGATATTGAGGTCAGCGAGAAGCTGGTCAACGGCTTCAAGCTGGCCTACAATGGCTCCGCAAAGTCCGCCACCATCAAATACATCGCAATCGGAGGTACTCTGAAATGACCGTTATCGAGAAGAATTCCGGCGCCAAGATTCCCTATGAGGTTGTCAAGAACAAAATCTGCTTTGATGATGACCTGACCATCAACCTCGCCAAGCGCGAGGATGACCGTGACGTTCACATCGATGTGTGCTACGACAGATATGGCGAACTGGTCATCGGCGCAGCTGCCGGCCGCAGCTACGTGGCAGAAATCGATATCCCTGCCCGCCAGTACACCCAGCCTGAGCCTATCGAGGCAGCGGCCGCAGACGGCGAGGAGAACGCCGAGGGCGGCACCCACATGGGCAACAGCACTCCCTCTGAACCGATTCCGTTCTCCATGGACAACGTGACCCTGACCCTGTGGGCCATCGACTGATAGGAGGTAACTACTATGGCTGCAAATTTTGACCTGACCAATCTGGCCGTCACTGGCCTCGCACCCGGCAATGAGCTGATTTACGACAACGCCGGTATGCCGTCCATCATGGTGAAGATCCCGAAGATGACCTATAAGCAGCTGGGCATGGGCGAAAGTGCCGCCGTGCATCCAGCGTTCATCGTCAACGGGCAGGAAGTGGACGCAATCTACATCTCCAAGTACCAGAACATCGTGCAGGATGGCCGCGCATACTCTCTTGGCGGCGTTGACCCTGCGGCATCGCTGGATATGGACCACGCACGCCAGTATTGCGAGGCTAAGGGCGAGGGCTGGCACCTGATGACCCGCATGGAGTGGGGCTTGATTCAGCGCATGTGTGAGGCTGCCGGCTTCGTTCCGAAGGGCAACAACAACTATGGTCGCCACGACAGTGAATCGTTCTATAAGGCTATCCCGACCTATATGAGTGGCGATAAGATTGGTCGTGTCGCAACTGGTACTGGCCCGCTGACATGGTATCATGACAACAGCCCCAGCGGTATTTCTGGTCTGACTGGAAACGTATGGGAGTGGATGGGCGCAGTTCGTTCTGTGTATGGCGAAATCCAGTTCCTTGTCAACAATAACGGCGCAGACAGCGCACACAGCCAGTCTCCGACCTCGACTGAGTGGAAAGCTATCAGCTGCGTGGATGGTAGCTTTATCACCCCGGACGGAAAGGGCACTACGGCAAACTCCGTCAAGATCGACATTGTGAGCGGCAAACTGCAGTGGGCCAAGACCATCACCCACAAAAATGCGGATGGTGATTGGCCTAGCTGCACGTTTGGCTCCATCACTTGCAGTGCGGACATTGGCGCAAATGCAAAACTGCTGCTTCAGGCGTTGGGTATGATGCCTTATTCCAGCTCCGATCTGTGCGCAGGTCATACCTGTTGGTTCCGCAATAGCGATGAGGAACGCGCTTTCTTTTCTGGTTGCAGCTGGCGCCACCCCTCCCGCGGCCTCGGCTCGTTCCACGGCATCAACCCGCGGTCCGGCGTGGACGATGCTGTCGGTTTCCGCGCCGCTTACTGCAAACTGCCGTCTGTGACCTGATGACTGCGCGGTAGCGCAGTCACGTTCCCCTCGACCCCGCGAAGCGGGGTCGTTTATAAAATTGATTTTTTCTGCATCGGTGGATTTTGCCGTTTTTCGGTAAAATCCACCGAAAAGCAGATTTTCAAGCTGTTTTCTGTTATACTGACCCGCGTTCGGAAGGAGGTCTACCGCATGGAAGGAAAACAGGACGAACTTTTTACTGGTCCGACCCTGCAAAAAATCGAGGATATGATGGAATATGCGTATCCTGTACTCCAGCAGTTCCCAAAATCCGAAAAGTTTGCGATGGCAGCCGACATGAAACTCGTTATGGATGTGATGCTTGAAAAGGCTGTGGAAGCGCAGAAAAAATACTTCAAAAAGACCACGTTGCAGGAACTGGACGTTGCAAACACAAAATTGCAGCACTACCTGCGTGTGGCATTTCGACTGCGGTTTATTTCCATGCACAAGTATGAGGTATGGAGCAAGCAGCTCGTCGAAATCGGAAAGTTGTTGGGGAGTTGGCTCAATACCGTCAAGGCCAACTCGAAAACATAGGGAACCAGCCGTCACGCGCTTTCTTTTCTGGTTGCAGCTGGAACAACCCCTCCAACGGCCTCGGCTCGTTCAACGGCAACAACCCGCGGTCCAACGTGGACGATGATATCGGTTTCCGCGCCGCTTTGCCTCCAAGCCAGATACTGCAAGCTCAAGGGCTTGCTCTCAGTGCAGAGGTGATAAAGGGGCTGGTTCCCTTGGTTGCATTTCGCGGCCTAAAAATATTAGCCTCGCAGTCTGCGTTCCGACGCTATAAGCGTACGGCGCACGCTGTTCGGCGACCTCAAGGAGTTGGATTTTTTTGGAAAAGCACCGACACGTTTTCGAGCGTTTTGCAACGTTCGACAATTTGTATGACGGTTACCGTAAGGCAAGTAAAGACAGGCGTTATCAGGGATGTGTGCTTAGGTACACCAACCACCTTGAGGAAAATTTGATAAACTCGGTGAATCAGCTTCAATGGCATGAATATCATGTTGGCGAACTTCACCAATTTTATGAATACTACCCCAAGAAGCGCATCATCAGCAGCCTGCCGTTCTATGACCGAGTGATAAACTGCGGAGCCTATAATGTTCTGTGGCCTATCTATTTGAAGTCTATGTACGAGTACAGCTACGGAAGTATCGATGGGCGAGGGCCTCTAAAGGCGGCTTTTGACATTCAGCAATGGATGCGAAACGCAGGCCGGCTGAAAGGCGATTGGCGTGTTGTCAAACTTGACATTGCTAAATTCTTCTTTCGGATTCCTGTTGATGTTCAGCTGCGGGAACTTACTCGCCCGCTGGATGACCCTGACATGGTATGGTTCCTCGAAACGGCTGTCCGGGCGGATGGCCGCCCGCTGGGGCTTCCTGTTGACTGCACCGATGTGACAACCGCCGAACGCATATCCGGCGTGGGAATGCAGTGCGGGTCAATCATAAGCCAGATGACGGGGAATGTGGTACTCACACCTCTGGATCACTACATCAAGCGCACAATGCGCATTCCGTACTATGCGCGGTTCATGGATGATATGCTTCTGCTGGTCGATGGAAAAAAGGCGGCGTGGGAGGCTGTGGAAGAGATTGACGGATACCTCCGTGAAAATCTCGGTTTGCAGCTGAACAATAAGACCGCCGTTATTCCTCTTGGCCATGCGGTTGAGTTCGTTGGCCGCAAAATTTCCCCTGAAAAAATCGAACTGCGGCGGCAGACCTCCCTCGGCATGAAGAAACATCTTCGGTATGTCCGAGAGGCCTACGCCCGCGGTGAGGTTCCCCTTGAGTACGCCCTGAGCGTGATTCAGAGTTATCTGGGCTTGATGCAGGGCTGCAACAACGACGCTCTGCGAAATCAGATTCTGGAGGACTACGTTCTGGTTCGCCACTCACAAGATATGCTGGATGCAGCAGAATAAAATCAAAAGGCAGCTTCACCCGCCGGGGTGTGGCTGCCTTTTTTGTGCAGGAGGACACAATGAGTATCCAAGAAATACTGACAGCGGGGGGCGGGACGCTGATAGTCCTCCTTACGCTGGTCCAGATCGCCCCCATCAAACTGAATCCGTGGTCGGCCATCATCAAGTGGATCGGGCACGCTCTAAACGCCGAGGTGCTGGAAAGGCAGCAGGAAACTCAAAAAAAGCTGGATGAACACATCCGGGTCGATGATGAGCGAAACGCCAATCTTTTACGCACCCAGATTCTGCGCTTCAATGACGAACTGATTGATGATAAGCACCACACGAGGGAGCATTTTATCGAGACTTTGGCCGTCATTGATGCCTATGAGGACTACTGCCGCAGTCACCCGGACTACAAAAACAACCGCTGCATCTGCGCGGTAGCGAATATCAAGCGGGTGTACAATGAGCGGCTTCAAAAGCACGACTTCTCTTGAAGGAGGTTTTCTACATGAGAGTCATTGTCTATCAGGCCAGCGACACATCTGCTCTGAGCAAGAACTTCACCCGCAAGGACTTCAAGTGCCCTTGCGGGTGTACTCGCCAGATGGTCGATTCGGAGCTGGTCGAAAAACTTCAGGCCATCCGGGATAAGCTGGGCAAGGCCATCAAGGTGACCAGCGGATACCGCTGCATCACGCACAATGCCAGCAAGACCGTTGGCGGAAGTCCGAATTCCAAGCACCGCTATGGTATGGCGGCAGACTGGCGCATGGTGGACCGCAGCATCAATCCTGTGGCCTTAGGCATCATCGCCGCCCAGTATTTCAAGGCGGTTGGCATCTACTGGTATGACGGCTGCGCTATCGTGCACACCGACACCCGCGATGCAAAGGCAACGTGGCTGTGCGATGCCCCGAAGCACTACCCCAGCACCACCTACCAGAAGTTCGTTTTGCCAACCATCCGCCGGGGATGCACCGGGGATGCAAACCATGCAGCCACGAAGATGCTCCAGCGGCTGCTGGGGCTGACCCCGGACGGCATTTTCGGCGAGGACACCGAGAACGCTCTGCTGAAAGCGCAGGAGGCGCACGGACTGACCGTGGACGGCATCTGTGGCCCTGCCAGCTGGAAGGCCATTTCCGGGGCTTCCAAGTACCTGTGAAACATCCGATATAACCAACACGACAAAACGGCGCAGGGGTGGCTCCCCGCGCCGCTGATACTTATAGGAGGCAATATCATGGAAGCTATGCTGAACTTCATCCCCGCGCCCATCGCCATCGCTCTGATGCTGCTGGGCTTCGTTGCTCTGGCAGTCGGCGGCATCCGGCTGGGCTACAAGGCCACCGTCAAGGATCTGGCTCTGGAACTGGTCGAAAAGGCCGAGTTGTCCATCATGGGCAGCGGTCAGGGTGCCAAAAAGAAGAAGCAGGTGTTCGCTGCTCTCCGCGCCAAGTGCCCGGCGGCTATCCGCTGGGCCATCACTGACGAGGTGCTGGATGCTGTCATCGAACACGCCTTTGATGTTATGACCGCAGCACTGGGCAAAAAGTCTTGACTGCTGCATGAGTGCCGTGTAAAATAGAGGCACTTGAAAAGCTTCGGCTTTTGTAGAGAGTGGCCCGGCATGGTCCACTCTTGATTTTATATTTGGCTACCTCGGTAGCGCGCAAAAATCCCCCTGCATTGACCTTCGGGCCAGTGTAGGGGGATTTTTTGTTTGTTTAGAACTTCATCTGTGCAGCATCTTCAACGCTCACATCGTCAAAACACCGGGTCAGTTCATCAAGGACTTTGCGCTGCGTCTTTTCGCTCAAACCGGCGTTGCGCATTGCCATGGCGCAGTAGCCGATGCAGGCTGCATTTGACCACGGCCCATTCAGGGATAGAAGCATTTCTTCCATATCGATTACCTCCGAAGATCTCCATTGTATACGCGAACCAGCACCCAGTCAGACAGGGGCTTGACGTTGCCGCCCCAGTCCCGGAGGGCTTCATCGGTGCCGCAGGCCTCGCAGATGTACACGCCCTTGGCGTGGCGGCTCAGTGCTCCGTGGGTCAGCTTGTCCGGCATCCTCTCGCCGCAGCGGGGGCACAGCGGCCAGCCCTGCTGCTGATCATAGACCATCTTCTCAATAGCTTTTTCGTCCGTCATTGTACTTCCTCCTTAAACATCTCGACTAATCGAATGGTATGCGAACCAGTGGCCACGCCGCCGGAATAACTTGTATCGGTTCGTGAACTCCTGCCCTGTGCAGTCGTAAGGGCTGTTGTAAGCTTCCAGATAGCAGTTGTCGCGAAACCAGTCGGCGGCATCTGCCTTGAGCGCCTTGTCCAATTCATCGGGCAGCTGAACAAGCTCCAGACGGCCGTCATAGTCGGCACAGATGATATGCACATCAGGGGCGGGGCGGTTATTGTAATTCCGAATCTCCCTCTTAATGGTTGCCGCCAAGTTTTTCACGGCAGCCCTCTTTTCGGCAGAGGCGGGAATGTCGCTCTGTATGAACATCAAGAGCGCATACGCATCCCGCAACCTCTCATTATCGGTAATACTGAACACGGTCATAACCTCCTTTTGTAATTTGGATGCGTTGAAAGTTCATCCATCCGCTCCAGCGCAACTATCCGTCCTTTCGGATTCATCAGACGGAAATAGCGGAGAAGTTGCTGCTCTTCTGGCGAAAGGCTTTCGTCGTAAATTCCGGTTTCTAACCAATGTGCATCAACACCGAGCGCATCTGCAAACCGTTGAATAGTTGAGGGCTTAGGATTCTCTTCGCCGCGCTCGTATCGCCCAACAAGGGAACCAGACATTCCGAGCTTTTCTCCAAGTTCCGCCGCTGACATTCCTTGCCGCTTCCGCACAGTTCGGATTCTGTTGCCGAGGCTTTCTACTATACCCATAGCTGGAAGAAAAACGTCAACGGATGAATCTAAGGCTTCTGCAATCTTTTTCAGAGTTTCGATTTTTGGCGTTCTCAAGCCGTTTTCCCATTGAGCAATTCCAACAGGTGAAATGCCAAGCCGCTCTCCGAGTTCTTTCTGCGTCAACCCTCGAATCTGACGCATTGTTCTGATTTGCTCTCCCATCGACATAATTATGCGCCTCCTTCAATGTCCGGGGACTGCTCTCTCAATAAATTCTTGTACGGCCTGCGAAGTTGTGCGCCTGCCCAATTCCAGTGCTGCTCTGCATACGCAGTCAGGCTTTCGGCGTACTTTGCGGCAGAGTGGGCGTCAAAGAACACCTTGCTGCCGACCTCGGCCATCTTGTAGTGATAGGGAGTATTGAAGCCTCCCGGATTCTTCCCGACCAGCTTCACCTCGGTGTACCCACCTTTCAGAAACCCCACAACTGTGGCCTCGCAGACACAGTATTCATTCAACGGGGCCGCGTGCTCTGGAACGTAGTAGAGGTGTTCACATACATGGAACATCGTGTCGCCGATTTCCGGCTTTCTTTCCACACGCATTTTGCGCTCCTCCCTTACTTCATGTTCTGGCGTTCCCACATCAGCCAGCGGTTCACTTCCTCGCCGGGCATCGACTTCGGCTTGCTGGTTTCGATGTACTCCCGCTCTCCGAAGATCTCCAACTGGTCGATGTCGTCAGGCGACTGGGTGATAATCTTTGCCGGCCAATCGCCCACGCCGGGGACTTCAATGCGGCGCAGATACAGGTTGCTGTCAAAGTACCAATCACTCTTGATGTACCGCTCTTCGGCATCGGTTCCCTCGATGGCCTCAATGTACTTGCCGAGCGCACCGAAGACTTCCAGTCTGGTTGGTGCTTTGTCGAAGTCGGTCACATCAAAGAGTTTGATATAGGAGATTCGGCCGCGTTCAACGGCAAGCTCCTCGATGGTGCCGGAGTATTTGTAAAGTTTCATTGTCATATCCTCCAAATGCCCGTATAGCCAGATAGCGCAGCTTTTCGGTTTTTAGGCGGCGGTATTTTCACTCTCGGCCTCTGTCAAAAATGCAGAGGTGAGATGCAGCCGGGCGGTCTTGAATTCCGGGCCTCTCATGCCCAGACGCTTGGTGAGCACACGCATCATCAAATCGTGCTTCTGCTGCTGGGTGTAACCGCTGATGGACTTGAAGTGAAGGTTGTCGTGGTCACAGTTGATAGCCCATGCACTCATTGCCAAGCAGAACTGAACGTATGCTTTGATGCGCCCGGCGTGGGTGGTTCCGTTGAACAGCCGAAACTCCACAGTGCCTTTTGTGAAGAATGCGTGGAGGTTGATTCCGTGATACCGGGTGCTGTTGTAGTGGGAAGAATCCACGCCTCCATTGTATCCGTCATTCGCCACGCTGTACCAGATACGCTCTACATCGTTCCGGCTTGCCCGGCCGTTCTTCTTCATTTCACGGAACAGGGCAGGGTTGATTTTGTGGCACCAGTGGTCTGCGCGGCTGCCGATCTGCAGGGCTTCGTAGAACAGATCCTGCCGCCCGGTGGCGAAGTTCAGCAGTCGGCAGAGGCTTTCGGGTGTGTGGTTCGCACCGTCAACGTGGACGTGGATACCACAGGAACCGTTCGCCATGGCACCCTTCTTGACCAGTGCCCGGATGACCTCTTGCAGGTCGGTGATGTCCTCATACTGGAGAATCGGGGTCACGACCTCGCAGCGGTAGGTATCGTCAGCCTCCACGATCACGCCGCCTCTGTGCCGCCGGGGAGTGATGGAACCGTCTCTCATGCACTTCCATACGCGGCCTTTGCTGTCCTTGGCCTCGTAGGTCTGGTAGGTGCCGCCTGCGAAGTGGATACCGCCGACACCGAAGTAGTTGGCGATGACGGAGGCGGCTGTTCCGCGGGAAACGCCCGTCATTTCAATCTCAACGCCGAAGTTCTGACTCTGAATCGTGACCATCTTTGCGCCCTCCCTTTAGTGCAGCTGTGCAGCGTGCTTGTGGTAGGTGACGGTGTAGCAGCCACCGTGCTTGACAACCTTGATGTCATCCATCTTCACGCGCCGGACACCGAACTTCTCGTGGATGTACTTTTTGACCATCGGAGCTGCCTTTTTGGTCACATCCACCGCGCTGTCATTGCTGCGGCGACTCTTGTAGCGGTCAAACCGCTTCTCCTCGGCGGCGTTTGCTTCTTCCTCTGTGCCGTAGAATCCGTCCTGTGCACGGTTGTTCAAGCGGTAGAACTTCTTGCTGCTGATGACCTCCAGACGCTCATTCCAGACGGTGCTCCAGCGGTCTTCCTGATTGGGCTTGATGTCGTCCTTGACCCGGCCGACAATCAGTTCCACGCCCTCAGTGCCGAGGTAGTTGTTGAACGTGGTGAGCAGCACCCGGATGATCTCGGTGCCGTTGGTGAGGTCAATGTGAGCGACCTCGCCCTGGCTGCCGCCCATCGTTCCGGCGTTGATGTAGTAGCCCTGTGCCATGTAGCTGCTGGCTGCGGCGGTGAACTCACGGTTAATGTCAATGAACTTCATGCTGTTACCCTCTTGTCTTTCTGGCCTTACTCTGTTAAAATAGAGGGCGGCCGGGGTAAGGCTCCCGGCTCGCCGTTGGTTCGGTGTTGAAGATCAGTTGCTTTGGACGGTGGCTGGTCTTCTTTTTTTATTCTTCCATAATCTTCTTGACGCTCTCACGGAGCTCTTCCAGCGTGTCGCATTTCTCGATGAGTTCGAGGATTGCTTTGAGCAACGCCTTGGTCACGTTCATGTCTTCCATTCACCTCACTCCTTTCTGTAAGGGGCTTTCGCTCTCTGCCTTACATCTACATTGTACACCTTTTTGGTTTACTTGTCAATAGTTTTGATAAACTTTTTTGATTTACTTTGAAATAAAAGAGGTTGACAAGTAATTGATTTTGGTGTACCCTATACATGAAAGGAGTGGATGAACACATGACAGTGTCGGACATCATCAAGGGGCTGCTTTCCATGACGGGGAAGAAGCAGGCAGATCTGGCCGAAGTCCTCGGTATGAGCAGCAAGCAGGCAATGAGCAACAAGGTGCGCATGAACCGCTGGTCTGCAGATGACCTTATCAAGGCGGCGGAACTGTGCGGCGGCAAGGTTGCAATCATCATGCCGGACGGGCAGACCATCCAGCTGCGCAATGATGAAGACGAAAAAAGCCCGGACGCATAACGTGCATCCGGGCAGGAGATGGGGTTATTTCTTGCGAGACTTGCTCACGGTCTGGGGGATATGGCGCACCTCTTTGACCCTGCGCTCCGGGTTGGGTTCTCGCACAATGAGGTCATCGAGATTACAGTCCAATGCCTCACAGATAAGGTCGAGATCATCCAGATTCACACGCTCCGCAAAATCATGGTACAACTCGTTGATGGTCTGACTGCGAATCCCTGTTACGCGAGCGAGTTCGCTCTGTGTCATCCGCCGTTCGCCAAGGCGGGTAGACAGCAAAATCCTAATCATAGCCTTTGGTCTCCTTTGCCGATAATTTTAGCCGATATGCACCCGGCTTGTCTGCATTTTGGTGGAAAAGTCTGCATTTCGGCAAGATTTTCCGAATTTCGGTAAATTCTAACAAGAAATGAAACGAAAAAAGACCCAAACCTCATTTCATGCGAGGTTTGGGTCTTTTTTACTTACTTCCTGATTTTCGGCAGGGGACAAAATAAGACGAACACTGAACCAACCATTTTGATTGACACCGTGTTCGCCTCATTCTCTTTTGGTTGACCGTTGGAGAGTATAGGCGAACTTTTTGACACATCCGAAAGTCCTGAATTATCGTCATTTTCTCCAAGGTCAAGGGCGATGTTTACGGTATCGTCTTTTCCGAAGCTGTTAAACACCAGCTTCAAATGGTCATCATCGTAGACATAAACGGCTATCAAGAAAGCATTGAATAATTTTTCTTGATATGCCCGGTCATGAACATTTCCGTGCCTGAAAGCCAACAGGCTGGAAATAAGATCTTTACGGTCAACGTGGACGATTTCCTCTTTGGCAAGTGCCAACTTCGATTTCAAGTCGGTCTGCTGCCGTTCGAGTTCGATAAGCCTGTCGCGGGTCGTTTCAGTGATAACGCCCATCTCAATGGCTTTCATCACGTTCGAGATAGAAGACTGCACAGCAGAGAGATCGTTTTCAATCGAGTCAATCTGGAGCTTTCTGTCCTCGTCCTCCCAGTAAGCAATAGTCTGGTCGGTGATCCACTCGATTGCGTCATCTGTCAGACAATATTGCTTGATGGCCTGTGCCACCGCTGGCTCGATAACATCCCGGCGGATATTCTTCTTGTCGCAGGTATGGCCGACACGTCTATTCTGACAGGCGTAGTAATGATGCACATCCCCGGTCTTTGACCTGCCGGACATTCCGATCATGTAGCCGCCGCACTTCCCACACCGCAGTTTTCCAGTCAAGAGGTAATCTTCATCGCTGGGGCAGTGGTGCCTATTTTTGCTTTTTTTCACCTTGAGAACCTCCTGCACCTTGTACCACAAAACATCGTCAACGATAGGCGGGATGCCTCCCTCGATGCGGGTATCGCCGTATATGTAAATTCCACGGTATCGCTCGTTACGGCACAGAACCTTGAAGCTGCTTTTGTTCCATTCGCTGCCGGACTGCGTTTTTATCCCTCGGCGGTTCAAATCGCGGGCAATGTCCATAAACATTTCGCCAGAAGCAATACGAGTGTAAATCTCCCGGACGATGGCTGCTGCGGGTTCATCAACAACAACCTTGCCATCTTCGCCACGCTTGTAGCCCAGCGGTTGCCGGCCATTCGCCATGCACTTGCTGGCGTTGTCCATCAGGCCGCGGCGCACATCTTCGGCCAAGTTGTCCGAGTAGAACTGGTTGACGTTCATCATACTGCGCAAGGCAAAACGCCCAGCGGCCGAATCGTCAAAATCCTCCTCGGCGTAGAACACCTTTACACCGCAATCCATCAGGCGGGATTCATTGACCATGGCCTGCATCATGTTTCGACCCATGCGGTTGGACTTCCACGCCAAGACATATTGAAACTTTCCGTCCTCGGCATCTCGCATCATCCGTTGAAACGCCGGACGGTTGTCGGTGCGGCCGCTGATCGCGCGGTCTTCGTAGGTATCGGTGATGGTCAGCCCAAGTTCTGCAGCGTGTTTCCGGCAGGCCTCAATCTGCTGTTCGATGGAAACATCCCTTTGGTTATGGGACGAGTAGCGGGCATAGATGATGGCGTTGCCCCCGGCGGGCTTCTTCTTTTTTGCCATTATCCAACACCACCCACATCAAAACGGTAGATGCCATTGTCATCCGCAAACGGAATTGGCTTTCCATTCCACATTCCGAGGGCTTCTAGTTCCGGCATAAGTTCAAACCATTGCTGTTCTGAAATGATTGGAATGTTTAGGGCAGCAGCTCTGTCGATTTTCTTTTGCATCGGGTCACTGCACACGATTAAAAGCCCGGTCTTCTTTGACACGCTCATGTCTGCGGCCAGACCATACGCTGAAAAAATATCAAGAAAATCCGTCCGGCTCCTCAACATGGCGGGATTCCCTGTCACATAGACATTCCTAAAATCTTGCAAGTGAAGTGCAATTTCTTTCAAATCCATAAGAAATCACCTATTCCGTTACGTTTTTACCCTGCACGTTGCCAGTTGTAGTCAAAATCATAATTATTCATCGTATTCTGGCATTATTTTACAAACGGCTGAAAACCGTGTGTTATTCTGGTATAATCAGATAAACTGCTGGCAGTAATTTTACAGAAAGGAGCGGAATATTATGGACGTTTCCATCGATTCCGATGATGTCCGAGAGCAGCTTCGCGCCATGCTGGCACTTGAACTGTTCTTGCATCTGTCAGCAGAAGATCAAGAATGTGTCATTGCTTTTCTAAAAAGCCTTTCATAACATATAGAACGGCCTTTTTCTGCTCGGTGCTGAGCTGATTAAATAGTTCGACGAACTCTTTGCTGCGCTCATCCTCTTCCATGGGGATGGGCGCAGTTTTTCTTTCCATGGGAACATCGTATCCCATCAGCCATACCTCTGAAACATCAAGGGCTAATCCCAAGATGGTTAGCTTATCTTGCCGAGGAACGATTTTCCCTGAAACATATTGGGTCAAAGCGGTTTTTCCAAGATTGACACCGTAAGCGCGGCAGTACGGCTCTGCAAGCCTCAAAACATCAACCTGTTTCAGACCTCTGATATTCATAGCTTCTTGCAGACGTTCTGCGGTCGTTGATGGCTTCATTTGGTTCACCTCCAGTATGGTTACATCATATCATGGTATAAACAAAAGTTCAAGTATTCCAGCCATAAAGTTCAAAAAAAGTGAATTTTTGTATTGACAAGGAGAAATCGTTGTGGTAAAGTGTGAACAGTTCAGTTAAACTGAACCGAACGGAAAAGAGGTGAAAACGATGCAGAGAAGCTATAACAAGCTGCTGGGCCGAATCGTTGAGATTTTCGGAACCAGAGGGGCATTTGGCAAGAGTATGGGATGGTCGGACCGCACCACCTCTCTCAAACTCAACGGTAAGGTTGACTGGAAACAGGACGAAATCGAAGCTGCGTGTCAGGCACTAAAAATCGAAGTGTCGGACATCCCAGATTATTTTTTTGCCCTGTAAGTTCAGTTAAACTGAACAACGGAGGTTCACATGGATAGTATTCCACACATCCACTTGGATGAAATCAGCCCCGAAACTGCCAAAATGCTGGCACGAGGCTGCAAGCAACTCTATCTCAACATCATTGCCATGCCGAATGGGCGGGCGATATTGGATGCCGAGTGGGAGGCCTACCAGCAGAGAAAGAAAGGAGAGAACAAGAATGATTAAGATTCTGATGGCCATGTACGGCATCACCGCAGAACAAGCAGCAGCCCGGCTCCCGGCGGCGCAGTTCGTTCTGACTGCCGCCATTGCAGCTCTGTTCGTCTGGCTGGACAGCAACGGTGCATTGGACGGTGTAGGCCGCTGGATGGGCCGGAAGCTGCGGGAGGTGCTGGATGCTGTATCCGAGGACTGATGCGGAGGCTGGCTACCCTGACCCTCCCGTGTGCCCCCTCTGCCACCAGAGGTGCGATGCCGTCTACCGCACCGATGATGGCACAATCGTTGGCTGTGACCGCTGCTTAGAGGCCGCAGACGCATGGGAAGTCAATGAATGCTTCCCGGAAAAGGAGTAATCGTATGAAAAAAATCAAAGTCAAGCTGACATTTGTTGAGCCCGTGCTTGGCACATGGCCCAGCAACCAGAACATTGCCCGCGAGTTCATTGCCAGCAAGTCCCCGGATGCCGCAACCGTTGAGGATGAAGTGGCTGCGCTGGGTGCAGATGCCGTGGCTGACAAGGGCATGACGGTGTTCCCTCGCAACGAAAAGGGCGAGCCTGTTTTGTATGACTATCAGGTTAAGGGTTTCTTCAAGGATTCCTGCGGTATGCTCTCCAGAATCGGCGGTAAGACCGAAACTGGCAAGAAAAAGGCCGTGAACGAATCCGGCAAGATCACTGCCTACAAAAAGGTTATTGATGGCCTGATTTTCGTTCAGCCGCGCATGATTCCCATTCATTTCAATGGCGAAATGACCGAGTGCCAGCGTCCGCTTCGTGCCCAAACCGCACAGGGCGAGCGTGTAAGCCTTGCGAACAGTGAGCAAATCCCCGCTGGCTCCACTTGTGAGTTTGAAATTCTGCTGATGGACGATTCTCACGAAAAGGCTGTTTTGGAATGGCTGAACTATGGTGCCCTGCGCGGTATCGGCCAGTGGCGTAATTCCGGCAAAGGCCGTTTCTCCTATGAAATCACTGAGTAATGCGATGGCGTGGTTTAGCCACGAACTGTAACGCCTTGCAGTGGCAGAGCATCGACATGACTTGTGCTGCAACTGCATAGCACCGTTTCGAGTAGAAGGGCTACGGCATAGCTTCGTACAGAGGCGATAAGCCTTGCAAAGGCCAAGCTTGTCGAGGACTTGCTTAGCTAAGGCATTGCCTAGAGAGGCAGGGCGCGGCAAGGGCAAAGAGAAGCATGGTATAGCAAGGGCTAAGCGGCCCACAGCATTGAAAGGCGCAGCCATGGCATAGCGCAGCCTAAGACAGGCAGCGCACCGCAATGGCACTGAAACGCTATGAAAAGCAGTGGCGAGGCCCTGAGAAGAATTGCGAAGGCAAAGCAACTCAAGGAGAGGCGGCTCTGCGCGTAGCAATGGCATTGCTCAGTACGGCAGGGAGCGGCACCGCAAGGGCGTAGTAATGACTAGCTGTGACAAGAAATGCAAGGGCGAAGAAAAGCAACTGCAATGCGAAGAAATTCATTTACGCTTGATTTTGCCTACAAACAGAAAGGAGTGATTTTATGAAAGGATTGGTATTCGACACCGAAAATCGGATTCAGCTCAAGGACTTCAATGAACCGCTGCTGGACAGCCTCCAGAAGGAAGTCGGCGGCTACATCGAGGTGGTTCATCCCAAGTATCTGCCGGAAGGGCTGTGCATGGTGGTCGATGACGAGGGGCGATTGAAAGGCTCTGCCATCAATAACATTGCCAGCGTCCTCTACGGTACGCCGGAACACGGCCAGCCTATCGTGGGCAACGCTGTGATTCTCCGCGAGGGCTTCGTAGCTGGCGAACGCGACTTTGTGAGCCTGACCGAAGATGATGAAACAGGTCTGATGCTTCTGCTCTTTGCACTCGGCATCAGCATCAAGGACGAAAGCGAGGCCGAGTGATGGATCTGGAAAAATTCTACTTCACCTACGGCTCCGATGATGTTCAGCCGTACTGCGGAGGATGGACGGTTGTCTGGGCACCAAACTACCACATGGCGTGTCAGGCGTTCCGAGCGGTGCATCCTGACCGCATTCCCAATGTTCTCAACTGCGCCAGCGTGTACAGCGCAAAGGAGTTTGAGAAAACCAAGATGTTCGGCTCGGAGGGCAACTTCGGCCGCCGCTGCCGGGAGACCATCACGCTGAACATCGCTGTCAACAAGGCCGATGAGGAGATGATTTTTTGAAAGCCAAGAAATTGACCCGCCGCCAGAAAGAAGCCCTCTCTGCTGCCGGTTGGGACTACACCGCATATCTCTGGGTTCGGGACATCCCGAACGGTATGGTGCTCCTGAATAAGGACACCGGGAAAACCATCATTTTTGGAAAGTAAAAGGAGGATGCCACATGGCAAAGGAAACCGCATTGCAGGTTATCGAACTGCAGCAGTTGCCCATCATCGTTGAGCGGCTGCACAGCGTAAAGGCTGACATCGAGCAGCGCACGGCTGACGCGCTCTCGCTGGTCTGTACAGAGCAGACTTATAAGAGCGTCAAGGATGCTCGCGCACAGCTGACCAAGGACTTCAAGGAATACGAAGCCCAGCGCATTGCTGTCAAGGACAAAATCCTTGAACCGTATACCGAGTTTGAAAAGGTTTATCGTGAGTGTGTAACGGTTCCATTCCAGACCGCAGACGCAGAACTGAAGCGGAAAATCACGGACGTTACTTCCGGCATCGTGGCGCAGAAGACGGATGCTGTTCAGGAGTATTACAACGAGTTGGTGGCGGCTGCGGGTATTGACTGGATGGATGACTTGACGTACCGGCCGAAAGTCAACATGAGCGACAGCGTCACTGCTCTGAAAAAACAGGCAAAGGCGTTTGTGGATGGCATCGTGTCCGATGTTACTGCAATCGACGCTATGGAAAGTTCTGCGGAGGTCATGGTGGAATACCGGAAGAACCTCGACCTGCCCACAGCGATTAAAGTTGTGGATAACCGTCACAAGGCTCTTGAAGAGCAGCGGCGGCTGGAAGAAGAACGCCGTATCAGGCAGGCAGAACGTGAAGCTGCGGCAGAAAAGGTTCGCGCCGCAGCTGCCGCAGCAGCCCAGACGCAGCCTGAACCGGCGCAGGAAATTTCAGTAGACCCGGAAATGCCCGTGCAGCCCGATGTCGAACCGGCCTCGCAGCCCAAGCCGGAACCCATTCTGATGACCCGCTTCTACGCAAAAGGCACTAAGGCGCAGCTTATCGGCCTGAAAAATTATCTTGAAAAGGAAGGTATCGAATATGGCAACGTATAACAACCAGCTGCAAGCGCAGCAGAAGCCTAAGTTTTCCGTGGCGATAACCACTAAGGGCTATCAGTCTTTGATTGCCAACACCCTGCGCGACCCCGCCCGCGTTCGCCGCTTTACGGCAAGCATCACCTCGGCAGTCGCAGTCAATCCAGCTTTGCAGGAGTGCGATGCCGGCACGATTCTGGCAGGTGCCCTGCTGGGCGAAAGCCTGAACCTCAGCCCGTCCCCTCAGCTGGGGCAGTACTACCTCGTGCCTTTCAAGCAGAAAGCCAAGTATGACCGCAACAACAGGCTGATCCGCCCGGAGAGCGTCACGGCACAGTTTGTTCTGGGCTATAAGGGCTACCTCCAGCTGGCGCTGCGCAGCGGCCAGTATGCGGATCTCGATGTTACCGAGATTAAGCAGGGCGAGTATCTGGGCAAAGATTCGATGACCGGCAAGCCCAAGTTCCAGTTCATCGAGGACGATGATCTGCGAGATGCGCTGCCTACCGTTGGCTACATGGCTTACTTTGAGTACGTGAACGGTTTCCGCAAGGTGCTGTACTGGTCCAAGGAAAAAATGATGAACCATGCGGATACCTACTCCAAAGCGTTCAGCCGGCAGAAGTACGAGGAACTGCTGGCTGGCAAAATCCCGGAGAGCGAAATGTGGAAGTATTCGTCCTTTTGGTATAAGTCGTTCGATGACATGGCAAAGAAAACCATGCTTCGACAGCTTATTTCTCGCTGGGGCGTTATGAGCATCGAAATGACCAAGGCTTTGGAAAGCGATAATGCCGTGGCAGCGGTAGCAGATAATGGCGAAATCCTTACTACGCAGGAGGTCGTGTCTGACGCACAGGAGCGGCCAGAACTTCATACTGGAAAGCCCGAAGTGGACGCGGGACAGGCCTTGCCGCACGGTGATATTTCGCAGGGCGAGCCCACTGCCGTCGAAGAGGTTGTTGACCTCAGCTCGTTATGATCGGCTACAACATCATCGCAACAGGCAGCAAGGGAAACGCCGTAGTGATTGAGCATGAGATTCTGATTGACTGTGGCGTTCCGTTCAAGGCTTTGGCCGCAGAATGGAAAACTCTGAAGCTGGTTCTCTTGACCCACATCCACTGTGACCACTTCCAGCCGTCAACGCTTCGACTACTGGCATCCAATCGCCCAACACTGCGATTCGCCTGCTGCGACTGGTTGTGCAAACCGCTGGTGGATGCAGGGGTGCCAATTTCCCAGATTGATGTTTTGACACCGGGAACTATGTACGGTTACGGCATCTGCAATGTCATTCCGAACATGGTGAAACACAATGTTCCGAACTGCGGATGGAAGGTCTGGCTCCCCGCCGGAAAGCTGTTCTACTGCACCGACATGAACAATCTGAACGGTATAGCTGCTCCGAACTATGACCTATACATGGTCGAAGCCAACTACGAGGACGAGGAGATTCAGGCGAAAATCGCCGAAAAAAAGCTGACTGGTGAGTATATCTACGAAAAACGTGTCTTGCGTGACCACATGAGCGTGGCAAAAATCAATGATTGGCTCTATGCCAACATGGGAGCAAACAGCGCGTACATCTATATGCACTGCCATCAGGACAAGGAGGATACCACATGACCGGGCGGCTGGTGGACATGGCTTTTACCCTCGGTGGAAAACAGCGTGTCACGTTGGAACTCAACGGCGACTTCCGGGAAATCTGGGACAAGCTGCATCTGGAGCCGATTCTGGATGTGGAAGTCAAAAAGCACAGGGAAAAGCGCAGCCACAGTGCAAACGCCTACTTCCATGTTCTGGTCAACAAGATCGCCGCCGAAACTGGCGAATCGGACGACCTTGTGAAAGAGCGGCTGGTTGTGGCCTACGGCACGGTTGCGAGAGATAAGGATGGCTGCACCGTGGGCTTCAAACTTCCGGCCAGCGTGGATGTTCACGACCTCTACGAATACACCCGCTGCTTTGATGTGCGGGAAGAGGACGGAAAATTGTTCAACTGCTACTTGGTTTACAAGGACACCCGCAAGATGGACACGAAAGAATTTTCACACCTGATTGACGGTGCGATTGATGAAGCCAAGGCTCTGGGTATCGAGACGGATACCCCGGAGCAGTTGGCCCGGTACAAGGAGGAATGGTCACGATGAAAGACCGAATCGTCATCTGCGACTACTGCGGAACGCCCGCAGACTTCGTAGACAGTTCGGTGGTTTACCACGGCCACAGCTTCGGCATGATTTACCTCTGCCCTCGCTGCGGTGCCTATGTCGGCGTACACAAGGGGTCTGACAAACCCCTTGGCCGCTTGGCAAATTCGGAGTTGCGCAACTGGAAAAAGGCAGCTCATGCAGCATTTGACCCGCTCTGGAAATACGGTCCCTACCGTGGCCGCCGGAATGAGGCCTACCGCTGGCTGTCCGAGAAGATGGGCACCCCGATTGAATTTACGCATATTGGAATGTTCGATGTGGACCAGTGCCGCAAGGTGGTCCGCATCATGCGAGAAGAAAGGAACCAGTTATGGAAGATTTGAACGTTCAGACCATCGCTATCCCGGTTGAGGAGTACAAGGACTTGCTTCGGGCACAGACCGAGCTCGCCATCATCTACCAGAAGAACGCCAACGGTGATGCTTACGGCACTGGCACTTTCGTGCGGGAGATGCGGAACGCATTTTGCAACGTCAGGCAGGAGGACGCGCATGCTGAATAATTGCATATTTCAGGGCCGCTTCGCTGCCGATCCTGAAATGCGGACCACACAGAGCGGCCTGACAGTCGCCAGCTTTCGCATGGCCGTTGACCGGGACAATGTCGGTCAGGATGGCCGGCGGGCTACCGATTGGCTGAATTTCGTGGCATGGCGTAAAACGGCAGAGTTCGTTTGCCAGTATTTCCGCAAGGGCAGCACAGCTCTTGTGGAGTGCCAGTGCCAGACCCGCTCCTACGAAGACAAGAACGGTCAGAAGCGCACCGCCACCGAGTTTGTGGTCCAGAAGATTCACTTTTGCGGCCCCAAGACGGAGCAGCGAGTGGATGATGGCGGTGAGGCACCGCCGCCGGGCCATCAGCAGCCGCAGCAGATGGGCTTCAACACCCAGAACCAGCGGCAGCAGTGGCAGAGCGCAGAAGCTGCTCCCGAAGCTGTACAGCCCGGTTACTCGCAGGGTAATGCCGATGATTTCTCCGAAATCAACGACACGGACGACTTGCCGTTCTAAGGAGGTCTGATAATGGCAACTGGCAAGAGGTTTTACTGGATAAAACTCAAAGATAGCTTCATGTCCTCGGACGAGATTGACTATCTTATGAGCCAGCCGGACGGTGCCAATTACGTTGTTCTCTATCAGATGTTATGTCTCAAGACCATCAACACAGGCGGTTGTCTGGTTTCTCAAATCGGAGAGATGCTCATTCCTTACGATGCTGAAAAAATTCAGCGGGAATGCAAATGGTTCCCTCTGTCAACTGTTCGTGTGGCCTTGAGCGTCTATAAACAGATTGGCCTGATTTTTGAAAGTCCTGACGGGATACTGACTATCTCCAACTATTCAGATATTGTTGGAAGCGAAACGGATTATTCGGCGCAAAAACGTCTCCAACGTGAGAATCGGCGCAGACAAATCCCCGTTAAAGGCGCAGACAACAACGAGGACAACAATGTGGACAATGTCCATACAGAGAAAGAGATAGAGAAAGATAAAGATAAAGAGATAGAGAACAGAGTAAGAGTAAGAGATAACGGTAGTCCAGCTGTAGATGCCGGACTGGCGGAGATCATCGGCTCTTACGAGGAGAACATCGGCAGCTTTCCCCCGGCTGCAAAGGATGCCCTGATAGGCTGGCGGGAGGTTTTCGCGGATGACCTCATTCTGCTGGCTATCAAAAAGGCTGCTCTGTCCGGCGTTCGCAAGTGGAACTACATCAACGGCATTTTGAAGGCATGGAAAAACGAGGGCGTGAAAACCCTTGGTGATGTGCAAGCCCGCGACCAGCGGCGTAAGCCCCCGGCGGGCCAGCAGCCAAAGCGTTCTGCTGCTGATGACTACGATGAAATTTTTGGAGAACTTTTAGGAGGCTCGACAACATGACCGATACGAAATTGCGTGAGCTGCTGGTGGTCATCGATGACCACTACGGCCGCGCCCGCAGCTTGGAGGAGCGCAGGGCTGACACGCAAATCTACATCCGGGCGTTCGGCACCATCCCGGACGAGATTGTGGAAAAGGCACTGTATACGGCCTTTACACAGTGCAGATTCCAGAACCAGCTGATTGTGGACTGGTGCGCTGAAATTAAAAAGCTGCTGTCAGCCCAGCAACCCTCGGCGAACGACCTCTGGGCGCAGGCTGCGGCAGCTGCCCGGAAAATCGAGGCAAATCTGTACTACCAGACCCACGGCGGATTCATTGCCCCCGATGGGCGCAAGCTGAAAGGCGAAGATTTCAAAAAGGAAAACGCGAAAATCTTCGCCGCCCTCCCGATGGTGGTGCAGCGGTGGGCTGGATCCCCGGCAGACCTGTCGGAGATTTTCAGCAGCCGCAGCAGCGCGGATCTGCGCCAGTTCGTCCGGCCGGGCTTCGACCGGGCTGTGCAGGATGCCCCGGTTGAGAGTTTGCAGCCCCCGGCTCTGCCCGGCGGCGCAGCCCCGGCACAGATTGGAGGTGGCACGGCGTGAGATCGAAAAGACCATTCCGCAGCCTGATCGTGTGCGTTTCGTGTGCGATGGTTGGCTGCATCCTCACAAGCACGGCCTACTCCCGGCGGGTGAACGATCTGGAAACCGAGCGGGACATCTACGCCAGCAAGTCATCCAACTGGGAGCGCATGGCCGGAGAACGTGATGAAACCATTGACCAACTCCAAACCGAGGTAGACAAGCTGACCGCAGAACTGAACGCCCAGACCGATTTGACCCTTACATACGCCGGGGCGTTCAGCTGCACAGCCTATTGTTCCGAGGAATACGCCCACATCTGTGGCGAGGGGCACGGCATCACATCCAGCGGCGCAAAGGTGCAGCCGGGCGTGACCGTAGCTGCCGACACCAGCGTTCTGCCCTACGGCACGGTGATCTATGTCGAGGGTGTAGGCCTCCGGGTCGTTCAGGACACTGGCAGCGCTGTAAAAGGTAACAAGCTGGATGTGGCAGTAAACACCCATGCAGAGGCTCTAAGCTGGTCTGGATGGGGTTCCCGCCGGGTCTGGATTATTTCGGGAGGTGTTGAACCGTGAAAAAACCGTTTGAGACCGAAATGGACGATACCAGACAGGCGGTCGGACAAATCGTGGGTTTGTGCACCACCATTGCGCTGCATCAGGAGTTCGGTGTCGGCAAGACCAGACTGGAGCGCATTAAAGCTAGAATTGACGAGTTGGAGAACCAGAACACCGAAGTCATTATGACCCCGGATGCCTACGGCAGACCCTCCAAGGACAAGGCCGAGGCCATCCGGGAAAGCTGGCTGGCTGGATACGTTTCTTCCGACTACCGAATCCCGATGGTGAGATTGCCTCGTGGACGCAAAGAGCAGCAGTACCGCATTGCTGGCGACAGGGCTGCCAAAATTGCTTGGCAGGTTTACGCCAAGGCGGTTATTGATGTGCTGCACTATGGTCCAGACCGCTTGGAACGGCTGCGCAAAGAAAGCCATGCCAACTATGAGCAGCTGAACAAGTGGGGGCATGAGGATGGCCTGGACGTTGCGATGGAAAAGCTGCGCCGCTGTGCTGCGGAGGCTATGCAAGCCCCGGAACTGGATGTTTCTGATATTGATGGCAGCAAGGATGCTGCGGAAGTGGACAAGGAGTTCCGTAAGCAGCAGCTGAATTTCATCAAGCGTGTCCGGGCACAGACCCTTGGGCGTATCGCAGCTACTGCGCAGCCCGTCAACGTACTGGCTGAGCAGGGTGTGCAGGACAAGGTTCAGGAGATTATGCAGCAGGTTTCCCGGCAGTCTTTTGAACGTAGGAGGAGACGTTGATATGGCACAAAATGAATACGGCGAGAAGCTGGACAGCAATGGCTATGCGCCCAGCATCCTCAGCAAGAGCCCCACCTGTCTGATTTGCGGGCGGTATCGCACCGCCCGGCACGAAGTCTTTTTCGGACCGTACCGGGATAAGAGCAAGCGGCTTGGCCTGTGGGCAAACCTCTGCCCTTGGTGCCACCAGAACGGCGTGACTGCCGTACATACAAATAGAGAGGCCGATCTCCGCTTAAAAAAGTGGGCGCAGAAAAAGGCCATGGAGTATTACGGCTGGCCAGAGGCGCGGTTCATCCAAGAGTTTGGGAGGTCGTACCTGTGAGCACCTTTCCGATTATCGCTATCGACCCCGGCAACACCCAGTCTGGCTACTGCGTGATTGATCGCAGCACCCTGCGCCCTCTGGAATTTGGAAAAATCGACAATGCAGAGCTGCTGCAAAAGCTTTCCTCTGCCGGGGCACAGGGCTGGCGGTGGGCGGTCATCGAGATGGTGGCCTCCTACGGAATGTCGGTTGGTCGGGACGTTTTCGACACTACGGTCTGGATCGGCCGCTTTTACCAAGTTCTTTCCGACCAATGCCCGGTGCGAATGCTGTGCCGCATCGAGGAGAAAAAGCACATTTGCCACGACAGCAGAGCCAACGATACCGCCATCCGGCGGGCGTTGATTGACCGATTTGCAGCCCATGACCTGAAAAACGGCAAGGGCACAAAGAAAAAGCCGGATTTCTTCTATGGCTTTAAGGCCGATGTGTGGGCAGCCTACGCACTTGGCCTGACCGCCATCGAGAACCGGGAGAACGACTACAAATTTTCGACTACTTAAAAGCTACTTGAAAGGAGCTTCATCATGGATAATTCTCTGTCTGAATCCGCACGTTTCGCAGTCTACCGTGAAAAACTCAAGGGCATCTGCGAGGCCAACAACCTGAGTTATGTGTTCATCAAGAACGCATACCCCATCAAGCTGGTTATCCGTCCGTTGGGTGGCGTTGGTGAACAGATGTCGATGCTGGAGGAGGCATCCGAGGACAACTACATCTCGCCGGGCGCATCCATCCTGTTCACCGTCAAGGATGGGAACCTGACCTACCGCATGAGCAAGACGTTCACCATCTCCGACACCCTGTTCAACAAAATCAAGAACATCTTCAAGAATATGCACTACCTCTGGCTCCAGTTCTTCTTCCGGGATTTGGTCGAGGGTGGAAAGCTGGCAGCTCTCGGCTACAAAATGCCGGATATTCCGGAATCCGGTGGGCAGCAGGATGTGCCCCGGAAAAATGAGCCTGATTCTTCGAATCTCCCAGAGGAGGCCGAACCGCTGGAAGAAGTTGATGCCGAGGAACTGGACGATGCGGGGGAACCCGCAGCCGATGAACTGACCAAGGCCACCGAGATTGCCCGGCAGAACGGCGGCGTTACGCAGGCCATGCTGGAGCAGCAGATGGGCGTAACCGCAGAAAAGGCCATCGCGCTGCTGGATGATATGGAATCTGCTGGTGTGATTGTGTTCTCCAACGGCCACTACACTCTCGCCGCTGCTGACAGCGAGGAGGAGTAACCTATGGCAAAGGCAGCAGTGACCCGCAGCATCCGGGATGACCACCAGAAGAACTTCCTCAAAATCTTCAATAGCCTGACTGGAAAGCACAGCCGCTGGGAGATTTGGGAGGACTTCGTCACCCTGACGGCCATCGAGATCTCAAACAGCACGGACAAGGTAAACGCCCCAGAGCGCACCAAGATGTACCAGACCATCGTTTCCAAATACTCCGAAAAGGAGCGGGAGGGCATGGCAGAAATGCTGGCCGAGGTGGTCATGGGCATGGAGAAGAATCCCGACCAAGACTTCCTAGGCTCGCTGTACATGATGTGCGAGTTGGGCAACGACCACGCCGGGCAGTTCTTCACTCCCTACGATGTGTGCCGCTGCATGGCCGAGATTACGTTTGACCCGAAGCTGCACCCGGACATGGAGGGCTTCATCTCTGTGTCTGACCCGGCCTGCGGTGCTGGGGCCACGCTGCTTGCCTTTTTGAACGTCTGCAAAAGACGGAATATCTGCTACCACAACAAAGTCCTTGTCATAGCCCAAGACATCGACTTCATCGTTGGGCTGATGTGCTACATCCAGTGCAGCTTCATGGGCTGCGCTGGATATGTAGTCATCGGTGACACACTCGTAAATCCGGCAACAGCCTACGACAGCCGCGGATTGCTGCCCGCAGGACCACAAAACCGTATCTGGTATATGCCGCTATTTTCCACCGATGTGTGGTATATGCGCCGCCAGATAGCGCAGATGAACCTACTGTTTGAACCGAAAGGCGAACCTGCAAAAATCGAAAAATCCGATATTAAGCCCGCAAATTTGCAAAAATCTATCAAAAATGAGCCTAAAGCCCCGGAAAACGAACCCCTTAACGAAACCAAAACCGGGCAGCTCACGTTTTTCTGACCTGAAATAAGAAAGGAGTATCCCTATGGCAGATATTACTTACATTCCCATCCGGCAGCTGTACCCCCATCCCGACAACCCCCGCAAAGAACTGGGAGATTTGTCCGAACTTGCAGCCAGCATCAAGGAAAATGGTGTTTACCAGAACCTGACCGTAATCCCCGGTCACTACCTCAACAGCCGGGAGTACATTGCGAAGTGCGTTGACGAGGGCGGGGATGCCGCCGCAGCAGCGGCAGCATGGACGCCCAAGGCTGTGTGGTCCAGCGAGGACTACACCATCATCATCGGCCACCGCCGGGCAGCGGCAGCACAGCAGGCAGGGCTGTACGAGCTGCCTTGCGCCATCGTAGAGATGGACGAGCGTGAGCAAATGCAGACCATGATGATCGAGAATATGCAGCGGTCAGACCTCACCGTCTACGAGCAGGCGCAGGGCTTCCAGATGATGATGGACTTCGGGCAGACGGTGGAGCAGATCTCCGACAAGTCGGGGTTCTCCCAGTCCACTGTACGGCGGCGCATCAAGCTGCTGGAACTGAACCACGACAGCTTCAAGAAAGCCGAAAAACGCGGTGCCACCCTGTCCGATTTCGCCCAGCTGGACAAAATCGAGGACTTGGAAGCCCGAAACCGGGTATTGGAAACCCTCGGTACGCAGAACTTCAACCGGGCCATGCAGGATGCGCCGGAGCAGCAAAAATGGCAGCACCAAAAGGCCGAATGGGTTGAGCAGCTGAAAAAATTCGCTACGGAAGATTCGCGGGCCTCCTACCAGACGCATGAGCATGTAAATGCGTACGGAAAGTGGGGCGCAAAAAAGGAAGTCGTCATTCCGGAAGATGCTGACAAGATCGCTTATGTCTATAAGGTTAGTGAAAATCAGATTGACCTGTACAAACCTCGCGATACGGAAGCCGAGGATGCCAGCAACTCGGCGAGGGAGGCCGCAAGAGCCACCGAGCAGCTTGCGAGAGAACAGTTTGCCGCTGTTACGAAGCTCATGTACGAGCTGCGCTGGGACTTCGTGAAGAACTTGACTCCCGCAGAGTGCAGAAAGCACCTGCCGGAAATCTTGGCTTATTCCACCCCGATTCTGACCGAATATCGGCACATGGAGGATGACGAAAACGTGTTGCGGCTGCTCGGCATCGGTCTGGATGAGCAGATTCGGGAAGACACGGAACTGGAAGATGCCCTGAAAATGTTCAACGCTTACGATACCGAGCCGGAGAAGATTCTCTTGGCGGTTGCTTTTGATGCAACGGACGGCAGTCGTGAGGGTTATTGGAGCACGGAATGGAACGGGCCGACAGGTGCGAGCAAGTTTGTTCACCGCAAAAATGATGACCTTGACAGCACCTATGAACTGCTCGCTGCACTCGGTTACGAAATGGCCGATGATGAAAAGGCTTTGCAAGACGGCACCCACCAGCTTTTTGCTGTGTATGGCTCCGGCAGCCAGGCTGACACGCCCTGCGATAAGTGCAAAGCTGCTCACCCTGAATGCGACAAGTGCTGCAAAACTTGCGATGACCACTGCAATGCGTTCCAGCTGTGCAGAAAGGAGTATGGCGAATGACAGACCTTGTTAAGTGCGACCGCTGCGGCACTCCGTTCAGCATCCAGACCGCCGGCATCCGCAGCACATGGAGCGGCGATTATATGGTGCAGTATTTCACCTGCCCCGGCTGCCACCATCGCTATCAGATTCTGACCACGGACACCGAACTGCGCAAAGAAATCCAGCACCGCAAGCAGTTCGACGAGAAAATCAGTTTGGGGCAGGCAAAGCATTTCCGGCCGAAAACTATGAACAAGTATTGGGCTGAAGCCAAAGAAATAGATGAAAAGTTGAAAAAGATGCGGGACGACCTGCGGGAAAAGGGCAACGAGATCCTTGCCCAGCTGGGAGAGGAGTAAACCGTGGATGATTTGAAAGAATACGCTGACCGCCTCAAGTTTGAAATCATGGCGGCTGACTTCCTGACCATCGAAGACCGGGAAATGGTCTTTGACCTCATCGAGAAAGTGCTGGGTGATGACAATGCTTGATCAGATCTTCATCAACATTGCGGTGCTGGCCGTGGGCGTGGCTATCGGTGCCCTGCTGGGCGAAACCAGCCGGCAGCAGCATGACCGCCAGTTGTTCCGGGAGTACATCAACTTTATGACTGAATCGGAGCACAACAATGAGCTGCTGTTCCGGGAAGTGATTCGGTTTCAGACCGAGAAAGGAGCCGACCATGAGAAAGAGTAATCGCCCGCCGGAGCCCGGCGCACGTGGGCTTCTGCGCCTGACCTGCCCCTGCTGCGGCAAGGAGTTCGGTACATATCTCCACGTTCCGCAGATGTCCATAGGCTGCCGCTGCGGGGCTACGATCTCGCTTGAGAGGGGGCTTGCCCCCTATGAGTTCGCCTGCGGCTGCTGCGGGCTGGTGGCCAAAGGCAAGACCAACATCATGGAGCCGGAGATCACCATTCCCTGCAAGTGCGGCAACCCTATCACGCTGCACTGGAACAAGGACACACGGAGGTACACAGAATGAACTGGGCAATTGTAATTCCTGCCGGCATCGGCATCGCGGTGCTGCTGTCCATCGCGCTCGTCGCAATCGATGTTTCCGGGCAGATCAGCCGGCAGGAAGAAGCCGACGAGGTCAGGTTCTACTGGGACAGTATGCTTATGTACTCCAAGAGAGTCAGCCCTGATGCCCCGCCAGACTATGAAGTCAAAACGCTTTACGAGAACCGCAAGGATTTTTGCGCGGGATGTTCAGAGTACAACTTCTGCCGCAGCGCAACGATGGTCTACACGCATAGCCCGCGCAGAAACGGTTATCCTTGGATCTGTCTAAAAAGGGGGTGTTCAAAATGACACTGGAAGAAGCCCTGCGCTTTATCGACCCGGAAACCGACATGGACGCTCTGGCCAAGGTCGAGTATTACAATGGCTTCAAGGGCAAGGAGGCCGCAGCGAAGACCCTCCGGGAAGCCAGCCAGATGGTCGTTGATTTTATCCGTCGTGTATCGTGGCACGATGCCAAAAACCCGCCGCCTGTCCACGATGAAAGCTGGGAGAACGCAGGAGAAAAGCACTGCTGCATTATGAGCGAAATGGTGTGGGTCTGCTGCGAGAGCCAGAATACCATGAAAGGCTGGATTGAAAACAGCACATGGTACATCGAGGATGGCCGTCGGGCGGCAGATACGCCCTATGGTGCTGTGAAGTTCTGGGCTCCGCTGCTGGAGCCGCCGGAGGTGGCAAAATGAGCAAGGCCGTTCTTATCAGTATCCAGCCGGAATGGTGCAACCTCATTGTGCGAGGCAAGAAAACTGTTGAGGTGCGTAAGACCCGCCCAAAGTTGGAAACGCCGTTCAAGGCGTACATCTACTGCACGAAAGCCCCACAGCATCTTATCACCATTTTTAGAGATGGAGAAGAAACGATGGGCGGTGAAATCCACCACGGAAAGCCTGAATTCATAAAGTGTGATAAGTACCTGCCGGATAGCGTTCGTGACAAAACTCGAATGGTCATTGGCGAGTTTATATGTGACCGCATTTCGACTATTACACCACCGGGCCTGTTTAGCATCCGAAATGAAGTATCGGGGTGCTGCCTTACCTACGATGAGGTGAAAAAGTATGCCGGATGGGACAACCCTGCGGTGCCACAAACTGAACTCCATAATTTATATGGCTGGTATATTTCCGACTTGAAAATTTATGCCAAGCCGCTGGAACTGGCTGAATTCTCTCCGAACTGCAAATACAAGGACGAGTGTGATGAATGCAAGTATCGCCAAACGGTTTGCCTATACCAGAATTTTGACTTTAACCCGGACGGAAGCATCAATGTTGTATCTTGTGATAAACGTGTTAAGAAAGCACCCCAGAGCTGGTGTTATGTAGAGGAACGGTACTATGGATAAAGTTAGCGATTCGGCACAGCAGATTCTGGATAAAATTCATCTTCAATTTTTAAGTCAATATTTTACCATGGCTCCGAAGACAAATGAGATGGTGAAAAACTGTGAGGAGTTGCTGAAAGAAAGCATCTGCAATGCGAATGGCATAAGCCCTGACATGATAAATGTGTCTGCGAATGAAGTGAAACCGGGAGTCTATCAATTCACCATCACCTCAAACACCCCGGTGGTTGTGATTGAGGTGGGGCGAAAGCCAGAACTGGAGGTGCAGCATGACAGCTGAACGGCTACATTTCAAGGTTGAATCCCCGGAAAACTTTGTCAAGCTGGCCTGTACCATTCTTTTTGAGCGAAAAGAAAAGCTGCTGGAAGATTACGGCTCTACTTGGCATGATGTGTTTGACGGGGATGCAGGAGATCAACATTTTCAACGGTTCATGGAAGACCTGTTTCCGAACGGCTGCACTGTTGGGGAAAGTGAACTGAATCTGATAACAGACCGGGCAGTTCATTTTCTAAAAACGGATGAGACTTGCCTTGATATAAAAGCAAACCATGACAAAGCGCGCTTTACATATTGGGTTTATTTTGCTCCTGAGCATAAGGTCTACGCGTGCAGTTTTGCGCGGCACGAGGAAACCATTATTGATATTCTCACCGCATTTTTTGGCAAGTCGATTGGGGATTATAGTTTGTGCGCCTTGAAACAGTTTATTCTAAATTCCTTTGAGATTAAATCCGATAATTCATCTGTGCGGTCAATCGCAGAGGATGCGGAGTTTATTCAGCAGACAGCGTATTTTAGGTGCATTCGCAGAGGTGAAAAATATGGTAAATGAAAATGTCAATATTCTTCTTAAGCTGCCATGGATGGAGGAACGCGAGTACATGGACATGGCCGAGAAAATCACAAGTGAACTTATCGAGCGATTTGATTCGTCCGAAAAGAACAAGCGTTTCATGACCATGAACGAATTTATTCAGCGGGTTGGAGGAAAGCTGCGATATTGTGAAGCGGATACCAACGCATTTATTGCCTTGGTGTGCAGATGCGCCATTGAACGAGGCTACTTCGTTGTTTTACTTCCTGTACTTGGCGCGAAAGAACCGCTTAGTTACGATGTCCCCATCTTGGATTTGGTATTCAGAGCCGCACCTATTCACGCACCCGAACTTGAATGGGATGGAAGTGTCAAGAAATGCGAGGAAAAGCGGTTTGGAGCCAAGATATATGCGATTAAGGAGGCAAAAGATGAAGTATCGCATTGAGGTTTCGGAAGAGCAGCTGCGCGTTATCGGACTGGCCGTAGACGAGTATATGAGGCTACGCATGGGGCAGTTCGATGATTTGGCTGAAGATCTGGCGTATGACGGCATACCCCGCGTCAAAGCTCTCACTGGAAAGTACACTTACGATACCGCTCTTCAAAAGCGGTGTAGCAACATCAAGAATTTGTTTGATGCCGCCTACAAAATGGCTTTCCCGCCGCGTGGCTACCGTGGACGGCAGCATGATTCATGGGGAACGTGCATTGACCTCGTCCACGCCATCGAGCACCAGCAGTGGCTTGATGCACCAGAGGATAAAAAAGAGGCACCCGGCACCACATATCGCTCTCATGGGCCTGTCCCTCTGGGCCGGGAACCATACCCGAAAATCGAGAGGGTGGACGAATGAACTGTATGTCTTGTGCGCATTACATTCCTCTCGACCCGCCCATCTGGCGCATCGATTCGCGCGGCCAGACCTACAAGGTGCCGGGATTGTGCAAAATTGGAGCGGACCACATAATTTCTGGGATTCCTGTCTATCTTCCAACGGCAAAATGTGATAAAATAACAGAAGCACCGTTGCAAAACGGCAGCTGAATTATGACGGAGGTAGGCTGTGACATTACAGGAATTGTCCAAGTATTATGACATTCAGATGACCCTCGAAAAAGACCGTGAGGCCTTGGAGAATCTTCGGCAGAAAATCAATCCTGCCTCCCCACAGCTGACGGGTATGCCGCATACGCCCGGTGTTCGGGACAAGGTGGCAGATCTGGCTGTGGAACTGGCTGACATGGATGAACGTGTCCGCTGGTTGGAGGAACAGGCAGCGGAAGAAAAACCCAAGGTCGAGGCGTACTGCAAGAGCATCATGGATGCCCGGCTTTATCTGATATTCCGGCTGAGGTTTGTCCGCTGCTACTCGTGGGCAGAAGTCGCCGGAGCACTCGGAAAGTGCTACACGGAAGCCGGGGTCAGCCGGATGGCCTACAACTACCTCGAATCACATTGACCGATAAGCCCTGCATTTGCGGGGCTTTTTATTTTTGCCCGAAAACTCAAACTCAACCTAAAATTTTCATAAAATACGGCCAAATATAGAAATGAGTTTTACATTTTGGCCGCCAAAAGTTAAATTCAAACTGAAAATATCAAAAATCAATGCAGATTGTTTCACACGGTGATGGACGGTGTAGGACGGTTTCACACGGCGTGTAATGCCGTACAATAAACAAGAACAAACAGCAACGAAGAAGAACGAAAATCAACGAGCAGCAACGACCAGCAACGCTTTGATATGGATTCAGATGACAACGGATGCTCCCGGTGATATGATTAGGATGCAAAATCCGAATCAAGCCAAGCGGTGCCTGCCAGAAATGGCGGGCGCCGCTATTTTTATACCTGAAAGGAGGATTCCGAGCCGCACGCTGCTCTCCTTTGCGTGTGGCATTACCGCAGCACCCCCGAAAAGCCGAGGTGCTGCAAGCTGGACATTTCGCCGTGCCCGGCCGCAAAGAAGGAGATTTTTCCATGTATCAGAAAATCAAGGCAAAATTCAAGGCAAACCCCACTATTTTCTACGCCTGCTCCATTGTTGCATCGTGGGCAGGAGTGGGCAGTCTGATGAACTTCCGCACGCTGGCCATCAACAACGGCGCAGCGGCGGCTATCATCTGGGCGGTGTTCAATTCGCTGGCCTGCATCCTGTTCGGTTTGTTCGCGGAATATATCCCGACAGTCCGGCGGCTTATGCAGAGCAAGGTGATGTTTTACTTCATCGGCTTCCTGACCGTGTTCCAGACGTGGACGCAGATGTCCGGCATCTATGAGATCTTCGGCGACACACCCATCGGAACCACCGGAGGCACACTTATTGTGTACGGCACCTGCATCGTCTTTCTGCTGTTGCTGCTCAAAGACGGCATGATTCGCAACGTGCTGTCGGATGGGTTTTCGTGGGTGGTGGTTTGTGGCCTGCTGGCCGTTGTTGTCGTTGCTGCTCTGGTCTACACTCGCGGCAATTTCGTCAACATCGACCCCGGCCTGAACGCTGCCGGCATCCAGACAGGGCTCTACAAGGGCTTTCTGCTGCTGCCCGGTCCGTTCACCTATCCGTATTACTACTCCCTGTTCTCCTACAACGACAAGAACAGCGATGGCACCCGGCGCGGAAACATGAAGATGTCCTTTGTCCTTGCTGGCGTGATGTTCGGCATCTACATGGTGCTGGCCGCGCTGCTCACATGGGTCAATTTCAGCCCGCTGCTGAACACCATGAAGGCTATCCTTATCACAATCATCGCCCTGTCCTCTCTGTCCACCTATCTCTATTCGGAGTATCTGGTGTTCGGTGACACCATGGGCTTTATTCTGGACGTTATCACCGTGTGCTCGTGGCAGATCGTGATTCCGCTGGGTGTCATGGGCATCTGGACGCTGATGAGCGAGATCCGGCTCTATATCATCATTGCTGTGCTGCTGGCCTCGGTCGTGCTGCACCTCGTTTCTGACCGAAAGGAGGATGCACGATGAACATTACGGTAAAGAAACTGGCAGAGCTACATAAGCCCGCCCACAACATCCGCCGGCACTCCGATAAGCAGATCACCGAGTACATCCGCAGCATTGAGATGTTCGGACAGGTGAAGCCGCTGGTCGTTGCCGAGGATGGCGAAATCATTGCCGGCAACGGTCTGTACGAAGCCCTGCTCCGCATGGGTCGGGATACCTGCGACTGTTATGTGATGGCCGGGCTGACCGATGTGCAGAAGAAAAAGCTGATGATGGCCGACAACAAGGTCTATGAACTCGGCTTTACCGATGTGGATGCCATCGAAGAACTGGTCAAAGAACTGGATGGCGATGTGGACGTTCCGGGCTGGGATGCTGACCTGCTGGAAATGCTGAACAGCACCACGGACGAAGCCGATGAAGCGATTGGCTCCTACGGCGATTTCCCGGAAAACGAGATTGCGCCCATCAACCGCCATCAGGCAGAGGAACACGTTCCGTATGCCGAAACCCCGACCTACCCGGTGGCTCCCGCCCCGCAGCCTGCTCCTGCCGTCTCCGCTGTCCCGCAGCAGCCCTCCCCGGTGCTGGAGGTGTCTACACCTTCCGAACCGCAAACCGCCGCTCCAGAGGCGGACAGCGACGCGGAGCAGCACAGATGCATCCGTTGCACGAAGTGTGGTGAACTGATATGCCTGTGAAAGTAGTGGAGAGCAGCATGAACGTGCTGCAGGCGGCGAAGATCCGCATCCGCAACGTGTTCGCCAACGGCTGCAAAATTTATCTGTCGTTTTCCTCCGGCAAGGACAGCCTGTGCATGGCCAACCTCGTGTATGAGATGATTCTCTCCGGCGAACTCGACCCCAAGCAGCTGACGGTGACGTTCATTGACGAGGAAGGGCTTTATCCCTCCATGGTAGAAGCTGCACACCGCTGGCGGCGCAACTTCCTGTCTGTCGGCGCAAAATTCTTATGGTTTTGCTTGCCGTTCAAACAGGTGTCCGTAATCGACCATCTTTCCAGTTCCGAATCGTGGATAACGTGGGAACCGGGTAAAGAGGATGTGTGGATGCGGAAACCGCCTGATTTTGCCATCATGTACAGCCCGTATCTCCACTATGCCGGAGAAATGAACTATCAGACGTTCTGCTCCAAGGCGTTCTCCGACGGCATCCAGCTTGTCGGCCTGCGCACCGCAGAGAGCCTGACCCGCTTAAAGTGCATCGCCAACACCAAGATGGAACGCATCACTCGCGGCGGCAAGTTCTATCCCATATACGATTGGGCTGATTCCGATGTCTGGCTCTACATCAAAGAGCGAAACCTTGAATTCCCTGAAATCTATATGAGGCTCTATGAGGCGGGTGTCCGAAAGAACGCCCTCCGGCTGTGCGCATTCTTCGGTGACTGCGGCACACAGGGCCTGCGCTGGATAGCTGAAACGGACAACGACCTGTGGGAGCGCATCCAGCGGCGAGAACCCAATGCCTACCTCGTTCTGCTCTACTGGGATTCTGAAATGTTCCGGCGCACCACCCGCAAGCGTGGCGAACTGGAAGAAGAATCCGAGAAGAAGGACTACAAAGCCCTCTGCAAAGACCTGCTGTTCCTCCACCCGGAGAAGTACACCATCGCCAAGGACACTAAGTCGCACCTCGACCATTGGCGCGGACTGTTCATCAAGACGTATGGTATCGCCGAGGAGAAGCACTACAAGACCATGTATGAGGGGCTGCTGTACGGAGATCCCAAGATGCGTATCCTGCGCATTCTCTGGACCACCATCTACAACGACCACAACGCCCGCATCAAGGAGGAGCAGAACCATGGAAAGCATTGACGTATTCGCACCGCTGGCATCCCTCCAGTGGGTAGACCGCAACACCATCCACGCCAACGACTACAACCCCAACAAGGTCAGCGAGGAGAACCTGAAGCTGCTGGTGCAGTCCATCTTGACCAACGGCTGGACGTTGCCCATCGTGGTACGCCCGGACGGAACCATCATTGATGGATTCCACCGCTGGACGGTATCAGGCCGTGAACCGCTGCTGTCCCTGCTGGGCGGCAAGGTGCCTGTCGTAGTCGTAGACCATCACGGTGACGAGAGTGCCGACGTATACGGCACCATCACCCACAACCGCGCCCGCGGCACACACCTGCTCGACCCCATGAAAGCCATCGTGAAGAAACTCATGGACGAGGGCAAGACCGTGGACGAGATCGGCAAGCAGCTGGGCATGAAGCCCGAAGAAATCTTCCGTCTGTCCGGCTTCACCAAAGACGAGTTCCTGAACATGATGACCAAAGACCATCCGACATACTCTAAGGCCAAGGTCATCCGCAGCATCTGAGAGAGGAGCGTATCACAATGACTGTCGTAGACATCTACGTTGATAAGCCTGTACCTGTGCAGGACATGGAGTTCACCTTCGTGTATGACCCTGCAATGGTTGAAGCTGCGCTCCACCCGCCCGACAGTGGGCAGGAGCAGCCGTTCGGTGCTGAAAAGGTACTGTGACGGGGGTACCCTACCATGAGCGGGCTCGTCGACCCCGAAATTGTGCTAGTTAGTAAGGGAAAAATTAGCCATTTCGTTACGCTTTGTATAACGAATTTCAAGGAATTTTCCAGATAGTTTTACCAGAAAAGGAGGTGGTTTCGGGATGCCTACAAAAGAAAAACTTGCTGACAGAAACGTGACCACCACCGAACTGGCTTTGATACTGGGAATCACAGGCCGCAGAGTGCAGCAGTTGACACAGGATGGTGTGCTTACCACAGTCAGCCGGGGCAAGTTCGTCTTGTCTGATGCCGTGCAAGCCTACATCGGCAGCATCTCCCGTGGCGGACTGACCAAGGAAGAAGCGGAGGAGGCCAAGAAGATTGAGCGGGTCAAGGCCAAGGCTGAGGCCACACTCAAGACCAGCAAGGCCAAAATCGCACAGGCAGAAGCCAAGGAACTGTCCGGGCAGATGCACCGCAGCGAGGACGTTGCTGCCATGACCGCCGAACTTATCTACACCATCCGGGGTGCGCTGATGGCATTGCCCAGCCGGGTGGCCATCAATGCTGCTGCTCTATCTGACCCTGCTGAGGTCGCAGAGTATATGCGCGGCGAGGTCAATCAGATTGCGGAGGAAATCGCCCAGTTCCGCTATGACCCGGCCAAGTATGAGGCTCGCGTCCGGGAACGTCGGTCGTGGACTGAAAAACTGGGCGGTGACGAGGATGAGTGACAATGCCGCAGTAGACCGCCTGAATGCTCTGGTGTCGAAGCTGGTAGCAGCTATTCGCCCGCCGCCCAACGTGACGGTCAGCGAGTGGGCAGCACAAAACCGCGTCCTGTCCCCGGAAGCATCTGCTGAACAAGGCCGCTGGCGCAACAGCAGAACGCCCTATCTGGTGGAAATCATGGACGCATACTCTGACCCTCGCGTCCATCACATCGTTGTCGTTGCGTCTTCGCAGGTCGGCAAGAGCGAGTTTGAGAACAATGTCATCGGCAGAACGATTGACGTTGACCCCGGCTCCATCCTGTTCATCCATCCGCAGATGACGGATGCCAAGGAGTACAGCAAGCTGCGTATCGCTCCCATGATACGAGATTGCCCTACGCTGCGGGCCAAGGTTGCGGAAGCCAAGAGCCGGGACAGCGGCAACACCATTCTGCAAAAGAGTTACCCCGGCGGAATCCTGACCATGTGCGGCTCCACCGAGGCGCACGCTCTGGCATCGAAACCCATCCGCTATGTGCTGGGCGATGAACGTGACCGCTGGGCTACGAGTGCCGGCACCGAGGGCGACCCTTGGGAACTGGCAATGGCCAGACAGACCACGTTCTACAACGCCAAGGCGGTGGAGGTCAGCACCCCCACCATCAAGGGGCACAGTGCCATCGCCAAGTCCTACGTCAAAGGCACAATGGAACGCTGGGTATCCCAGTGCCCGCACTGCAAGGGATTCCACGAACTGCGCTGGGAAGATATTCGATACGATTATGACACCATCGAGACCCACGGCGAGAAAACCTACAAGGTCAAGGATGTGTGGTATCTCTGCCCGGAGTGCGGCTGCATTTCGGACGAGGTGACCATGAAGCGGGCTCCGGCTCACTGGCAGGCCGAAAACCCAGCAGCCTACGAGAACGGCATCCGCAGCTTCTGGCTGAACAGTTTTGTCAGCCAATGGGCTGCATGGAAAGACACCGTGCTGAAATACCTGAACGCCTTGGGCGATACCAAGAAGATGCAGGTTGTCTACAACACCCGCCTTGGGCTGCTGTGGGAAGACCGCGGCGATGTGCAGGACGAAGACACCATGCTTGGTCGCAGGGAGGAATACCCTGCGGAACTGCCAGAGGGCGTTCTGGTGCTGACTGCCGGAGTCGATACCCAAGATGACCGCATGGAGTACGAGATCGTGGGGTTCGGCCACTTCGGGGAAACATGGGGCATCGAAAAGGGCATCGTCAGCGGCCGACCTGACAGCGATGAAGTCTGGCAGCAGCTGGACGAACTGGTGTTTGACCGCAAGCTGAAATTCGCCGATGGCGTGGAACTGCCTGTGTCCATCAAATTCGTGGACGAGGGCGGTCATTTCACCCAAGAAATACGCCAGCGGTGCCATGACCGCATAGGCAAAAAGGTTTTCTGCATCAAGGGCTTCCCCGGATCTGACAAGCCGTTTACCAGTCCACCGAAGCAGCAGAAAATCACGGTGCAGAACCGCTACATCGGGATGTGCTGGCAGTACCAGCTGGGCGTTGACTCCGGCAAGCAAATTATCATGGATGATTTGAAAGTGCAGGAGCCGGGCGCCCGGTACTGCCATTTCCCGCGCCGGGACGATTACGGACTTGGCTATTTCAACGGCCTGCTGTCTGAGCATTTGGTTTACAAGGATGGCCACCGCAATCCGTGGCAGTGGGAGAAAATCTCCGGCCATGAGCGCAACGAGCCGTTGGATTGTAGAAACTATGCTCTGGCGGCTTTCAAGGTGCTGCCGAAAGACCTCGATGCCATTGACCGCAGGCTGAAACAGCTGCGAGGCAAGGCGGTCGATACCCCGGCAGCAGTAAATATTCAACAACCCATCTCCCGCTCCCAGCCAATCGGCAGGAAGCGGGAGAAACTTTTAGATGACTGGTGAGGTGTGAGATATGGATACCGTGACCATCAAAAAGCGGCTGGAGTTCCACACGCAGCGGCTTGATGACCTGTATGTGGCCTACCACAAGCTACTCTCCGGCGGCGTGAAAAGCTACCGTCTGGATGACCGGGAACTTACACGCCTCGACCTCGGCAAACTCAGTGATGAAATCAAAGAGGCCGAGGAAAAAGTCGATGAGCTGACCGCGCTGCTGAATGGACAGGGTGCCCGCAAGGCATTCGGCGTTATTCCGCGCGATTGGTGATTTTTTAGGGTGACAGCCCATCTGGGCTTTTGCCGCGGGCTGGCTGCTTTTACTCCTTTCCCCAGCCAGCCCGCTTAGTTTGAAATTTATGGAGGCGATTACTTTTGAGCGTCAGATACCGCGTCACTGCTGCACCGCAAGCCAGCGGATACAGCGAAGCGGGCGCATCCTACAAGCGGCGCGCGCTGCGGGCATTCTTCCCCAACAGCAACTCGCCGAGCAGCGATATACACGACAATGCCGACACCCTGCGGCAGCGCAGCCGGATGCTCTACATGAGCGCACCGATTGCCACGAGTGCCATCAACACAAACCGTACCAAGGTGGTCGGCACTGGCCTGACCCTGAAAGCTACTGTTGACAGGGATGTGCTGGGGCTTTCCCCGGAAGCCGCAAAGGACTGGCAGACCAAGACAGAGGCAGAGTTCCGACTGTGGGCAGAGAACCGTCGCAGCTGTGATGCCATGGGGCTGAACAACTTCTACGGTTTGCAGCAGCTGGCCTTGAAAAGCTGGCTCATGAGCGGCGATGTGTTCGCCGTGGTGAAAATCCGCAACCCGGACAAGCTGCATCCCTATGGCCTGCGGCTGCATCTGGTGGAGGCCGACCGAGTGTCCACCCCGGACAAGTGCGGCGGTCTGCTGGATGGTCTGGGCTACACTGAGGGCAAGAATCCCAGCAACGACAATAAAATCTATGACGGCGTGGAAGTGGACAGCAGCGGCGCAATCGTGGCCTACTGGGTGCGCAACACCTACCCGCACGAGTGGAAGAGCGATACGACCACATGGCAGCGGGTGGAAGCGGTTGGCGCAAAGACCGGGCTGCCCCAGATCCTGCACATCATGGAATCGGAACGCCCTGACCAGTACCGCGGCGTTCCGCTCATTGCACCCATCATCGAACCGCTGCTCCAGCTGCGCAGATACACTGAATCGGAACTGATTGCTGCGCTGGTTCAGAGCTATTTCACCGCGTGGATCGTAAGCAATACAGCCAAGAGCGGTATTCCGTTCAGCGAGGTGGGCGGCGGCGACCTGAACGGCGTTCCGGTGGATAATCCGCAGACCGACAATGCCAGCCACAGCGAGAATGAATACGAGATGGGACCCGGTCAGGTGTTCCACCTCGGCAAGGACGAGGATATCAAGTTCGGCAGCCCGAATGTTCCGACCGCTGGCTTCGATACGTTCGTCAAAACGCTGTGCAAACTGATGGGCGGCGCCATTGAGATGCCGTATGAGCTGCTACTGAAAGAGTTCAACGCCAGCTATTCGGCAAGCCGTGCCGCCCTGCTGGAGGCGTGGGAGGCGTTCAAGATGCGCCGCACATGGCTGGTGGACAGCTTCTGCCAGCCTGCGTATGAAATCTGGCTGGCGGAGGCCGTAGCCCGTGGGCGAGTAATCGCTCCGGGCTTTTTTGATGACCCGTTGCTCCGTGCAGCGTGGTGCGGTGCCCGCTGGATTGGCCCTGTGCAGGGCAGTCTTGACCCGCAGAAAGAGGTCGAGGCAGCAATCCTCCAGACCCACCACGGTTTCCGCACCCATGAGCAGGTCACCCGCGAGATGGGTGGCGGCGACTGGGAAGAAAACGCCGAACAGCTGGCTCGTGAAAACGAGATGCTGAAAGCCGCTGGCAGTGAGGGCGTAATCGAGACCACCGCCAGCATTACGACACAGGGAGGTAAGCAAAATGCCCAAACCGAATAACGCACCGCAGGTGAACATCCTGCGGCCTTGTTACGCAATGGCCAGCACTGACGGCCAGACCGCAGATATCACCATGTATGGCGAAATCGTGGAAACGCAGCCTATCGACTGGTGGACTGACGAACCGATTCCGGGGCAGTACATCATCGAGAGTGAGTTCCTGTCAGACTTGCAGCAGGTCGAAAACTGCCCGCAGATCACCATCCGCATGGACAGTCTGGGCGGCGATGCTGGCGTTTCCATCCTGATTCACAACAGGCTGCGCGAACTGGCCGCCAAGGGCACGAAGCTGACCTGCATTGTGGACGGTGTGGCCATGTCTGGCGGCAGTCTTATCATGTGCGCCTGCGATACGGTCAAGGTGAATCCGTCCAGCCTTGTGATGATTCACAAGTGCTGGACTCCCATTCGAGGTGCACTCAATGCTGACGAACTTCGCAAGGCCGCGGAAGCCAATGACGCATGGGATAAGAGCCAGGTCGCCATCTACAAACGGAAGACTGGCCTGTCTGAAACCGTGCTGCTGCACATGATGGGCGATACCACCTACATGACGGGCAAGGAAGCCATCGACAAAGGCTTTGCCAATGAGCTGCTGGATGATGCTGAGCCTGTGGCGATTTCCGCAAGCGCAGACCGCCAGACCATCTACGCAAAGGGCCACGCCCTGCGCCTGATGCCGGGCGTAAAGCTGCCCGACAACATTCCTACGGCTAAAGCGGCTGCACCTGCTGCCGCTGCTGCAAATACACCGGCGGCACCCGCCGCCCAGTCCAACGAAGGAGGACAATCCACTATGGCAAACAATGCAAATCCCGCCCCTGCAACCCCCGCAGCGGAGAACCCGCAGGCCGCAGTTGACGCAGCTGTGATCGCAGAGCGCAACCGTCTGGCCGAAATCGATTCGGTGGCAAGCCTGTTTGACCCTGCTCTGGTGCAGGAGGCAAAGTACGGTGAGACCGCCTGCGATGCTCGCGAGCTGGCATTCCGCGCCGCCAAGGCAGCTGCCGAGCAGGGCCATGAGTTCCTGAAGAGTTTGGCAGCGGACAACGCCGCATCTGGTGCACAGAACGTGGAGGCTGTTCCTGGCGCGTCTGCATCCGGCAGCCCGGAATCTCTGCCCGATGCAAAGGGCAACGTGCCCAAGACGCAGGCCGAGCGCATGGCTGCTGCCGAAGCAGCCGTCGCCGAACTGCTCGACGATGACAAGAAGTGAGGAGGAACACTACTATGAGCGAACTGAGCAAATCTCTCGGCAGCATGGAGTATGACGGCCTGATTGCCGACATCAACCCCAAGCTGGTTGTCAGCGGCGGCACCATCCGCAAGCTGGGCACTGCTGGCACCATCAAGCGCGGCACCATCCTGGCGAAGTCCAGCGGCACTGCTGGCGATAACAAGCTGGTCGTGCTGGGCACCGCTGCTGCCAGTAATGAGGTGCTTACCGCCTACTGCATCCTGTGTGATGATGTGGACGTTGGCACTGCTGACGATGTGACCGCCCCGGTGTACCTGATGGGCTGCTTCAACTCCAACAAGGTTACCGTGGCCGACAGCTACACCATGACCGAGACCGACAAGGATGCCCTGCGCAACGGTGGCATCGTCTTCAAGGCTGCTGCACCCGCACTGTAAGGAGGATATAACAATGCCTGCTGAACTGAATTTCTTTGACACCTATACCCTGATGGCCGTGCAGAAGCGCATTGTGCCCAAGCAGACTTTTTTCCGTGACCGCTACTTTCCCACGGAGGAGGGCGACATCTTCAGCTCCAACAAGGTGCTGACCGAGTACATGGACGGCGACCGCAAGATGGCAGCCTTTGTGTCGCCTCGTGTCGGCGCAATCCCGATGGAGCGCATGGGCTACGAGATCCACGAGTTTGAGCCTGCGTCCATCGGTGTGAGCCGTCCTCTGACCTCTGATGACCTGACGAAGCGTGGCTTCGGCGAGGCCATCTATGCCAACAGCACCCCTGCCCAGCGTGCCGCAAAACTGGTCCAGAACGATCTGGCTGACATGGATGGCCGTATCATCCGCACCGAGGAGTGGATGTGTGCACAGACCATGCTGGACAACGGATGCGTCATGCAGGAGATGCTCGACAACGTGACCAAGGGCGAGGCAAAGGTCGTGAATTTCTACAATCCCGGCCACGAGAACGACCACATCTACACTGCCGCCCACAAGTGGAACGAGGAAGGTGGCAATTTCTTTGGCGATGTTCCGGCTATGTGCCGGCTGCTGTCCAAGCGTGGTCTGCGCGCTGCCGACCTGCTGCTGGGTGCTGATGTTTATGACGCAGTGATGAATCTCGAAAAGGTTCAGCGTCTGCTGGATAAGAATTCCGGCATCATCATCGGCCAGATTGAGCAGCAGCTGAGCGCATACGACGGTGTTGTCTACGGTGGCACCCTCAACTTCCGCGGCTACAAGTTGAATCTGATTTCTGTTGATGAAACCTATGTGGATTCCACCGACAAGGAGCAGCGTTACTTCCCGAAGACCGATGCCGTGGTTACGGCTCCCGGCTGCGGCCATCTGATGTATGGTGCTATCACTCAGATCAACTACGGCGACACCATCCAGTCCACCATTTCTGGCCGCCGTGTTCCGAAGTTCAGCATCGATCAGGAAAACGACACTCGCAAGACCGCCCTGAAGTCTCGTCCTCTGGCTGCACCCAAGAACTACATTCCGTGGATTCGCGCCAAGAACATGGTCGGCTAAGTCCGACCTGAAAGGAGTACACCGATGATTGTTGAAATTCTTTGCGGTGGCTACGGCTGCCCCACCAAGACTGGCGTTCACACTGTTGCGCATGGCGAGCGGTGTGAGGTCAGCGATGCCGAAGCAGCCCGCCTTATCGGGCTGGGTGTGGCGAAATACGCGTTTTCTGCGCCCACTGCCCCGGAAACCGCCCCTGCGGAGGCTCCGGCAGTTGCGGAAGGTAACGACACCCCCGCAGCCGAAACCTCGCAGAACGGCTCTGAGGTGGCACACCTCGACCCCGACCAGCTGCACGACATGACCGTCGCCAACCTGAAAAAGCTGGCAGCGGATATGGGCATCGACACTAAGCAGCTCAAGACCAAGGATGCACTCATTCAGGCTATCTGCGCCGAGGACGTTGTGCCCGGTGACGAGTGCGCCGATGGTCCTGAACTGGCAGCTGCGATGCCCACGACGTGAGTGCCTTTAAGGACGCTGTGCAGGAAGACCTGAACAGCGTCTTTCTGAATCTGGACGAGTTCGCCGAAACGCACACGGTCTACTATGATGGAGAGGAATACCCTGACGTTCCTCTGGTTCTGACAGGCCTCTCCGAAAAGGAACGTGTACGCCAGACCATCAGTGACCATGCGCAGGGTCTGTACCGGGTCAGCCGGGTGCTGCACTGCGATATTGCAGCCCTCGGCGGGAAACAGCCGGAGAAGGACTGCAAGCTGGGCATTGACGAGGACGGATTCGTCCGAAACTACTATGTGGCATCCTCTGTCTGCGAGATGGGGATGCTGCGGGTGGAACTGGAGGCGATTGACGAATGAGTGATGTGACAACGGACACCATGATGCACAGCGTAGCTGCTGGCATTACCGTTGACATTGCAGAGGAAGGATTTGACCGTGTGTCTGCCCTCCTCGCCGGGATTCCCGGAGGTGCCAATCGTGCTGTAGGATCTGCGCTGGCTCGTGCTGCTGCCGCTGGAAAAACGGTGGCTAAACGGGCAGTCACGCAGGAGTATGCCATCAGTGGCAGCGAGTTTTCCAACCGCACAAAGAATATCAACAACATCCAGCGGGGCAGCAATGGCGAGGTTTCTATCAACTTCGGCTACCGTGGCAGCGTCATCCCCCTTAGAGTTTTCGATACCAAGGTGGACCGCAGCGGCCGCGTGGTAACTCGTGTGAAGAAGTCTGGCACCAGACAGGCACTGGACCACGCTTTTGAAGCGAAGATGGGCTCCCACTACGGCGTTTACGAACGGCAGGGCGAAAAGCGGTTCCCGGTCAAGGAACTGTTTGGCCCTGCCACCCCGCAGATGATGTACTCCAACGAGAATGTCATGGACTCCATCGAGGAGAAAATGGCATCCACCTACGAGGAGCGTATCGAGCACGAAATCACACGAATTCTGAACGGATGGGGTGTCTGACATGACCAGCGTTGTTTTGCTTGAGCTGCTGAAAGCCTTTACCGAGAAAATCATGGCCGACATGATTCTCCCGGTGGCCATGCAGCAGGGCGATACCGAACAGGCCTACCGTGCCCCGGAAGTTTACATGATGCGGCTTCCTGACAGCCGTTCGGCCAAGAAGAAAGCCCCCTACATCATCCATCGTGTCATCCCACTGGCTACTGAACAGCAGCCCGGCAGCGAAGAGCACACAGTTGTTTCTGTGCGCTCTATCTTTTGCTGCTACAATCCGGATGAACAGGAGGGCGACCTTGCGCTCCTGAACATGATGGAGCGGTTTCGTGTGGAACTGCTCAAAGTCCGCAAAGTGGGCGGCACCGGGGCAGATGGAAAGCCGCGGTATCAGTTTGCCCTCGACCTTTCTCCCGACCATAAGCTGGAAAGCGTTCCCTATGACGAGGAATCGAAGCCCTACTATGCCGGAGAGATGATTACCTACTGGAAGCTGCCGACCGTGCAGCAAACGGAGGATATTAAGTTATGGCGGTAAAAAAGACCGTGGCGGAACAGTCCGCCGAAAATACCGTGAACGCCGAACCTGCGAAGAGCAAGTTCGGCGTTTCTATTTACGTTGGTCCGTCCATTCTGGGCTACATCCAGAAGAACACGATTTACCCCTGCGCTGCTGCGGAGGCGGTAGACCGTGACGATGTAAAAATCGCCACCGAGAAATATCCCGGCGTGGCCGATTTCATCATCGACATGGACGAGCTTCACACCACGCCCGAAAAGGCAAAAGCACGCGGCGAGGCTATCCTTGCGTATGCCCGGATGCTCGCCAAATCCAAGTAAGGAGGATTACATACTATGGCAGATCATGGTATTAATGTCAGCCGCGCCGATACCGCCGTGGCGACCCCGAACGCCGCAACCTGCGGCATTCCCTTTGTCATCGGTACTGCGCCGCTGTCCAAGGCAACTGGCACCGCTGCGACCGCTGGCACCCCGGTGCTCTGCACCGGCTACACCGAAGCGGAGGAACAGCTGGGCTATGACAATGACTGGGCAAAGTTCACCGTTTGCGAAGTGATGTACTATCACTTCAGGCTGTGCGCTTGCCAGCCGGTCATTTTCCTGCCGCTCGCGGAAAACGCTGAGGCCGAGGCCGTAGCAGCTGCTGTTGAACAGGTCGAGGCTTGCCTGACTATGTTCGGCATTGTGCCCGACCTGATTATGGCACCCGGCTTCTCCAAGGAGGCCACCGTTGCTGCTGCGCTTGCTGCAAAGGCGGGCTCCATCAACGGTATGTTCTCTGGCAAGGCTCTGGTGGATATTTCCGCAAAGACCTATACTGCCGCAGTGCAGGCCAAGAACGCTGGCACCTACGACCAGAAGTCCATCCTTTGCTGGCCCAACGGCACTCTGGGCGATCTGAAGTTCCACGGCTCTACTGTCATGGCGGGCTGCCTCGCAGAGACCGACACCAACAATGGCGGCATCCCTTACGAGAGCCCTTCCAACAAGACCGTCCACATCGACGGCCTGTGCGACGATGACGGCGCAGCTATCAACCTGACCTACAATCAGGCAAACGTGGTCGATGCTGCTGGCATCTGCACGTTCCTGAACTTCATGGGTGGCTGGACCGCATGGGGCAACCATACTGCGTGCTACCCCAAGTCCACTGATGTGAAGGATTATTTTATTCCCATCAGCCGGATGTTTGACTATGTTTCCAACACGCTCATCAAGACTTTCTGGTCTAAGCTGGACAAGCCGATGAACCGCCGCCTGATCGACACCATTCTGGACAGCGCGAACATCTGGCTGAACGGTTTGGTCGGTGCAGGCTACCTGCTGGGTGCCCGCGTGGAGATGTTGGAAAGCGAGAACCCTCTGACCAGCCTGATGGCGGGCAAAATCAAGCTGCACGTCTACATGACCCCGCCCTCTCCGGCGCAGGAAATCGACTTCGTGCTGGAGTATGACGCTGACTATGTGACCAGCGCACTGTCCTAAAGAGGAGGTACTACTATGGCAATCGATCAGAGCATTATCAATTTTGCCGTCTATGAAGACAGCATTGAGTATGCGGGAATGGCAAAAGTTACACTGCCTGATGTGACTTTTCTGACGCAGTCCATCTCCGGCGCCGGTATCGGCGGCAACATTGATGCCGTTATTCTGGGTCATCTCGAAGCAATGACCCTTGGTCTGGAGTTTCGCACCACTACGGCACAGTCCATCAAGCTGTCCGAGATTCGCCGCCACCAGATTGATCTGCGTGTTCCTGTTCAGTATGAGGATCCCATCAATGGCACTATTGATGCTCGTTCTGAAAAGCACGTTCTTGTCGTTATTCCGAAGTCCACCAAGGGCGGCACTATCGCTCCGGCGACTCCCGCCAACGGCTCCGGCGAGTATGTTGTTCGTTACTGGGCGACGTACCTTGAAGGCAAGAAAGTCCGCGAACTGGACCCGCTGAACTTCATTTGCTACATCAACGGCACGGATTATCTGGCAGCTGTCCGCAAGGCACTGGGCAAGTAATCAGAGCCAATCGTTATGCCGGGGCTGCATTTTGCGGCTCCGGCCTATTTTTTAACTGCGAAAGGAGCAGCCGCTATGAACACCACCATCAGCGATAAGGAGTACGATGTAGCCATCGCCGCTGCGAATAAAGCTGCAGCTGACCCTTATGTGTACGTCCACAAGCTCATTCAGCCGTTTGAGTATGAGGGCAAGAAGTACGACACCCTGACGTTTGACTTCGGCAAGCTGACCGGCAACGATTCGCTTGCAATCGAGGCCGAAATGTCCGCTCTGCGCCAGCCGGTTATCGTGCCGAGTATGAGTGCTGGCTATCTGATTCGGATGGCTTGTCGTGCTTGCACCCAGCCCATCGGCGTTGACGTTATCGGTGCCATGAGCATCCGGGACTATAACACCATCCGCACCAAAGCGAGAAATTTTTTGATGCGGTCGGATGTGTAACCGATGATGGTGGAGAGTGGCTGCGGCGGCAAGCCCTCCTGATGGCGCAGGGAAACAACACCCCTGCACCATACTGGCTTGCCATGCCCCTGTATCAACTGCGGCAATGGATTGATACCAACAATGCCATTGTTGCCGAGCGCGAAAAGGCGAGAAAGGCGAAGTAGTGGCTCGAAAAGAATGGGAGTTGCTGTTCAACCTGTCCGCCAAACAGAACAGCAACTTCTCCAGCACCTTCAAGGCTGCACAGTCTGCTCTTGTGGAAACGCAGAACAGAATCCAGCAGCTGAACAAGGTACAGTCCGACATTTCTGCGTACCAGAAGCAGCAGCAGGCCGTTGACTCCACCAAGCAGCGGCTGGCCGTCTTGCAGCAGCAGTACGATAACATCCAGAAAGAGATTCAGGAGACCGAGGGCTATTCCTCTGCGCTGGAAAACAAGCTGATTTCCAAGCAGGCGCAGATCGACAAGACCACGACCTCCCTGCACACCTATGAGCAGCGTCTGGCTGCCACCGGGAACACCCTGCGGAAAGCTGGCGTGGACACCACGCAGCTGACGGCGGAAACCACCCGGCTGGAAACAGAGGTCGATAAGCTGAAAGACCAGCAGGTTGACCTCAAAAAGACCATGGACGAGGCCGGAGAGGGCGCAAAGGGCTTCGGCGAGAAATCTGTCGAAGCTATTGACGCTGTCGAATCTGTGCTTGCTACGGCGGGCATCGCAAAAGCCCTTGACGAAATTAAAGACGCATACATGGACTGCATCAACACCGCAGGTGATTTTGAGGCATCCATGAGCAACGTCGAAGCCCTGTCCGGGGCATCTGGCGATGAACTGGAAGCCCTGTCCGACAAGGCCAAGGAGATGGGCGCAACCACCAAGTTCACGGCTGGCGAATCGGCTGACGCTTTGTCTTACATGGCTCTGGCGGGCTGGAACACCCAGTCCATGCTGGAGGGCATCAGCCCGGTGCTGAATCTGGCCGCCGCTGCCAACATGGACTTGGCGCAGGCATCGGATATTGTCACCGACTATCTGACCGCCTTTGGCCTGAAAGCCTCTGACACCACGCATTTTGTCGATGTGATGGCCTACGCCATGGCTCACTCCAACACGGATGTGATCCAGCTGGGCGAGGCATACAAGGCGTGTGCATCCACCGCAACCTCCCTCGGCTACTCTGTCGAGGAAACCACCGCAGTTCTGGCTACCATGGCCAATGCCGGCGTTAAGGGTGGCGAGGCTGGCACAGCCCTGAACGCCATCTTCACCCGCCTTGCCACCAACACGAAAAAGTGCGGTGACGAACTGGCGAACTATGGCGTGAACATCTACGATGCACAGGGCAATATGCAGTCCCTGTCCAGCATCCTTACCGGGATTGCCGGGGTCTGGGGTGACCTGACCGACCAAGAGCAGGCCAACCTTGCCAAGACCATCGCCGGCACGAACCAGTATTCCAAGCTGCAAACCATCATGGCCGGGTGCAGCGAGGCCGCCGCCGAGGGCGGACAGTCATTCTCCGACTACACCGAAGCCCTGAACAACTGCGCTGGATCTGCCGACAAGATGGCGGGCACCATGCTCGACAATATGAACGGCAGGCTGGTTCTGATGCAGTCCGCCGCTGACGGTCTGAAAATCGCCATCGGCGAGGATTTGACCCCTGCCATGTCCGGCCTGTACGATGTTGGCGCGCAGGTTCTGGGCTGGATGCAGGGCTTCGTCGAGGAAAACCCCGGCGTGGTCAAGGGCATTGCCGCCGGAACGGTCACGCTTGGCGGCTTGGTTGGAACGCTGACCGCTGTGGCTGCTGGCATCAAGCTGGCTCATGCAGCAGCAACGTTGTTCACTGGCTCGCTGGCTGGCCTTGCTGGGCCGCTGACGCTTGCATCCGTGGCGATTGCTGGAACGGTCACTCTCGTTACTGCGCTTGCCACATCGTCTGACGATGCCGTTCCGTCTGTTAAGGAATTGACCAGCGCGGCGCGAGAGATGGGCGACAGCATGGAGGAAGCTGGCAACAACTACGATGCCACGCTGTCCAACATGGAGGCGACCGCCAGCGTTGCCGACCAGTACATCAGCAAGCTGGAGGCCATCGAAGCCGCCACAAACGGCAATACTGCCGGGAACGCTGAGTATCACGATACCCTTGCCCGTCTGTCTGCGCTGGTGCCCAGTCTGGCTGATGATATTGACCTTGAAACAGATTCCATCAAGGGTGGAACCGAAGCCCTGCGCCAGCACACGGACGCTTATGTGGCCGATGCAAAGGCGCAAGCCCGTCAGGAATACCTGAACGGCCTATATGAGCAGTACAACAATGTGCTGGTCGAAAGCGCGGAAAACGAAACCAAACTGGCCACCGCACAAGCCAAGGTCGAAAAGTCCAATGCCGGGATGTCCGCTGCTTATGATAAGCTGCTGACCTCCCTCGGCATGACGGACGAGCAGTTTAAGCTGACCTATGGCACTGTTCAGAATCTTCCGTGGCGCACTATGAGCGAGGATGTGCAGCAGCTGCGCACCGAGTACATGGGATATTCGGATGACCTCGTTACCGCCCGGCGAGAAGTCGAAAACTACACCGAGGCCGTAGAGCAGGATCAGGAGGCCATCGATGCAGCTGAGGCCGAGTATCAGGAAGCCAAGGATGCAGTCGATTCCCTGAACGCGGCGCAGCAGGATGCCGCCAACAGCGCAAACGATGTGGCTACACAGGAACAGGCTGTCACCGATGTTGTCAACGATGCCGAGGCAGAGATTCAAGAACTGGTTTCGGCATACACGGACGCTTACAATGCGGCCTATGACAGCATCACCAAGCAGTACGACCTGTGGGATACCGCCGAAAAGGTTGTTGCCACCTCCGCATCCAGCATCAACTCCGCGTTGGAAAGCCAGATCACCTACTGGGACAACTACAACCAGAATCTCGAAAGCCTGACCGAGCGCGCTGCCGATATTGACGGCTTGAGCGATGTTATCGCCAGCTTTGCCGATGGCAGCAAGGATTCTGTGAACGCCATTGCTGGCATGGCAGCTGCGTCGGATTCCGACCTCGCAAAGATGGTCGAGAATTACCGTTCCTTGCAGGATGCGCAGAAAACCACCAGCGAGAGCATGGCCGACCTTGAAACCGGCATGAGCAATGCCATGGACGAGATCGCACAGAATGTGGCGGACAGTGTTGCCGACATGGACTTGAACGACGAGGCCATGAAGAGCGCACAGTCCACCATTCAGGGCTTTATCGACGGCGCAGAGGGCATGATGCCTCGTGTCAAGGAGGCATACGAAAAGGTGGCGAACGCTGCCTCTGATGCGCTGGCCGGGGCAAATAAGCGTTACAACATCGACCAGAAAAACGGCAATATCCCCGGCTATGCAGTTGGTACGGAATCTGCCGCGCCGGGCTTTGCCATCGTTGGTGAGAACGGCCCGGAACTGGTCTACTTCAACGGCGGCGAAACCGTGCTGACTGCGCCGGAGACCCGCGCAGCGTTCAACGAGGCACGGCAGCTGGAGCAGATCACCAGCACAAATGCGATTGACCTGTCCGCTGTCCGGGATGCCATCCGTGAGGAGCAGGAAGCCCAGACTCTGCGTGAGGAGTACAACCGATATGTAGAAACAGTCAATGGCAGCAATTCAGTCTACTTCAACGGCGGCGAAACCCGCTCCGCTGCGGAAGTGCAGCTGCCCGGCGGCTCTGCATCTGGCGGCTCCAACGCCAGCAGCACGGCTCCTATCACCGTTGCGCCCGTCTACCACATCTACGGTATGCGAGACACGGATGAACTGCGAAGCGTCCTGAACGCTCAGAATGACGACCTCCGGGAAGCTGTGCTGGAAATCGTGAACGACAACGACACCGATAATTTCAGGAGGGGTTACGCATGAGCAAAACCTACACCACCGTGCAGGGTGACCGCTGGGACAGCGTGGCATACACGCAGCTCGGCAGCTGCGCCCTTGCGCCCCGCCTGATGGCTGCGAACTCGCAGTACCTGAACTATTTTGAGTTTCCTGCCGGAATCGTTTTGACGCTCCCGGAAATCGAAACCAAAACCAGTTCGACCCTGCCGCCGTGGAAGAAGGTGGTCACATGAGCGATGAAAACACCGCCCGCCATGCCGAGTGCATGGTGGAGTTTGATGGTGTGGATATCACCAGCGACATTGCTCCGTACCTGCTCTCCCTGTCCTTTACAGACAACGAGGAAGATGCAAGCGATGACCTGCAAATCAAACTCCAAGACCGTGAGGGTGTCTGGATGACCGACTGGCTCCAGAAGATGATAGACGGTGATGTATCGGCTGCATCTTCTGATGGCTACAAGGTCGGCGATGTGGTGCAGTTCCTTGGCGGTCCGCACTACAAGGCATCCACCGACAAAAAGGCAAACGGCAAGCCCAAGGCTGGCCCCGCCAAGATCACCATCATCAAACAGGGTGCGCTGCATCCGTACCACATCATCCACACCGATGGCACATCCCGCGTCTACGGCTGGGTGGATGCCAGCGAGATCTCCGGCAAGTCTGGCGGCGGCTCTTCTGACTCCTCCTCCGGCAGCGGAGAAGAAAGTCTGAAAATCCGGGCTACCATCACCGCCTGCAACTGGCACAGCGATGGCAAAGATGAAGCACTGGACTGTGGAACCTTTGAACTGGACAGCGTGGTTGCGTCTGGGCCGCCCGGTATTATCACCATCAAGGCCATCGGGCTGCCCTACACGAGCCAGATCCGGCAGACCAAGCAGAGTAAGGGCTGGGAAAAGTACAAGCTGTCCGGCATTGCCAATGAAATGGCATCCAAGAACGGCATGACAACCCAGTTTCTCGCAAAGAAAGACCCAGAGTACAAGCGTGTGGAGCAGTACCGCTGCTCTGACATTGACTTCTTGCAGCAGCTTTGCCATGATGCAGGGCTGTCTCTGAAATGCACTGATGGGAAAATCGTCATCTTTGACCAGCAGGAGTACGAGGGCAAGGACGCTGTGTGGACTACCACGCTGGGCGACAAAAGCTATATCAAGTATAGCCATTCGCTCGGTCAGGCCGGAACACAGTATGCGTCCTGCCGGGTGTCTTATGTTGGTCCTGATGGCAAGGCTATCGAGGGCGTCGCCTACGTTAAGGACTACGATGCCAAGAGCAAGACCAATCAGCAGCTGGAAGTCTACGCCCCGGTCACGAGCAAGGCAGAGGCAAAAGAACTGGCCGCAAAGAAACTCCGGCTCTACAACAAGTATGAGCGTCAGATGAGTTTTACCTATCCGGGCGACCCCGGAAAGGTTGCTGGCCTGACGTTCAATGCTGACCAGTTCGGACCGTGGGATGGCAAGTATATCGTGAAGCAGTCCAAGCACACGGTATCCGGCTCCGGCGGGTACACAACGCAAGTCACTGGCCGTCATACGCTGGGAGGTTACTGATGAACGTGAACGTCGATGTTCGCATCGGAAAAGTCACCGATGTGAACAAGAAAAAACGCCTTGTGCGCTGCAAATTTGAGGATACCGGCATCACATCCGGATGGCTCCCGGTGATGCAGCACTACAAAGCCATCGTCTATACTGAGTCAGCCGGTGAGCATAATCACCAGTATGTCCACCCCAGCCCCTACAACCTTGAGATCAAAAAGACCATGGATGGCTCCCGCCAGATTTGGGATGAAGAAGAAAAGGTCATTGGGGCGGATAACTCTACCGACCATCAGCACAAGTCTCATGTGGTGTGGTGGATGCCCGCCATTGATGACATCGTGATTTGTCTGTACCTGCCGTGCTTCAACTCCGACGGCTTCGTGTTGGGAGGGATTTATCCGTGATTGTTGGATGCCTTGGAGACATTACCTTTGCCGTGTTCGATGGCTACGTCAAAACTATAAAGGACATGGTACAGAGCGTGTCTGCCAGATACACCACCCACCAGCGTGCCGGAGGCAAGGCTCTGGCCGAGTTTACGGGTACGGATGCTGACACCATCACGTTCGATATTGAACTTTCAGCGTACCTTGGCGTGGCTCCGAGCAAGCAGCGCGAGATCCTGAAGGGATATGTCGATAATCACACGACGCTGCCGTTTGTCCTCGGCAACGAAGTCTTCGGCAGCTATCGGTGGGTCATCAAATCTGTGAAATTCAAGACCAAGCACACAGACGTTTTCGGCGTTCCGACATGGATTACCGCGAGCGTCACTTTACTGGAATATCCGAGAGAGTGAGGCGATTTTATGAGCAATTATCTGGTGTCGGCAAATGACCTGACCGCCATTTCCCTCGGCGAGCAGGATACCGTGACCAGCGTTCTGCAGAACATCGCCGTCATCCTATCCACGCCGAAAGGCACAGTGCCGGGCTACCGGGAGTTTGGCATCGACATCTCGGATATTCTTGACCGCCCGGAAAACGTGGCGCAGCCTATGCTCTGCGCCGCCATCAAGGAAGCCATCGAACGGTTTGAACCGAGAGCCACCTATATGGGGACTACGTTCAAATCCTCCAAGGACAACCCCGGAACGATGCTTCCCGTTGTGGAGGTGAGCATCAATGCGTAGTACCGCAGACCACCAGTTCATCAGCACCGACGTTGACGAACTGGATGCGCTGCTCTGTGCGGGGTATGAGCAGTTTTTTGGCACATCCGTGCGCCCCGGCAGCCCGGAACGGCTGTTCATCTCGTGGATTGAGGACGCGATAATCTACGAGCGCGCCCTCAACAACCACGCTGATAACCAGAATCTGCCCAGCCGGGCAGAGGGCGAGAATCTGGATGCGCTGGCGGAGCTGTTCTACTTGCAGCAGCGTCCAAAGCCCACCGCGGCAACCTGCACCATGCGCTTCAACATCAGCGAGGTGCGGCAGAGTGCAATCCTCATCCCGTCCGGCACTCGCGTCACGGACGCAAACGCCTCGCTGTATTGGGCAACCACGGCAGATGAATATGTGCCTATCGGTTCGACCTATACGGACGTTACGGTGGTATGCCAGACCTCCGGCACTGTCGGAAACGACTTTGCAGTCGGCGACATTAACACCATTGTTGATGTGTACGACTACTATTCTGGCTGCTCCAACGTCACGACCAGCGCAAACGGCAGCGATGCCCCGGACGATGACGAGTTCTACCAGCTGCTGCTTGATAGTCAGGCGGCATGGTCCAGCGCAGGGCCTGTTGGCAGCTACAAGTATTTCGCGAAGAGCGTGTCTACCAAAATCGCAGATATCGTTGCCAATTCGCCCAGCCCCGGCACTGTTTGTCTGTACGCCGTCATGGATGATGGTAGCATCGCCCCGGACGAAACCAAGAAAGCGATGGTGGAGGTGTGCTCTGCCGATGAGGTGCGGCCTCTGACTGACCGCGTCATTTCTGGTGATCCTGATGTGGTGAACTACAACATCGACCTGACCTATTACCTGACCCGCGATGGAGACATCTCTGCTGCGGACGCACAGACCCGTGTAAACGAGGCTGTGCAGCAGTACATCAGCTGGCAGTCCGGCAAGATGGGCAGGGATATCAACCCGGACAAGCTGCGGTATCTGCTGCTGGAAGTCGGCATCAAGCGTGTGAACTTGCAGCAGCCCGTCTTCACCCCGCTGGAAGATGGCAAACCGTCCGTTGACCTGACCTCTGACAAGGTGCCGCAGGTGGCAAAGGTGGGTACGGTCACTGTGAAGAGCGGAGGGTACGAGGATGAATAATGGCCTGACCGCCGAGCGGATGATGGATTCCTTCCCGCTTGCGCTCCAGAAAGACCCGAAAATGGTTGCTCTGGCGCACTCCATCGCCAACGTGCTGGAGCAGCGGTTGGACGAAATCGACCTCGGCCAAATCTACACCCGCATCGACCAGCTGCCGGAAGACCTGCTGGACATTCTGGCAAAGGACTTCGCCGTAGACTGGTACGACCACGACTACGACCTCGCTGCAAAGCGGCGCACCATAAAATCCGCGCCCTATATCCACCGTCACCGTGGCACCGCCGGGGCTGTGCTGCGAGGCATCCGGGCTATCTATCCCGGCTCCCGGCTGGAGGAATGGTGGCAGTATGGCGGCGAGCCGTACCACTTCCGGGTCATGCTGGATATGAGCGGCTCTGATATCACCTACGTCAGTACAGACCGGGTGCTGTGGGCTATCGGCTACTACAAGTCGCTGCGCTCCCACAATGACGGCGTGTATTATCAGAGTGCCTTCGGCATTGAAATCGTGACCAGCAGCGGCTACATCGTGTATGCGGTGCGCCGCTGCGGTACTTTCCCCAAAACGGCCACGCAGGGCGGCATCTCCGCCAGAAACATCGTCATCGTTACGGACGAGTTCGGCGGCAGCTACGCCCACCCCCGCACTGGGCAGCTTGACGCTGGCGCGTTCCCGGCCGCAGCCACACATGGCCGCACTGCCGCCTCGGAAATCGAGGTTTTGACGGTGGACAATGGTGGAGCCTATGCGCCGGAAAAACTGGCTGGAACCTACCCGGAGACCGCCACGCAGGGCTTCGATAATGCAGGGTATGTTGTTGTGCAGACCGCAGACGGCAGCAGCACATACGCAGCCCCAGCATCAGGCGACCTGACCGCCGGTCTGCATCCAGCAACCGCCACATCCGGCGGTACGTCAGGCGGTGGCCTTGTTGCCGAGGAATCCGGCCTCGGCGTTTCCTACATCGCAAAGGTGTGCGGCAGCGCACCGGGAATGAATTTTTAAGGAGGTAGCAGCATGATTGATTCGGCTGGCTTCGCAGACCTGCGGGGCTATCTCAAACGGCGCATTGCCTGCGCACGTTTCCGTGTCGGCTCGACCTACTACACCGTGCCGCTTTCCGGCATTGACATTTTGGCCGATGGCACCGTCCGCGCCAGAGTGTCCATCACCGGGCTGGGCGAAATCACGGTGAACCGGGTGGAACTTATCAACTCGGATAATCAGGTCTGGGCGCATGAGGACGTGAACATCAAAATCGCAACGGGTCAGACTGGTATCCTGTACTGGTTCGACTTCACCTTTACCGAGAAGAAAAAGGAGGAATGACCATGTCGATGTATCAAAAAACTGCATGGCTTGACCATGTGACGGACAAGCCCGGCCTGTACGTCATCACCGACAACAAGGACGGAACGTGGACCATTACCCCTGCTGGCAAGGTGATGCAGCAGGGCACCCCGCAGGATCAGGCACATTTCAACAACATTGAGAACGGCGTATGGGACATTTATGCTGCTTTCGGCATGATGTTCAACGCCGTTCGGCAGCAGGGCTGGCAGCTGAACGAAACCGTGGCCACTATCGACAACTCGTGGCAGATCGTGTCCGGCACCGTTGACCTGACCAATGCCCGCACCTATCCATGCAACAACAGCAAGAAGAGCGTGTCGTTGGGCAAGAACATGGGCAGCACCAGCTATCTGGTTATGACCGAACTTGTCAAGTCGGATGGCCCTGTTGGTGATATTGAGGTCAGCGAGAAGCTGGTCAACGGCTTCAAGCTGGCCTACAATGGCTCCGCAAAGTCCGCCACCATCAAATACATCGCAATCGGAGGTACTCTGAAATGACCGTTATCGAGAAGAATTCCGGCGCCAAGATTCCCTATGAGGTTGTCAAGAACAAAATCTGCTTTGATGATGACCTGACCATCAACCTCGCCAAGCGCGAGGATGACCGTGACGTTCACATCGATGTGTGCTACGACAGATATGGCGAACTGGTCATCGGCGCAGCTGCCGGCCGCAGCTACGTGGCAGAAATCGATATCCCTGCCCGCCAGTACACCCAGCCTGAGCCTATCGAGGCAGCGGCCGCAGACGGCGAGGAGAACGCCGAGGGCGGCACCCACATGGGCAACAGCACTCCCTCTGAACCGATTCCGTTCTCCATGGACAACGTGACCCTGACCCTGTGGGCCATCGACTGATAGGAGGTAACTACTATGGCTGCAAATTTTGACCTGACCAATCTGGCCGTCACTGGCCTCGCACCCGGCAATGAGCTGATTTACGACAACGCCGGTATGCCGTCCATCATGGTGAAGATCCCGAAGATGACCTATAAGCAGCTGGGCATGGGCGAAAGTGCCGCCGTGCATCCAGCGTTCATCGTCAACGGGCAGGAAGTGGACGCAATCTACATCTCCAAGTACCAGAACATCGTGCAGGATGGCCGCGCATACTCTCTTGGCGGCGTTGACCCTGCGGCATCGCTGGATATGGACCACGCACGCCAGTATTGCGAGGCTAAGGGCGAGGGCTGGCACCTGATGACCCGCATGGAGTGGGGCTTGATTCAGCGCATGTGTGAGGCTGCCGGCTTCGTTCCGAAGGGCAACAACAACTATGGTCGCCACGACAGTGAATCGTTCTATAAGGCTATCCCGACCTATATGAGTGGCGATAAGATTGGTCGTGTCGCAACTGGTACTGGCCCGCTGACATGGTATCATGACAACAGCCCCAGCGGTATTTCTGGTCTGACTGGAAACGTATGGGAGTGGATGGGCGCAGTTCGTTCTGTGTATGGCGAAATCCAGTTCCTTGTCAACAATAACGGCGCAGACAGCGCACACAGCCAGTCTCCGACCTCGACTGAGTGGAAAGCTATCAGCTGCGTGGATGGTAGCTTTATCACCCCGGACGGAAAGGGCACTACGGCAAACTCCGTCAAGATCGACATTGTGAGCGGCAAACTGCAGTGGGCCAAGACCATCACCCACAAAAATGCGGATGGTGATTGGCCTAGCTGCACGTTTGGCTCCATCACTTGCAGTGCGGACATTGGCGCAAATGCAAAACTGCTGCTTCAGGCGTTGGGTATGATGCCTTATTCCAGCTCCGATCTGTGCGCAGGTCATACCTGTTGGTTCCGCAATAGCGATGAGGAACGCGCTTTCTTTTCTGGTTGCAGCTGGCGCCACCCCTCCCGCGGCCTCGGCTCGTTCCACGGCATCAACCCGCGGTCCGGCGTGGACGATGCTGTCGGTTTCCGCGCCGCTTACTGCAAACTGCCGTCTGTGACCTGATGACTGCGCGGTAGCGCAGTCACGTTCCCCTCGACCCCGCGAAGCGGGGTCGTTTATAAAATTGATTTTTTCTGCATCGGTGGATTTTGCCGTTTTTCGGTAAAATCCACCGAAAAGCAGATTTTCAAGCTGTTTTCTGTTATACTGACCCGCGTTCGGAAGGAGGTCTACCGCATGGAAGGAAAACAGGACGAACTTTTTACTGGTCCGACCCTGCAAAAAATCGAGGATATGATGGAATATGCGTATCCTGTACTCCAGCAGTTCCCAAAATCCGAAAAGTTTGCGATGGCAGCCGACATGAAACTCGTTATGGATGTGATGCTTGAAAAGGCTGTGGAAGCGCAGAAAAAATACTTCAAAAAGACCACGTTGCAGGAACTGGACGTTGCAAACACAAAATTGCAGCACTACCTGCGTGTGGCATTTCGACTGCGGTTTATTTCCATGCACAAGTATGAGGTATGGAGCAAGCAGCTCGTCGAAATCGGAAAGTTGTTGGGGAGTTGGCTCAATACCGTCAAGGCCAACTCGAAAACATAGGGAACCAGCCGTCACGCGCTTTCTTTTCTGGTTGCAGCTGGAACAACCCCTCCAACGGCCTCGGCTCGTTCAACGGCAACAACCCGCGGTCCAACGTGGACGATGATATCGGTTTCCGCGCCGCTTTGCCTCCAAGCCAGATACTGCAAGCTCAAGGGCTTGCTCTCAGTGCAGAGGTGATAAAGGGGCTGGTTCCCTTGGTTGCATTTCGCGGCCTAAAAATATTAGCCTCGCAGTCTGCGTTCCGACGCTATAAGCGTACGGCGCACGCTGTTCGGCGACCTCAAGGAGTTGGATTTTTTTGGAAAAGCACCGACACGTTTTCGAGCGTTTTGCAACGTTCGACAATTTGTATGACGGTTACCGTAAGGCAAGTAAAGACAGGCGTTATCAGGGATGTGTGCTTAGGTACACCAACCACCTTGAGGAAAATTTGATAAACTCGGTGAATCAGCTTCAATGGCATGAATATCATGTTGGCGAACTTCACCAATTTTATGAATACTACCCCAAGAAGCGCATCATCAGCAGCCTGCCGTTCTATGACCGAGTGATAAACTGCGGAGCCTATAATGTTCTGTGGCCTATCTATTTGAAGTCTATGTACGAGTACAGCTACGGAAGTATCGATGGGCGAGGGCCTCTAAAGGCGGCTTTTGACATTCAGCAATGGATGCGAAACGCAGGCCGGCTGAAAGGCGATTGGCGTGTTGTCAAACTTGACATTGCTAAATTCTTCTTTCGGATTCCTGTTGATGTTCAGCTGCGGGAACTTACTCGCCCGCTGGATGACCCTGACATGGTATGGTTCCTCGAAACGGCTGTCCGGGCGGATGGCCGCCCGCTGGGGCTTCCTGTTGACTGCACCGATGTGACAACCGCCGAACGCATATCCGGCGTGGGAATGCAGTGCGGGTCAATCATAAGCCAGATGACGGGGAATGTGGTACTCACACCTCTGGATCACTACATCAAGCGCACAATGCGCATTCCGTACTATGCGCGGTTCATGGATGATATGCTTCTGCTGGTCGATGGAAAAAAGGCGGCGTGGGAGGCTGTGGAAGAGATTGACGGATACCTCCGTGAAAATCTCGGTTTGCAGCTGAACAATAAGACCGCCGTTATTCCTCTTGGCCATGCGGTTGAGTTCGTTGGCCGCAAAATTTCCCCTGAAAAAATCGAACTGCGGCGGCAGACCTCCCTCGGCATGAAGAAACATCTTCGGTATGTCCGAGAGGCCTACGCCCGCGGTGAGGTTCCCCTTGAGTACGCCCTGAGCGTGATTCAGAGTTATCTGGGCTTGATGCAGGGCTGCAACAACGACGCTCTGCGAAATCAGATTCTGGAGGACTACGTTCTGGTTCGCCACTCACAAGATATGCTGGATGCAGCAGAATAAAATCAAAAGGCAGCTTCACCCGCCGGGGTGTGGCTGCCTTTTTTGTGCAGGAGGACACAATGAGTATCCAAGAAATACTGACAGCGGGGGGCGGGACGCTGATAGTCCTCCTTACGCTGGTCCAGATCGCCCCCATCAAACTGAATCCGTGGTCGGCCATCATCAAGTGGATCGGGCACGCTCTAAACGCCGAGGTGCTGGAAAGGCAGCAGGAAACTCAAAAAAAGCTGGATGAACACATCCGGGTCGATGATGAGCGAAACGCCAATCTTTTACGCACCCAGATTCTGCGCTTCAATGACGAACTGATTGATGATAAGCACCACACGAGGGAGCATTTTATCGAGACTTTGGCCGTCATTGATGCCTATGAGGACTACTGCCGCAGTCACCCGGACTACAAAAACAACCGCTGCATCTGCGCGGTAGCGAATATCAAGCGGGTGTACAATGAGCGGCTTCAAAAGCACGACTTCTCTTGAAGGAGGTTTTCTACATGAGAGTCATTGTCTATCAGGCCAGCGACACATCTGCTCTGAGCAAGAACTTCACCCGCAAGGACTTCAAGTGCCCTTGCGGGTGTACTCGCCAGATGGTCGATTCGGAGCTGGTCGAAAAACTTCAGGCCATCCGGGATAAGCTGGGCAAGGCCATCAAGGTGACCAGCGGATACCGCTGCATCACGCACAATGCCAGCAAGACCGTTGGCGGAAGTCCGAATTCCAAGCACCGCTATGGTATGGCGGCAGACTGGCGCATGGTGGACCGCAGCATCAATCCTGTGGCCTTAGGCATCATCGCCGCCCAGTATTTCAAGGCGGTTGGCATCTACTGGTATGACGGCTGCGCTATCGTGCACACCGACACCCGCGATGCAAAGGCAACGTGGCTGTGCGATGCCCCGAAGCACTACCCCAGCACCACCTACCAGAAGTTCGTTTTGCCAACCATCCGCCGGGGATGCACCGGGGATGCAAACCATGCAGCCACGAAGATGCTCCAGCGGCTGCTGGGGCTGACCCCGGACGGCATTTTCGGCGAGGACACCGAGAACGCTCTGCTGAAAGCGCAGGAGGCGCACGGACTGACCGTGGACGGCATCTGTGGCCCTGCCAGCTGGAAGGCCATTTCCGGGGCTTCCAAGTACCTGTGAAACATCCGATATAACCAACACGACAAAACGGCGCAGGGGTGGCTCCCCGCGCCGCTGATACTTATAGGAGGCAATATCATGGAAGCTATGCTGAACTTCATCCCCGCGCCCATCGCCATCGCTCTGATGCTGCTGGGCTTCGTTGCTCTGGCAGTCGGCGGCATCCGGCTGGGCTACAAGGCCACCGTCAAGGATCTGGCTCTGGAACTGGTCGAAAAGGCCGAGTTGTCCATCATGGGCAGCGGTCAGGGTGCCAAAAAGAAGAAGCAGGTGTTCGCTGCTCTCCGCGCCAAGTGCCCGGCGGCTATCCGCTGGGCCATCACTGACGAGGTGCTGGATGCTGTCATCGAACACGCCTTTGATGTTATGACCGCAGCACTGGGCAAAAAGTCTTGACTGCTGCATGAGTGCCGTGTAAAATAGAGGCACTTGAAAAGCTTCGGCTTTTGTAGAGAGTGGCCCGGCATGGTCCACTCTTGATTTTATATTTGGCTACCTCGGTAGCGCGCAAAAATCCCCCTGCATTGACCTTCGGGCCAGTGTAGGGGGATTTTTTGTTTGTTTAGAACTTCATCTGTGCAGCATCTTCAACGCTCACATCGTCAAAACACCGGGTCAGTTCATCAAGGACTTTGCGCTGCGTCTTTTCGCTCAAACCGGCGTTGCGCATTGCCATGGCGCAGTAGCCGATGCAGGCTGCATTTGACCACGGCCCATTCAGGGATAGAAGCATTTCTTCCATATCGATTACCTCCGAAGATCTCCATTGTATACGCGAACCAGCACCCAGTCAGACAGGGGCTTGACGTTGCCGCCCCAGTCCCGGAGGGCTTCATCGGTGCCGCAGGCCTCGCAGATGTACACGCCCTTGGCGTGGCGGCTCAGTGCTCCGTGGGTCAGCTTGTCCGGCATCCTCTCGCCGCAGCGGGGGCACAGCGGCCAGCCCTGCTGCTGATCATAGACCATCTTCTCAATAGCTTTTTCGTCCGTCATTGTACTTCCTCCTTAAACATCTCGACTAATCGAATGGTATGCGAACCAGTGGCCACGCCGCCGGAATAACTTGTATCGGTTCGTGAACTCCTGCCCTGTGCAGTCGTAAGGGCTGTTGTAAGCTTCCAGATAGCAGTTGTCGCGAAACCAGTCGGCGGCATCTGCCTTGAGCGCCTTGTCCAATTCATCGGGCAGCTGAACAAGCTCCAGACGGCCGTCATAGTCGGCACAGATGATATGCACATCAGGGGCGGGGCGGTTATTGTAATTCCGAATCTCCCTCTTAATGGTTGCCGCCAAGTTTTTCACGGCAGCCCTCTTTTCGGCAGAGGCGGGAATGTCGCTCTGTATGAACATCAAGAGCGCATACGCATCCCGCAACCTCTCATTATCGGTAATACTGAACACGGTCATAACCTCCTTTTGTAATTTGGATGCGTTGAAAGTTCATCCATCCGCTCCAGCGCAACTATCCGTCCTTTCGGATTCATCAGACGGAAATAGCGGAGAAGTTGCTGCTCTTCTGGCGAAAGGCTTTCGTCGTAAATTCCGGTTTCTAACCAATGTGCATCAACACCGAGCGCATCTGCAAACCGTTGAATAGTTGAGGGCTTAGGATTCTCTTCGCCGCGCTCGTATCGCCCAACAAGGGAACCAGACATTCCGAGCTTTTCTCCAAGTTCCGCCGCTGACATTCCTTGCCGCTTCCGCACAGTTCGGATTCTGTTGCCGAGGCTTTCTACTATACCCATAGCTGGAAGAAAAACGTCAACGGATGAATCTAAGGCTTCTGCAATCTTTTTCAGAGTTTCGATTTTTGGCGTTCTCAAGCCGTTTTCCCATTGAGCAATTCCAACAGGTGAAATGCCAAGCCGCTCTCCGAGTTCTTTCTGCGTCAACCCTCGAATCTGACGCATTGTTCTGATTTGCTCTCCCATCGACATAATTATGCGCCTCCTTCAATGTCCGGGGACTGCTCTCTCAATAAATTCTTGTACGGCCTGCGAAGTTGTGCGCCTGCCCAATTCCAGTGCTGCTCTGCATACGCAGTCAGGCTTTCGGCGTACTTTGCGGCAGAGTGGGCGTCAAAGAACACCTTGCTGCCGACCTCGGCCATCTTGTAGTGATAGGGAGTATTGAAGCCTCCCGGATTCTTCCCGACCAGCTTCACCTCGGTGTACCCACCTTTCAGAAACCCCACAACTGTGGCCTCGCAGACACAGTATTCATTCAACGGGGCCGCGTGCTCTGGAACGTAGTAGAGGTGTTCACATACATGGAACATCGTGTCGCCGATTTCCGGCTTTCTTTCCACACGCATTTTGCGCTCCTCCCTTACTTCATGTTCTGGCGTTCCCACATCAGCCAGCGGTTCACTTCCTCGCCGGGCATCGACTTCGGCTTGCTGGTTTCGATGTACTCCCGCTCTCCGAAGATCTCCAACTGGTCGATGTCGTCAGGCGACTGGGTGATAATCTTTGCCGGCCAATCGCCCACGCCGGGGACTTCAATGCGGCGCAGATACAGGTTGCTGTCAAAGTACCAATCACTCTTGATGTACCGCTCTTCGGCATCGGTTCCCTCGATGGCCTCAATGTACTTGCCGAGCGCACCGAAGACTTCCAGTCTGGTTGGTGCTTTGTCGAAGTCGGTCACATCAAAGAGTTTGATATAGGAGATTCGGCCGCGTTCAACGGCAAGCTCCTCGATGGTGCCGGAGTATTTGTAAAGTTTCATTGTCATATCCTCCAAATGCCCGTATAGCCAGATAGCGCAGCTTTTCGGTTTTTAGGCGGCGGTATTTTCACTCTCGGCCTCTGTCAAAAATGCAGAGGTGAGATGCAGCCGGGCGGTCTTGAATTCCGGGCCTCTCATGCCCAGACGCTTGGTGAGCACACGCATCATCAAATCGTGCTTCTGCTGCTGGGTGTAACCGCTGATGGACTTGAAGTGAAGGTTGTCGTGGTCACAGTTGATAGCCCATGCACTCATTGCCAAGCAGAACTGAACGTATGCTTTGATGCGCCCGGCGTGGGTGGTTCCGTTGAACAGCCGAAACTCCACAGTGCCTTTTGTGAAGAATGCGTGGAGGTTGATTCCGTGATACCGGGTGCTGTTGTAGTGGGAAGAATCCACGCCTCCATTGTATCCGTCATTCGCCACGCTGTACCAGATACGCTCTACATCGTTCCGGCTTGCCCGGCCGTTCTTCTTCATTTCACGGAACAGGGCAGGGTTGATTTTGTGGCACCAGTGGTCTGCGCGGCTGCCGATCTGCAGGGCTTCGTAGAACAGATCCTGCCGCCCGGTGGCGAAGTTCAGCAGTCGGCAGAGGCTTTCGGGTGTGTGGTTCGCACCGTCAACGTGGACGTGGATACCACAGGAACCGTTCGCCATGGCACCCTTCTTGACCAGTGCCCGGATGACCTCTTGCAGGTCGGTGATGTCCTCATACTGGAGAATCGGGGTCACGACCTCGCAGCGGTAGGTATCGTCAGCCTCCACGATCACGCCGCCTCTGTGCCGCCGGGGAGTGATGGAACCGTCTCTCATGCACTTCCATACGCGGCCTTTGCTGTCCTTGGCCTCGTAGGTCTGGTAGGTGCCGCCTGCGAAGTGGATACCGCCGACACCGAAGTAGTTGGCGATGACGGAGGCGGCTGTTCCGCGGGAAACGCCCGTCATTTCAATCTCAACGCCGAAGTTCTGACTCTGAATCGTGACCATCTTTGCGCCCTCCCTTTAGTGCAGCTGTGCAGCGTGCTTGTGGTAGGTGACGGTGTAGCAGCCACCGTGCTTGACAACCTTGATGTCATCCATCTTCACGCGCCGGACACCGAACTTCTCGTGGATGTACTTTTTGACCATCGGAGCTGCCTTTTTGGTCACATCCACCGCGCTGTCATTGCTGCGGCGACTCTTGTAGCGGTCAAACCGCTTCTCCTCGGCGGCGTTTGCTTCTTCCTCTGTGCCGTAGAATCCGTCCTGTGCACGGTTGTTCAAGCGGTAGAACTTCTTGCTGCTGATGACCTCCAGACGCTCATTCCAGACGGTGCTCCAGCGGTCTTCCTGATTGGGCTTGATGTCGTCCTTGACCCGGCCGACAATCAGTTCCACGCCCTCAGTGCCGAGGTAGTTGTTGAACGTGGTGAGCAGCACCCGGATGATCTCGGTGCCGTTGGTGAGGTCAATGTGAGCGACCTCGCCCTGGCTGCCGCCCATCGTTCCGGCGTTGATGTAGTAGCCCTGTGCCATGTAGCTGCTGGCTGCGGCGGTGAACTCACGGTTAATGTCAATGAACTTCATGCTGTTACCCTCTTGTCTTTCTGGCCTTACTCTGTTAAAATAGAGGGCGGCCGGGGTAAGGCTCCCGGCTCGCCGTTGGTTCGGTGTTGAAGATCAGTTGCTTTGGACGGTGGCTGGTCTTCTTTTTTTATTCTTCCATAATCTTCTTGACGCTCTCACGGAGCTCTTCCAGCGTGTCGCATTTCTCGATGAGTTCGAGGATTGCTTTGAGCAACGCCTTGGTCACGTTCATGTCTTCCATTCACCTCACTCCTTTCTGTAAGGGGCTTTCGCTCTCTGCCTTACATCTACATTGTACACCTTTTTGGTTTACTTGTCAATAGTTTTGATAAACTTTTTTGATTTACTTTGAAATAAAAGAGGTTGACAAGTAATTGATTTTGGTGTACCCTATACATGAAAGGAGTGGATGAACACATGACAGTGTCGGACATCATCAAGGGGCTGCTTTCCATGACGGGGAAGAAGCAGGCAGATCTGGCCGAAGTCCTCGGTATGAGCAGCAAGCAGGCAATGAGCAACAAGGTGCGCATGAACCGCTGGTCTGCAGATGACCTTATCAAGGCGGCGGAACTGTGCGGCGGCAAGGTTGCAATCATCATGCCGGACGGGCAGACCATCCAGCTGCGCAATGATGAAGACGAAAAAAGCCCGGACGCATAACGTGCATCCGGGCAGGAGATGGGGTTATTTCTTGCGAGACTTGCTCACGGTCTGGGGGATATGGCGCACCTCTTTGACCCTGCGCTCCGGGTTGGGTTCTCGCACAATGAGGTCATCGAGATTACAGTCCAATGCCTCACAGATAAGGTCGAGATCATCCAGATTCACACGCTCCGCAAAATCATGGTACAACTCGTTGATGGTCTGACTGCGAATCCCTGTTACGCGAGCGAGTTCGCTCTGTGTCATCCGCCGTTCGCCAAGGCGGGTAGACAGCAAAATCCTAATCATAGCCTTTGGTCTCCTTTGCCGATAATTTTAGCCGATATGCACCCGGCTTGTCTGCATTTTGGTGGAAAAGTCTGCATTTCGGCAAGATTTTCCGAATTTCGGTAAATTCTAACAAGAAATGAAACGAAAAAAGACCCAAACCTCATTTCATGCGAGGTTTGGGTCTTTTTTACTTACTTCCTGATTTTCGGCAGGGGACAAAATAAGACGAACACTGAACCAACCATTTTGATTGACACCGTGTTCGCCTCATTCTCTTTTGGTTGGGGATGAGAGAATCGAACTCCCACAAGTAGAGTCAGAGTCTACCGC
>ERZ1026868.41-NODE-41-length-109790-cov-17.067581_pt1 | contig 109790 bp, 155 predicted proteins | sample MGYA00380164_ERZ1026868 | MGnify/ENA primary metagenome ERZ1026868 (study PRJEB33269, sample SAMEA4719800) | human gut metagenome | biome: human-associated habitat; feature: organic feature; material: feces | place: Cameroon | collected 2013-10 ...
ACCCCTAATCACTCCCATTTCCCCCCATATTTTACCACCCCTTTCCCTCCTCTTTCCCCTCCATTCACTCCTCTTTCTACCCCATTCCCACACCCATCCACCAGCCTTTCCTTTTCTGCTCCAATCCATCAAATTCGCCATTTTCAACCCTTCAAATTCGCCCTTAAAATTCCGTCACATTTTTATAGGGAGTTTTCACCTATATTCACACATTTTTATAGGGACTTTGAAAAAGTTAATAAAATGTTTACAATTTGTTCATATTGTTGTAATAAGTTTGTGATAGTGTTATAATGTGTGCCAAAGTATACCAAAATAGTATACATTCAAATTGCGCTAAGCTGTACTAATTTACGTTGTTTTAACAACAAAAATATACCTAAAATTATCCGTGGTTTTTCGTGACTATTAGCCAGTCCCAGAACCGTTAAGAATTTTTGTCTAAAAACCCTATATAAATAGCTCCATTAGTATATGGTTTTTTAGACAAAAATTTTCTTAAATCAAAAACTTGTCGGAAAAATGTATATATAACAAGGGCTATGATATATATACAAAAAACCGACAAATTTTGAATTGCATAAAATGCCATAGGCACAGTATAGGTAATACGACATAATTCCGACAACCGACAAATTTTATAAAGGAGAATTTACATGAGCAAAGACAAAAGAAAAGGTAAAATCGTAGACATGAACGATGTTGAAATTAAACAATTAGTGGAACGGCTGGAAAGTATACAAGGTCAAGCATTGTCTTATGCCAAGTTATGTGACGCTTTAGAATTACCAAGAAAGACAGGTGAAGCAAAAGAGATACAGTTAAATGATTTGAAGTTGATATGTGAATATAATAAGCAAAGCAATCCTACAAAATATGTTGTGACAAAAGTGTATGGATTCTTACAGCCGTGTATGGATTTCTTAAATTCTAATGTTATGCGGATTCAGTTGTCTATGGAATCAGCACTCTTTCAAGCGTTCTTAAATAATAATGGCAAAAGTTTGTATTTATCTAACATGGAGTTGCTAAAAACCGTTGGAGCGGTTAATGAAAATTTCGCTTATTGTATCGACTATAAAGCATTAAATAAAATTGATAAGAACCTGCTTTATATGTCAGATATGGTTATGCCTGTTTATCGTTTGCTATCAGTTTGGGTTAAAAGAAAGATTGAAAAGATGGTTATTCGTGGGACATTCCATACAGGATTTGGCTTTAGGTTATATCGTTATCATAGAGGACAATATGGTATGTATATAACTAAGCATGATGTGCCGAGAGAAACCGAATTAAATAAAGAATGTATGGCGCTGTTCAATCAAGCCGTTAATCATTGTTTGCCAAGAAGCTGGGGAGGAGAATGGGTTTCAGTCAAAACTTGGGAAAACTTTGAGAAGTATCTTGATGAAATTACACAAAAATACTTTGAAGGTAAAGGCGATTATTATAAACTTCGGCGCATTACCGTTTATGAGCCGTCTAAAGATGAATGGATTTTGCAACAGTTAAAAAATGTAAACGAACAACTTAATGCTTTGCAAGAAGTCAATAACAAGTCTAAGTCGAAGATTCTTACAGGTAAGCATATTGGCATTACTTATGATAAGCAAGGTGACGAAGTTATTGATAGCGACTTTACTATTATGCAACGTGATAAATTCGTAGATTATAATATTGACTTGCACCCACCTGTTATTTTCAAAGAAGTGCTGAAGCAGATTAACTATTTAGAATCGCTAAAAGAAAAAGAATAAGCAAAAGAAAAAGACCTTGAGTAATATCAAGGTCTTTGATGTTAAGTTGTTTCAAGTGTTCCTATTTCTAATGAACTAATACAGTTGTTTATATCACTTAAAGTATTATTTAACTTAAATGCTAAGTGCCATCCGTTATATGAGTAATAGCAACTAATTGCTGTTCCATATCCAGCGTCCCCATATCCAGAAGCATTGCCATCATGCAAGTAAAAAGCAGGGACGGTAACTGTATTAGAATAAGAAGGTAAGTGATTTATCGCAATTAAAATTATAGATTGTAGTTTATCTACAATTTTCAAAAAATGTGTATTATAATCATTTTCTGAAATTAGTATTTCATCATATGTGGAAACAAATTTATAATTATTGTTTACCTTAAACACGCCCAAACTTCCTTCTGGCTTTTCAACCTTACCACTTACAATAGCATTCATTAGCAATCACCACCTTTCGGCAGTCGATTACTTAACCAATGCCCCCCCCAAGTGGCGAGGTAGTTTGATAATGCTAAATGTTCTCATAGGGAACACTCCTTTTCTTAGTCTATTACCATTATTTCAACTTCAACTCTGGGACGCTTTGGGTCAACTTGAAACTCATGTTCAAACCCTATTACGTTCTTCCAGCCGTCATTATCAATGATATGAAACCTAACCAAAGCATCTTCGATAACTTTCATTCCAAAAGAGCATATATTTGACTTATCTCGTGCTTGATTAGGCTCATACCAATGATATATGATATAAACGCTTAAATGCTCCAAGCTATCTAAAGGCTTGAAATATCGCTTTATCTTGTTTTCCCAAGATTGCTTAAAACTCTGAGCAGTTGAACTTCCTTGATAGCATTGAGCAATATAAGTATTAAGCGAAGGTAAAATAAATGGTATTGTGATTTTATATGAATTATCTTTAAGATGAACGCAATCAGGGCGATGGCTCATCATAATTCTCCTTATTCAGCAAGTTCGCCAGCATCTTCATGCGCTTCAGCTTCGTCAGTTGGCGCTTCGTCAGCACTTTCATCTTCAACGGTAAGCATTAGCTTAACATACTTGCCATCTTCACGTCTCCACTGATAACCGCTACCCTTATCTTCATTCTCAATCTGAGCAAAAAGATAATCACGTACAGCTTGGATAGCTTCAGAAGTCATGTCATGTGGGTCTACCCATTTATCATTTTCTACCGTACCACCGACAATTACTGGAATAGTCTTATCTTCGTTATTGATAGAAGTACAAATTAGCTTAAATTCCTGCTTAGTTTCTTCGGCAATCTTCTTCTTAGCCATAGTAATTTCTCCTTTATGTTAATTCTTTTTATGGATATTTCTCATTCGTTCAGCCATCTGCGCCTTTTGTTCTTCGGTGAACTCGCGCTTAATCGGTGGCTTTGGTGCTCTGAACCAACTCAGCGGCACATGAGCGTAAATATAATTGCCATCATCCTTGACAATAGTTACTTCGTCTGGATGACTTTCAGCCAGCTTACGAAGTTGGTTCACAAACTTGCGTTCGCTTGTTCCATATTCCATATATTCATGGTCGCTGTCACGCAAGATGCTTGTTTCAAAATTATACTTAGCCATTAGCAAATTCCTTCTTTTCAGAAACTACCACGTTGTATGTGCCACACTGACACTTCTTGCCACAGCCTTGGCACTTATCTTTCTTGGTGAAAGCATATAGCTTATCAGCCAGCATATTGTTGGCGCAAGCGGAGCATAGAATCATTCGCATAATTAAAACCTCTTTCAATCAAGACAAATATTGTTATTATTATCGGCTTTTAGCGTGCCAGTAATATCTTGCGGAGCATTGTAAATCTTAACATCTTCTGCTGTGCCAGTAACAGCTTCACAAGGATAATGTGGTGTAGGGATGCACGGCATATTATCCAAAGGGTCAGTGATTGTTTGTGGCTTAGAAGGTGCTGTTAGCTCTTCTTCTTCGGCGCTTAATTTAGCAATCATTTTATCAATCTCATCTTTGTGTTCAAGATAATCAATCAGCTTGTTGATATACCATTGCGCTTTCCGAACGTCCTCAAGTCCGTTCTTAGCTTCATACCTCCAAAGATATTTGATTACATTCGCTGTACATACAGCTTCAAGTCCAGTCTTATGCACTGTCGCTGATTCAATAGCGTCAATACATTCGACTTTGCCTTGCTTGTAGTGTGAAGGGTTAATAGCGTCTGCCATAGTTTAGACCTCCTTATGTCTTTGTTTTTATTGTATCACAATTTAGGCGGAAAGTCAATAATTAAATTGTGAACAAATTGTTAATAAACAAAATCTTCTCTGGTTATAGTAACCGACCATTCTTCAAGCAAAGAATCAACATCACTTTCAAATAGTTTACAAGCGATTTCATATAGTTCTGGCATCATTTTCATTCCACGTTCAATATAATCTAATGGATTCTTTAGTTTAGGCTTAAATTCTTCGCGCTGACGCTCAAAACGAAGTTTAACGTTACAATGATATTTCTTATTGAACTCGCTGTAAAGCAGTCCCCATCGCGTAGCAATTTGACTTGCGTTGGCTCGATGACGGATAATTTGAATAATACGTTGGCGCTTTTCTGCAAGTGAAATATCTTCTGTTAGTCCATTGATTATATTTTCTTTGTGTTTATTGTCAATAGCAAGAAGTTCGTTTTGTCTTTCTGCTTCAATACGTTTATCATGTTCTTCTTTGAGCACGGTTGCAAGTTTGAGTAAGTAGTCAGGGTTACAAAGCGCTTGTTCAAGTGTATCTGGTGCCATGTACGCACCATGTTCTCTGATAGATGGCAGGACTTCCGAAGTTACCCAACGCTTGAACTTTTTAGCGGCTTTGAGTTTGCTTCTAAGAATTAAAGAATAGACCCCAGATTCGTTAATAATAACCGTTTTACTTTTGTAGTTAGAACCAATCCCTTGAATTAGGGTAGTGGTTTTATCTTCATTATCTACATGAGAAGCGATTGCGTTTTCTGGTTTTGCATATCCAAGTGCAACGGCAATATCTTTCCCAACAAACCAAGGTTTGCCAGATTTAGTAAGCCCGCCACGAATTTGACCAAATTCTGAATTTTCAAAGATTGGCATTTTACCCATGTTTGTTTCCTTTCTTGTTTATTATGTTTTAATCTTCATCTGGCGCGTATTCATCATCGACATACCAAATATCAACTTTGAAATGGTCTTTAAGAGCGTCAATAGCTTGCTGTGGCGTGATTGCAAAGAACTCTCTGTCTTTGTTTACTCTTTGTGCATCAAAATATTTGTGCATTGCTGATTCAAGTTCAAAGCAATCATCAGAGAATACGAAGCAATGTGCCTTAAAGGGAATAGGCAAGCTGGAACTGGAGAGTTCTCGAACTCGCGTCCACGGGCTTTCTCTCCTGCTCACACCTACCTTCACAAGATTGGGAAGGCTTGGAGAAGAAATAACATAAAGCCAGCCAGACTTAGTATTAGTAAGGCGATAATCAGCGTCAGCCATACGCTTGTCAATATCAGCAATCTTTTCTTTAATGCTTTCGCGTTCTTCGTCTGTAAGAGCCTTATCAAAAGCAATATCCATAGCTTTCTTTTCTTCTTCCAACTTTTTCTTTAAGCGATTCATTTCAATGATAAGCTGTTCTTGCTCTTTGAGTCTACGCTTTTGTTCGCGCTGTTCTTTACGCTGTTTTTCTTTAGCCAACTTTAAGTCAAGATACAATCGAATCAGCTTTTTGCACAGCACATGATATTCATAATTGATAGCCGTGCCAAGAGTGTCCGCACGTTTGTTAAGACGATTGTAAGTATTATCTAACAGTTCAATCGTGCGTGAATAATTATTCTCTGTGATAGCTTTCTTTTTCTTTTCAAAGTAATTATTATATGCTCCAAGCAAGTTATTACTGTACTCTTTTTGCATTTTTGCACCTTTAGGAACGCTATTGTTCAAAGTATAAGTACGAATAATCTTGCATACAGTTGCATTATTATACATTTTTGCAATGTCGCTTTCAACAGCAACAATCTTCTTAGTAATTTCTTCGTTATTGGTGTCCAATGGCGTATATTCCAGACCCATATCTTGCATTTCTACATAGCCGTTTAGAGCGCCAGTGGCAGACTGTAATTCTTCAAGATGTTGGAGTTCGGACATGACCTTGTTTTCAGTATCAACCTTCAGCCGTTCTTGGTCAGCAATATCGTGAAGCAATAAGTTTCGGCGTATTTCAAGGCTTTGGACTTCTTTAGCAAGAGCGTCACGCTTAAATAGCACATCAAACAATCCCATGATAATTACTCCTTTACGATTTCTTAAAGACAGTGTAACACAGTGTTGGTTTGAAGTCAATAGTAATCATTGGCTAAGCACGAAAATTTTTTATTTGAGTGGCAAGGGTAGTGAAAGGTTATCTGCGGAAAGGTAAGAAGGAAAATCGTAGCCGAAAGCAAAGGAAATAACTGTCGCATAAAGGAAACGAGTGAAGGGGTTGACGAAAGTGTAGAAGAGCGGTATAATTAAAGCGCAGAAATTAGCAAGGCAGAAATTAGCAAGTTTGGCTAAACCGAAACGAACCTTTTCTTTTATTTAATTTTCTTTTAGTTATAAAAAACCATTTTATCTATATATAAGTCCTGCTTACGCAGTCCTTATATATATCTAAAGCCGTCATTTTATAACTAAAAGAAAATTTTCCAAGCGTTAATTACTTTAGTGATTTAACGCTTTAGTACGTTAAAGTGTATACGCAGTTAATCTCTGATTAACGTAGTACATATATATTATAATATATTTATATATTATAATCGCGTGCGCGTAGCACATATTTGTTAAAAAGTCAAGACCTAAATTGTAAATAATTTGTGAACAAAATATGAACGGAGTATGACTTGACTTTTTTGTAAAAATGTGCTACAATAGTTATAATAAATAATAGAATCGAGGTGAGAGAGATGGCTTGGACAGAAATGAGTTATAACAGAAATTTTTTTGATGACACACTTGACGAAGATACAATTTGTCATAAGAAGTCATTAAGTGAATCATATACTTTGCGCTTACAGAAACGACAAGAGATGGAAAGTAAGCGTCAAGAGCGACTAAAGAAGAAGTACAAGGGTGAGCAACAATGAGCCTAACAAATCAAATTCATGCTTATTCGGTGGGTACGGACGCATTTTATGATGAATCTGAGCAATTTATTCATAAGCGTTTATTGAAACTGTATAAGCTACGAGCAGTTAATCGCAAGTATAAAGAAAAAGAAACTGAATATTCATGGGGTACAGCGTGTATCAATCGAGTAATCAAGAAAGAAAAAGAACACCTTGAACAATTACTCAATAAGCGTCTGGAAAGCACTGAACCGCGCACAATGAATCCAGAAGTTTTGAAGGATAAAAATGTTATTTCATTGTTTGTTAGTTCGCTTACTCGTGCTATTGGAATTGAACACAATCAGTTGTCTGAAGATATTTTTGTTATCAGCGTTTATTTCTTTCAAGTATTTCATAACATTGTTCGTGATGGGTTTATATATAATGGAGAAAAATATATTTTTCTTACGGCTTCGGCAGGACAAATACGCACAAAGAAAGCGGTTTTTATAAAAGAATCGACTTTTAATCGTATTAAGATGCGAATGATGTGCGGACTAACTGTTGAAGAAATTAACGAAGCTGGTGGCACAAATGAGAATAAGTTTCTTGCTTATCTTGCTCTTGGTAATTCTGCTACAGATGTTTGGGAAGATTTTGATATTGATAAGTCGATTGTAGTTGATGACTTTGAAACAGAGATTCAAACTGAAGTTGACCACATTTCTGCTGATTATAGCATTAAGCGTGAAGTTACAGGTACAGTAATTCCTCACATGGATGGTTGCGGAATAATGTTGGATAAGCCCACAAGAATGGTTCGCGCTCCGTGGGTTAAGGGTTTACTTGTGCATTTTCCTTTTGACAAGTTTATTCAAGAAAAATGTGACGGCAAAGCAATAGTAACTGATATTTACGGTCAAGACCATGATATTCTTGCTGAAGATATTCGATATATTTTCACAAAAAGCCAGTTTAAGATGTATAAGTTTTATCAATCATGGGAAGATTACAAGCAAAAGTTTAAGCAATATCGTTGTGAAGTGTGCTATTGCAACATGGAAGAACAAGATATTCCTCGTGCCAGAATCAATTATCAGATGCTTCAAACGCTTACTGATATGACCGATGAAGAAATTGCTACATTGACCAAAGAAACAGTTGAAGAAATTGAAGCTATTGGTAATGATTTTCAAACTTCTATGAAATTGATTGGCGCAACTTCATATAACAAAAATCCAAGTTATGTGCAAGAAGCGTTAATGATTTATCCAGAACTTATGCGTGACCAGTATAGCCGTGATATTTTGAAAGAAACTAAAAAGAGTTTGATTAAGCAAGCAAAGTCAGGGCGTTTAAGAGTGAATGGTAAGTATCTCTTTTTATCTCCTGACCTATACGCATTTTGTGAATGGTTGTTTCTTGATGAAACGAACCCAAAGGGATTGCTTCAAGATGGTGAAGTGTTTACTACGCAGTTTAGTAACGGTGATGAAGTTGCTTGCTTGAGAAGCCCACACTTGTATCGTGAATGGGCGATTCGCAAAAATGTAAAGAATGAAGATTTGAACAAGTGGTTTGGGGAAACGAAATGTGTGTATACCAGTTGTCATGATTTGATTTCAAGGATTCTTCAATTTGATGTGGACGGAGACAAGAGTTTGGTCATTAAAGATAAACTGTTGACTTCCATAGCAAAACGTAATATGGAAGGAATTTGCACACTTTCTTATGATTTGAAGAAAGCAAAGGTTGGCGCTATCTCTCCTGACAATATTTACCATAGTATGACCAAGGCTTATACAGGTGGTAATATTGGTGTAATTAGTAATCAGATTACAAAAGTATGGAACAGTCCTAATTTAACAAAGGACTATGATAACGCTCTAAAAACAGTAAAGTTGTTTACTTATATCAATAATCAAGTAATCGACTATGCTAAGACGTTGTGGAAAGTTGACCCACCTTTTGAAGTTGAAGAAATGATGAAACGATATACCAAAGCAAAGCCGCCATATTTTTTCATTTATGCTAAAGATAAGAAAAAATCACAAGTAGAACCACCAAATAATTCTACTATGAATCGTATTTGTCAGTCAATTCCCAATAATCGAGTTAAGTTTGTGAAAATGTGTGATAATTTTGATTATCGTATGTTGATGAATCTTGATTATGGTTTTAGTATTAGTGAAGATAATCAGATAGTTGAAAGATATAACTATTGGAATAGACACCAATATTTGTTTAATACTGAAGCTGAAAATGCAAAGCAGGAAGATATGTATATGTTTCAACAAATTCGTAAACATATTCTTGAAGAAACCAATGAAGATATTAACGTGGTAGTTAATACGTTGGTCATGTATCTTTATACTATTAAAACAAACAACATGAAGAAAACATTATGGGCTTCTTTTGGTGATATACTTGTTGAAAATCTGAAAAAGAATACGGCAAGTCTTGGTAAGGTTTGTGAAGAATGCGGAGATAGATTTATTTCATTGCAAAGTAATCATCGGTTCTGTTCTGATGAATGTTGCAAGAAAGCAAGAGCCAAAAGGTTAAAGCAAAAGCGCAAGTTTTGTACGCTCGTTCAGAGCGAAAAAGTTACAAATATCGAAGATATTTCTCAAAATAAACAAAATAGCATAGATTAAAATTGCAAAAACGCATTTTATCTTTTTTGAAAGTGTGTCTATTATGGAGAGAAATACGGGATTCCTCCGATGGGCGGGTATATAAATTGGGGTTTAGCCCGCCCGTTGAGGAATCATCAACGAAAGGAAAATAACAATGGAACGACAGGAAACGCAGTCTTATCTTGCTTTCGTTGAAGAAGCAACTAAGGCTCTGCAAAATGATGAAATTTCTTACACTGAATGGTGCAAAGCGATTGTTGGAGAAAAGATTTATTCTGATGAAACCCTAAGACGATGTGCTGTGCTGTTTGGTGAATTTTTAGAGCGACTTGACGCAGATGAGATTAAAACTCTAAATGACGAAGATAGAGTTAATCGTCTTATTGAAGCAAAAGAAGAATTAGTTAAGGAACGGAAGAAAATTCAAAGTGCCAATCTTGAGCACCAAGAGTATTATCGCAAGGTTGCTCGGCATGAACTTCTTGACGAAATGATTGTAGACGCGATTAAGCGTCTTGAACCAGTTAAGATTAAACACGAGCATTTTACCAAGCCTTCTAAAAGCACAGGCGTTCTTGTGCTTGCAGATGAGCATTTTGATTCAACGTTTGTTCTTAAAGGGTTAAATGGTGAGATTATCAACGCTTACGACAAGGAAATTTTCAAAGAACGTATGTGGCGATTGCTTTCTATGATTGAAAGCGATAACTTTGATTATGACGAACTGCTGATTGTTAGTTGTGGGGATGCAATCGAAAATGTCCTCCGCATGGGTAGTTTGCAAAAGTTACGTTCTAATGTTGTAGACGCAGTTATTGAATTTTCTGAGTTTATGTCACAATGGCTTATTGCTGTTCAAGAAAAGCTGAAAGTCCCAGTGAAATTTGCTATTATTTCTGGCAATCATGATGTTAATAGAATCTTAACTCAGCCAGCCGCATTCCCAGAAGAAACGTTTGCTAAGATTATTCATAAGTTTATTGAAATGCGTCTTGAAGGGTGTAAACCAGATATTACAGTAGAACCGTATGGCGATGTATACTTTACTTGTCTATATGGCAATAATCTACTGTTTGCTCATGGCGAAACAAACAATCTTATTGAATTGGCAAATTATTATGAGAATTTCTATGATATTCAGATTGATTGCTTGTATGCTGGTCATCTACATAGAAGCGAAGCCAAGCCAGCGGGTGTTGGTTATATGGGCGACCGCGAAGTGATTCGTGTACCATCTACTGTAGGCACTGACCCATATGCTAAGAGTATTCAAAAGCATAGTCGTGCTGGCGTTTACTTTGCCGTGTATAACGAAAACGGTAGAGATTTAAGCAAAATTTATTATTTGAATTAAACAAAGTAATCTGGCATAAGATATGTTAGATTGTAGAATAAACAACGTAAGGAGGTCACTACTTTTGTCCACTTGTGAAATTTTCACTAAAGCATGAAAGGAGTTGGTCTTGGGCGTAAGCCCTATCTCGGTGTAAGTCGTTCTTCGATACGATACTGCACAGCGTTGGAAAAAACAGGGCGGGAGCAATAGTTCCTGCCCTTGTTATTTTGAAAGAAAGGAAAATTTGAAATGGCAACTACACCTCCAAAACAGTTACGCAGAACAGACCGATGTTGTCCTATTTGCGGAACTGTTAAGTTAGCGAACTATTTCAATGAAAGTCCTGCCCCATATCACGATAAGTATATTCCTATTTGTCGTAACTGTTGCAATATACTGTTAAAGAGATATATTGCTGAAACGAAAAGCGAAGCCGCAGGCTTGTGGTTACTGTTAGCCCAAGTAAATATTCCATTTATCAATGAAATTTATGAGAAAGCTATTCTTAGGCTTCAAGACGCTTCTACAAAGAAGCCAAGTTTATTTGTGACATATCTTAGTTTTATGGCGCAATGGAATGAGCCGTATACTGGTTTTTTGCAGTCTACTAATATGCTGACTGATTTTCTAAAGACGGTTGAAGTAGAAGCGGAAAAAATTCGCACTGAACAAAAACCGCTGAAGAATATGAAGGAAGAAATTGAGAAGTGGGGTAAATTTACAGGAATTGACGGTAAGATTGACAGAGATTCTTATGATTTTTTGAATAGAACCTTTGAAGAATATACCGCCGATATTCTTGAAATGGACACTAACTTAATGAATCGTTACCGCGATTTGTGTAAATGCGAATTGCGTTTGCGTAAAGCTAATGAATCGGGTGACGGTGCTGAGATTAGTAAAGCACAAGATGCTTTGAATAAGCAACTGGCTTTGCTTAAATTAAATGATTTTCAATCAAAAAATATTAGCGATGAGCAAAAAGCGTTTGAAAAGAAAGTCGCTATGATTGAATATAGCAAACCTGCCGAGTGTGAAGATTTGCAGAAATATCTTGACATGGTAGGTTACGAGAAAGAAAAAGCAATGCTAAAGCGTTCTCTTAGAAATGCTGTAACTGGTTCTCGTGAATATCCTGACGTAACATTGCAGGAGGGATAATATGGGAAATAGCTTACCAGCTATGGGCGGTATTCGCCGTAAGTTTATGGCGAAAGAACTCCGAGGGACAGTTAGCGGTGCTGATTTGCTTGAAAAAGAGCAAGAAGAAAAAGTAATTGAATGGGACACATTATTTAGACGTAATTGGGATATATACGCAGAATTTTATCTTGGTATTGGTCTAAAGCCATATCAGCGTGAAGCGTTGCATGAGATTGGCACATCCGATGTGTTCTTTTGGCGTGCTGGGCGTGGTGGTGCAAAGTCATTTATTACTGCTCTTGCCGCAATTTGTAAACTGATGCTTTATCCAAACTGTTGGATTGTTGTTACTGCTTCTACTATTGACCAAGCAAATAAAATTGTAGAAGATAAGATATTGAGCGAATTGGTTAAAAAATTATCACCATATTTGTTGTATCTTTATGAAAAGCAGTGGCTTGTTATTACTAAACCACAAGACGGCTATAAGATTGAAAATACGCTGAACAATAGTGTATTGCGTGTTCTTGCTCCTGTTGAGTCCAGCCGTGGTGTGCGTTCAAATTTCACAATTTATGACGAAGTGGCTATTATGAAGAAGGCGAGTATCGACCAAATCTTTGATGGTATGCTTTATCCGCGTCAACCAGTATTTTTGAATAACAATCCAGAATATGCAAACAACCCACGTTGGCTTGAAGAATCAAAGGCTATTTATCTAACTTCTTCCAAATATAAATATCAATGGTGGTATGGACTTTGGAAGGAATGTGTTAAAGGTTGGTTTGATGATAAAAAGACAGTGTTCAATGTTTTTGCTTCAGACTTTTTCGATAATATTGATAATGGTCTAAAGACATGGGGCGACTATCGCCGTGCTAAAAAGACTACGGAAGAATTTTCTTTCCGTATGGAGTATCTTAATGAAGCAATAGGTGAAAATGAACACGCCTATTTTACCATTCAGCAATTCAAAGAAAACCAAACGCTTGAAAAAGCATTTGTTCCTCCAACAAATATCGAAGTTATAACTCAAACCGCGCCTTACAATCCACCGAAGGGCGAAGATGAAGTACGTTTAATTCTTGTTGACTACGCATTTGCTAATACAGTAAAGGGCGCTGGTCGAAAAGCAAACGACAATACGATTATTATTTGTATGTCTTTGCATTGGAAAGAGAATCATTTTGAACGTCATGTTGATTATATTCAAGGTTGGGAGGCTTCTGATTCCACTGGTGCAGTAAATCGTATTCGTGAATTATATTGGGACTATCAAACCGACTATATTGTTGATGACCAACAATCTGGTGGTGAAGTAATTTATAATTTATTTACTCAACCTTGGGAGCATCCAGAAAGAGGACGCGCATGGAATAGTCATGGTTTTACTATCAGTGATAAAACTGAATATGTTTCAGCAGTAGCTATTGACAGTAAAATTGAAGATTATAAGATGCGCACAGTTGACCCACACGCTATTCCTTGTATTATCCCTGTTAAGGGTTCTTCAACACTTAATGATATTGTGTGGAAAGAGATGCGCCGTCAGCTTGAGTATGGTAATGTTAAATTCCTGATTGACACTAATGATTTCCAAGAAACTTTAGTTGACAATGGTGAATATTTCAAAATGACTTCTGAACAGTATGGCGTTGCTTGTGCTCCATACAATCACACAGAAGAATTGATAAAAGAAGCAGTAAACCTTAAAGCTGAGTTTAAGCAAGATAAGGTACGTCTTTCTGAGCCGTTAAACGGTACAAAAGACCGTATTGTTGCTTTAGCTTATGGTAATTATATTGCTACTTTAATTGAAAACAGATGGAATAAAGATATAGCACAAGATGAATTTGATATTGATTCAATTCAACTTGTGTGGTGATTATTAAAGAAAGGAGGATTTGATTGGCAGATTCTATTTCAAAACAGGACGTACAGGACGTCATTGATTTTGCACAAGCTATTGCCGCCATGTCAGGCGAATACGGTATGTATTCTCCAATGATGAGCAACCAACTATTGCAAAATCTAAATAACAATCCTCGTATTCCTTCGCTTGAATCTATTCAACAAGCGTTATCATCTTATAAAGAAGATGCTGGCACGTTGCAATCCTTTATGGATTTTATGAATAACTATGATATGGTATTTAAGCGTACTCTATATAGTTATGCAAATGTGCTTGCTTTTGATTTGTCCATGACTTGTACTAATGCTTATTCTCAGCAAGATTACAATTCTAAAGAATACGAAGAAGATAAGAAGCGAGTATATGATTTTCTTGATAAGTTCAAATATAAAGACGAATTTAGAAAATGTGTAGTTGAAGTGCTATTGCATGGTGCTTACTTTACTTGGTTTAGAAAGACTAAGTGGAAGAATCAAGGTATGAAATACGCGCTACAAATAATGCCACAACAATATTGTATGCTTACTGGATATTGGGAGAAAGGCTTGCTATATGACTTTGATTACAGCTATTTCCTAAATCCCGGTGTTGATATTGAAGGATTTGACCCTTCTATGGCTAAGATGTATCGTCAAATGTTTATTGACGGCGATGGTAGATTGTATAATTATCGTCCTACCCAACCGTTAAATAGACGTACTGGTAAATATGCTTATTGGGGACAGACTTCCCCTGAGGATGGTTCGTGGGTTTTTAAGCAAAATCCAGAGAACTTTAATACTACGCCATATCTTGCTCCTTTCTTGAAAGACGCTATTACTTCTGCCGAAATCCAGAAGTTACAGCGAGATAAGGATATTATTGGTGCTTCAGCTATTCTCGCGGGTGAGATTCGACTATTTGATAGTGCAAAATCTCAAAAGGCTAACCAATTTGCTATTGACCCAAAAACCCTTGGTGGTTTTATGGCAAAGGCAAAGGCTGGTCTTGGCAATTTGCTAAAGATTGCGGCGCTACCGCTTGAAAATACCAAATTCTATCAGTTTGTTGATAGCAATAGCGATATGTATGAAAATACGCTTGCTACTACCGCTGGCGTTGGCTCTGGTATCAGTCGTGTTATTTATTCGTCTGACCGAATGAGTAATGCTGAAATCGAAGCAGGTATTATTGACCAATATAATACTATGAAGCCGCTGTATTATCAATTTGAGAATTTTCTTGATTTCTTTGTTAATAAGTTGACAAAGAAATATAAATTCCATTTTACTTTTGATGGATGCTCTTATCCATTTGAACGTGAAAAGCGATTTGATAAATTAACCAAGATGGCTGATAAAGGTTTGGTTATGAATGCTTCACAGTGGGCTTCAGCTATTGGTGTTGAACCACAAGTATTTGAACGTAGCCTTGCGGAAAGTAAGTACACAGGTTGGGTTGAAGAATATAGCCAGTTGCTTATGAATGTTAATACGGCTAATACTGGTAGTGCTGGTGAAAGTGGCAGACCCAAGAAAGAAGATGGAGATTTGTCCGATTCGGGCGAATTGAATAGAGATAGTGAGGAAGGTATCTAATGATTGTAACACAAAAAACACAAGATGCTGTTGAACAGCTTATTGGTCAAGCATTCTTTATGAATCGTAAGATTGACCGTATGGTTAGTGTGTTGGGTGTTAAATTTGCGTTTAATCAAACGTCAAGTTTGATTCATCTTAATATCGCTCATTATTTTCCGCTTGTAGCGGATGTTCTGGGCGAGAAATGCCTTGAACGCTATAATATTCCAGTATACTATCCTGCTACGCCAGAAGGCAATGAAGATTATCAACTGCCAAGCGAAATTATTCATCGTCTTGAAGAACTACTACTTGAATATCAAACTATGCTTATGGGCGCTTGTAAAGTGGCTCAAAACAATAACGATATTCATGTTTATGCAGATTTGCTTGAAGTATTAAAAGAGTTTAATGTGTATGTTGAGCAAGGCATACTGCTTGTTGATAAGATTGATGCTTATGGCAATGTTCAAGCATTTGACCATGATATTAACAAATTCTGGATTTTAGGAGAAAAGTAATATGTGCAGAATCGGTGAGCCTTCAGATTTATCATTATATAAATATACTGATGACCCAAATATTATTCTAAGAGTACACCAAGCAGGATTTCCCCCAGAGTGGAAAGATTTTTCTGGTGTTGTATATTGGCGTATTACTAATAAGTTGATTAAGGCGTTAAAGAAACACAATATCGACCTTTAAGCCTTGATATAATCTTAAAACAGAAGGAGGTGAGTCAGAATATTGGAAAAGAAATATACTTTCGCGGTAGACGATATTCAGCGTATTCAAGCTGACGATTATGCAGAAGATGAGTTTTGTTTGGCGCGTCTTGGTTTTCTAAGCACACGCCCTAATGCTCATGGACTAATTATTTCTGAAGAAGTGCTTCGTGAATCTGCACCAACTATTCTCAATAAGTGGCTTGTGGCAGATATGACCGCAGTATATGACGCTTCTACTCACACTGATAAAGAACAGATTGTCGGACGCATTCCAGACAATCAAGAAGTAGAATTTGTTGAAGATGAAGATGGCTATCTACGAGCATATGTAGATGTAGTTATTAGTAAAATCTACGCTAAGAATTTTTGCGAAATGTTTGAACGGTATAACAATCGTTCAGTCAGTGTGGAGATGATAACTTGGGGAACTGAAGAAAATGAAAATGACCTTGTAGGCTTTCGTATCGTAGGCTGTACTGTTTTGGGTCAGTCAGTTAGTCCCAGTTGTCCTCAATCGGATATTACTTTTACACGTTTTTCAGCCGAAGAAGCTGATAGTTTCTTTGCACAAGCTATTGGTGGACTCACCGATTTAACTAAATTTGTGAATGAAAGGAAACGCGCTATGGCTGATAAATCTTACAAAGTAGATAAGTCCAAAGAAGCTATGTCGGACGATGATTGGGGTTCTGTTGACAAGACTTCAATGCGTAATAAGATTATGGATGCTTCTAACAAATCCAGTCTTGTAAAATCAGTTTACGCACTGGTTGAGAGTGGATGGGAAGAATCTCCATCCGAACATCTTAAATATCCAATTATGCAGTTAAAAGGCGACACGTTTGTTTATAATCGTGGTGCGCTATCTTCTGCGCTTGGGTACGCTAAAAAAGAAGAAGAAACCGCAGTAGTTTCTAAAATTGAAAAGATTTATAAGAAACTTGGTCTTGACTCTGAAGGAAAGGAGGAAACCGAGAAAATGTCTAAGGAAATTAAATTTGCCGCTGTTGACCTTGGCAATCTATGGAGCGCTCTGCGCTCTGCTATGAATGACCATTCTTGGTATTATTATATTGATGGTATTTATGAAGAAGATAATCAGAAGTTCGCTATTATTATTGATGACAGCGATGCAGTTAAGAAATATCGTCTTGACTTTAATTATACAGAAGATGGTCTAACCGTTGCTGATGAAATCACTGAAGTAAAGGTTGATTTTGTTCCTACTGAGAACATAAAGAAGTTTGCCGAACCAGAGAACGCCGAAGAAGTCAAAAAGTGCGCCGAGCCTGAGAAAAAGGAAGGCGAAGATGGCGATGACGGCAAGGACAATAAGAAGAACGCAGACGGTAAAGCCGAAGGTGAAGAGGGCGATGATGACGAAAAGAAGAAGCTATCAGACCCAGAGCCAACAAAAATGTCTGTAGAAGAAATGGAAAAGAAACTTGCTGAACTCCAAGCTGATGTTGAAGAAAAAGAAAACATCATTATGGAAAAGGATAAGAAGCTATCTGAGCAAGAAACAGAACTTTCCGGCCTTCGTGAGTTCAAGGCTGGCATTGAGAAGGAAGGTCTTTCTAAGGATGTTGAGCAGGTAATGGCAGACGTTAAGGACTTTATTGATAACACTAAGTTTGCCGAACTGCGTGAAGAAGGTCTTGCTTGTGATACTACCAATTTTGATGCGTGGTCTAACAAGGTTAAGGCTACTTGTTTCTCTGCTATCCAGAAGAAGGGTCTAAAGAAGCAGACCAATACTGTTTGGTCTTTCTCTGCACCAACCGAAACTGAATCGAATGTACCGACCGATTTTTGGTCACAGATGAAATCAAAATATAACTAAGTAAAGGAGATTAGATAATTATGGCTATGAATCATGCTATTTTTGATGGTAGTTCTACCATGTACTGGGATAATGATGCCCTAAACATGGCTGGCGTTTGCGCTACCACCGACCTCGATAATGGTCAGCTTGTTACCCTAAAGAAGATTAACCGTGTTACTGGCACTGGTGCAGTAGAGGGCTTTGAGTACGAAGTAGTTCCTGCCGAAGCTGGCGCTGATAACGTATGGATTGTTGCGTCCCCAGAAGTGGGCTATGACCTTGAGTCTCAGCTTCACGATGACCCGCGTTACTTCTTCAATCCGAAGGGTAAGGCAATGTCTGTTAAGGCTCTTATGAGTGGTGTAGACGTAATTAAGCTAACTAAGGAAGTATTTGCGGCTAATGCACTTCCTGTTGCTGGTGATGTTGATAAGTTTATTCCTGTTGCCGCTGATGGTAAGTATGGTGCTGTACAGGCAGAAGCACCCGCTTCTGGCGCTTATTTCCGCGTAGAAGGTTTTGGCGCTTTCACTTGCGGTATGGAAGAAGTACCTGCTGTATACCTTCGTTGTATGGCAAATTATCACTAATTGAAAGGAGAGTAGATATATATGATTATGAATCCTGAACTCGTAAAGTTTGCGGCTGATTCTCAGACTGGTTTCTATGATGCCGCTATGCGCTATTTCTGCGATGGTGAAAAGACCGCAGATAATAAGGAACTAATGCACAAGGCTTTTATGGCTGAAGTAGAGCATAAATCTCACTTCGCTCGTGAAGGTCTTGACGTTAATGCTTGGATTGGCAACCCGTCTGTTTCTTGGGCGGCAATGAGTATCGTTGACTCCACCATCCGTGCAATTATTCCTGTGACCATTCTACCACAGTTTAATCTATTTGCTGATTTCCGTACCCAAGGCTTTGGTGATATTACCAAGTTCACTATTCAGCCACGTTCTTTCTATGTTGTTTCTAAGGGCGGTCGTGCAGAACGCACTTCTTTCCGTCAGAGAAAGTTCAATTCTGATGTTACCCTGACCCCAGAAGAGCACATTATTACTATCTTTGAGAAGATGTACAATGTACTGTCTGGTCGTGTAAACATCGCTGATTTCATGGCATGGGTAATGCTGTCTGTTCAGACTGAGATGTACACTGATGCTCTGATTGCTCTGAACGGCGGTCTTGCTACTATTCCAAACGGTTCCCTGAATGCAAACGGCGCATTTGACATGAAAACTCTTGTTAAAATGTGCGAAACTGTTCAGTACCGTAACGGTGGCGTAAAGCCGATTATTGCTGGCTCTGCAACTGCTCTAATGAACGTACTACCAGATTCTACTTCTGGCTATCGTATGAACGTAGATGGTGAAGGTAATGGTTCTATCGAACTACTCCGCAACATTATGGGTTATACTGTAATGAAGCTGGATAATGCTGTTACCAAGGCTGGCGAACTGATTCTGCCTGACGATAAGATTTATGTTATTAGTCCATCTCAGGATAAGCTACTGAAGGGCGTAATGACTACAACCCTATCTAATTCTAACCAGTTCTATGATAATGCAGATTTGACCACCAATTTTACTCAGCGAGTAGAATGGGGCTTTATGTTCGCAACTTCCGCGTACTGTGGTGTCTACACTATTAACCAGTAATTAACTCTTGACTTTATACCAAAAGTATGATATAATATACATATAAAATAAAGGTGGCACTTTTAATGAAAAATACTGCAAAAGAAAAATTATTTTGTGTATATGTACATACTAATAAAATTAACAATCATCGTTATATTGGCATTACAAGTCGAAATGTTAATAAACGTTGGGGGTTAAAAGGTCAGCGTTATAAAAATAACAAGCATTTTTGGAGCGCTATTCAAAAGTATGGTTGGGATAATTTCACGCATGAAATTGTTGCAGAAAATCTAACTTTTGAAGAAGCGCAACAAATGGAAAAAGACCTTATCAATAAATATGATAGCGCCAACCCTAAGTATGGTTATAATCATACTTTTGGTGGCGAAGGTGGTCAAGTATTTACTGAAGAATCTCGTAAAAAGATGAGTGATGCTTGGAAAGGTAGAATAATTACTCCTGAATGGCGTAAACATTTAAGTGAAGCTGGTAAAGGGCGTATTTCCGCAAACAAAGGAAAACATCTTTCTATTGAAACCATTGAAAAATTGCGTAAGGCATCAACTGGTAAAAAGCATACTCAACAGTCTATTGAAAAGATGCGTAAAAATTCTTGGCATAACACAAAAGTAGCTTGTGATGGAATTATATTTGATTCAATCGCAAAATGCGCTGAGTATTTGGAATTGGGAAAAAGTCGTAAATTAGAAGCGTGGCTTCGCGGAGAAAATTCTATGCCGTCATTTTATAAAGATAGAAGGCTTGGATATTACGGTGTTAAAGCTGAATATATCGAAGATACTTCTTCTATGAATGACAAAGCGGTAATTTGCGATAATCATTACTTTCCTTCTATGAGCGCTTGTGATAGATACTACGGTCTAAAAAGAATGTCTACGGCTTGTTATTTGTCTGGACATACTAAAATGCCACAAGAATTTATTGATAAGGGTCTACGTTATGCAGATAGACGATATTGGTATAAAGTAATTGATAAAGAGGACTCTTAATTGAGTTCTCTTTTACTATTCGCATCGAAATTAAAGGAACGAAAGGAAAATATAAAATGGCTGAAACTAAGTCTACTGGGCGTGGTCGTCCAAAGAAGGTAGAAACCACCGAAGCTGAAGCGCAAGCACAGATGCAAAATGTAGAAGCTGAAAATGACGCGCTAAAGAAGGAACTTGCAGACATTAAGGCTCAAATGCAACTGCTGATGAGTTCTATGACTGCGCCTTCTGTGTCAACTCCTACTAAGAAAAATGAACGTCTTATTCGTATCGTTAATATGACTAATGGTATGGCGGTGCTTCGTGGTTCTACTATTTGGAAGATTGACGGTCAGTTTAATTATCAAGATTTCTTGGAGACCGAAGCAAGTATTATTGTTGCTAATATGAGTAATATGGTACGTTCTGGTAGTATCTATATTGACGATGAGCAGTTCCGTGCAGACCATAATCTAACGGACATTTATCGTTATCTACTTAGCAAAGACCAACTGCAACATCTACTGGATAATGACCCAAAGTATGCTATTGAAGCATATAAAGGCGCTAATGACAATCAGAAGCAGATTATTCTTGATATGATTTGTGATAAGTTGGATAAGGGGCAAGAAGTTGATGGTAATATTCTTATCACTCTGTCTAAGCTAAGTGGCAAGGACTTGCTTGAAATGCAAAATGCCAAGGAGGAATAACCAATGGGTACTCCTTTTGACCGTGTAGAAGATTTGGCTACACGAAAGGTACATGACTGGAAACTTGGCAAAATCTATAATCGGTCACTTGAAGGATACAATGCTTGGTGTGACGGCTTTCTGTTAAATGCTATTCCAAACTTTGCCAATGATTGTTGGCAAAGTTTGGAATACAATGAAGAAACTCGTGAGTTTGTATCTGACCTTACACCTACTGAGATTGATATTCTTGCTTGTTTTTGGGTGCTTGAATGGTGGGAACGTGAAACAAATGATTCGGCGCAAAACGCCGCAAAAATGCAAACATCTTCGTTTAGTACACATTCTCCTGCACAGCATATGAAGGAAGAACAAGTGATTATCAACACAAAGCGTGAATCAGCATATCAGAAAATCAATGATTATCTGGTGCAAGACCTTGATAAGATTGGAGGTCTATAATGGATAGAATTGATGAAATCTTCAATGTGCTTGTTCAATATGAAAAGGCGATTGATGATAATGATACTTCTGCTACGCTGGATTCTTACCTTAGTTATGTAGATAAGTTATATGTACGGTATTTTGGTCAGAACCATAGTGATATTAGCGCTTATCTAAAAGGATTGTATTTATTGGGTGCAGACGCACATCATGATACTGTAAAACGAGTAGTATTTGATATTATCCATATTCTTGAAAAGGAGTGAGCCAATGGCTAACAAATTTTTTGAGAATGAAATGGCTATGGGTATGTGTATGACTCCCAATGACGCATATAGAGGGGTACAACAAGCCTTTATTGATGACCAGTGGGAAAATACTGCTGTCGAAACCATTGTAGAAGAACAAGATTACATTGGTGCAGATACCTACCATAAAGTTCATGTGTGGATGAATAAGGTTATTGGTACTACAACTACATTTATGAAGAACGGTACAGATTATCGTTCGCTAATGTATAGAGAGTTAGATTATTTTCCAGAGCGTGGTACTTATTTTAAGTACGATAATAATTACTGGATTTCTGACTTTGTAAATCCTTCGGACGGTGTAGTGGGTGTCAATACTATTCGACGTTGCACGAACTTTCTTAGAATTATTGACCCAGAAAATGGGTCGATATTCACTGCTCCGTGCGTACTTGACTATGACATGACTTCACCTTCTGTGCAAGTATCAAATACTATTATTACACCAAATAACCATGCGATTGTTATTGTTCAAGCCAATCCAGATACTATGCGTTTGTTTACATATAATAAACGTTTTATTATTGGTGGGCGTGCGTTCAAATTAACCGCATATCAAAATGCACTAATGGCAAACGTAGAAGAAAAAGAACCAACTATTCTTTATCTTGATTTGTCACTTGATGAGTTGCATGACGGTGATGATTTGGTGCATCAAGTAGCTAACAATGGCGCTTATGATTACGCTGTGATTCTCAATCATTCTGATTTTACCGTTCCTGATACTATTGAATCGCTTGATATTGTGGCTTGCGTTACTCTTAATGGTGAACAGGTTGACAGACCTTTGGTATGGAGTTCAAGTGACACCGCTGTTATCATGGCTAATGGCGGAAAATTACAAGTTGTCGGGAAAGGTGTAGCCACTATTAAGGCACAGCTTAAAGGTAACTATGATGTTTACGCCGAAGTTAAAGTTACGGTTGCCGATAAACAAGAAATTGTCTCAGTTGTAATAATGGAAAATGCGTTCGATAGTATTAGGCAGTTTGAAATTAAGCACGCACAATTTAGTGTAAATGGTGAAAAGCTGACTAATCTTGTATGTACATTGGATAAGGGTGTGACCAATAATAAGGTTTTGCGTCTATCCAGCGATGGGACAACTATGACTATTGAATGTATCAATCCCTCAAAAAATGTGCAAGCATTGTATGTTGAAGGTGATACAGAAGGTTATGGTCATGTATCAACACAATTTAATATTAAAGCACTCAGTATGATGGGGTAAGGTGATAATATGTATAACAGTATGAAAGCGTTACCTCAAATTCCATATAACATTTTAACGTATTTGGCAAAAAATGATGAAATTATCTGGAAACTGCTAAAGTATAATAGCTACGATGCTTTAAGCAAACCAGACCTTACTTTTGCAGAGAAGTTAAGCCTTATTTGGAAAACTGGGGCACAAGCAGATTATAGCATCTTTCTTACTCCCCTTGTGGAAGATGTTATAGCTGAAAGCAAGTGTATTTTGAAAATTTATGATTATTATATTCATGCCAAAGAATTGTATGTAGCAACACCAGTATATGCGTTTGATTTCTTATATGGTGGTCAAATGTCTTTGGTAGAATATGAAAATATTCCTGTATCTCGTGGAGATTTGTTTATTCACCGCGCTATGGCTGTGCTTAATGGTACATATGTAGCTGGCATTGGTAAACTAACCTTCAGCGATGATATGTCAAGATACAATCTTGCACGAAGCACGATAGGAAATAGTAAAACATTTACAGGCGTTCAACTTTATATGAGTACGCTTGTGGGCGATTCTGGTAAGGATGTTGCTTGTGGCGATTGATTTACAATACCTCAAAGAAGTATATTTTGCTTACGATGAACCAGTCCCCTATAAATGTAAGGGGGGTAACACTATTAACATTATTCCTGTTGATGTAAAACATGGACTTGTTTTTCAATCCAGTATTGATATTATAGCATTTGACAAAAATAGTGTCAATGATGCAAAGGTAATTTCTATGAGTTATCTTGAGTTTATTATTGGTATGATGGCTGAAGCGCCAGTTTTTGTCCAAAAGTTTGTCAATATTTTGAAACTTTGTTTAGGGTTAGAGCATCCTGCGATAACTTTTAATGAACAAACTAACAAGCCGTTAATAGTGGATGAAGAAGCAGGAATAAAAATTACTCACAAAGATTTTGAAGATATTCGGAGAATTATTCTCTATCAGAATATTCCAAAATATGATGATGAGTATATTAACCCAGACTTGAAAAAAGCAATGGAAGAAACTGATAGGCTGAGAAACAAAGATATTGATATGCCGACTTTTGAGCGAAAGTGTGCAATTATTACGGCTCATTGTGGCTTATCCAAGAAAGAACAGCTTGAGATGACGTTGCGTTCTCATATTATGCTTTTTGATGAAGTTTGTGGCGAAATTGAATTTACAACGGTTCGTCCCGTGGCACTTTTTGGTGGCAAGGGTAATGAACTTGAACATTGGATTTTCCATAAAAAGAAGGGTAAATTCGATGGATACATTACAGAGAAAGACCAGCTTGTTAAGCAGATGGGCGGCGAAGGTAGCTTCACTAATGCGTCTACTGATACAAGTCGTGGTGATTCTCTGGAACAATTATTTAATCAAGGAGGAAATTAAAGTATGGCTTCTGCTAATATTTTCACCGCTGGTCCTGCTCGTGCGCTGTTTTTCTACGGTCAGGACTTGATTGGTGTTGGTACTACTCTAAGTGATACCACTTTCGATTCTTCTATCACCGCCGAGGAAGTACGCGGTGGTCAGGGCAACCTGCTCTACGGTCAATACTTCCATGATTCTTCACTGACCGTTTCTATCACTGATGTAACTTGCATTGCTTAATTGGTGACAATTAAGTACCGAGTGTTTAATGCTTTGAAAATGCCCTAAAGCCCTTTTACCCAAACAGTAGTTGGAAACGACAAGCTGAGTGGTTATAAAAAGTAAAGGGATTGATTTTATTGACTTTTAAGTATTATTATGATATAATATAAGAAAGGGGATGATAAAATTTGCTATTAAAAGATAATTTAGTTGAAATGAAATGGCATCCAACTAATAGAGTTAAATATGCAACTCGTGGCTATAAATTTACTGCTTTTGGCGAAAAGTTTTATGCAAAAGCGAGTGACGTACTTGAGTTAAGTAGTGGTGCTAAAATTCCTGTGCAATGTGATTATTGTGGCAAAATTTATTATCCTACTTCTCGTAATTATGAGAAATCACGGTTACGAAAAGAAAAAGATTGTTGTGTTGCTTGTAAAGGTAAAGAAATTCGCTCAACCGTACAAAAGAAATATGGTGTTAATAATGTGGTAGAGTTGGATGAAGTACGCACGAAGATGAAAGAAACTTGTCTTTCAAAATATGGTGTTTCTTCTCCGCTTGAAAACAAAGAAATTTATCAGAAAACACAAGATAGTTTTAATTCTCATTATGGTACAGAAAATGGTATTAAAGATTTACGTTCTGTTCCAGAAATTGCTACGAGAATTGAAAATACCAATATTTCTAAGTATGGTGGTAAAGCGCCAATATGTTCTTCTGAAATTAAGAACAAAATCAACCAAACAATGTATGAAAACGGAACTTGCAAAACTTCGGAAAAACAACTGTTATTGAATCAAATGATAATTGATTTATACGGTAATTCTGAGTTGAATTATCCTTGCGATAAAGTGTCTTTGGATTGCATGACGATTGTCAATGGAATTAAAATTGACATTGAATATGATGGTTGGTATTGGCATAAAGATAAACAAGAAGAAGATAAACGCAGAGATTTCTTTGTAGAGTCTAAAGATTATAAAGTTATTCGCTTTATAGCTTATGAAAATAGACTTCCTACCGAAGAAGAATTACGCAACGCAATTCATAAAATTACAACAACAAATAGAAAATTTACTAAAGTCAAATTAAATAAAATCTAATGGGTAGTTTAGCAGGGAAAGTCCTAAGTCTATAAAGATATGGAAAACCCCCAACGACTATCTCTTGGCGAGAGAGTAAGCTACAAGCTAATGGTAGCTGAAAAATCCTCCCCTCTTTATAGAGGTGAACAAATAGTCTGAACATCTATCGAAAAGATAGAGCAGTTCTTTAAGAACGGCATAGGGAGTTGCGTCCTTATGTGAACATATTGCAATGTTTAACCTTCAGTACGTTGCCGCAAACCTTGGCGTAAACCTTGAGCAAGGCGGTCTATCCGTAACTGAAGAAGAACTAACTGTTGGTGCAGTTGGTGGCGCAGTAACACTAACTAACAAGCCAATCGCATTTTCTGGTTCTTATATCGGCTGGTATAAGAAGCCTTCTGACGCTGATTGGACTATTGGTACTATTGACGCTAACCAGAAGAAGATGAATATTGCTGGTGCAAAGGAAAATGAGCACTATTGTGTTAAGTATTTCTATCAGAATGAGAACGCTAAGTCTATTACTATTAAGGCTCAGTTCGTTCCAAAGGTGCTACACCTTGTTCTGATTAACGACCTATTCTCTGGTTCTACCGCTGATGTAGCGGCTTCTACTTCTAAGTATGGTCGTCTAATTACCGATATTCCTCAGTTCCAACTCGATGGCGCACAAAATCTGGCGTGGGCGGCAGCTTCTGCGGCAACCGTTTCTCTGTCTGGTAAGGCACTGGCATATTCCGATACCGAGTCTTGCGAAGTAGACCCAGTATACGGTACTATGACTCAAGAGATTTTTGGCGCTAAGTGGCAGGATGATGTTGTAGCACTCGCTTGCGAGAACGCTGACCTTGACCTTGCTGAGTCTGGTACTGAAACTCTGATTGTTCGTGCTGTATTCGGTGGCGCAATCGCTTCTCAGCGCAAGGAAAACTCCAACTTTACCTTTGCTATTGTAGATGCCCCCGCTTCTACTGCAACTGGTACTACTGTTGGCGCTAATACTGGTATTGTAACTGCTGGTACTACTGCTGGCACTGCTGTAATTTCTATTACACTTACTAATTATCCGAACGTACCACCCGCATACGCTACCGTAACTGTTGGTTAATCTGAATAGGGAGGAAGGTTATTCCTTTCTCCCTATTTTTTCATAACAGGAGGTAACATTATGTGTGAATATACTAATGGTAATTTGTGCAAAGTTACCAATTCTGTTTGTCCTTATATGATGTACTGCGAAAAAATTCAAGGATATAAACCGTCAAGATATATGCCTGACGATTGTCCACAAAAGATAAAAGCCAAAATTCCTGCTGGCTATCGCAGAGTTATTCAAGAACGAAAAGGCAAACTTTATATTGAAATTGGAGAACAAGCAGTTATTGTTCCAAATCCTTTTGACCACGTTCCACTTTATGTCAAAGCGACAAAATTGAAGAATGGAACATGGCGATTAAAGGAATGATGGGAGGGTTGCTAAATGGCAGATGACATCGGTATCTTATACCATAAGGTGAACGACCTGTCTGAACGAGTGACAGAATTAGAAAGCACCCGACCGTTTATGCAGGAAATGATAGAGAGAGAAATTAAAGTAAGTGAAAAATTAGATGCTACTCTTGACGCTGTTCAGTTGTCTATGGTGCAAATGAATGTAAAGATGGACGAACAATCAAAGGCGATTGAAATGTTGCAGAAAAATTCTGCGGAGTCTAATAAAAAATTAAACAATCGACTTGACGACCTTGAAGAAAGAGGACAATTTGATTTCTTAACTTATATTAAAACAAATTTGCCAACAATTATTCTTACTGGTATAGTTGTTGGTGCTTATGTTGCAAAACATTTTAATCTCTTGTAATGAAAGAAAGGAACTAAAAGGAAATGGCAACTATTCCAGAAAAAGAAACTATATACCTTGCAAAGTATGATGTTACTGTTAATCGTTATTTGACTTATGCTCAGATTCAGCAAATTGTTGAAGCGACTATGAAATTCCATACTTGGGCTGAACGCCAACAGAATATTGATATGCTGATTCTTATTCATGCTACGGATATGACTGTTGAAGAAATTGAGAAGTATACACATGACGAACTTTTGCAGTGTGGTCTTATTGATGAAGTAATGCTTCACATTGACAATGTTTATAAGATTTATGATGCTCTTGAATATCATGAATCTACTCAGCGTGCGCTTGCTCAAATTCTTGGGGAAATCAACAAGTTTATGGATACACCTGTTGGGAAGAATGTAGTGCAGAAATTTGCACGCAAGGCAATGAACGATGGCGATAACAAGCATTGAAGCCTTAATGGCAATATGCGCTCCTGCAATTCAAAGCGCGTTAAAGTATACAGTGGAAAAGATTAAGGAAAAGAATGAGCAAGTTGTTAATCAGATAGTATACGCTGTTTATTCTCCTCAAATGTATTCTCGTACTTTTGAATTACGAGAAGCATGGAAAGGTGAAGCCAATGCTTCTGGTGCAAGCGGTCATGCAACGTTTGAATATGACCCAAGCAAGATTAGTGCTCATTCTAATTTAACTGACGAAGCTGTTCCTTATTTGGCAGAAATTGTATATCAAGGACTGGCGGGTAAGATTTACGGCGAAGGCGTTTGGACACAGGCTCGTGACGCATGGCAAGCCTTATTAGACGCTTGTAGCGAAGATGCTATTAAAGAGTGGTTTTATCAAGGTTGTAGACAGGCAGGATTGCCAATAGAAAGATAAAAATAAGGTATAGTACACAGAATTGAGGATAACTATGGTTTATTGTGGTATTGATGCTTCAACCACTGCGGTAGGATGGAGTATATTCAATGGTACTGACCTTATTGATTATGGGTGCTTCAGACCTAATGGTGATGATTGGCGCGACCGCACTCAGCAAATCGCGCCTTTCATTAAGCAACTATTAGAGAAGTATCATGTTGATAAGGTGATATTAGAAGATGTTCCTTTGATGGGTAAACGAGGTAATAAAACCTTGGTTATCCTTGGTGCTGTGCAAGGAATGTTATTAGGAGTAACATCTTCTATGAATATTCCTACCGAGTTTATTTTACCAAGCGCGTGGAGAAGTCCGATTGGACTTTTTGATGGTACAAAAGCTGGTACTCGTAGGGATGAAATGAAAAGAAAATCAATAGAAAAAGCAAATGAACGATTCGGTCTTGAACTAAAGTGGGTGTCACCTTGTAGCAAGAAGAACGATGACGATATTGCTGACGCTATTCTGGTAGCATACTCACAGATAAGCAAAGTTCGCTTTGCCAAAAACCCAAAAGTGAAGGAGTGAGTTTATGGCAGATTTTAAGATTTCTATTGATACTGAATTAAAAACTTCGCAAATTGATTCACAAATTAGCGAAATAAAATCTAAACTTGAAAATGCGGTTAAGGATGTTCCTTTAAGCATTAACTTGAATCAAGTAAATAATCAGATTGATGATTTACAAACACGTTTAAGAACTGCGTTTGACAACATCAACGCAAACGTCAACTTCGGTAACGCTACGCAACAAGCAGAGCAATTAGGGCAAAACTTGAGAACCGCTGGTGATAATTTTAATAGTATCGGTAGTGGCGGTGGTGGTAATAATGCAAATAATCAATTATTGCAATTAACGCAAGGTGCTCAAAACGCTTCTGAGCAAATTCGTGAAACAGCGACCGCAGTTGAAGAATCTACACTTTCTTATCAAGAGTGGAACGTTGTTCTAAACGCTTGTATTGATACTATTAAAAGTTTTGCGGAGCAGACTTTTGAAATGGACTCTGCTCTTACGAATTTTAAGAAAGTATCTGATTTAAGTGGAGATAGTCTAAACCAATATGTAGATAAATTACAAGACCTTGGTTCTACCGTTGCTCGTACTGGCTAATAATAACCAGAGTGTATAGATGGTAAATATGCACTGAGAAGTGTTCAAAACCCTTGAAAGCCTAAGAGCCTTACTACCACAACATAAGGATGAGATATGCCTAAGTGTGACGGTATGGAAACTCAAAAAACAGTAAGGATGATATATGGTGGAAACGCCTAAGTATTGATATAAATATTGTATAGTGTTGATATAGAAATGTCAATAGTGTAAAGTATTTATATAAAATGGCAGTTTGGGCGCGAAGTCCTGATGAGGGATGTGTCAACAGAGTAAAAGTTCACTTCCCTCCAAAATATATAGGGAAAAGAAGTATTCGGGCTGTAAGAGAAATCTTATAGAATTATCTTGACAACGTTAAATAATATGATATAATAGGCTTATAAAAGGAGTTGAATATCATGGAGATTATTAAGACGTTGGCTGAATGTTTTGCTGTTCAGTGTTTCTTCTGGCTTATTGGCGGTACGGTTAATTATTTCCGTACTGGCAAGTTCTTTATTGTGCATTATAAGGCACAAAGGAATGATGAAAAATCTAAGGAGATTTATTCTAAAAGCTGGTGGGATAAAAGATAACTGTCGGAAATGGTAGAAGGTGCGACTGAGTTCCGCAAGAACTCTTTCAATGATGAAGATTCTGCGAACTTAGCGCAAGTTTCAGCTATGTTTCAAAACGTAGCAGATGAATCACTATCTGCTGGTGATTCCGCTTCATTTATTATCGCACAAATGAAAGCATTCGGCATTGAAGCTGATAATGCCATTCATATCGTGGACGCGGTAAACGCAGTTTCTAACAATTTTGCGGTTTCGTCTGGCGACCTTGCTACAAACCTTGGCAATATGTCTGCCGCACTTGCAGTAGGCAATAATACATTTGAGCAATCTTTGGCAATGCTTACTGGTATTACCGAAGTTACTCGTAATGCGTCTAAGGGTAGCCGTGCGTTGGTTTCTGTGCAGAGCCGTCTTAACCAAGTTGTTGATGAAAGTTCAAGCACAGGTCAAAAATTAACTAATTGGTATAATGACCATAATATTGCGATTTATGACCAAGAAGGCGAATTAAGAAGTCTGTATGAAATCTTGGGTGACGTTTCCAAACAATGGGACGGACTATCTAAGAATGAGCAGTCTTATTTTCTAAACATACAAGCAGGTGCAAATCAGTCTCAGAACCTTGCTTCACTTCTCTCAAACTGGGATTCTGTAGTAAAGGCTCAAGATGTAGCACTTAATTCCGCAGGTTCAGCCGCAAAGGAAAATACGGCATATATGGACAGCCTTGAGTCTAAGGTTGCGGCTCTAAAGGCTTCTTTCCAAGAACTTGCTAACGCTGTAATCACCAAAGAAATGGTATCAGAAGTATTGAATTTGGTCAACGCTTTTACCAAACTTGCTGATACTGGTGTAGGTAGAGCAATTATTAAATTTGCACTATTCTCTACTACCATGAGAGCGGCTTCTGCTATTTTTGGTAATACAGCAAGAGTATTGCTTCAGATGTTCACAGGCATGAGCACTGGACAAAGAACTATTACTGAGTTGATGAACGCTGGCGGTAGAATTGGCTCGATATTCACCAATTTGATGGGTATCTTTAACGATGTCCGTATGTCTGCTTCTGGCATGGCTGGACCGATGACAGCTTCTTCCAGTGCGTTGTCAGGAATGGCTTCGTCTGCGCTTTCGGCTCTTACTTCGCTAAATCCACTTGCGATTGGCATAGGTGCTGTTGTTGCCGCTGGCGCTGGGCTTGCAATAGCTATTAAACATTATGCTAATGAAGAAAAGAATCTTCAGAAGTCAGTAGACGAACATAAAAATTCTGTTAGTGATATTCAAAGTCAAATTGACGAATACAATTCGACCCTTGAATCTAACAAACAACGTCTTGAAGAAATCAATTCCTTAAAGGGTACTTCAAAGTGGAATGGCGAACTTGAAAATGAAGCAAATACGCTTGAACGCCAAAATACTCTTATCGAAAGACAGATTACTCTGCAAGAGCAAAAGCTAAAGGCAGAGCAAGCCGCACTTTGGCAAGAACAATCTAAGTTGTTTGATAAGCAGTATGGCGATAAAATGCGCTATACTACAAAGCAACAAAATCTTCGTGGTGAAGAAGTATCTGTTACTCTTACTGGCGAAAAAGCCTATAAACAAAAATTAACAGATTTACAAACAACTATTCACAAGTTTACACAAACACAAAATCTTGATTATAAAGAAGCCGCTACTGAAGCTGAAAGTTCGATTCTATCAATTATTTCTGAACTTGAGGAATATAAAGAAGCGGCTGTATCTGCTGGCGATACTACTAAAGCTGATTACATTCAATCTTTGATTGATTTGGCTGAAGCCAGTGATTCTGTAAGCGGTGGTACTATTGGTGACGCACTTGACGGCGATTCAAAAGCAATGGAGAACGCCGCCGATAAAGCAGAACAATTACACGACCGTATAGTAAATCTTGCACAAGATTTGGGGACAACTGTTGCTCAACTCGGTATTAAAGCTAAAGACGCTTTTTCTACAGAAGAATGGTTGGAAAAACTTGACCCATCTTCTTTGAACAATCTTGAGCAAATACTAAATCTGATAGGCGACCGTGCGGGTTGGCTTGGCTCACAGCTTAGCAATATGTCAACAGAAGAAACCGTCACTTATCTATCAGAAGTTATGCGCCGATTCACTGGTGCTGTGCAAGACGCTACTGGTGCTTATGACGAATTTGACAAAGCCTTAGAAACAGATTTTGCAAAGCCTTTGCAACAAATGAATGAAATGGCTGACTACATTGAGCAGTCAGATAAACATGGCATTCAGAATATGCAAGCGTATAACAAGGCTTTGGAAGGCGTATACGGTACAACTGATAAGAATATTATTGCACTTCAAGACCAGAAAGCCGCTATGTCGGATTTCCGCACAACTACGGTTGAGACGGCTACTGCTCTTGATAATATGAAAGCCTACTATGATTCAGCGGGTAATTTCTTAGGCGATAAACTTCTTAAAAATATCGAGCAAATTTCCAAGAACAAGGACAAGTTTGGCGACCTTGTTAATTTTGAGAAATTTGATGACGGCACTTTCAAAGTAGCTGTTAAGGACTTTGGCGACCTTGCGGACGCTCTTGGTATAACTCAACCAATGTTGAGTAGCTTTATGGAAGCTCTTGGTGGTTCTGTAGACTTCCAAATGGGCGATACCTTAAATGCCGCTCAAGCCGCTATTCAAGATATTCATGACGCTGTTTCTAATACAGATGCAGGCGGTATTTCAGACCTACTAAATAAACTTGGTAGTGCTGACCCCACGAATATTAAGAACAGAGTGCAAGATTTACAAGCACTTAATGATAAACTTAATGACCTTTCATCCTATACAAATGTACCTTTTGATTTTGACTTTAGTAAATTAGAAGGTCAAGATTTTACTAATGCCGCAAAGCAAGTTGAAGGTTATGCAAATGCGCTTAAAACTTTTACTACGGAGTCTGGTTCTTGGGATTTAAGTGGTACTATCGACAGGGTTAATGACGCACTTAAAGACGCAAGTAAAGGTACTAAAATCGAACTTGATGGGAATAACATTAAGTTTGAGTCGAAAGATGCGGTCAATGAACTAAAAAGCCAAATCGAAGATGCCTTTGGCGGTATGGACTTTGATGATATTGTCAAGACTGATGCGGGTAAGAGTATACTTGCTAACCTTTTTGACGGTATGGAAATCGACAAAGGTGAAGCTGGTGAAGTAGGTCAAGAATTTGCTGACGCAGTAACCGAAGCTATTCAAGACCAATTAAATACTACTCAAATTGCGCTTAATGGCATTGGCGCTGAAGTTAAGGGCGAGTTGGGTTATCAAGTTGACGAAGGCATGAACGCTGTTCAAGAATCTGGTCAACGAACTGCTGATTGGTTCTCTAACAGTTTTGCGCCACAAGTACAGCAAGGTGTTCAGAGTGCTATGTCTGGCGCAGAACAATCTGCACAAAATAGCGCAAGTGTTCTACAAGGCATATTCTCTAACATGAATATTGCTGACCCAATGCAACAAGTTCAGCAAGGTATTCAAAATGTTAATGGCGAAGTTAATAGCTTTAGTGCTGGCAATATGACAAGCCAACTTGGTGAAGCTGGCACTGCCGCCGAGCAAACAGGTAATAAGTCCGAAGAAGCTAAAACCAAGGCTCAACAATTAGGTCAAGTTTCGTTTCAGAACTTTATCAATGGTATGCTAACGGCTGGTGGGTCTGCCAATTATCTACAAACCCAAGCGTCCAGCGCTTATAATACAGCACAGAAACTTAACACTACTGTTACTACTGTGTTTAAGTCTGATACTTCTCAGTGGAAACCACCTGCACTTCCTACAGCGCATAAGGCTGTGGGTCAAATTCCAGCTTATGCCAACGGTAAAATGGATGACCTTTCTGGCACTCAGCCAATGCGTTCTCAATCTTCTAAGATTGCGCTTGTTGGCGAAGAAGGTGCAGAGTTCCGTATTACCGCTGACGGTAGAAAAGAACTTCTTGGTAAAAATGGTGCTGAATTTGTCAAGGTAAATAAGGGCGATACCATTATTCCTGCGAATGTTACTGATATGATTCGCAAAGGTTTGCTCCAAGGATATTCAAATGGCAAATTTGGTGGTAGAACCTCTGTTTCTGGCTCTGGTGTAAGTAATGGCAATCATACTATTCATGTTGGTAAGACTGAAAGTCGATATATTGGTGCGACCAGTAGTAGCACTAAGGCTACTCATGCTAATACTAAGGCGACTAAAGCCAATACTTCTGCTAAGTCTGCTAACGCTTCTGCAAGTTCCAAAGCCGCCGAAGCAACGGATGAACTAACAGATGCACAGAAAAAGCAGAAAGAAGCCTTTGAAGAAGCTAACGATGTAACCGAACACCATATTTTCTTGCGTGAAAAACAAGGCGCTTCTTACGCTGAACTCATTAAGATGAGCAAGGCTTATCAGAAGCAACTTAATAAGCAAGCAAATTGGTGGAGAAGTCAAGGGTTTAACGATGATTCTGAAGAAATCCGTAAAATCCAGAAGGATTGGTGGGGACTTCAAGATGACATAACTTCCTACCAAGAAAAGGCTTTTGACGAACGTTATCAGAAATCCAAAGATTACATTGATGACCGTAATGACCTTGAAGATTGGGGTGCTGACTCCGAAATTGAAGCATGGCATCGTGTTGAAAAATGGATGGACGAATGGTATGCTCGTGGCGAGATTAGCTATAAGTATTACCTTGAAAAGCGCAAAGAAGCGACTAAAAAAGCCGCTGAAGCCGAAAAGAAGGCTTGGGAAGAAGCCAAAAAGTCTCAGATTAAAGAACTTGAAGATTGGCAAGATGTTTACGAAGATTTGTTCGACCTTGTTGCAGATAAGGCTCAAGAAGAAATCGACAAACTGAAAGACCAACGTGACACTGTTGAAAAATATTGGGACGATAAAATTGACGCGCTTGAAAAGGCGAATGACGAACTTGATGACCAAATTGAAAAGGAAGAAGCACTTGATGCTTTGGCTCGTGCTCGTTCCACTAAAGTCATGGTTTATCAGAACGGTCGATTCCAGTATATCAACGACATGGACGAAGTTTCTGAAGCTAAGACTAACCTTGAAAAGATTGAGCGTGAACAAACACTCAAGAAAGAAAAGGAAAATCTTGAAAAGCAGAAAGAAGCGGCTCTAAAGGCTATTGATGACCAGATTGACGCATGGGAAAAATACAAAGACGAATGGGGCAAGGTTGTTTCTGATTACGAAAAGAAGCAGAAAGAACTTAATGTTCTACAGAAACTTGGTATTGACCTTGAAGCTGAAAATTGGAAAGAACGACTTGGTAATCTCCAAGATTATGTTAATAAGTATGCCGAAATTATGGGGCAACTTAACAAACTTAAAAAAGAAGAAGAATTGGGTAAAGACCTGCCTTCTTATGATTCCAACAAGGGCACTGCTGGTGCGGGTGCTGGTGCAATTATTGGTACTGGTGCAGGTATTGCCGCTGGTGGTGCTATTGGTGGCGCTGTCGGTGGTGCTATTGGCACGGTCATTGGCGCTGTAACTGGTGGTCTTGGGCTTAATAAAGGTAGTTCTTCTTCTGGTGGTTCAAGTTCTTCTGGAAAAACTTACCAATCTGTTGGTGGTAAAGCACCTTCTGGCTTAAAGGCTGGTGACAAGGTAGTTACTAATGGTGGTACTTACACTATCACTGGTGTTAATAAGGACGGTTCTTATACTTCTCAGAAAACTTCTAACACTACAAAGTCCAATTATAAAGGCACTTATTCAAAGAAGGCTTCTGGCACTAAATATAATGCGGCAGGTATTTCGCTCGTTGGCGAAGAAGGCGCAGAATTGCGCGTACTTGGTCAAGGCGAAGGTATTGTTCCTCATGATATGACAGCTAATCTGTTTGAATGGGGACAGACCAGACCGAGCGATATTGTATCTGCTATCACAGGCGCACAAACTGAAAATTCTGGTGTGACGATTTGCATAGAAAACTTCAATCCTTCTCTACCCAATGTTGTGGATGGTGAAGGTTTTGCTAATTATCTCAAGAATAATTTCTGGCGTAATGTTGTACAGTATAAAACGACTATGGGGAGGGCGTGAGCGTAATGCTCACCCCTCTTTTATTAGGAGGACATTATGGACGAAATGAACCAAGAAGCTGTACAAGCTATGCTTGAGGGCTTTAATTTGTTGCTTAAAGAAGCAATTAGCAATACTACGAAAATTTATGATGGCTTTGTCATTGGACAGAATGGAACTAATTGGAATGTAAGATATAATGGACAAGTTCATTCTATCAAACAATATGGCGATAATCAAGTAAAAGCTGGAAAAATCGTTAAAGTGTTTATTCCCCAAGGCAACGCCAATTTAACATTTTTTATGTAAGGAGGTATGGCAATGGCTTTACCAAGACCAGTGTTAAATACACAGGTTGCGTTTGACGCTACACAGGCTCATACCTTTACGTTTACTGTATATGGGTCTGGTGCTCAAGTTACAGCAAACAAGCTAACCATTAGAAAACAGACAGATAATTCGATTGTTTATCAACAGCAACAAACTACATTTAAGTTTGAACATACGTTACCTGCTGGTTCTCTAACCAATGGTAACTATTATAATGCAACTATTATCGTGATTGATGGCAACGGAGTAGAATCAGCAGAATCTATTCCTATTCAATTTTGGTGCTATTCTGCTCCAAGTATTGTAATGACGAATTTTCCTGTTACTGCAATTATTGATAATGCTTCATTCAACTTTGAGTTTAGTTATAACCAAGCTGAAGGAGAAAGATTAAATAGTTATGTGGTTAATTTGTATGATAGTACAAAGACGTTAATTTCTACTTCTGGAACAGTGTATGTAGAAGATGGTGTACCACCGTATGATGGTAGTTATTTGTTTAACGGCTTTGAGAATACAACCGAATACTTTATTGAAATTGTTGGTCTAACAATCAATGGAACTACAGTAACGACAGGACAAGTACGATTCAATACACGATATATCAATCCAAGTATTTATTCGCAGATAGAACTTGAAAATCATTGTAAAGATGGGTATATTACTATTACTTCTAATATGATTTTGATTGAGGGCGTAAGTCAGCCCGACCCACCAACATATATAAATAATAAAGAAGTGGATTTACGCCAAAATAACAGTTATGTTGAATGGAATCAAGGTTACAATATTTCCAATGATTTTACGACAAAATTATGGTTTAGGGGCGCAAATCCAAATTCAACTTTAATTCGCTTTAGCAATACTAATGGTCAAACGGTTGTAGTAGATTATCGAGAAGGATATAAAGACCAAACCGCTCAAGATAAGCAAGCGTATATGGAAGTATATGTTGAATCTATCAGCGGAATGAAGTATTATATCTTTAGTGATTATCTTGATATTCTGCCAGACAGTTCATATTATTGTTTTTGGCTAAGACGAATTAACAATATTTATCAAACACATTTTGCGATTGTAGAATAAGAAAGGGGTGGATTTATGTTTCAGTTTATAGGACTAAGTGCGTTTGCAGGTCAAGATTGCTTAAATCCAACTCCTGCACAAGTTAATGATATTAAGACAACAAGAGTAACAAATGCTATTTTTGACCAATTCAGTGTAACAAAGAATGTATCAGAACCGTTTAATGTTTCACTTCCAACCGTTTGGGACTATGATACTATTATGGACGCTACATTTGACGGCAATATTGAAGCTGGCAATGTCGAGTTTGCTTTGAATCAGATTACTGAAGTAAAGATTAAGCGCCGTGTTCGTGGTATGTTTGATTGGCTGACGCTAAAATCTGTTCCTATTCACTCTGTATCTGACCTATCTTTTGCTTTTGAAGATAGAACAAATACGCATGGTGTAGAATATGAATACGCTTTTGTTCCAGTGCTGAATAATGCTGAAGGTGATTATATCATTAACAGTATTATGTCTGACCTTGAAGGTGTATTTATTGGTGACGCTGATACTTGCTACCGATTCTTGTATGATGTGCAATATGGCACGAATGCACGCAAGGTAAATGTTGGCACATTCCAACCATTAGGCAGAAAATATCCTATCGTTATTTCTAATGGTTTGTTAAGCTATGATACAGGCTCTATCTCTGGTATTGTGCTTGATGATGAATTTGAAAACACTGGCATTATAGACAGCGCAAAGACCAACGAAAAGAAGCGTAAACTCAAGGATTTTCTTGCAGATAAAAAACCAAAGATTTTACGCGACTGGACTGGCGCTAAGTGGTTGGTAGCTATTACCGATGATATTCAGATTTCTTATGCTGAATCTTCTGGTTTGCGCGTACCTTCTATGACTATTACATGGACGGAGATTGGTAATGCTGATGACCAAAATGATTTGTATTATAATGGCATTATTGACGCGCCATCATAAGGAGGAAGAAATATGCCAGTAACACTTGCACAATTTCAAACTTCTGTTCAATCGGTTCAATCTCGTTTTATTAAGGTTGAATTATTGAATTATCAATTTCAAACCGTAGATGAAATATCAGGAGTTTGTACTTCTGGCAGTATATCTATTGATTCTACCGCTGATGTGCGAAGAACAGCGAGTATTGTTCTTGCGGTAAAAGATACCAGTTTTGAAGTAGCCAGTGGCGCAAGAGTATGGCTTGATAAATATATTCGTTTACTTGTCGGCACGCAATCAATGCGAACTGGCGAGATTGAATATGTAAATTGTGGCATTTATATTATTGACGCTCCAAGCTATGAATATGCGCCAGAAACCAATACAGTATCTTTTAGTTTGCTTGACCTTATGGCAAAATTGACTGGTACGCGAAATGGCTATTTGAAGGGCGTTCCTGTTGTGCTTAAAGCTGGCGAAAACATTCGTCAGACAATTATTGATACATTGGCTTTAGGCGGTTTTACACAATATGTTGTTGAAGAAGCACCATTTCCAAGTGTAATTCCTACAGACCTTGAATTTAGTCAAGGCGCAACTGTATATGATTTGTTGTCAGGACTAAGGGATATATACCCATATTATGAGATATATTTTGATGTAAATGGTACGTTCTTTTATAAGCGTAAGCCAACTGGCGAAAACGACCCAGTTGTTGTTGATGATACTACGTTTATTCCAATCGTTACCAATGAAAAGATTGAAGTTGATTTCCAGAATGTAAAGAATAGTATTGAAGTATGGGGACGAACTCATGACCCAGCGCATTATTCTGATACTGCGGAAGTTACTGACAATACTATTAAGCTAACCATTGAAGATGTAACAGCCTATACCGAAAATGTGGTATACGGTTTTACAATGAAAAATAATAAGGGTTTAACTGCGCCAAAGCTAAAAATCAATGACCTTGCTGTATTGCCGATTAAGAATGATGATGGTACTGACACCAATATCGTTGCCGAAGAAGGCGATGTTTATTTTTGTGTTCAGTATAAAACAACTTATTGGCGATGGCTTGGACATTTGCAAGCATATGGTTTCGCTGAAGATACAAATGAAAAAAGCCCTTATTATGTAAATGGCTCAGTAGGGCGTATTCGATTGCCACTGTATGATGATGATTATGCAAATTGTCTAACAGATGATTTGGCACTACAACGCGCTAAATATGAGTTATGGCTTCACACCAATCTGAATGATACTGTAACATTAAGTTGTGTTCCTGTATATTGGCTTGACGTTAATATGCTTGTTGAATACACATTGAATCGCAATGGCGAAAAGCGTAAGTATCTTATCACTTCAATTCAGCAGGGTCTTGCCCCGACAGATGATATGACTATCACTATGGCAAGATACTATGGTGAAAATGAAGCTGATACTGATTATGAGTTGCTTGAATACATTGAATCCGATGGCGACCAATGGATTGATGTTGGGTTCAACCCAAAGCAAGATACTCGTGTTTATGCCAAGGTTAGCCAATATCCAAACACCAAGGAAGGCGCATTGTTTGGTGCTCGTGATTCTGCGGATGGTACAGTACATTATACATTCCGTACTAATGACAAAAAGTATCGTACAGAATATGCCAATGTTTACGCTGAATTTGCTACAGAAGTAAATTTTGAAGAACCGTTTACAGTGGATAAGGATGATAATGTAACCACTCTGAATATAGACAAAACGGTTACAATCGCATACACTGGTACATTTACTTGCGCCAATAGTTTGTATATTTTTGCTTGCGATACAGGTGGAAAAGCCGACCTAAAGACTAAGGGTGTTAGAATCCATAGTCTTGTTATTTATGATGATGATAGTGCTGTACGCAATCTTATTCCTGCTCGTCATAAAGAGACTGGCGAAATTGGTATGTATGATGGCGTAGAGTTAAAATTTTACAAAAATGCTGGTACTGGCAAATTTATCGCTGGTAAAGCAAAAGGAAATTAAAGGAAAGGAGTGGTTATTTGTCAACACGTTATAACGATTTATCTTTGACTTCGTTTCCTGATTCAGTAGATGTTTTTAAGACATTTTTGAATATTGAAGCAAGAGATGGCACGGCTATTAAAGGTTATACTGATGCTATGCAAGCTGGCGACCAAGTGTTAGCCAATCAGTATCTTGCACAAATTTCTTCCGCTTCTCAAAAGATTATTCAAGCAACTGACTTGAATAAATTAACAGAAGCTATTCTTGCAATCGAGCGTTTTTATTCCACAGATATTAGCGATGATATTGAACAACGTCAAGTTGCGTGGAAAGCATTGATTGATAATTTTAGCTATATTAGTGAATGGGCTTCTGGCACACCATATAAAAAGAATAATCTTGTTTCATATACAGTTGGAACCAAGACAAATATCTATATTGCCATTGCCGATACTCCTGCTGACATTGCTCCTACAAATGGTAATTATTGGCGAGTAATGACACAGAGAGGTAAGCAAGGCGTATCTGGTGTGGGTCTGGCTTACCATGCGGAATGGAATGCAAGCGAAGATTATCAAAAAGATAATGCAGTTACTTACGATGGCGCTCTTTGGCAATCTTTAGCGACAAACACTAATATTAAGCCCGGCACAAATGACAGTATTTGGAAGTTGGTTATGCCGTATAGCGTTACTGTATATCCAATTCAAGATACTGAGCCGAGTAATCAGAGCGAAGGTGAACTTTGGTTTGATACCACTGGCAACCCGACCAAATATTACAAACTTGAGCCACTTATCAATCCTGCAAGCGCATCTAATATTACCGCTGGCTTTGAAGCGTATGATGGTCAAGGTAATTTGATTGTAGGCACAGCATAAGGAGGGTTATTATGGCGAATCCTAATAGCCTTTTTTCGTGGCTAAAATATCAGGATATTCAAATTGCTGATATAGCACTACGAACGCAATTTGAATCATATATGAGTGTAGGCAATTATAGTCAAGCATTACGTTTACTTTCCGATAATCAATCACAACTTCAAGGCAAAGCATGGATTGGTGACAGTGTTAATACGCTTGTCAATGGAATTATAACGCTTGAAAGTTTGTACAATGACAATGTAATTAAGTTTTTGTCTGATTTATCAGAAACTTTACAAAGTCTTGTAGACAATTATCGTAATGTCGGTACATGGATTGTTGGCAATGAATATAAGGAACTGAACTTTGTTGCTTATGATAATGAAATGTATATGGCGTTGCAAGATGTTCCTGCAAATACTCCTATTACCGATACTAATTATTGGCTATATGTTGGTCTGCGTGGAGAGCAAGGTGTGGCTGGCGTAAATGTTCGTCAGCAGTACGATTATTCTTTTGGTAAAGCGTATAATATTAACGACCTTGTTGTATATCAAGGACAGATATATGTAGCGTTAAAGAGCAATACTAATGTTTTTCCTACAAATAGTGATACTTGGCTATTGTATGAACGAGTAGTTAAAGCCGATATTTATGTAAGTAATGTTGCGCCAACTGAAGAACTAATTAACGGCAAAATTTGGTTCAAAACACAATCTGACCCTTATACGCATCTTGCCGATACACCGATTATTGGCACGTTTATGATGTATCAAAATGGCACTTGGGAAGAAATGTACCCTGATACCATTTTTGATTGGGTAGAAGATAAAGACCAATATAGAGAAGTCGGGTTTGAGTTTCAAGCTACAATTCAAACAAACGAATGGAATAATTTGTCAGTTGATGTTAGTAATAGTCATATTACCATTGATTCTATTGTAAATATAATGCCACAATCTATTATGAGCAACACACAATGGGTAGAGTACAATAAACTTGAATCTGTTACCGTTGCCAATGGCAAAATTACAATCATGGCTAACTCGCAAATTACACAAAGTTTGCCGATAAAAATTTTAGTAAGATAAGGAGGGAGTAAGTTGATAGAATTTCGTCTTTCTGCAAAACAAAATAATACCTATTTTGACTTGTTCCCTCGCACAACTGTCAATGCTATTACCAATGATGAGCATATTCGGGGAACGCAAGTTCTTGAAGTAGACGTACCTGCTACAACCGAAACAATTCAGACGATTACTATTCAGACAAATAATCGTATTGTAAATGCACCGTTTGAAGTTCATTATGTCAGTGGTGATAAGAATAGCTACAATACTATTAGTCAAATAGAGGTTAGTGAGAACACGCTTACCATTTATTATATTCATAATAAGCCAGAAGCCAGCGTCAAAATCGCCTTGGTATTCTATACTATGGGGGTAGATTGATATGGCAAATAAAGGTTTTACTATGAAGGTTAAGACGGCGAATGGATATGTTAGTCTATATCCACAAACGCTGTTAGAGAAGATTGATGGTCTGAATATTGGTTCTGTATATAAGCAGATTGTTACTTTATCAGCTAATAATTGGCAAGATTTACAGCAAACTGTTGATGTTGCGGATATTCTTGAATCAGATACACCTATGGTTAATAAGATTCTTGAGGGAACGATAGAGCAAATGCGACTTCAAGAAAATGCGTTTAATACACTTGACCCTATTGTGGGGGTTTATTCTTTTGATGGGAAAGTAAGATTTACTTGCAAGACATTACCGCAAGTAGATTTTAAGGTACAAATATATTGGACTCGATAAAGAAAGGAGTGTGAAAAATGCCAGATTATATTAAAGCCCCTGACGGTGCGTATCTATTCAGAGCCAGTGAAGTCGAAATTATCAAGGATGAGTTGGGTAGACCTATTGTAACATTTAAGTCTGCTGGCACAACTGCTGTTAAATCAGTAAATGGCAAAACAGGTGATGTTCAGATTTCTTGTGAAGATGTTCATGCTTTGCCAGATACTACTCAGTATGTAACGCCAGATAATCTCAAGATTCTTGAAGATACTGTTCAAGCCTTGAATAGCGAAGTCGGAGATTGCGAAAAGAAATTAGACGGCTTCAATATTCGCGTGACTGATGTTGAAGGTGCTATTGCTTCTAAGCTAACGTTGACTGGTGGCACAATGTTGGGTAATATTGACATGAATGAACACGCTTTGATTAACGCACAAAAAATTCATGTTGATGGTACTACGCCTGTGTTCATTGGTTCAGTTATTGAAAAAACTGACAAGGGTGTAAGACTAACCAGCACTACAGAAGGCGAAGCCGCATTTGTTAAGCCAAATACTCAGAACACTTATGTTCCTGTGTTTGGTGGTGCTCCAACAAATGCAAGCCACTTAACAACTAAAACATACGTTGATAACGAAATTAGCAACATGGAATCCAAGATGGACGGACTTGTGCCATCTTTTACCACTGATATGGAAGGCTATGTCCTCACTATTAAAAATGGTGTACCGACTTGGGTTCAACCATCTTAATTAAAGGAGAGATTTCATGCCGAAGAAACCTATAATGGCTCCTGATGGTGGCTATCTGCTCGATGGCGATGATTTTGTTATCACTAAAGACGAGTTGGGTAGACCAGTTATCAGTGTAGTAGGTGGGGCTACGGGAGAAGTCAAAAAAATTGTGGAAGAACACAATGACGACCCGAACGCCCACGAAAAGATTGACCTCGATGGTGGCGAGTTGTAATTCCACCAAAAGTATGCAAAATATGAGGATAACCTCATATAAATAAAAAATATATTTTTTATAAAAGGAGATTTTTTATTATGGCTATTATTCAAATTAAGAGAACTTCTGAACTTGCCAAAATTACTGCCGCACAGCTAAAGGCTGGCGAACTTGCTGTCGTACTGGGTACTGGCGCTGACGCTGGTAAGCTGTATGTCGGTGTTGACGGCGTAGCTGGCACTGCCATTCCTGTAAAGGCTTCTGGTGCCGACATTGCTAATAAGCTGGCAAACGCTCAGAACTTCTCTATTGAAGGTGACGTAACTGCTACTCCTGTTGCATTTGATGGTACTGGTGCTGTTGCGCTACAAGCTGTTATCGCTAATAAGGCTGTAACCAAGGCAAAGCTGGCTGATGAAGTTACTACTTCTCTTGATAAGGCTGATTCTGCTGTACAAGAAGTTATTACTGGTAAGACCAACGGTACTATCAGTGTTGACGGTACTGACGTAGCAGTATTTGGTCTTGGCGATGCGGCATATAAGACTACCAAGTATTTTGAAGATGACGCTCAAGCCAAGGCTGACGCTGTTAAGAACGCAGTAGTCAACACTATCACTGCTGGCAATGGCGTTGCTGTAACTGGTACTGCTACTGATAAGACTGTTGCAGTTGTTATTGACCCGACCTCTGACGAGCATCTAACTGTTGGTGCTGACGGTCTAAAGCTGACCCTACCTGCCGCTGACGAGTATACCGTTGTTAAGGATGCTGACGCAGGTGAGTTTTCTGCTGTTTACCACCTGACCAAGAATGGTGCTAACGTTGGCGCGGCAATTAACATTCCTAAGGATTTGTTCGTTAAGTCTGGTGAAGTTGTTGTAAATCCAGAAAGTCAACCTGCTGGCACTTACATTAAGCTGACCCTACAGAACCAAGAAGCACCTCTCTACATCAATGTTGCTACTCTAATTGACGCTTACACTGGTGTTGATGGCGATGAGATTACCGTTGCTGTATCTGAGGACAACAAGATTTCCGCAGTTATCAAGGATGGTACTATTGCTCTTGGCAAGCTGGCTCAAGGCGTACAAGATTCTATTGGCAAGGCTGATACTGCACTACAGAAGGTTGACATTGCAGAAGGTGCTACCAACGGCACTATCGCTGTAAAGGGTACTGACATTGCTGTACACGGTCTAAAGGACGCGGCTTATTCTACTGTTGCTGACCTAAACAAGCACGCTGATGACGCTGTTGACACTCTAAAGGGTACTGAAGCTGACGCTACTACCGCTATTACTGTTTACGGCGCTCGTGCTCTGGCACAAAAGGGCGTAGATGACGCCGCTTCTGCAAAGGCTGAAGCTGACAAGAAGGTTGCTTCTGTAACTGCTGAAGATAAGTCTATCGTTGTTGGCGGTACTGCTACTGCTCCTACCGTTAAGGTTGGCGTATCTACCACTCCGGGCAACGCCCTGACTCTGGACGCTAATGGTCTATTCGTAGCTACTCCTTCTTCTATGGTTGCTGGCAACGGTATTACCATTGAGGACAACACCGTATCTGCAAAGGTAGTTGCCGCTAACGGTCTATCTGTTGACGCTTCTGGTATCAAGATGGCTCTTGGCTCTGCTATCACTGCTGGTGCTGTTAAGGGTTCTTCTGAGATTGCTATTGGTGCTGACGGTGCTATGACCGTAGATGTAATCGACTGCGGTTCTTTGGACTAAGATTAGTCAAAATTCCTATTGACATTTCACAAATAGTGTGATACAATTAAGGGAGAGGGGAAATATCCTCTCTCCCTATTTTTTACGAAAAGGAGGTTTGAGTCAGAGATGCGAATAATTCTGAACGGTCGTGACGTATCGTATATCAATAATGACCGTGTTGTCGGCTTTGAAACAGACAACGATGTGAACGAGTTCATTTGCGTTGTAGAAGATTCTATACCTACGCCAGCTTGGGGATATAAACTTGATGTTAAAGCCAAATTGGGTAACAAGACATTCTACAACACAATTAACTTAACCAAGAGCAAAGACGCAGATAATGAGTATAGTGTTTTGCTTGGAGCGAATATGCTACCGCAAGGTAAATGTCTATGTAATATTCGCCGTATTTCGGGCAAAAAGGTCTATAATTCAGATGTATTTGAAATGTGGGTTAAGAAGCCTGTACTTAGTTATTGTGGCGCATATCAGGAAGATGGATTTATCCCCAGTGAGTTCTTTCAAATTGAACAAAGAATGGACGAAATAAATAATCATCCTCCTGTCCCTGATGCAAGCGGATATTGGAAAATCTGGAATGCTGATAAAGGCGAATATGAAATTTCAGACATTCCTTCTTCTGGTGGAACAGTATCTTTTATTGCTGGTGACGGTCTTGATATTCAAGATAACAAAATTTCAATTAAAACAGATAAAAAATCTATTTCCGTCAATGAAGATAACGAGATTTACGTTAATGGCATTGACGGTGATATTTTGTAAGAAAGGAGATTATTTATGGCGAAGAAAATTCAACTGCTTCGTGGTAAAGAAGTCAAGCTAAAGTCTGCTACCAATCCTTCAGGTTATGCTCTTTCTGACGCTGAGTTCTTTGTAGATACTACTCAACACAAGGTCATTGTTGGTGACGCTAACGCTACACCTGATGGTCGCTTTGCATTAGCTAATGAGTCTGAAGTAAAGGCGGTGCAAACCGAAGTTGAAGGTATCGCTCAAGACGTTGCTGATATTCAGCTTGATTATGCTCAAACCGCAAGTGGTAATACTATCACCGCTAACAGTGTAGCCGTTGGTAATGCGGATGGTAAGCTAACTGGCGTAACTGGTACTGCTGGTCAATTTATCGGCTTTGACGCTAATGGCGTACCTATTGCACAATCTGTTAACACTTCCAGTGCTCTTAATAAGTCCGCAACTGTTACTCTGCCAGTAGTAAGTGGCACTACTGCTACTGTTGCTGTAAGCGGTATGGTAGCTAATGCAGACCCATTCTTTGTTATTCCTCAATGGGGTACTAATATGACAGATGAAAAGTCTGCGTGGAACAAGATTATTAGTGTTGAATCTCAAGCGGGTTCTCTCAAGTTTACTACAAGTGGTAGCACTGCAACTGCTGTTACTTTTAAGGTCTTTTGGACTGCATAATAATAGGGAAGATAGTTAATTCTATCTTCCCTATTTTTTTCGATTGTTACTTTAGATGGTACAGAGACTATTTTCAATTTCTGACCATGACGCAAAAGGATAAAGACCATACTCATTATCCTTGTTCCACTGCTGACTGAACAGTAAGCCGAATCTGTGAGTGCCTGAAGCCACAATCCATTTGTGAACATTCTCGGCACAATCGTCAATAAGAACGTCACCTTGTACCAATTCTTTGTTCTGTGTGATGACAATATGGTTGTTGAGCCAATCCGTAGATACGTCTAAGTTTCGCTTTAGGCAATCCATCTTTTCGGTAAAGGCTGGATTGAACACATTGGACGCTGTGACAAAGTAAACTTCGTGCTCTCGGTGAAGCCAATCAAAGGCGTTTTTAGCACCGTCAATTAACGATACTTCATTGTGCCAAAATGTGCAATCTTCAAGTTCAGCCCACGGATTGATATTCTTATATACGCTCTCAAACCAATGATAATGCGTTACGTTTTCAAGAGTATATCTTGTACCGTAGCGATTGTTAAGACGCTTGAGCAATGCTTCTTGAGTGTTAAGCATTACACCATCTACATCAATTAAGATTCTCATAGAAATGTTATCTCCTTTGAACGTTTGCCACGCGAGTTATTGTTTCTTGACTCTAAAAATTCTGCCATGTAACGTTCTCTTTTGTCGCTTGGTAGAATATTGACAATACAATAGGGGCATGATAAACATTCTGGTATTTTCATTACGGGCGCACTACAAATGTCAAAAAGAGTATCGCCTAAAGACTTTCTTTCTTTGTAGCACTTGCGATATTTTCTCCAACGCTTAACACTTCTAAACAGATTACGAAGTCGCATCATCATCAACTCCGAACATCTGACCATACCAACCTTCTTCAGTGAAAGCTAATCTATTGTTATTATCAGAAATAATCTTGGGGTCATCTGGGTCAGTCATGTCCCAGTAATCAAATGCTACATTGCAATTAAGACAAGCAATAGCAGTATCTACCTTTGCGTTTACCTTTACGCCACAGCAAGGGCAAATATAAGACTTCTTTTGTGCGGGATTGACTTCTGGAAAAGTAGTGTTGCGAGTATAGTCGCAGATATGCGGGTCTACAATGCCATCGTCAATAAGGGATTGAATGAAGTCGCAGAAAGCAGGGGTTGCTTCGGTATGACCCCAACCAATGCCTTGCGCCTTGTCACAGATAAGGTCACGGGCTTCGCACGCCTTCTTGAACTTCTTATTGTGGGACTTGCCCTTACAGTCAATGATATTATTAACCTTGCAGTACAGATGAATCATCTCGTGCATAAGGGTTTCGGAGGTTTGGTAGATACCATCACCAAGGCGTTCACCAGCAATGCTAATTTCATACTTAATGTCAGTATCATCGTTGACATTAACATAAGTGTCATTCCAGAAACATCCTGCGAGGTTATTGCCGTTCTTCTTTGCGCCTACAGTAAGGGTGATGTAGGGCTGGGGGAGAGCGGACTCAAAATAATGCTCATTAAGGTGCTGGAATAAGGTTTCAAGATTCTTAATTACTTCATAACTTGTCATGGTTATTCTCCTTTAATCATTAGAAGTGATGGTTACAGGTGCAATCATTTCTGGTAGGAAGTTGACTTCGTAGTGATACTTGTCAACGTAAGCACCACTTACATCTTCAACAACGTAAATCGTCCAATCGTTAAGATATACAAGGTGCTTTTTGTAAATGCCCTTTCCAATTTCTACCGTGACTTCAAGTTCGTTGGTATTGTTGTTTGCAATGGCGAAGTTGCCAATAAGTTCAAATACAGGCTTGTCGGTACGAGCATTAATGACTTCAAGCCTACGAGTTACGTTAAAATTATCGGCTTCTTTTGAAATGTTGTATGCAACGCGGGTACTCTGACGACCACAACCAGAAGCACATAGAAGGGTTACACCAGCTAATGCACCAGCAATTACACGTTTGATATTCATATAGATTTCCTTTCGTTTAGGGGAACGGTTCATTCCGTTCCCCCTATTTTTTTCATCGTCATCATTGAACTCTGATAGAAGCCCATCGTCAAATCCATCATACCAACCTTTTTCATAAAAGATTTCAGCTTGAGCAATGAATGTGGATAGCAGATTCATAAAGAGTGCTACTGTTTCTTGGTCATTCTCAAACGTCATGCCAAATAGTGACGCTTCTTTATCTGGAAGGTCGGTATCGACAAGTTTAATGACAGCGTAACCAGAGTTGTTATAATTGAAATGCAGTGTGGGATAAATCATGGTTCATGCGCTTATTTGCCAGTAGAACCCAGTCCACCATTTCCTCTTGCTGTATCGCTCAGATTCTTTACTTCATTGAAGTCAATCTGTTGGTATCTGCGAAGTTCCATCTGTGCAATACGGTCGCCCTTGGCAATGGTAAAGTCTGTGCCAGAAGTATTGAGAAGAATTACCTTAATTTCTCCACGATAATCTTCGTCAATTTCACCGCCTACAGTAATAATGCCCTTGCTTGCAAGACCAGAGCGAGAACGAATCTTGAGCATGAAGCCTTCTGGTGGTTCGCAAGCAATGCCAGTGCCGATAACTGCGGTAGTGCCAGCGGGAACAATCTTATCTTCAACAGCATAAAGGTCACACAGACCAGCCTTTGCGCTACCATACTTGGGGATAATAGCGTCATCGTTCATCTTCTTAATCTTTACCTTGACCTTTGCCTTGGTAAACATTTCAAAGGTCTGCGCGGTCATCATCTGTACGAATTGGGGAAGGTCTACTTGCATAGACTGACCGATTGGTGGTTCACCACCCATTCGCTTGGGGTCGAAATTTGGGGTTGCTTGATTGGGTAGAATGATTGACATAATGATTCCTCCTTAAATTTAGATACATAAAAAATAAGTGTGTACTAATTGTCTTTCCTTAGTACACACTTATTGTATCATGCTATTTAGTTCTTGTCAATAGTTACTTCGTAAAAATCTTTCAAATAAGGGATTTTTTCGAGCATGGTGGAAACGAATACGCGCCACTCTGGAAGTCGATGATTTGCTCTCTGCCTACACATATTAAGTAGAGTTTCAAGGGAGCAATCGTAGGTTGCCCGAATCATAAAGCCTTGTGGGAGCATATTGCGAATCTCTTGGAAAATAACTGGGTCTTTGGTATCAAGATAAATTTCGCGCAGACGGTTCAATTCATCAATCGTGCTATGCCACCACTTGGCGTGAACAGGGTCTTGATAGGTCATTGCTTCAGCATTGAAGTCAAGCATATAAAATTCTTCAGACACGCCCTTGTGCATAAAAGAACAAGAATTACGAGCAGTGGCTACCTTGTATGTGTCAAATTCAGCCCATACATACGCGGGCATGATAATATCCATCTGAACGTGGATAAAGCGTAGGAACTTGCGGTGCTCTGTGCCAGCCTTTACAAGACGCTTTGCAAGGTTAAGGTCAGCTTCGCCAAGAGAGAATGTACCGTCTGGGTAAAAGAAGCTGTCTGACTTAGCCCATGAGTTCAGAGGATTTCGCATACCTCTAAAAGCACCTTCCCAGCCGTAAGTTTGGATGTTGTCAATTTTAATCATTGGGGGATTCCTCCTTATAGGTGTTGTACATAGTTTTCTTTATGAATAGTGCTGTGTTCATCATTGTGGCGATTAACCCAAACAGTGCGAACAACAGCAGTACCATCTGCGTTCAAAATGATAGCGGCACAGGTGTCTTTATTAGGGAATTTGTTATTCTGCAAGCGAACAACAACCTTAGTTACGCTACCAAGTTCAAATTCGGCTTCAATTACTTCGCCGTGCAACATAGCTTTATAGCAATTATGAGGAAGGTGAAGTTCAGAAATGCGCTTGAAATAGTGCCGTGTAGGGATAATAGTGTATTTCTTTCTCAGGGCATACTGTACGGCGTATTCAACTTCATCATACCAGAATACATTTTTGTTAAAAGTGCCATTAAGAGAGAGAAAAGTGCTAAAAATATAACCTCCAAGAGAATGAGACAAACAACTCCAAGGATAAGAGCAACCTTTGATAGATTGTTTTGTGCCGTTAATCTTGAAGTAATCGCCGTAAATGTCCACATCAAAAGTAATCTTCATTTTAATCTCTCCTTAAAAAACAATACTTCTTGTTCATATAGATAGTATATCACAAGAAGTATTGTAAGTCAAGGGTTATTTAGTTGTCAGAATTAAAAAGAGTAACGTTACAGTCAACCATAATAACGCGGTCACTTTCGCCATAAGTGTAAGATACACTGTCTACACGAGCAGTTTCACAAGTGTTGGGTGAAGTGTAGATATATTCGCCTACACGCGGAGTAGGTGAACCGAGTGGCATTTCCCACTGTGCGTATACATAGTCGCTATATTGACCTGATTCTGCGTCAAGGTCAAATAGTCTGATTAGTGTGTTCATTAAGTTCCCTCCATTAGAATAGGTTCTTTTTGATTGATAGACATACGAGAAAGGATGACACGTTGGTTGCTTGAGCCACGCCATTTAAGTGTAAGGTCGCGCAGAGAATCAACATATTGTCCATCTACTACTACGTCACATAATGATATTAGGTTTTGGCGATAGATTTTCATGTCAGATTCATCGTTCCATATATCTTCCCACTTGAAGCCAGTCCATAGCCATACTGTTTTACCAAGGCTACGAGCGGTTAAAGCAAGTTGGTTCATAATATGAAAACCTGTGCTGTCTTGACATAGTGGGTCGCCACCTGTGAATGTAATACCACCGCACCAAGGTTGACGAAGTGTGTCACAAACGAAATTAAATTGTTCTTCGCCAAATTCGTCACCATTATGGCTATCCCATGTTTCTGGGTTAAAACAGTTTTGACAATGATGATTACAGCCAGATACCCAAACTACGCAACGTAAACCGCTACCATTATTCATGTTACAAGAGTCAATTTTAATATAGTTCATACTGACACCTCACATTGATTTGCGGTCTTTGAACTCTGCGAGTTTGTGGTCTGCATACATGGTTCTACCTTTGATTTTAGAATATCCCAAATATCCGTTCATTCTCTCAATACGAGTAATGTTTTTACTACCGCATTTAGGACATTCGTCCTTATCAATGAAAGAAGCACCACAATCTTCACAATAATCAAGCTGTAGATTTACACCTTCGTAGAAGCCCATATCCATTGCTCTACGGATAAGAGTTTTCATTGCTTCAATATTGTAGTCTGTAGTATAACGGCAATATTGAATATTACCACCATTACATAGATGGAACATTGGATATTCAATATCTTGCTTTTGAATGGGCGAAATATCTTCCCATACGCCACAATGAAATGAATTAGAAGTGTAAGGACGGTCAGATACACCCTTAATAATGCCATATTTCTTGCGGAATTGCTCGACCTGCAAACCACAAAGGGATTCAGCAGGAGTTCCGTAAAGAGCGTATAGAATATTGTCGATTTTCTTATACTTCTCAGCATAATCATTGATAAACTTCAGAACTTCAATAGCAAAAGTATTATCTTCAGCAATAGTTTTACCGTTATATAGTACACTGGTTTCATTGAGCGCAGTAATGCCAAAACTCATTGTCATAGGACGAAGGAAATCTTCACCAATTTCTTCTTCTGGGTCAAAGTGACCGTTAAGGAAACCGCCTTGACAGAAAGCAAGTGGGTTAGTACCAGCTTTCTTGTGAGAAAGATAAGTAAATGTGCGCTTGTGAATAGCACGGCACATATCAAGATAATAAGTTAGTACGTCATAAAAATCCTTGTTTTCTTGCTTTGCTTTAGCAAGAATCATAGGAAAGTGAAGAGAGATTGCTCCGAGGTTACAACGCCCTTCATATACGGGCTTGTCTTGGTCATCTGCGGGGTACATACCGCCACGCTCATACCAAGGTGAAAGATTTGCTCGACACAAGGGAATTATATCCCTTAGACTATATCATAATTGTTTGGTCAATTCTTCGCGCTTCCATAGCAAGAATTGCACTTGCTATGTACTCTACTCGGTTACTTTCTGATACAACCCAAATTACATATCAGATACCCTTTCGATAGTCGTTGGACTATATATTGTTTGTTATAATTTTATTTGAAATCTCCATCCTCTATGAGTTTTACATTTCCCAGAAAGGCAATCGGATATTGTTGACTGTCTCAAACCGTGTTCTTTTGCAAATTTGCTCTGATTAAAAAATTTAAATGTTTCCCCATTTGGAGAAAATCCAATAATACATTTCTGCTGATTAGGTTTGTATTGATTATTCACTTCTTTTGAGACAAAACAGCATTTTTCAACACAATATTCTTTTGAGTTTCCGTAAATGTCTTTATCAAACGATAGTTGCCCGTTTAATAATTTTTCTTTATCGAACCCTTTTATTTTTGGCACATCCAATAAGAAACGTTCAAAATCATGCCACTCCTCACACACTACAACACCTTTTGCACCGTATTTCTTATATGATTCACAATTTGGGTTCTCGCATCTTCTAATCATATTGTACCATATCATATATACTTTTCTTCTGTATTCATTAAACATACTCACACCTCCTTACTTTTAGTTGTATAACATAACAAACAAATATTTTAGCACAGGATTATTCTTTTCAGACCTTCCCTGTTAGCAGAGATATTAACAAACCATTTCCTGCTTGAACTTACGTTATCTCCACACCATATATTTATATGTTCACGAAGTTTTACATGGGCTATCGTGTCATTTCAACCCATTCGGCTAATAGTTACACCATACTTTTTATAAATTTCTGGCGCATAACCGTCACCTGTACACGAGATAAAATCAGGGTACATACATTTGCTACTGCAATCAATCGCTTCATCAAACAGCCATTCCAGTTCTTTACCTTCGCCGTGGAGTTCTTTATCATAAAGGAAACTTAGTTTAGGAAATAGCACAGGATGCTTGAAACCTTTCTTACCTTGTCCTTCCTTGCGTACTCTTAGACAAACAGAAGATAGCATAGATTCCATACGGTTAGTGCCAAGACCAAAAGAAACAGCAGTAAACGGATAATCGCCACGACTTGAAGCCACAGAATTAAACTTCATTTCCCATGCTTGGAAACCTTGTTCTGCTTCACGAGCAACTTTGTTAAAAGCATAGGTATCTGCCGCTTGTTCAAATGCTCTACTGCTTGTATTGCCTTGCCAATTATCTACGATTTCAAAATAATCTTGGTAATATTTTTCATAACTCTTTTGAGCGTAAGGAGCAAGTAGTTTATCAATTTCGCTGATTGTATAACCACCATACTGAGCCGCCGCCATATTCATTGCAACATCAGCTACAAGGTCAAAAGCTACATCAAGGCTATGTGGTTCTTCATAATCGAGATTACCCATAGTAAAACCGCCAGTAAGGATTGACTTCATATCAGCAAGACAACAGTTTACACTATCAAGTCTTGAGCCACGGTCGTGAATATAGATATAGCCTTCAGACATAGCTTGTTCTTCTTCGATAGTAAGGAAGAATTTCTTGTAAAGTTCACTGTTTAATTCGTTATAGACAATAGCCTTTTGTGTGGTTACAAGAGCACTATCGGCATTAGCATTGCTTCTATCTCCGATAAAAGATAGGGATAGCTTCTTGCTATATACCTTATCCAGCATTGAAGCAAAGGCGCTCTTATTGTCACGATATTCACGATAAGATTTTGCTACTGCTGAATTAACCGAATCAAGAGCAACTTCTACCATATTGTGAATAGTGTTGACAGGAACAGGAGTTTCATTGTACTGTAACTTGCCACGAACGGTTGATACAACCTTATCTTCATCATTCTTAGATAAAGGCATACATACACGTTCTGCGCTTTTTTGGATAGCTTTGCGAATCTTGTTTCCGTCAAAATTTACGATAGCCCCATTCTTTTTAAGGACTTTAATCATAAATTATCACACTCCCTTGTATATAAATTTTTATAACCTACAATATCTTGTAGAATACCATAGTAACATAAAAATGTTACTATGGTATGAACAAATTGTAAACAAATTATGAACAATTATTTCTATACTTTACTTTCGTTTCGCGTTCGATTTGACAAATCTTTCCGTATATTACGCTTAGTGCTTCATATTCGCGTTCAAAGTCGAGCGTGCTACAACCTCGCCTAAACAGGCATTGGTATACATAATTGTATTGGTCTATCAAGTATTGAAAAATCAGCCTTTGCGCTTCATACTTAAATTGATGTTTCCAAAAGTAGTCAATGTATGTTGGGTTGTTTGGGTCGTCAAAGAACTCAGCTTGAAATTCATTGTGTAAATCAAACATTATCCTAAGTCCTCATCAAAACCAATAGCCATTACTTCTTCAGCCCTGACAAAGACATGATTACTGTTGCTTCTTTCGATAACCCAATAATCTCCATCATGTGGTAATCTAAATTCTACCACATCGTAAAGAAATAATGAACTACCATTCTTCATGATAATTTTAAGTGTCTGTGGCGTATCCATCATTTTCACCTCACTTCACACTAATGCTCTTGTTCTCCACCAGCTTAACACCATGTAGCGGAGTACCGCTCTGTACCATCTTCTTGAGGTCAGTCTTGCTATACTTATAGGTTTCAACCTTAGTACATAGGTCTTTGTGGAACTTGAGAAATTCTTCTTCATTGACCTCGGTGTTTGTAGACTTACGGAAAGAAATCTTGCAACGTGCGGTTTCAAACTTATTGCCTTGCAGGTCATCAGACAGCATAACCTTTAGGCGATTGATAAGATTTTCCTTGACTTTTCTACGCTTTGCAAGGTTGACTTCTTCCTTCTTGATAGCATCACACTCGGCTTCTACGGACTTAATGTAGCAAGCAATGTTCTCAATCTTCTCGTCATGCGCTACTTGAAGTTGGTCAAGTAGCGACATATCGGTAAGGATTTCGCCAGTTTCTTCATCAATCTCGATGTTGCTCATAAAATCAAGAATCTGAGAGTTAATGTCATATAGTGTCATTTTGATTCCTCCATTAAATGATTTACAGTTCTACGTTTTCGATTTCAGCGCGTACTTCAAGAATATGCAGATACTCGCCCATTACATTCGCTTGGTGCTCAAGAAGTTCAATAGGACAAGTCGGCTCAAAATCAAGTGTGCCAGCTTCATGCTTCACGAGCATACGATGTAGCTTGGTGTACTTATCCTTGAGTTCGTGATACTCAGCAATCATACGGCTTACATAAGCAGGAACTTCTTTGGTGTCATCACTTTCGTAATTACAAGGAACATCGTAGGGTTCATCACAAGAATCCTCGCAAGGAACAATCTCAAACCCAAAGTCGCCGTTTCCGTTTTCTGGGTAATCATCTGGCTTGATGTTGTACATAGTGAATTGTGACATAGTTGCAATAATATTTTCAATCTTGCCGCAATATGGCACGTTATTTGTTTCGAGTCGTTCAATCAGGTCGTCAACATCAATTAGTTTCTTCATCTGTGCTTTCATAGTGCTTTCTCCTTTTACTAATCTTAATACATTTGTGTCCACCGTGTCGTGTGCCGTTGATTTTTACTTGCTTTTCAGTTATCTTTTCGATAACACCTTCTTCAAAGTTGGCTGAAGTCTGAATCTCGCAAATATAAACAACGGTATCACCGACATGAAGTTCTTTACCAAAGTAATCTCGTGCCATAAAAGTTATACCTTTTCGTATGTTTTCTCGAAAATGTCTGGCTTGCAGGGGTAGAACTCGCCGTTTACGCCCTTGATGATGTAGTCGCCAACAGATGCCAACATAGTTCCCTCAAGAGTTAAAACAAGGAACATTTTCTTGTTCTCACTCCACACGACATTCATTCCACAAAACTTGTCGATTTCCGTCTGGTTCTTGCCCGTCCACTGAACGGCTTCAATAACTACGGGCTTCTTACGATATTTCATAATCATTTTTTTACTCTCCGAAAATCATAATATATTTAGTCCCGCTCTCAGGGTCATGCTTGCGTAACCAATCCTTAAATTCCTTTTCGGTAGAACAGCGATATAGCATATTCTGCATTTCATTTAAGTTCTGACGAATGATTTCAAGGTCTTTACGAACGCCGTTGATTGACTCGATAACATCTTGACGTACTTCTTTACTAATCATTGTAGTTCTCCTTTCTAATACCAACGCCAGCAAATCTTAGAATATCACACAAATCGTTGTTGAAATTGCCTACATAATCGCCATTTTCATCATAAAGACTGTATGCAATATAAGGCTTTGCTGTAATACCAGTAGCGTCACGCAGTTTGGTAAGAAACTCTTCGTCAACGCCATCGTATTCAAGATAGTCATTTAATTCATTGAATTGCTTTTGAGAGATTGTTCTCATTCTAATTCCTCCTGCAAGTCCATATTCACTGTTTCAGTACCGCAAGCGTTCGGCTGTACTTTGTACTCAAAGCCATATTGCTTCTCATATCCTTGCAGTACACCTTCGATAGCTTCATAACCTGTGTCGAATCTATGGACATCATGATTTGCCTTGTCGATTAACTGTTCTGGGTCAATTTCATCTTCACATTCAACAATGTGATAGTGTTTAGTTAGTTCAACAATTAGATACTTAGCCATTGGTTTCACCTTCATTTGAAAAATTTTGTAAGTCGTTAATAAACACCATAATCTTATTATAGCACTCATTACATACGCAACTGTACACCTTGTCAATAAAACCGCTGTGTTTTTTCGTCATGATGTTCCAATTCATACACATTGTTCTCGCATTCATTTCCTTGCCACATACATCGCAAAATGTTTTAGTCATTTTTATTCTCCTTTAGTAAGTTGATAAAATCAACAATTTTCTCTGTACAATCTTTACATACTTCTGGACAGACTCTTACCCACGGAGTACGGAGCGTTCTATTTTTGCTGGTAATCGCAACATTGTATGCGCTCATTTGCTCAAGCGCGGATAGTTCCTTTCCGCATATGTCACAGAACGTTTTAGTCATTGTTGCTCTCCTTTCTTACTTTTTCTAACTGTTGATAATCTTCCGACAGACATTCCAATAGCTTCTTATAAATATTGGACTGATTTTCATACAGGTAATTACATAACTCAATATCCGTATCGAAGAACTTTTCTACGGCTGTTGAATTTGCCCATCTATCAAATGAGGCAATAGGAGTTACTCTAAGCATCCACTTATTATTAGTACCATCATGCGGTGATACTGCCATAAAAAGCGCACTATCTGTTTTCGCTTCTAAATGCCCGTCATACTCGCAAATATCGTAATGCTGACCGTTGTTGATTGTATCATTTTCAAACCATTTTTTATAATTTCCATTTATATACCTTCTTTAATTGATGATTATATTTTACATTACGCCAATCGCTTTGTCAATACGCTCTTTAGCAATTTCAAAATAATTTTCATCAAGTTCCATGCCGATGAAATTGCGGTTTGTATTGGCGCAAGCTACGCCGCCGTTTTTACAATAGTGGTGGTAAGTTCTAAATCTTTTTGTTGCTTTGTGTCCATTACTTAGTCCTCCTTCAGCATATCTTTCAGCCAAGTATCGCGTGTGGTTTCTTCTTGTACTTCTAACGCATCTCTCAACACATCTACATCGCTAATAACAATTAACTTATCACGAGAACGTGTCATAGCTACATAGCATAAGTTGCGAGATAGTAGACGCTTATGTGCTTGGTCGGCAAGGAAAATTACCGCCTTTGCACTCGACCCTTGGCTCTTATGTGTAGAAATACAATAGCCCAAAATCAAGTTTCTAAGGTCAGCACCTTCATATACACCGTAGCCATTCTCAAATTCAACAATAAGAGCATAACCCTTATCAGTTTCCATAACTTCGCGCACATAACCAATATCACCATTCATTACTTCGATAGGGAAAGAAGGGCTAAAAGAACCTTCATCATTCAGCGCAACAGCGGTCATGCGATAATTGTTCTTGGTGTTTAGTACCTTATCGCCCCACTTAAACTGAATCTTACCGCCCTTATTGTTATCTTCGTATTCAACAGGCGTATAGTCTCTATCATTGAAATGTGCTTGGATAGCACGATTGATTGCCACTGAGCCAGCTTCACCCTTGTTAAACGGCGAAAGAATCATAATATCATCCTTAGTATATCCTTCATCAAGCAACTGCTGATACTTTGTCATCACTTGCTTAATAGGATTTGAAATCGGCTCAAATTCATAGTCGTCATACTTATCTGTTACATGGTCGATACTGCCATTACGAGTATCAGTTGCAATCGTGATTAGACCACTTGTAGAATAGCGGAAAATCTTGTTTAGACCTGCCACTGGTACAATTCCACTATTGATAACATCAACGATAAAATTGCCACACTGAATAGATGCTAACTGTGCAGGGTCACATACAAACACAAGTTTGCACTTATAGCCGACCTTCTTGAGAAGCTGTGCCATAAGGTGTACGCTTACCATCGAACTCTCGTCTACGATAACAACACCACGATACTGCATACACTGTCCTTCTTGCTCGTCCATGCTATGCTGTGCAAGGAAACGATGAATAGTAGAAGCCTTGCGTCCAGTGCTGTTAGCCAATACCTTACTTGCAATACCAGTAGGTGCTAATAGAGTATAGTCTACACACATATCTTCTAACATACGAACAAGTGCCTTAGTAGAAGCTGATTTGCCTGAACCACTGTAACCACGAAGAACACAAATATTCTGTTCCCAAGTATTATAAAGCACTTGCATCTGCTCGTCAGTACACTTAAAGCCGTCAACTTCTCTGAACTTTTCAAAGTCTGGCTTGCTCATAGTGTATTCTGTTTCAAAGATATTACCTTGTAGCAGTCTATCTTTAATATGTTTTGCAATCGTTTCTTCGGCTTCATAAGTATCAATCAATGCCGAATAACCAGTAGTTTCATCATAATGAATAAAACGGCAACCGTTTACTACTTCTGGAATGTACTCTTTGCACTCTGGAATCATTTCTTCTGCCATATAACCGAGAACTTCTGCTTCAATGCGCGTATCGCCTTCAAGTTCATTCTCATGTAGAATATTAACACAGCCATATTCACAGCGAAGTTTGCTGTTTTTTAGGTCAGGATAGCGCTTCAACACCTCTCTATCGCTCTTAGCAAACGACCAGTTAATAACATCGTGATAAATACGGTAAGGATTTTCTTCAAAGTCTTGCTGAAGCAGTTCTGGACTTGCGTATTTGTCCGAAAGTTTCTGTACATCTTTGTCTTGTGTGATACCCAATTCAGCGCAAACGGGGAAGAAAAGGATGGATTCAAGGTTCTTCTTAATTTTATCAATATACATTTCAACGCGAACCTTGCCTACGTTATAAATGTTATGATAATCAATATCTTCTTCTTCACCGCGTAACACCATCTGAACAAAGTGAGGATATGCTTCATGCACACGTTCGGCTTGAATATATTCCATCATCGTGCTAAGAATAGATATTTCTTTTTCTTCTTCAACTACAATTTCGTCTTTCTCCATTTTTAGACCCGGATAGCCGACAAGAATATAGCTTGCTGGACGTTTGGCGTTCTGATTAGGGCGAATAGTAATTTCAACTTCATCGCCTTCCTTAAAGCCAAACAGATTGCTACCAGAGATAGAGAAGCCACCCCACTTATCAAGTTCCATATTATAGTTTCCAATGGGTTTACAGCCCAAAATACGGAACTCGTCAAGATAATTGACGAATACTTGCTTTCTAATTTTGCATTTAACGTCTAATGCCATAAGTAAGACCTCCGTTCTTGCGATTATTGTACCACAGAACGAAGGTCTTGTCAAGCATTTTATTTAATTTTATTCTTCGTCTCGCCTAAATTGTTCAATCCAATCAATGTAATTCTTCCAACCACACCGAGGGCAATAAACTACACGATAATCTATAAGAGAAAACCAGTTGTCTTTGACCTTCCAATCAATCATATCTTCATCGACTTCAAAAATCTTACGACAACCTTGACAGTTTACCTTTAGAATAGCCATAATTACGCCTCTTGGTCTACAATCTCGATAATCTCTTGCAAAGCGTCTAAAGCAGTTTGAGATTGTCGCACTCTCCCCAGTCCAGAAATACGCTGAACAATTTCCTTAATGTCCATAAGAGCACGCTGAGCCGATTCAAGGTTTGCTTCATAAGATTCAAGTTCATACTTGGTAGCGTCTAAATCGTCTTGAACGTTAATAGGTTCTATGCAATTCTTGAGTTCTTTAAGAAAATCGCCACCCATATATTGATGAATATAATAGTAGCAATCTTCAAGGTCTTGAATAATTGCTTGACCACCATTCTTAATTGGTGTTACTGTCATTGTTTCACCTCCGTTCTCCTGTTAAATATATCCCTTATTCTTCTTTTTAGCTTCGATGTTTGCCATTACTTCTGATAATTCAAAAGCGTCTATGCAACAGTTCCAACTATCTGCACCAAACGAACGTAAAATACAGTTTTGACAACACGGTTGTTCTTCACAGAATGTACTAATAGTTTCAATAGCTTCTAATAATTTTTATTGCTGATTGCCATTTTCTTCATCTTCCTTAATCGTTACACGAAGTTCAACTACTCGACCGTCTTTGAGTGTCCACTCCCATCCACTTGATGATGCTTTAGAGCAACCAAAACCACCAAGTAGTTCCATTACCATATGGTCACGAACGGCTTGAATTGCTTCTTCAGTAACGTCTGACTTGTTACGCCACAAGGATTTGTTCTTTGGCTCAAGCGTTCCTGCGTAAATACCGAAAGCACCACAGCCAACATGATATTCAGCCATACTTATTCCTCCTTCGGCTCATAACCATATCTGTAACTTTGTAACACCATTGTACCATCATCTTCATTGATTGTCAAGATTTTTTGTAACTTGTGAGGGAAGATACTATTCTTGTAAGACTTGACGCGGAATGTATCTTCGTTACGATAACCAGTGAGAACAAGACCTTGACCGCGAGTAAACCAGCTTGTGTCCATTACAGTCTTTGTGCCGCCTGCGTGTTGTTCGCTAATCTGTTGTTTGTAAAATGGATAACTGTGATTATCGAAACGAGCCTGTACTACATTGTTATTAGAATCAAGTACAGTAATAGTTGAATGAGCGTCATTACGCGCTATTACTGTTCCCATAATTCGACTAAGCTGATACTGTCGCCACTCACGCTTGCCGTACTTCTTAGTAACAAACATTGGCTCAGTAGGCAACTTATCAAATGTAGTAACATTGTATCTATCAGCGTCAATGCAAGCCAATTCATGCTCATTAGAGTAATAGGACAGTGCTTCAAAACTCCAATGATTAACGTTCATGTTAGGCAACTTATCACGCATACGAGCCTTGATAGATTGTTCGTTATACATCTTTAGGAACTCTGGCTGGTTAATATAAGCCTTTAGTTCTTCGGTGACGTTCTTGAATAGCTTCTCAAGCGACTTATCCACAACAAGCGTTCTGCCTTCCTCATCATACCACCAATCTACATTTTCTTCAAGTTGACTACGACACATTGAATCGAAGAAAACTAATGCTCGTTCGTCAAGCCAATAGATTTTCTTTGACTTGAACTTGGGGTGTGTACCATAGAGGAATTGCTTTGAGCAAACGTATTTTTTGAAGGCAAGTGGCATGGTAAGGGTGTTGGGTAGCTTACAACCAATGCGTTGTAATTCAGCCAAATTAGCAGTGGTAAGCGTTTGTTTGCGAGGTGTAGAAAGAGCGAAGTACGCTTGCATGACGCGCATACGGTCAGGACAGAACTCGTCAAAACAACCAGCCTTAATTAGTTGGATAAACTTAGATGGCGTGATAAGCGTACCTTGGTATGAGTTGCGTGTATAGAAGTCGCGGAAAGAAGTGTAGGGGCGGTTGGTGATGATTTGATTTGTTGTTTCTTGTCCCAAGCCAGCAATACACCCAATGCCATAGAAGATAGTGTTTATTTCTTCAATAGGCGTAAACTCATTCTCAGATTTGTTAATTGAAGGTGCAGAAACAGGTACGCCAAATTCAGTGCTACGGTAAATTGCTCCTGCAATCTTACTGTATTGGATGTTCTTAGCAGATTCAGCGTCAGACAAACCAGCATTTACATTCAGTACAGCACAGTTCCAATATACATGAGGATAGAAATGGTAAAGATTCATTTCTTGTACCGCTTCAGCAGAATATGGCATAACGTGATTTCTACTAAAGGAATATGCAAGCTGGGGTTTAATACATTCATTCCATACATAGTTTGCCACGTTAATAGAGTGACCATTCTTTTCTACCGCATCGTAGAAATCCTTGTGCAATCCTTCAACCTTATCTCGCTTCTTCTTGGCGATGATTTTTCTCGCTACATCTGCTTCTCGTAATGAAAAGTTAGAAATGTCTGGGTGCTGAAGCAATTCCATTACATCTTCTTGCATAGAAGGAACGTGATAACAGTAATTTAACACACTGTCTAATGCTTTAATTTCAACAGGGTCGGTAACACCATATTGTGCAAGTTCTTTATCCCATAATGTAGGGTCGTGCTTATAAGCAAGGAACTTGTCTACAGGCTGTTGTTCGCCTTCAACCGTGATACGCATTAGAGAGTTTGCATTGGTCAACTCAAGAATATTGTGTGGCTGAATTTTCTTAATACACTGACCACCAACAGGCGTGATAAATTGGAACAAGTCAATAATCTGCCCTTTAGAGCATTCATCCCACATATCTTGATTATCATAATTGAGAACGTCTGGATGTAGATACTTATTATAAGTTGCACGAATAGAGCCTTGCCATTCAATCTTGCGATATTTAAGCAACAGTTCCATGCAAACTTCCAGTTTGTCTTGGCACTCTGTTGTTAGACTGTCATATTTTAACGCACCACACCAATCACTATCTTCCATAGACCAACAAGTAATATTATCACCACGAGGGGTTTTCATTAAACTATTCTGCGCCAAATAACCGTCCTTAAACAGATAGATACCGCTTGCGTGGAGTGAAAGACCGCTAACCAATCCTTCAATCATCATAGCGTATTGCTTAAAGTCAATGCCATACTCTTCTGATAGCTTTGCACTTTCAGCAATAAGTTCGGTTACTGGTAACTTATCATTGTTAGGGTCGCCGTTATAGCATTCTTTCAAAGACCATTGTCTACCACGCTCAACAGGCACAAGAGAAGCAATATAACCAGCTTCTTCAAGGGAAATACCAACACCACGGCATACTGTTTTTAGAGCCGCCTTAGAAGTTTCTGTCTTAAACGTGCAAATGTTTAGGATGTTATCTTCACCAAACACATCTTTAAGTCGCTGAATGATTTTTGGGCGATTTCGTGCTGAAGAATCTAAATCTACATCAGGAAAGGATACGCGCTGTGCATTGAGATGTCGATACGCAGGCAAGTTCCATTGAATAGGATTCATCTGTTGAATATCTATAAGCCACGCAGTATACCAACCAGTAGCACTGCCGCGACTAATACCAATAAAACCAATATCCCAACAAATGTCAACGATATAATCAACAAGATTATAATAAGCCGACATACGAGAATCAAGGACTTCACTAATCAGCCATAATTGTTCAAACTCCCAGTTAATACGAGCCATGTTTGTATCATTAAACTCTTGCTTCTTAGCCAAAAATCCTTCTTCTACCATGAATAAATGATATTGGTCTTGTGTGTACTCACTATATGCGAACTTCTTGATATATTCATACTTATCATACCACGGTTTGAAGATATGTTTTAGTTCATATTCAACTTTAGATAAGTCGCGTTCTGGAATAATAGTGGTATGCTCCATAGTATAAGATTCACAATCTTTGACCAGTTCCCATCCATTATTCACAATTTGTTCAAATTCTTCTGGTGAAAAATAGTTAAGATACCCATACTTTTGTTCCGCGTTCATCATCCATGTCGTTTCATAGAAATCCTCTGTTTCGCCACGGTCGGCTTCACTGGACTTCAAAAAAGCACGATGAATATCATGGTGCTCTTTATCAAGATAGTGAACGTCACAGGTAACAATGCACTTAATACCACACTTATCTGCAATTCTTTTAGCCCATTGATTGAACTCTACCTGTTTAGGATTGTTTGAAGGTTGGATTTCAATAGCGAAATTCTCTTTACCGAACCATTTAACACACCACTTAATGAACTCTTTAGCCTTGTCAAACTCACCATTAAAAAAGTGATTAGCTAATTCACCGCCGATGCACGCTGTACTGGCGATAAGATTGCCCTTATCTTCACCAATAATAGCTTCAATTTGTGCTTTGTCGTTTGGCACACGGCGAAGTTTACCTGTCATAAAGCTGGACTTCCAACCTTCAGCACTGATTGCTCTAAGCTGGTCATAACCTTTGCGATTCTTGGCAATAAGAATGAAGTGATAGAATTTAGTCTGACCACCCACATAATTTTCACGGACTTCATCTACATCGTCCACCAAATAAATCTCATCACCTAACAAGACTTTAATATCTCTGCCTTGCTTTTCAAGTTCTTGAGCATACTTCATAGCGGTGATATGTTCAGACAGTGAAGCGTGGTCTGTAATAGCTACCGCCCTCATATCAAGAGCGATAGCCTTATCAATCAAATCTTTTGTCTTAATAATACAATCTCGCATACGGAGATTACTGCCTTGTGTATGACAGTGAAGTTGAGTATCATTCATCATATTTCACCTCATATTGTTCAAACAACTCTTTTTGCTGTAACCATTTAGGCAAATACTGAATTTCTGCTTGTAATCTTGCTCTAACAGCTTCTTCTTTGCTATTTCCTTGATACAACATTATATGCTTTCTATTGCTGTTAATATAGGCTACCCACACCCCATCAAGGCGTTGTGATACACCCGTTATACCAGAGGTGTTGTTGCGATAACGATATTTTCTTACTGGATATTTCTCAACAAATTCTTTAGTAATGCCATATTCTTCAAATAAATGTCGTTGTGGAGCGTCTTGACCATAGTATTTATACTCTGCGACAAGCCGAGCCATAATTGCTTCATATTTATTATCTCCATGATAAACCGTTTCTCTATTATGTGCAGTAATATTAATTCGTGAAATCCAGCACTGTTGACGTTCATTCCATTCCACACCAATAAAACCAGAAGTATTACTTTTCTGTATGGGTTTATTGATGTTATTCACACGCAAAGACGCAAGTTGTAAATTTTCTTTTCGGCAATCATAAGGAACTCTGTTTTTATGGTCTACTAATATAGGTTTTAACAAAGTTTTATCATCAATCCCCAAGACCAGATGATGTAAATGTATTCTCTTACTTTTCTTTTTACCATCTTCTCGCCAGCGATAATGCGCTTCAATATAGTATAAGCTATCTTCACGCCCTTCTCTTCTGTCATGTCTTGCATTCCAAGTCCATTGACAAATTTTATCATAATCTGCAAGGTCAAAATAAAATGGTTCATTGGTATTGCTGGTATATCCGATGCCATATTCACCACTTAAATCATACCTATTGCCCTTAATACCAGTAAATTGATTGTAATTTGACAAATCCCAACCCCTCCTTAAAACAAAAATGGGAATAGCTTTTAACTACTCCCATTCTATCACATATCTGTTCACTTGTCAAGGCTTTTACCTACATGCAAGCACCTCAAGATGGTCATAATCAATCCACCAACAATCGTCATTCGGGTCATAACGCCTTACAAGACATTTTAGGCTTTAGCATTTCAACAATCTGCTCGTTAGTATACTGTTCGCACATCAATACCTACTTCCTTTCTTACGATAACGAGTTTCTGTATAGGTTTCGTAACCTTCTTCTACATCGTAGTCAATATAATAATCACAAACTTCTTCTACTTGCTTTTTAATCTCTTCATCAGTGGCATCATCTTCCACATAAAATTCCCAATCGTAATGACCCAATGCACGAACATCAATACAACCAGTTACTTTTTTCATACTATTTCCTCCTCATAATAAGCAAAGCCTTTTGATGTAATAATAATATCATATCAAAAGGCTTTTGTCAAGGGTTATTTATTTAATATCCATTAACTTACAAGCCCAGCGTCCAGCATCTTCATCCCCAGTATAAAGATAACTATAAGCGGCGATTACAGCTTGGTCAAAAGTATCGAAAGCAACATTATAACGGGTAGTAATGCCGTCTTTCTTAATACAAGGGAGATAATACTCTTTTTGGTGACCATTGAAATGTCTTGTGACGACAAAAATATTATCAGTTACTTTATCACAAGTGTAATAATCCCCAGCACGAGTGTTATAAGCAGTACAAATTTCATTGCATTCTTTTTGACGTTGAATTTCTGTATAATAATTACACCAAACACGGAATTTGGTAATCTTAGAGTTAAGGGTAGCTTCAAGCCCCTCATAAAACTCATTGATATTATCCAAATTATACTCCTTAACAAACTTATCAGACATAAAAGCAACTCCTTTTATTTGGTACTTATATAATACCATAAACAAAAGGAGTTGTCAAGAATTATTTATTTTCTAATTCTTTTTCAATAAAGTCGCCCCCACTGGTCTGCCATAGCACGAGATACACATTAAAATTCATCAGATATTCTTCTTGTCAAGAAGTTCTAACGTCATTTTTCTAAGTTTCCTGAGTTCGTCACCACAAGCGTTTAACTCACAAAAAGCATAGTCAATCTTATGAGCAACTTTTTCATACTGCTCCATCAGTCTTTCTTTGTCTGAGTTCAACCCGTATTCACCAATTTTAGTAAAACTCTTACTCAAATCATCAATACACCCTACCCACGCATATTGAAATCCATAAGTTCCATTGAAATCTTTTGATACAGATTCAATGGGAGATAAATCAAGGTAAATTTTGTTACTTGGTAATACAGCATTATATTTAGCGTCAACAATTCTGTATTCAGTGCCGTCTTTAGTAACGGCAATATCACCAACGTGAATATCATTAAGATTCATAGCATATTAACCTCCATTTCATCAAGTCTATATCTAAGTGCTCTAACTTCCTTAGTCAACTTAATAACCTGCTCTATCAAAGCCTTGAAATCGCTCATACTAACCGTCTGTAGATTCTCGCCGCCAACAGACTCAAAATACTTATACATATCTTTTTCAAGACCGTGCCATTCAATGCGCTTGCCAATATAATCGCCAAATCTATCGCCAGTATCATCTGGCTTAATGCGAAGGTCATACCAAACTTCGCCATGATGACTCTGCATCTCAACCTTGGTAACTGTTCCCCTTGCGCCTTCGATAGTCTTAATTCCCATGCCTTCACGAATATTCATTAAATACACCCTCCACAACATCCACGCGGTACATTCTCATTCACGACCTTGAGAATTTCATCCCTGTACTGCTCAAGGCTTTCGGGCAAGCCACAAAGTCGCCAATCGCCAATTTCAATGTACCCATTCCGTTCTTCGTCAAATCCACACTTACCGCCAGAACACAAGCAGGGTGCTTCAAGAGTAAATTCTTCCCCATTCACTCTAATAATCAGTGTACCACTGCACAAGTTCGGAAACTTACCATTATACGATACAAATTCTACCATGATTATACCTCCAACAGCTTATGCGTCAATGTCCAATTATAACGTCTTACTTCAGCACACTTCTTGTTATATTCTTCTCGCGCTTTCTTGCTACGAGCATAATTGTCTGGATATTTAGGTCTGTCCATCAGCATTTTCTTATTACAGCACTCACTATCTACATATACCTTGCCGTCACGAACCCACAGTTCTTTATCGGCAATGTTATCTACCTTTTTGAAAGCGTCCAGATACTTCTTTCTATCTATTGCACTGAAGCTTTTGCGCTTCAAATAATAGCACGCTTCACACACAGAATATTCTTCATCGGACAGTGCCAACCTTTGTTCGGCACAAAACTGCCTATAAGCAATATACTTTTCACACGCTTCATAGGTAGAGAACATCTCGTTCTCATAGCATTTAATACTATCAGCAAGGCTCTTGCCAAAGAATCCAGTATCATGTGCTTGAAACTTCTCAGTAAGGATGTAACCATTACCGTCCTTTTTAGCGTCATGGTCAACATAGAATACGTTCTTATAAGAAATTGGCACAAGCCAACCTTTAACAAGATACTGATATACAGCTTCTTCGTCACGCCAATAAATGACAATTTTCATGCTCTCAGGATAAGCCCAATGCTCTTCACGCTCGTAAGGACAATGCGACTTGTAGGTAAATTCCTTTGCGCTGACCTTACAAGATACCTGTCCAATTTCATACCAAGGCTTGCCATTGATATAGGTTTCAATGTTAGGCACGATACGCTTTAGACCTTCGTCAGTTAAGTAAACGCACATTGGGTGGACATTGCCACAAACATAGTTAAAATTCATTGCGTCATCACAAATATTAGGGATATAATAGATGTTCTTTTTTGCGATTTCCATAGTTTTCACTCTCCTTATTTGACTATTGTATCACATAACTTGCGCGGTGTCAAGATTTTTAATCAATATAAATTTTGAGAATAGGTCGAATACGCGAATCTGTACTTAAACCTATATGCTCTACAAAATGGCTGGCAAACACGGCTTGATAGTCTACGCTCTCAAGAATCTTTTCTTTTGTGTCGTCAAACAAAAGACCGCTTTTCCCGTAAATTTCAATATTGTTGATACCTCCAAACAGCGCAAGCAATTCTCTTAATCTGAGCATACCAATCAATCCCTTCTTCAAAATTATTCTTCTACAATAATTTCAAAATAATTCTTTTCTCTGTTAAAGTTAAGTGAGCAGACTTCTTCGCCTTTAACATATTCCTTACCAATCCAGTAAAACTCTTCAACGTTACCAATATATAAAGGCGCGTTTGGCTTCTCTCTGTTAATAATTACAATATTTGCACGCGCAGGTAATACAAATATCAACTCTAACAATTTCACTTCAATCAATCCTTTCTTCAGCCGTGCCAAAGTCAGTAGTATACACCACTCTTTTAACACCCAAACTCTTAATCATCTTCATGCATCCAGCACACGGTCTTGCCATGCCATTCTCGCCATCACATTTTCTCTTACGAGCAATGTATACCGTTACTTTAGACCACTCAATTTCTTCATTAAGTAGTGGGGCAAGCGCGTGTATCTCTGCGTGAAGATAATGCGGTTTATCATCTTCTGGGAAACGCTCTCTATTATATTTCTTCTGCAAGGGGTGGGTCTTGCAAGTATTGAACGCTGTGTTAAGCACAGTATTCTTCTGCGCTACTACACATCCCATATGGTATCTGCCATAGTCACTGCAATCAGCAATAGACAAGGCATGAGCCAACATTTTTTTATCGTTCTTGTTCATATCAACTCAACCACTTGATTACGCTACACAAGAAAAAGACCCAAAGGATGATAGTAGACAGAGAAGCAAAGAGGATAATACCCCAATTCCGAAGGGTGCAATAATTCCATTCGTCAAGGATTGCATATACTGCATTTACAGTCATAAAAATCATCGCAAAGAAAGGAAAACTAAGCATCAAAATAGCAAACATTTATAATTTCACCTCACAATTAGCATACAAAAAGGATAACCCACGCAACCATACACAGCAGAACAATATACCATTCAATCCAATTTCCCCAGAACAGTACAGGTGTTTGGTGCTTTCTAAGCCAATACTTCATATCTTTCCATACATTATATGAACTAAGACCAAAAGCAAGCAAAAGAATTGGGACAACAGCCCAACGAATAAACTCTACAAAAATACCATCATTCATCATTATCACTCCCAATCAATCAGCACTTCGATATATCTCATTCTACACTGGTCATTCGGCACATCACCAGACACGACCCTATATCCCTTTTGCTCAAGCGCTCTCATAAGTCGCTGTTCAGCCAACACAGAAATGAGGTTAGCATTATACACGATACGAGGATTGACCGCCTGTGCATCGTTAATGCGCTTCATCATTTCAATGTGCATAGTGCTCTTGAGATAAGAGTAACCGCTTACGTCCTTGAAGCCCTGCTTACCCTTAGATAGATTGTTAAAAATACCGATGTTCTTACGAATCATCTTCATATATTCTTCCTTAGTTGGAAGTACGTTATAACTGTTTGCCATGATTAATCTCCTTATCCCTTAAAATAAATAAATGTAAATACCATACCTAAGAACGAAAGAGCAAAAGGAACAACGCATACTGCAACTTCTTCACGGCTGAGTCCTACCGCTTTAAGTATGGTCATATAAACAAAGATAACGCCCATAGCCATCATTCCAATAATCACATTTGCCATGTTTATTCCTCCGCCTTTACAATAAAACTTTTCTCAACAAGCCATGTATGATTACCCGAAGTGCCGCTATCTTCACCCCAATTTACGAGAACCATTTTTTTATCCACCGTTGTCACTACCTCACCAATTACTGTACAAGCGGGATAAAACTCAGGCAAAGCAATGTGCGCTACATCGTCCTTCATATGCACTTTACTACCAACACAAAACCGAGTTTCCATATTTATTCTCCTTTATTCGCGTTCAACATGATAGTTCATACCTGCTCTAAAAGATTCAATTAACAAATCCTTAATGATTTCTTGTTCTTTTGCGCTGAAATTCTTTAGGACATTATCGTTAATGTTCTTTTTAATATAGTCCCATGACTCTGCTTTAGGTAGAACATAAGGCTTTAATTCATCTTCATCACACCAATGATTAAACAGACTTGTATTTTCTCCTGTGACAAAATAATAATATCCACGACCATCACAGCTTACTTGGGTAACAATTCCCAGCGGAAATTTAGGATAGATGTCTTGTAAGCGTGCTGGCACTTCCTTGGTTATTTTATCGCCAATCTTAAACTTTGCCTTCATAAAAACAACCTCCTTAATGTAACATAGTAATGTATGGCATAATTAATAGGTAGCCAAAAAGATAGCATATGTAGAAGCAAGAGAAGTCACAAAATACACAATTAAGACACACATAAAAATAAACCAATATTCCGATGTGAATACTAAATATAACAGCATTGCTAAAATAATAGCCCACAGCGAAACACCCAACGAAATTGCAATAATTGTACCTACCATAAAAAACAACCTCCTTTGTTTATGTATCAATGATACCACAAAGGAGGTTGTGTGTCAAGGGATTTTATGAAATTTTTAGACCGTATATTGTTTGAGTTCCATCAATTCCCATCGAATTGAAACTACTTTTATTGCTTCATATATATCAGTGAAATCGCAAAAAGTATTATAAGTATCTTGACTTGCAGATAATTGACGTTCTCCCAGTTTTACCCATTCTCCAACAGACGAAGCCCCCATTGGCTCTTTTGAGATAATAGCGTTCATGCTACCACCCCACTTTCGGAGTTTAGCCGATTCCCCAGAAGTAAAACATTTGGTATGTAGTAGCTTGAACCTGAAAAGAAATTGTTGTATCGTTCCAAGATACTCCTGTCATTATCAAAACAGGAGTGCTCGTTTCGATAGAATAAATATCCTTTGTTCCTTCGCCCGCTACAGCATGAAGAGGTGAATCGCTTTGATAACGGACACTTGCTAAAAGAAGAATAGGGTGGAAAGAAAACGTTACTGAATACGTTTTGGATGAATAATACGCCGAAACGCTTGTAAACTCCGAGCGCAGACCTTGTTGCCCTTCCAACATTTCCTTCATTACTTTTGCATCCATTACTTACGCCCCCCCCAACTGAACGAGAAGTTTGTAAGTTGTGAACGTCAGGAGGATTGCTTACGCGCTCAACGTAAGCCCCCCCCCAGTGAAACAATGGTTTGGTTAATCATAGACCAAATCCTCCTTTAATATTTAATTGCCATATTTGGCATTATAAACTAATCGAATTATGCAGTGTGTTATACAATGCAACCGCCAATTCCTGACGTGTCAATGGGTCAGTTGGTCTAAAGTCATTGTGATTGTCGCCTTGCATAATCTTATTCTGTGTTACGAACTTAACAGCATCACGCGCCCAATCCGCAATCTTGTCCTTATCTTCGTACACTGCCAGCGGGTCTTTCTTTAGATAAACACAAAATGCGCTATTGACCTTACGATTCTCAGACGGATTATTGACAACCTTGCCGTTATGTAGCTTTCTTACACTGCCACCACCATCAAGGTTCATAGCATAAACTGCATGATATTGCAGGAAAATTGCAGTCATTTGCTCAAAAGTCATACCGGGCTTATCTACGGTCAGCACAAGGATATTGCCTGTTTCAGTAATACCAATAGCAGTACGAGCCGTTCTATAGTTCAGCGTCTTAGCGTTGCCATATTCCTTGTTTGTTTTGCCGTCAATAACCAGCATAGGATAAGCGGTCATAAAATCGCGCCATTCCTTCTCGTTATCCTTGCCATACTGTAGCGTCTGCGCCTTATAACAAGTAGTACCCATGCCTACAAAGCCGTTCTTATAGTTCTGCTCAGTGTACATAGATACAAACGACATGACATTATGCCCTGTTTTCATATCAAACAAACCGCCATTTACCATGATGTTCGGCTTGTTCTCGGCGCGATTATAGTAGTGCTCAAGCATCTCTGTCGGCTCTGCCAGCTTACAGAACCTTACTTCTTGAATGCTGTCAAAAGGGACAATATCAAGCTGTGTGTATTCATTTACATACACGGTCTGAAAAGACATATATTCATTCAAAACAAATCTCTCCAATCGTCATCGTCAGCAAGCGACTTAACCTTGCTCTTAGGCGCAATCTCGTACTGTTGAATCATAGCTTGAGGATAGTAGCGACCATTCCATTCGTTTGTACAAAGAGTTACTATTGCTTCAAACGTAAATTTGTCGTACTTTTCCCATTCAGCGGATTGTTCTTCGCTTAGCCTAAACTTGATAAAATCTACGCCATAAGCACTGATTTTACCTGTTGTTGTTTTCTTTCTAAATAGGCGAACCCAGTTCTGATAGCAAGTAAACTTGACATAAAATGTAGGTTCAACAACACCACTACCTGCGCTACCCCACATATCTTTATATTCTTCACAGTTCATACAGAGCGGAAGATTGATTTGCTGTGGGGTCAACCTTGCTGTAACATCTATTGTATCACAAATCACATCATTTGTCAAGTGCGAATCGAGATATTTTAGAAGTTTTTTTAGATTGGCTTTAGGCATGATTAAGCCAGAAGCACACTCGTGACCTTCAGCTTTGGCAAGCCGTGATTCATTGATGATACTTGCAATGGGGAATGGTGAGCGCATACTGCCAGAGTATTGTGTTGGATTGACTGGACGTAGGATGAAAGCTGGCTTATTCACAAATGACAGTAGCTTGTTTGCCACCAGACCAGAATAGCTTGCTTGCTCATTCTCGATAAATCCAACAGCGGCTTTATGCTCGTTATCTATACCGCTTTCTCTAATTATAGACATAATCTCGTCTACAATTTCGCGTTGCTCCTTTACAGCCTTGCGAAGAACGGCAATACCATCTGCCATATCACATTCGCCAACAAGCGACTCAAAGAAAATCCGCTTGCCTTCTTGGTCATTACTGCGACATAGAGCATTGATTGGTGGAATACAACCAAAGGAAAAGCCGTGTGGGTCTGTTTCACCCTTGTAGTTTAGCGTCTGTACAAGTTCATTGAGTTCTGGCGCGTAGTCAAGATTCTTAATTCCGTCTATAAAATATGTTCGGTTCTCAAGACTCGTCATATCGCATACATCGCTAATTAGACTAACGGCGATAAAAGGTGTATATTCTTGATAATTTCTAATCTCGGTAATTGGGTCTAAATAAAGTTCGCCATATCGCTCAATCAGCTTAAAGGTAACACCTGTACCTGATAAAGCTGTGTTTAGTCCAGTGCCGAGATGATGATTGACAACGGTAGCGTAGTTGTTGCTTGTGGGCGTAGTTTCATGGTGGTCACATACGATGGTCTGCACACCATTTTCCTTCAGCGTCATGCAAGGTTCATTGTCAGAACTGCCAGCGTCAGGAATGATTAGTAGCTTTGCGCCGGAATCAATGACTTGCTGAACCATGTTTTCGTCTGGCGCTCTCAAACCATGTTGCTTTGCTGTATGGAATAGAACTTGAATTTTGTCTTGAGGAACGTCAAGGCACTCTTTTAGAAATTTGTACATTATTGCGCTTGAAAGGTTGCCGTCAGCATCCGCATCGCATAAAATCGCAACTTTTTCGCCCTTTTCAACCGCTGTCTTAATCTCAGCACAAGCAACATCAATGTTAGGATAATTGCCAGCATAATCATAGCAATAAGCCACATCGCCATTACCAGAGAGGTCGATATAACGCTCGACCTCATCTGCCTTCACACCACAAGCGACAAGATATTCACGAATGAAATCTCCTGTGACTTTATTTAAGAGTGGGCGTACCTTCATACGTTCACACCTTCGTGCTTGAGATAATCACAAATCGGGATAAGAGCCTTGAAGTCGGGGCTGTGAATTGCTGGATAGCACTCTGGCATACCCCATTCGGGCTTGAACGTCAGAGACACACACGTTTGATTACCAAAGTGCATCATTTTATTATACTCGCCAATCGCCCACTGTTTAATATGGCACAGACCCACTGGCTTATTTCCACAATACAGTGCCTTAATAGACTTACTGTCAAACTGCTCTACCGCTTCGCTGAACGGAATAGCTACATACATTTCACAATCTGGGTCATTGAGAACGTCAAATCCAAAAGACCACGAATCACCTGCGGAACTGTAAGCAATATCAGCATAAATTTCTGTCTTTCTACCGTTTTCACGAGAATAGGCAAAATTAGCCACATTATAGCTATTGTCATCCTTGTAGAAAGTGACAATCGTTTTACCGCCAAGCACATCATCAATCGACTTTTCGCTCGGCTTCTTGTCTACCTTTGGCTTAATCATAAAGCTACGACCCTTGGTAGCACGACCGTAACCAGAGCGGTATGCGGCAACAACCATGTCCTTTACAGTAGGAGAAAACATATCAATATCTTCAATATGGGCTGGAACAAGCTGTCTCATCTTCGGCTTCAGCATTTCCCATACTTCATCATCGGTGCAATCGTTTTCTTTGCAAATATAGGGCTTAACATCAGCTTCATTGCACCACCAAGACTTTGTGCCGTCTGCCTGCCAAACGTCAACGCCCTTGGCATCGCCCCAATTAACCATCAGACCGTATTTGTTAATCGGGTTCTTGTTAATCTTTACTACTGTACCAACAGTACCAACTGCGGGGTAATACCCACTTGCTGATTCATGCTTCTGTGCATTGATGAAAACAACCTTATCGCCAACCTTAAACTTGCTCATATTAACATCTTCCTGTTGTGTATTTGTTACATTTGCGTTAACTTTTCCCAATCTCTTTTCGCTACACCACCAAGCATATTCACCATGAAGATTACAGTCCACTCCCGAATCTTTACCCCAATCAACAAGAGCCATTTCATCACGGGGTGAATACTGAACTACAACACCAATACTACCCTTTGCGGGATAATTCTCAGGATATTTCGTGTGAAGCTCATTTTCCATCATCATTACTTCATCGCCAACATTAAGCATTATCTTACACGCTCCTTCATCTTGTTGCAAAAGCCCTGAAAACTATCGTGAATATAGTCCTTGACGAGACACATAAGAGGATGGTCTACATCATCAATCGCAATCCATGACTCGCACTCGTCATCTTCAAACGGACACCAATACTTATCCTTGGTGTAGATTTTAAGAATCATATCTTCTTCGTCATACTCAATGTAATCGAAGCGAGATTCACTACTATGTTCACGAAACTTTTTGCTTGTGTCCTTCTCACGGCGAAACAGTGACGCTTCTTTAAGCATCTCACTCGCAAACTCAATGAAACTGTCAACATGAAGAAACGATTCTGTTCCGTCAATCATGCCGACATACACCAGTGATTCATCTTCGTGTTTCAGCACTTTACCAAAAAACATATTAAATAACCTCCTTGGTTTGTTTGTGAGTACATTGTATCACATACCAAGGAGGTTGTCAATAGAAATTATGAAATTTTATTAGTCTTTCTTTGGAACAGTATAAGACTTTGCGTTAGTGCTATCGCCCATACCAAGCACACCATTCTGTGTAGTCGGGTCAACAAGCGCGTTCCATACGTTGACACAGACAAGGAATAGGCAATAAGGGTTGCTGATAGTACCCTTCAGTACATTGAGAACTCCGCCCCATGTGGTCAAATCTGCCGCCGTTAGACCTGCATAAGCAAGTGCAGTAGCGAATGCCCCAAGAATTACATTCAGCCAAAACGCATAATTTTTAACTCTAATCTTTAGATTCATACTTTATTCCTCCCCATACATACCCGCTCTATCGTTAATAACAAGAACTCGTAGCAAATCTTCGCTCAAGTCAAGACCCTTGCCATTGCCCTTGAGATAGCCTTTGTTTACCAACTTCTTAATAGTTGCCTTGCCCCAGTCTGGAATTTCAGCAACGCTATTATATACCTTGTTATACTTGTCATATACTTCTTCAGCAACCTTGCCAGCCACTTGATTAGCAATCTTCTTTGCTTCGGACTGAGCAATAGCTGTAGTTTCTGCCTTAGTCATGTCATTCTCCTTATTCTTTACCATGTTTAGGAAATTAGTCCACTGTTCATAATGTAGCACGAAGGGTTCTGGACAATACTTATGTGTAACATGATAGTGCATACACACATGGTTAATATCAATACCATACTGTTCCATTAGCCACTGAACCAACTTTACAGTGCGCTTTTGGGTTTCCATAGTAATTACATATTCGCCGTTCTTCCAGTCGCTACACATTTCAATACCAATGGAATTAACGTTGCGACAGCTATTGTAGTAATAGCCTGTTTCACTACCGCAATGCCATGCTGTATTGGCAAGGTTTACAGTCTGCCAAATTTCATTCTCGTCAACAAAGAAATGTGCGCTTGCATTAAGCCCACCGCAACGAGCAAAATAATCAGCATTGTTCTTTGCGGTATCGCCCTTACCAGCAGTAAAGTGAATAACAATCCATTGAATCTTATGCTTTACGCCATTCTTAGTGCGACCATACATGAAATTAGAATCATTACATTGCTTAAATTGAAAATAAGGTTTTTCTGCCATTATATCACTTCCTTTAGAGAAAGGGGAGAGATGAACTCTCCCCTTGATAATTACTTATGAAGCAGACCGTTTTCTTCCAGTAGCTTACGATAAGGAATGCTCAGAAGTTCTGGTACACCAGTCTTTTCAGCACGCCACTGAATATAAACAGCACGAGCAAGGTCGTCATGCTTGATGTTGTGGGCGTTATCCCACTTATCAAGTTGAACTCCAATATCTCCTTCAAGTTTTGCGATGTGTCGATGTTGTAGTTTGTAGTTGTACATAATTTTTTCTTCCTTTCTTTAGATACGAGTGAAATCTTTGTCTTTCAGATACCCAACATTATATGGGATTTTGTCGTATATATTATACCCCAAATACGGATAAGTTACACAAGTGTTTTCATAATATTTTTCGGTAAAATACACTCTTATTGTAATGGTAAGCGTATTAGGATAAGATGTGGGCGAATAAAAATTGCCTAACTGCACTCCTACTACTGGATATGTATTAGAAGAATCATCAAAACCCGATAAATAAATATAATCATTATAAATATTGGTATCGCCTATTGTTAATGTATTAGTGCAAGTAGCGCTTAGCAATTCAGCATAAACAGCACTACGTCTAACAGACTTTTTATTACTCCACGAACCACCTTGACTAAAAGTTACACTGAACGTATAATCTTCATGAATCAATTTATTTTTCTGCGGGTTTTCTTCTCCGAGATGATTGATGATACTATTCATGCAATCACCTCATTTCGGTTTAATAGAACGCTACTGCATAAGCCGTGTTTTTTCCTTGTAAATGGTCTATGGTCATTGTTTTGCCAGAGAATGTTACATCTATATAATCGTTTTCTGAGGTGACGTCGGCATAATGGTAAGTTGTTGTTTGTTTGGAATAATAAATGTTTACTGAATATCCGTAATTGTATCCACTGGCAGAATAATACATACTTAAAGAAACAAATTTCGGGACGTGAGAGAAAGTAATTTTTATTTCTTCGTTGCGGACTTCTGCTTCTCTGTATTCCGCAGTTAAGCCTTGCGCTTGTAAAGGTTCTCCCATAATCTTTCCGTTCATCTACTCTGCCCCCCCCAAGTGTTCTTAAAGTTGACATAATCATATTGCTCAAATCCTTTCTGAGAGCAATGAGAGGGGAGAAGGTTTAGGATAGTGTAATTATACGGATTTTTGAGATATAATTAGTAAGCGCATTTCCCGAAGTTGTAAACATATAAATATATCCGTTTTCATAACAGTACGAATATCTAATAATTCCTGAAGTTCCAACATCATATCGACTATTGTCAGAAGGCTGATTTGCTTCGTACATTTGAATATTCATAAATGACCCCGCATTTGGTGTAGAATTTTTATAAATATAATATCCAGAAAACAAAGGAATATATATAGGAGCGTTTGAATTTCCTTTTCCTGTCAATTCCACATAAATTTCTGCACCGTTGCCAGAATATTCTTTACCAAAAAGCGGAGGGGTGAAAGCGGAATTACCAATATAATGATACATTGTTGTTGGTACAGAAAGTTCGTTTAACACTTTAATTGTTTTTGTGTTAGCCGATTTCTCAACCTTACCTGTTACAATCCCATCCATCAGCCGACACTTCCCTTCATGCCAGCCATCTCATTGCTCATATTAAATTTTAGGAGAATGCTAACGCATTGCCCCCCCCAGTCGAAACTGAGGTTGACTTACGAATACACATATATTTTCTCCTTTGTTATGTGTTTGTAATTTGAGCAATGAGAAGGAGTTAGGAAAGAGTACCGATTACTAAAGATTCTACATAATCGTCCAAATAAGAAGCGGAATACAGATAAAATTCAAGTAGATAATAGTTATTATCGCTTGAATCATCTCGATTTACACGCACTCCCATATTTACCATACTATGGTTAAAACTGGGTCGAATATAACACTCTGTATGTCCGCTGTAATTTATCATATAAAACGGTAGATATGCAGAAAAATTATATCCAAGATTACCGCCTTTCCCTTCTATTTTGAGATAAAAATGTCTAATTTCTTCCCAATATTTTGTTCCAAGGGAATAAATTGCACTCGCTTCATGTGGCGGTATTAGTGTTTGTTCGGTTTTCCAAGACAATAGTGAAGTATCAATCTTTCCGCTTATAATTCCATCCATTAGTTGACACTTCCTTTCGTGTCAACTTTACATTGCTCAAATTTTTGTCTTAGGAGAGTGTTGTTACACTGCCCCCCCCAACTGAAGTCAGGGTTGACTGAATATTAAACATAATGTTCTCCTTTTTGTGTAGTTATATTTGAGCAATGAATGGTAGGTTAGGGAGTGTAGGTAGCGAATATTTGCTGATTAAATAGCCCCATATACGCATTTTCATCTCTACCGCCCGATGTTAGCCGTATAATGGAAGTGTCAAGTTCTAAAACTTTATATCTTAATGTTGCGTTTCCAGCGGTATGAGCACCAACTTGACCTAACATAAATTCCAAAGTATATTTATCAGGATAGTGACGAGTGCCTTCCACATAAAAATCGCCAATAAAAAACGTATCGCCAAAAGACGGAGTATCAGTTGTTAATGAAATTATCTCAATAGGAATCCATAAATAATTCTGTGAAGCATAAATCATGTCAGAAGTTACGTTCCAATCAGAAGAAGGAAAAGGCATATTCCATTCTTTTTCACTTATCTTACCATAAGCCGATAACTCATCAACCGTCTTGCCACTAACAATCCCATTCATACAGTCACCTGCTTTCGGTGACTCACATTGCTCAAATATTCAGTTGTTAGGGAGTTATTGCCCCCCCCAAGTGAAGCATAAGTTCACTCAGAGAAAACTTGATACGCATGGTATCACTCCTTGTTGTTTAATTGAGCAACGTGTGTGATGTGGTTAGAGTTTTTGGGTTATAATATAATTTTGATGAAAATAAAAATAACTATTTGTTGTAGTAACCATTGTTTGCTTACACGCAAGACAAATCACAGTAGCTTCAAGAGTAATCTGTCCAAAATTATAATCTTGAGAACCATCAAACGAAGTAATTCTAAGTCCAGCTTCTATACTGCTCGGAGAAATATTGGCGTATAAAAAATTATCTGGACTGAGTTTTGGCTTTGCAACATTTACAAAATCGAAAGCATAGTCACCGTAAACCTTTGCGGATTTTACGCTTAACGCTATTTTATTATCTCCTGTTGTCAAACCTAAATGGACGTTTCCCCATCTTTGAGGTAGAACATCAGAAAATGTAAGTTCTTCAATATCTCCATACTCGGAAATATCTGCGCCCTCAAAAGCCAACTTCTGTATAATTCCATTCATCACATACACCCCTTTCGGAGTGCGCCAATCCTGTTGCTCAAAGGAAAGGCGTTAATGACCATTAGAAGGTCAGAAGAACGCCCCCCCCAAGTTAAAGCGAAGGTTCATAATTTTGTTCTCCTTTGTTTAATTTTGAGCAACATTAGATGGGTGGTTAGATTGATTTTAGATAGATTCCACAAGCGGTCATAGCAGTAGTGTAATCAAGAAAATATTGTATATTATATCCCGAAGAAGGCGATTTTTCTTCTACAAAAACCTCAAGTTTCTCATCCATATGGCTTATTGTTTTCAAGAGAGTTTTTGTTGTTTTGTTAGTTATATGATAATATTGAATCATATAAGCACCGTCACCAGTCTGCGTGCTGGTTGGATTATAAAGCCCTGTGTAAATTACTAAATAAAATTCATCAGGCAAATCCCAACGAACTATATCGTCATAATACCACCAGATTACATTACTTGCGCTTATATGCAAAATATTATCTTCAGACAAGTCCAAACCAGAAGTGGCAAGATGTTGAATCAATCCATTCATCAAACCACCCCCTTGAGGGTTAGCCCATAACCAGTACCGTTGTTCCTGCTTGTGCTTGAAATCTTATCGAAGCATCGTGCCAAGATATGTCGGAAATAACAAACACTACTATTTTTGCGCTCTGCAATGAAGTAGAAGGTTTGATTGCAAACCCTGCTTCTAAACTGTCTAAAGCAAATACGATTTTTGGCGTGAAATCTGTATACAAAGTTTTTGAACCACTTGTTGGATAAGTTGCCATTGCCATTTTTGTGAACCCAGAACCATTCACGATTCCTTCTACTTCTTGAATAATCTTTCCATCCATTAGTACGCCACCTCCCGATGTTGCTCAACCGAGAGGTAAGCATCGGTGGGCTTACTTGGCGTATGCCCCCCCCCAGTTACGGGGAGTTTTAGTCTTAATCATATGTATTTCTCCTTACATATTATCTACAATTTTATGCATCTTATCTTCTAAATGAATTGCAATGAACGATAACAACGCCCATGCAAAGCAGAAGAATAGATTGCACTGTCCAAAAAAGAAGGTAAATGGTAAGTGGCTGTAGTCCCACACGCCCATGTGCAGGATATTATTCAGCACTACACCAGTCAATCCTTCAAGAACCGTGATAACCACAGTTCCAATTACTACTTGTTGCCATTGCTTGAATTGGTGCTTTCCTTCGTTTAGCAACCCTACAATGACGAAACATAAGCCGCCAAGAACCGCCATAGTCCAGTTGGTAGGTTTACCCTTCCAGATTGTTTCGATGGTGAAGTAAATCATACCGCCCATCACACCAAACAGCACATGAACAAGTATTGAATTTAGTTTATGTTTCATAGCTTTAAGCCAACTTAGCCAGAATAGCGTCCATCTGAGCCTTTGCAGAAGCCAGTACCTTAACTTCTTGCTGTGCCAGCTTACCAGTTAGTTCAGTTGCAAGGGTAATCGCCTTAACGGTTTCCTTATCTTCACAGCTATTAGCAAACTGCCGCAAAAGATTGCAATGTGTGGTCAGTTTAGTAATGAGCGTTTGCATTGCTACATAAAGCGATACAATATCAGCCTTTTGATAAATCACACATTCCTTGCCGTCAGCGTGATAAGGAAATTCCTCAACACCCATAACAACTGCATTAAAGATGTTGCCAATATTGGCTTGGTCGTTTGCTGTCAGGCTGAAATGCTCATCACCATAAGAAGTCTTAACGTCAACGCCAGCGTAGATAGTCTGCTCAGTAGTATCATTGAGTGACTTAATAGCTTCTGCACGAACTTCTTCAATGGTCGGCTCGTATGGTGTCGGCTCAACTTCTTCATCTACATTGATATGAACAGCGTTACCTGTACACTTCCATACCTTGTAATCAGCCTTTTCGTATGCTACCAGTAGCTTGCCATCATCAGAAGTGAACATTAATTCATCGCCAAGTTCAATATCGTGATTGCCGTTAAGATACATAGTACATACCTTATCGTTCAGCATACCAGTAACATTGTTATATGTCTTGCCATTAGTTAGTAGTTTCATTACTGCACCTCACCTACAACTTGAACAGTAAATCCTACTTGCGGAGCGGAATTACCGCTTGTAGTAAGAGTTAGGGTGTTATTACCTGTCTGACCATAGTCTGCAAGCAGAGCGAACGCGGTCTTTTCATTTGCCGCTGTTGCTGAGTCAGAAGATGGTAGAAGATAAATGATTGGCTGATAGCGCATTGTTTCAGCAAGACCTTGAATGGTCTGTGTCTGCTTGTAAACACTGCCTTGCTGTGTCCAGCCAGCTTTCGTAAAGGTTGCAGTACCGAACACTGTTTTGCCAACTTCAAGGTTGGTTCGTGCTCCCAGCGCCGTAGTAGCGCCAGTACCGCCATCGGGGATTGAAACTGGGGTGGAAATACCCTGTCCCAGTATACCGCCAAAACCCATACTTTGTCACTTCCTTTTCTATAAATTTAGGCGAATCTCTCGCCTTTGATATTAGCATTATACCACATCCTTATACACTTGTCAAGGGGTAAATTGTAAATAATTTGTTAATTATTCAGAATATCAATCGTCCGCGCTTCATACAACTTTTGCCATGTCTGAAAATCGTGGTCTACTGCATTTTCTTTACGCTCAAGCAGACCCAAGCTATCCCACACAACGTCAACTTGTGCAAGACCAGACCATAGTTCGGCTTGCTTCATAATCTTATTGTTCCATTGCTCAAACTCTGCGTCTGTACCGCCAGTAGCGTCATTATCTACAATAAGAACAACATGATTAACGCCTAATTTTAGCAGTTGATTCCTGCGCTGTAAGCCAAGCTGTGAGCCGAACATAGCGACTGCCGTTGATTGTGAGCCAAGAAAACTATGCAATTTAAGCACAGCTTTCTCACTTTCAGCAATCATTACAGTACCAGTACGCTCTATTTCATATTGGTTCTGCGCCAATCCATAAAGCACTGCGTTAGTAGGGAACTTATAGATAGTGCCATCCAACAGTTGCAAAGGTCGATATTTACCATTTATTGCATTTTCACCCCAATACCTACAGCGAATCCCTACCAAGTCATAATTTTCATTGAATACAGGAATGGTCGTTCCCCATTCACGCCCATACCAGCCAATACGAAACAGGGCTTGCGTTTCTTCGCTTATGCCTTCATTTACCCATGCTTGACACGGCACATTAGGGATAGCGTCAAGAATAGAAGTGTCATAAGTCGGCAATAAACTACCGCCGTTTCGCACTGTAATGAACTTCTCAAGTCCAGACCAATCCGTGATATTAGGGTTGGCTACACGCTGAACTTGAGAAGATTCAATGCCAGTAACATCAAGAATGTAATTTACTGCGTCTATGAAAGAGCAAGGTTGCTTTAGTAGAGATAATCGTGTTTGTGTTAGTGAGATAATGTCGTATGAACGCCCAGCGGTTAGACCAAGGTAAACGCTTGTATCTGGATAAAACAGCAACTTTGCCGAACCATCTAAAGCATTAACATTCTTATCGCCAGTAAAATAAACAATTTCATTTGGGCGTTCCATAAAGATAGGAATACCCAACGACTTCATTATCTTCTTGTGGTCATCAATAGTTAATCGGGCTTTCAGAGCCTTAGTGTTAATTTTAGCCATATCAGCCCGTCTCCTTTACTTAGTCGATGTCTGCTTCGTAATATCCTTGGGCTACATAAAAATGAATGCCATCGTCTGCGTTAATCGCAAACAAGATAGAATCGCCACAAGCAATAAACCTTAGTGTCTCTTCTGGATGAGCACGGAAATAATCAGTGGCTTCACGAATCCAATCGTTAATGTCTGCATTATTCTGTGGCACACCATAATTAAAATCATAAAAATCTTCTGGAAAACGCGGTGGGTTGCTTTGTGAGAATTTTCCTACACAAAAACATCCACACTCAGGGCAATTCACATGAGCGTTGTTGTGAATATCGCGCTGTACGTCATTACTATCGTACTCAAATTCACAGCCACAAATAGGACAAGTGGTACGCTTTGTTACAATTTCGGGTGCGGTACTCTTAGTATCACCGTGCTTAATTACCTTCATTTTCATCCTCCTGTTCTTCTTGCGAAATACCGTAAGTTACAATAAATTCCTTTACTGCCTTGGCAAATTCATCAATCTCAGCTTGCGTAGTAGGGGTAACACCGCCGTCAAAACTTAGCCGAATACATTCGCTTGCTTCTTTTTCAGAATAACCAGCGTGCATTAGCACACGATAGCGTCCCTTACCATCTTCACATGAACTGTGCCCTACGCCAATATAAATCTTCTTACTTGCGAGGAAAACCTGCAATGCGTCAGCGTATACACCATTGATACGAAGGCACACAATATCATAAGTATAGTCGTCTGCGCCAGATAGAGCCATTGTACTGTGCTTAACGCCTTGCTCAAATAGCGCATTTCTAACAGCATTATCCCATTCTTCTGTACAGCGATGATTATAATGCACTACACTACGCATAAGTGCATAAGCTGTACTTGTTGCACTGTCAACGTCAGGTGTGCCGATATAATCAATACCATTCAGCCATTCATTAAATCGGTCGCTTACCCAAATAAAGCCTTGACCCTTTTCGCCATGAAATTTGTGAGCACTGGCGATAACGCAATCACAGAAATCTTCAAGGTGCTCTGGAATGTCATACTTACCAATGCTTGCGGTCATATCACAAACAAAGAAGCCGTTAAGTTCTCGCGTCACAGTACCAATATCGGCGACAGGGAAAACTTCACCAGTGATATTGGAGACAAGCTGGCAGAATGTGATAGGAATACTATTAAGACAATGGTCTTTTACTGCTTTTTTATCGCATAGTTCTTCAATATTATAAACAAACACTGGATTGTTGGCAATACATTCGTGCTCATAAGGTGAACTCATCATACGATAATTCTTGTCTGGAACATCGTCATCGTCAAAGGCTTCAACCCAAGCGTCAGCAATCCTATCAAATAGATACTTGAACATCTTGCTTGCCGTACCGCCAAACACAACCTTGCCAGAACTTACACCAAGGGAATGCTTTACGCTATTTTCTGCATTAAATAGCGCTTCACGGCTCTCAGCACCATAAGGCGTGTTAGCGTTCAACCAAGTACAACTATAGGACGGGTACTTAGGGAAAGTAGTAGCCGCACTATCAAGATAAATCATTCGTCATCACCCCATGTATTCAGTTCAATAAACAAATCGCCAAGAACCATAACTACAATGTTAATGCCCCAGAAGATAACACTGAAGCCCATTTCTGTGGAAGATACATTAACAGACAAACTTTCTGTTTGCATTGCCATATCAGCCAGTTGGTACGCTGTTCTGATACAACCTGCAAGCAGATAAACCAAAATAAAAAACCACATTATTCGTTTTCTCCTAAGTCTTTAATCATGCAAAGTTGCTTGAAGTGCTTTACACCATGTCCATCAATAAAATAAGAATAGAACCAAATCTGGTGATTGTATTCGTAAGTGTACAAGAAGTGAATACAACCGTCTGCGGCTGTTACAATTTCACTTGCCAATAGTTTACCAATTCTATCCAGAATTTCAGGTGGCATGATAAGATGAATCCGCTGTTCGGTGTAAACACGAGTTTCGCCATTATCATATGCAATGGTATACTTGATAACAGGCGAACTCATGCAATCAATATCAACAACCTTGCCAATACCGCATGGCGTAGCTACACTACAATAATTTTCATAACGAATGTTCATTACTGTTCCTTTCTCCAATTAAACCAAGTTACATATCCCCAGCCACACGTTGCAATGCCCCATAGAGTGCCAAGTAGAATTTGGTTTAGTTGAAACTTCATGATTGCTTCTAACAGTGTGGCAATGAAGCCAGCCAATGATAGAACCCTTAGTGCGATTTTCATAATTAGACCTCCTTAATATAATAGGAAACGCTGTTCCTTTGTGATTATTGTATCACAGGAACAGCGTTTTGTCAATAAGGAATTATGAAATCTTTATTCCAATGTACCGATTTCAACGGACTTGATGTACTTATCAATGCTTATATCACTATAACCACCTATTTGATGATAACCCACTATCCGTGATGAAATATTTTCCCATACAAGTGATATATGAGTACCCAATTGTAGACGAGAGTCATCACTTTCAAGTCCATAAACATTAAAAGTAGGATATACGCCGTCGTCAGAATCAATAAGTCCATACAATGTGAACAAGAAAATATGATTCGCTCTGTCAATTATCCTGATATACTGCGTTTGATAGGCTTCTTCCGATACTTGCAATGAGCCTTGAGCATAACCGCCTGTGCCTGTCCACACCCAACTTTGTTTAGGAGTAAACGTCATACTTTCTTCTGGTTTTTCAACCTTTCCGGCGACAATAGCGTTCATGCTATCACCTCATTTCTGAGGTTTAGAAGAAAGCGATTACGTTTAAACACGTTCAATATTCGCACGAAGGTTGACAGATTACAGTTTACATTAAGGCTCCCCCAGTGAAGGGGTAGTTTACAAATTTAGACATAAAAAGTCCTCCTTTAATTATATTATGAGGAAAATCCTCACTTTAACTTAGGTTTTGGGATTGATACAAATTTATTGTAAGAATCGCATACAAAGAAATCAGTATTACGCATAGTACCCATGTCAAAATAATGGAATATCTTGAGTTTACGGTCTTGATATTCGCCAAATCGTGACTTGTGAATATATGTAATACGGTTAGGAACAAGCGTGTTATTTAGCCCCTTTTCTCTTTGGTGCTTAATAAACGGCTCTACCAGCTTCATTTCTTTCGGTCTGTCTTTAGCGGCTAATACAACACAGCCAAAGTCAACCTTAGTTCGTGAAGCCTTAGAAGAAGAAATACAGCTTTCGTCAGGGAAATCTAATTGCTTCTCATTGCCATTAGTTTGCGTCATTGTAAGCAAGCCAACATTGTACTTCTCTGCATATGCTTTAAGGTCTGTTGCCAATCCTCTTAAAGCCATATCTTCACGCGCTTGCACACCTGTATTTGCACGATACTCCATAGACAATGCGCTGTTAAGCATCATGTAGTCAAAGCAACCATATGTAGCACCATATCCTTCTACACATTCCTTAATCTTACGGTCGATATTAGCCGATGTAAAATCAGGCATATCAATCAATCTAAGGTCGCAGTTCTTAATAATCTCTGCGGCTTTGATAACTCGCTTGCGTTCTTCGTCAGTACAGTTACCCATAGTAATTGTATTTGATGGCACATTGGCTATGCAAGCAAGAAACATAGGTTGCATCTCTGTACGCTGTGCCAACTCAGTATGGATAAAGAATCCTGCGCCTTGATAATTGGGATTGGGGATAAAATCTTGCGCTTCATCGTCCCAATATTGGTCTACACAAAGACCACAAATATCAGCTACAGCCATACGAGTTTTACCCACGGAACTCGGGCAAGACCGCATAAACAAGTGTCCACGGTTAAATCCATGCGCTAATTCTGTTTGATAAGGCGAATACAAAAACGCACCATAAGACGGCTTTTCATCAAATTCAGCAAGCAATCCTTCAATATCTTCGCCTACTGTCATTTCTTCACGCACATATTTACTATCGTACTTTGTCCTTAGGCTGTTCGCTTTATACTCAACAGCATTAAGAATCTGCTCAATAGTCAGCTTTTCCAGTTTTGCGCGTTCATCAGATTCATTACCAAGCGTATCATAAAATTCTTTAATATCCACGCCTTGCTCATCAAGTTCTCTTAGCAGAGCAAACTTGCGGATAACAGAATAATAATACTCATAATTGTCTGGGTTTGCCAATTCCTTTACTGTGTAAATAAAGTCGAGGTAATTATTATCTCGACAAACTTCCATTTGTGGAACATGGTTCTGAAGCACAGATTCAATTTCAACTTCTGTGACTTCGCCTACGCCACTTCTCGCCAACTTTGCAATACACACAAAGATAACTTGATGAAAGTTTGAAGGAGCAAATGTGGCTTTATCCAACGGATATTCTGGTAATGACAGCAACTGTGGTCGTTTCATTAAACTGCCAAGCATCAATGATGCAAGGTTTACATCATAAAGTTCCATCGGAATCAACCCCAATCTGCTTTGTCATTTACTGCTATCAAAAAAGCAATAGCAATGATTAAAATAAACCATTTTGCCATTTCTGTCATTAAAAATCAACTGCCTTCACATTGTAGTTAGTTCGGTTTCCATCTCGCTCGATTTCTACAGTTTCTTCTTCGGGCAGAACAAACGTCTTATTTGCCTTCAGCTTTTCCATGAACTGATAAAACGGCTCAATATATCGAGGGAAAAACTGTGTCAAGCTAATCTTCGGGTCGAACTGGTGATTATCATACATCAGTGCATATACTATTATACCACGAAGCTGAGAATAGTCAAGACCAAATTTCTCCATATAGTTACTGGCTTGACGTTGCCACAATGGAAAGTTACGACAATCTTCTGGATATGTTGCATTAAGCAAATCCAAGAACTTGCGATATTCGCCATCGCCATTATCTCGCATATCTTTCTGGCGTTGCTTTTCTTCGCGCTTTTGCCGTGCTTTTTCCTCACGCGCTCTTGCTTTAGTTTCGTCTTGAATTTGACGTTCTTCTGCTTTGGTAAGTAAGTATGCGTCATAGCACTCTTGACTGCAAAAATGGTTTGTTTTATAACGCTTACCATTATATCGTTGACCTCTGGGGATGTCTACCCCACATACGTCACAAGTCACATTTGTTCACCTCCAATACAAAGACCGTGGCTATCTCTAACCACGGTCTTATTCTATCACATATTTATCGGTTTGTCAAGAAAAATTTTTAATCTTCTACAACAATTCCTCGGTCACAACAGAAAGATGTGAAATCAGAGTAGATGTTTGCCAGTTCTTGAATCTCATCATCAGTAGCGGTAGATACCTTACGACCTTCGCCCAGATTATCGGCTACAACCTGCTGAACATAATCAGGATATAGCTTGTGTAGCTTGATAAAATACGGCTGAATCATAGAGATATAATCTTCCTTGGTGAAGTTGAAATCTACATTCTTGTAATCTACCAGACCAGCGCCTTCGTTCTCTGCTTCCTTCTTGATAGCGGTTTCAATCGCTTCAATCAGATTTTCCGCAGTAAACTTTTCAATATAAGTCTGCATCTGCGTAAAGCGAGAACGTGCGAATACTGAGTGCGTTTCCTTACAGATTGCCTTAGAGTAAATGGTCTTTTGCGTTTCTGGGTCAACACCCATTGGCACAGTGGTTACAACAAAGTCACACAGATTGATAACAAAACGTGTGCTACCCTTTTCCTTAGAATAGTTATAAGGATAAGTCTTAGTATACTTTTCACCAGTAAAGGGGTCGGTGACTTCGACCTGCTCAACATGAGTAATGAAAATAACCGTTAGACCGATAGAAGTCAGTAGGTTAATCTGTTGCTTAAACATTGCACGAGCGACAGAATAACCGTTTGGATTGTTCTTTGGGTCGGCAGACTGTACCATACCAACCTCAGTAACACCAAAACGTCTTGCTACGGCTTCTTCAGCGCGTGCTACAAGTTCTTCGGTGGTATCAATGATAATAGTTTGGTAAACTTCCAGCGTCTTAGCTGGGTCAGCTACCAGTTGCTTAACAATGGTGGTAAACGTCTGCCAATCTGGAACAGGGAACTTCGGCACAGGACGAGCCGCACCGCCTGATTCAGCCATTAGTAGTAGTGGCTTTGGAAAACGTGTTGCTTGGAACGTCTTACCGCCATCGCTACTACCTGCAATAGTAATCTTAACACCAGCAAGAGAAGAAACCATGCTCTTCTCTTGTGGCGCGAAAATGTCAATCTTAGCCATTGGAATCCACCCCTTGATTAAAAGTCAATGTTGTCAATATCGTATGGGTCGCCATCTGGTACTGGGTCTGCAATCGGCTTCTTCTTCTGAGCAGACGCAGTTGCCTTTGCCTTGGCACGAGCCTTGCTACTGTTGAATGCAGAATTACCAGAGGTGGAAGCGCTATTCTGCTGTGGCTTACCCTTAATTGCTTCAGCTTCAAGCGCTTCAATCTTTTCCTTACGAACCTTTAGAGCCGCCTTGATGGTTTCTGGGTCGAGCCACATAGTATCAATAGCGACCTCATTACCCTGCTCATCAGTATAGGTTTTTTCTTCTGGCTCTTCGACCATCATAGGGTCAATTTCACGCAGAATCATAACACTGCGATACATAGAATTGTTATTCTCAGACGGGTCATCACCAGTACGAGCCTTCTTGCCGATAACACGACCGCGAGTAGGCTTCTTGACTTCAACCTGCTGACCCATAGCATTAACAAGTTCCATCTTTAGATTAGAACGAGTCTGCGCTGGCTCAAAAGCATCAAAATCGCTATCGCCTTTAAGGATAAGTTCGCCCGCATCTTCATCAGTGGTAATCTCAATCGGGAATACCTCGCCATTATAAGTAACGCCAAGCATCTTAATTAGCGCACGACCAGTTTCTTCATCGTTTACAATCTCAGGAGCAACCTTAGTTACAAAACCGTTCTTTAGATTGATATTGAAGAAATCTTCTACATCGTCTGGTACGTTAGTAGACGCAGAACGAATGCTGTAACGCAGAGAATAACCTGCCTTCTTCTCCTTGTAGGAAGGATAATCGTTCGGCTGAATCTCGCCCTTAATGCGGACGCGAGTAGCCGGAATGTTGGAATTGCCGTTAATCATCGGATTCCACTCAAGCATAGACTGTGCCATGCCCCACTGACGCGCTTCACTACCATCAAAACCAACAGAAGGGAAGTATGCGCGAAGAGTGGTAATCAGATTATTAGTCTTAATTGCTACAGTACCACGGACTACCTGACACGGTACGGTTTCCTGACCGTGGTTAATCTTCTGTGTACCGTCAACCAGTTCAAGTTTTAACTCGCTTACAGTTCCCACACAAGCAAATACAAAATCAGTCTTATTTAGTGTCGTTTCCATAAATAAATCTCCTTATTAAATAAATGAAAATAAATATTATAAGCGGGTTAAACCCGATTATTTCTTGTTTGCGATAATATCTTCAATAGAATCCATCGCTTCAAACGTCTTGCTATCCATACTTAGCTTCTTCTGAATACGTTCAGCTTCAGCGTTGAAATATTCAATAGCGTCCTTCTTATTCATCTTGTTGGCGATGCGCTTAGAAGCAATCATCGCCGCACAATAGCCAATAAGAATACCGATATTACGCTGTTCAGTAAAACGCTTGGTCAGTTCTTCCTTTAGTACAGTCTGAAAATCGTCCATTACTGCACCTTCTTTAGACCCTTTCGGTCAATAAGAAAATACTTCTTGTTCTGTTCATTAACAATTAGATAGACTTCCTTAGTCTGTTCAAAAACAGCGGAATCAACAACACGAAATGTGCCAGAATCATAATTTGACAGTCTCCCGCCCCAATCAAGAAGAATATCATTTGCCAACTTTGTATTACCCAAGTCGCGCTGTGCATTGGCAAATGTAACAATCCAATCACGAGCCGTTGGGTAACACCAACCGTGGTCTGCTACTGTTACCTCATCAGTAACCAGAATCTCGTTCTTATGTTCAAGGTAATCGTTCAGTACCCAGCCAGCGTCAAACTTATCGTCTGGATGACACTTGTAATTCTTACTCTTATCGCGGTTTTTCCCGTAGAAATGCACCGCGTCCTCAAAGCCAACAGGAGTGATAGTAGTCTCGTTGCCGCTAATCGTCACCATGTAAGTGCCGTTAATTTCATAAGGTGCTTTGTTCTTAATCATTGTTTTTACCTCCGTTTTGTTGTCTGTGTTATTTTTGCGTGGATAAACTCTAAGCAACGTATCGTCATACCATGATTCACACCATTCTTCGTAAAGTTTCATCCATTCTTTCATTAGAACACCAGTCCCTTCATAGCTTCGTTAATCTGAGCCTGTTCATGCTTAATGTAACGAGTAGTAGTAGCGATAGAATTATGCCCCAACATTGCACTAATAGTTGCTACACCTACGCCATTAGCATTAGCAATAGTAGCCGCTCCCGCTCTAAGCGCATGATTAGTGATTTCATTCCAGAACGGAATGCCAGCACGCTTTGCAGTCAATTTCAGCATCTTGTTAAGATTGCTATTATCAAGATGTTCGCCACGCTCAGAAGTGAACAAATACTCACCGTCTGCACGCTCAAACTTGATATAGTTATCAATGCTTTCCTTTGCCTGTTCGTTGACGTAAATCGTGCGTTCCTTCGCGCCCTTACCGAGAATAACAATCTGATTATCAATCATGTTATTGTAGTCCTCAAAGGTAATGGAAGTCAACTCGCTGAAGCGAAGTCCAGTAGAACAGTATAAAGCAATAACTGCAATATCTCTGAACTTTTTGCAGTTGTGAAGCATCTTGCTTACATCTTCTGCGGAGATATAATGCTTTTCCTTATTCTTAATCTTAGGAGAAGTAAGGTCAAGAGCAGGATTCTCATTGATAACCTTGGCAGAAGTCAGAAACTTGAAGTAATTCCTAACTGCACTAATCTGGATGTTCATGGATGCGGTAGACAGATTGCTGATAGATGCTTTCCATGCAGTCAAGTCGAGAAAAGAGATTTCTTCGACAGGCTTATTAACGAATGCCAGCATCTTATCTACATAAAGCAGATAGTTCTTGATGGTGTTTTCGGACTTCTTATCTGCTACCAGAGAAGCCTTGTAATACTCGTTAATGTTAGTCATTTGAAATCTCTCCTTCGTTTCTTGATGTATGTATTGTAACATGACGCAAGCCAAAAGTCAATAGGTTTTTTCAAAAAATCAGAAAAGAATTTCCCACCCTCGGCAGGTATGAGGGTGGGAATTAAAATGGAGGTGAAAACCATGAAAGGCAAATGCCTTTCTTATGGCACAGATATGGGTGGAGCGCTATGGCGTAATCGAAACGCCATCTTCAGTTTGGAAAACTGAGGTTCTTACCGTTAAACTAATAGCGCAAATCGCCCCGCGACCAAAAGGTACGTCATGCATGCTTGACTTGTTTTCCACTGGGAATCGCAGTACAGTCATGGGCTAAACCGCAATAAGCGTGAACTTAACAAACGGGGAACACTGGTAGCGATGGTGCGATTCGGACGCACGAAATCATGGAGTCAAAGTCCATTGCCTTACCGCTTGGCTACACCGCTATATTTCTCCTACGATGACGGGTCGCAGGAGAGAAATTAAATTGTATGCCGACACGTTTGAGCGTGTCTATTAAATTGTTTGTCTGCCGTACCAGACGATGTGTGTGAGTGGAGTTTTTGCTCACGGACAATAAAATTTACCTTGTACGGAAGGCATTGGTCTACCATCGCAGGCTCGAACTGCGGACTTCTTGATTAAAAGTCAAGTGCTCTACCAACTGAGCTAATGGTAGATTTGATTGGGGCATACGCCCCATCACTTATCGCAGATTGTAACGGTCTACACCGCGCATATTCTTCTGCATCTCAAGGTTTGCTTCATACAGACCTCTGAAAAAATGCTTAATATTGCTCTTAACGCCCATTGGTTTCACTTCCTTTCTGATTACTTTAGTATTATATCACATAACAACTAAGTTGTCAAGTGCTTTTTTAACTTTATTTTTCATTTCTTCTCGCTCTTTCTTAGAGTCATACCTCATGCGACAATAAGGGCGAGTGCCTTCTCTGTAGTGTTTCTGCAAAATTCGTATTTGCTTATTTACCATTTCTTTAGAAACATCTAACTTATCAGCCACTTCTTGACACGTTTTACATTCTGTTAGCTTTGCATATAGGACTTTAAGCATGGTAGTCGAAGCATACTCGATAAACCAATAAGCCCAATCTTTACCAACAACATATTCTTCATTCTTTGCGCCACTGTCAATAACAGCTTCAAGCGGTACATCTTCATTATAGACGGTTTTAACTTCGCTGTTCAATGAAGTAACACGACTGTCATTACGCTTCTTTGCTGACTGAGTACGCTTTGCCTTTTTTACTTCATTATTCATACAGTAATAAGCAAATGTACTAAAGCGGTTACTGCCATCATAAGCCATACCAGCCTTGCACAGACCAATAGCACAAACGTCATACCATGTGCTGAAGTCAAGTCTATACTTTGTTAAGAAGCCGTAGATTAAATCGTGATTATCTTCGACTAATTTCTTCTGCTCAGTATTTAATTTTGAAATCTTAATTTCACGCATAGCTGTAACTCCATTTATATTTAGCGGCAGTCTTTCTATCGCCACGGCATACTTCTCTAATGTGTTGACTAATTGTAGACAGCTTACATTTTGTAAGATTATTTTCTTGCATATATCTACCTGCTTCGGCAATAGAAGAAAAAGTTCTTAAATATTGATTGTCCAAAGAATACATATTTACAGAAATACCATATTCTCGTGTCATCACTTCTTTTAATAATTCTATACCGTCTGATTTTTCAATATTATTTCTACGCAGTACAGTTAATACAGTATGTTGGTCTATGTGTAATTTTCTTGAAACTTTGGCTATATTCTTATTCTCTCTATATGTCTTAATAACAATTTCATCATCTACAAACTTTTTGCCTTTCCCACCCAAAGAAATATTATATCCTTTATTGGCAGTTTGCTTCTTTTTAATCCAATAAATTTCTCGTTCGTCAAGATTATCTGTTTCTTCAATTAACTCAATATGAAAATGTTCTATTCCATATTCGCGGATTGCTTTATATAATGGGCGATTTTTAGCTCTTTCTCTTTTAGATTCTTCAAAATGTTGCTTGAATCTTGTTTCAAGAGAAAAATTTGTAGCACCAATATAAATTTTATCATTAATATCGTTTACAATTTGATAAATAAACCCCAAAATTTACACAACCTTCTAATATATTGGTGTGGATAACGAGTGCTGACCTCGCGCCCTCGGTTTGGGAAACCGAAATTCTACCGTTAAACTATATCCACATATGATAACAGGGAATGAGTTAGAAAGAAGGTATGTCAAAAGAAGGAGAAAAAAATCTCATTCCCTGCTATTTACTTATGTTTGTTATGCTTAAAAGTTATCGCTTAAACTTTGGCAGAAGATTATGGTTTGCATCCTCAAGCATATTCTGCACTGCAAGGTCATACTTCTGCTTCTCGGTCATAGGCTTGTTCTTCTTTTCGTTTTCCTTTGCTCGGCGGTTATTCTTTGCCATTTTCGTTTCGTTCCTTTCAAAATCAATTTACAAGGTATACATTTCTATATTGAACTCCCCAACTATCTGCTTGACCATAGCCAACCAGTAAGTCGAAGCGATTCGACCCTTTAATTGCCCCTCCGCAATCCTGCGCCGACACATATCCTACACCTTCGATATAGAACTTTGTGCCATATCGCCAATAGGATGGGTCAACAGCTACAATAGACCACTCATTACCAGCAAGGCTACGACCTGTTGCTGTCAATGTGCTACCGCCATTCTCTGACGGACTTGGCGTATATGCGGTAATTTTGAACTTGCCTAAAAGTCTCCCCTTAGAGTTCTCTTGAGCCTTCTTCTTAGCTTCTTCTTCAGCCTTACGCTTTGCTTCAGCTTCACGTTCAGCCTTGACAGCCTTGTTATAATCTTCTGTTAGTGCTACTACGGTTTCATTATGCTCATCCCACTTATCCTTGGCATGAAGAATAATGTAATCGTCCTCGTCTGCTCCCAGAGTTCTTGCACATTCAGCAAGCTGGTGAGCGGTGTTTCGCATTGTGATTGCTTCATCAAGATTGGATTTAATCTCCGCACTCGTCTGGCTTGAAGCAAAAGCCGATGTAGAAAGACATACACCAACCATCACTACGGTAGCGAAACTTTTTGTTAGTTTGTTTCCAAACTGCATTGGTATCGCGTCCTTTCGTTTATTTTGGTTTTTGTTCTCTCGAACAATATATAAGCAACAGATTATTTATCTGTAACTTTCTTATAATCTTTTGATTTAGTAGACATATTATATGACTTGCACCATTTTCTTACTGCATTATCACTAACATTGTAGTATTTACCAAGTTTGGTAAAATTACCATTATATTCTTGAATTTTTAATTCGAGTTCTTCTTTAGAAGGGCGATTAACTTTGTAATAGCTTATTGCTTGGCAAAATTTACATTGTTTTGCGCCCTTAGAAATAATTTTCCTACAATTAGGACAATAATTAACAGTATACGCGGTTTTATTTCGTTTACGCTGGTCTTGTTGATTTTCTGACCTTGTAACCCATTCAAGATTAGTGATTGTATTATGTAATCTATCTCCATCTTTGTGGTTTACTTCTAATTTATTGTCCTTATTTGGAATAAAAGCTATTGCGATTAGTCTATGCACTTCTATATTTTTATGATAACCATTACAATATAAAGTAACATATTCATATCCACAATTAGAAATATATGTAGAAATAATTTTGTTTGAAATTACAGATTTAATTTCACCGTTTTGGCTAATTAAATATCTTTTGGCTTCAATACCTTCAACAAAATCAATTTGTTTCCACATTTTATATTTTTTCATATAAAATCCTCTTCTACATACAATTTAATGGTGGTTCGGGTGAATCCTGACATCACAATAGAGCGTTATGAGCACCCTCGTTTTCCTTTAGCGTACCGAACCATATATCGAGGGCATATCGCCCTCAGTATGTCATTATTTTGTTGAATGCTTTTTAGAGCAATCATACTCATAAAGCCAAGATTCATAATCCTTGCTATGGTCATACTGATAACCCATGATATTTACCTCCTTCATTCACTTAAACATTGTATCACAGCCTTTCGCCGTTGTCAAGTATGATTTTTAATATAGAGTGTTACCGTAGAAGGCGATACGAAATTTGCTTCTGGCTTTGATTCTGTGTGAGTCCTTTCGGCTAATTACTCCTACTTAGTCACATCACACGCCACCCATTTCACACTCTATATCATTGTTTTTGTGCTCTACAAACCGTATCTACTCAAGCACTTTGAATTTCCCCACGCATCTGTTCACGCACCCTGCGTTTACAGAACTTGCCATTATACCTCGGGTAGTATAACTACGACTACCAAGCCCGACATTGACAGTATGAAATTCGTTACCGTTTTTTCTGCGAGTAAATCGCTATGTTTGACTTTGCAGGACTCGAACCTGTAACTCACTTGCTTTCGCAAAGCGTGTTCCCAATTACACCATCAGTCAATATAAACCGTCTTTATTCATCAAACCTGCGGCAACAGGTAACGGTTGTGATGATTATTTTTGAAAGGAGTCGTGCTTCTGGTAGTAATAGAAGCACATGAAAAATGAAAAAGATGTGGTTGGTCGCCCCACTCGAAATCGAATCGAGATGCCTTTCGGCGCTGGATTTTGAGTCCAGTGTGTCTACCATTTCCACCATAGGGCGTTATAAAAGCTGGCGCATCCCTAACCCAACCAGTAACTCGGCAACAGACCGAAGCCCGTTTCCTATAAATCCTACGATTTTCAATGTTGATGCTTTAATAGGTTCTTTGTTTTAATTTCCACGGCATAGCCCATCACCGTGGTAGGGGTCTATTGGCTATCATATACCCTTTGTGTAATTCTCTTGATTACCAGTCATCCCAATTCTTCATCTCAAAGAGAGTCAAGCATTATGGGATTAGCTTGATTTAATTTCAAATTCTTGTATTAAATACCTCAATGAAACTGCGTTATCCCTTCAAGAATACGCTGACCAACTAACAAAGAACTTGAAGTGCTGTTCATCTCTGAACTGTCTTTATTGTACCACACATTTTACTGTGTGTCAATACTTTTTTGAAAAATTTCTTTTTCAATTTTCCAGACGAAGTGTCCAGACCTATATGTTTGACAATCATATCATATATTATACCATATATTTTTTGATTTGTCAACCCTAAATTTGAATTTTGGATGAAAAATTTTGAATTTGAATTTTCCTGCTCGTTTTTCGATTTCGATTATCTAATTCATTTCGGCAATTCATTTCTGCAATAAAAATTTCGATTTTGATTTTCCGACTATCAATTTCAATTTGGAATCTGGAACTCAAATCTCGATTTCAATTTTGCAATTATTTATTTTTGAAAATGAACCAAATAGTGTAAATCGCTATAACCATGCAAGTAATAAAACAAGCGAAACACAATCCTTTAAGAAACATTAACTCTGTCATGTTGATTCCTCCTCTGGAAAGATGACTTGAACCGTGACATAAGAATCCAAAACTTTGAGCGTTGCTGATTCAACGACATGGCGTTCCTCCAAATCGTTTATGGTTTCAACTATTTTATAAAACTCATGTACAATATCTTGTTCTTTAGAAATTGCAAAAGGAATTATTCCTTCACGATATTGCGCGATACTTCCTGCTAACCAACGCTGAATCCATTCAGTTGCTTCTTCAGCGGTCATGCCATCGTATCGTTTAATAAACAAATTGTGGACGTTAGTTGCGTCTATGTTTTGCCCTACAAGGAATCTTCTCACCGTAATATCGTATTTAGTCATCTCGTCACCTCCTTGACTGTAACCATTGTATCACGTTGTCACCAACTTGTCAACAACTTTTTTCAAAAGAAAACAATCTTCAGCCACATCACTTTATCCACGATATTGGCTATTGTCAGTATCAGCATAGACGCTACAATAAACGATGACACAATCAGCCGTGCTACGTCCGTAGTATACATATCTTTCAGCGTTCTTAACTTTCTTCTCATGCGCTACATTCTCCTTTCTATCCTATCAGCCGTGAAATCATACGCTGACCATCCCACACGCGATTCTGCCGTCTGTCACACAAGGAATAACCGTAGTGCGAATCGAAGTATCGACTATTATATGAATAATATATATAATCGGAATTGAATTACTGATTAACTGGTAACAATACCATCTATTGTTCATATGTATAGCGGGGGATTTTTCGCGTTCGCATAATGCGCGTGACCATCACCATATATAGGTGTGTATATGTGGGGAAAATTTTAATCTCGCGTAATGCGCGAAGGCTCTCCCCACCTTGTGGGGAAATTCCAAATCCTGTAAACTCTGGGGATTTTTGGAAAAACTTTAGCAATTTAATACTTTAGCACGCTAAAACCCTGTATTCCTATGGGAAACACACCACACAAGACCAGCGACAAAAAGAAAAAGCGCAAAACCTAAACACTGAATAATCAGTGAATAAAGTTTTGCGCTTGCTGTTTTCCTTCTCTTGCGAAAAGTCGCTTGTGCTGGGATTTAACCGTATTCAATTTACCTGTTTATTGTAGCACAAGAAAAAAAGGTTATCAAGACTTTTTTCTTGTTTTCCTCCGCTTCTCCATATTGCACAAAAACTTTTTCAAATTTTGTTCACTTTACCCTTGACTTTTTCACACTTTAACAGGCTAAAGTAAAATGGGTATCCTCCCCCTCCCCTCACTTGTGGCTTTCTCGGTACTACCATTTCGCTAACCATTTTTTATTGTACTTATATTATAGCACTTTCACAAGGTTTTACAATAAGCATATTGCACAAATTATCGTTTTCTTTTTGTGCTGTTTTCCGTCCGTCCTTTGCTCTGCTCTTGCCCTGCTCTTGTTCCCTGCTCCGCATATCCATAACATAACGATAAACGCACGAGAACGCGCCTAAAATCGTTTGTAAGCTGTTAGCCGTATAACTTAACCTTAAACGCCTAAAACGCAATATAGCGCATTCTCAGCCAATTATACTATATAGCTTTATAATCGGCTCAGAACGCGCCACAAGCGCACGAGCGGTAAAACCTATAAACATACGTCAGACCAGCTAAAAACGATTATAGCGCATCCTCACGATAAAGAAAGCAATAAACAGCAGACCACACGACCACACGGACAGACCAGACCAGCAGAAACAGAGAAGCGGACAAAAAGAAAGAGCCGTTTAATAACGACTCTTTTTCTTTGCTTATTTGGTTTTAGCCTCTTTAAATGCGTAATGCTCCGCGTTTACTATCATTTCCATCGCTTCATCTATTGTTATAAATCCCCCTTCACACTTTTCAACCGCTTTATTTATGCGATAGATATAAAGCTGATTCTTAACATTATCATAATAAAACGGATTGCGCGAAAGTTTATAGTTCGCGTATTCCTTTATAAACCTTTTCATTTTTTCAAACCTCCTTGACAAGTAAAATATTGATTTCAGGGTCAAAAACAAAATCAAAGTATTCTTCCCATGAGTTAAAGAAAGCGTTACCAAAAACGCCCTTCTTCACCCATTCCGCATAAACTTTATTCATCTTTCAAAATCTCCTTTCAAAAATTGCTTGTTTCTGTTTACGTCTATAATTATATCACTTGTCCGCTTAAAGTCAAGAATTATTTACTAAAAATCATTCGTCAAACCGCACAAATAAAAACTTTAATTTTGTTCGTTTTGACGTTGAATTTTCTTGACTTTAGCGTTATAATTATGTTAGTCTGGAAGAGCACTATATAAAAAAAGAAAACAGAAATAGAAAAAAGCTGGAAGTCATGTGCTCTCAGCTTTTTGTTTAGTTCATAAGCCTTGCAAACTTTGCAAACTGTTCGTAATTAGTATTGGGTAAAATTGCAATAGAAACATCTAAATTCATATAAACACACATTGTAAAAATAGTATTAGGTAAATACGCCTTGCCAAACGTACACCAGCGAATAGGCTTTATATATTTTTCATCATACGCAAACAATTTTTCGCCATCTGTAAAAGCGTAAATTGTGCGCCATGCGTCCTCTGCACTAACGCCAGTGTAATGCAGAAAACCATTTTCTAACGTTGTCGGCATAAATTCCGCAATCGTTTGTTCGCTCTTAACGCAATAATCGCCCAAACACCTAACACAAAAATTACCGCCAGCCGTAAAATTAAACGTTTCTTGAATAAAATCAATAATATTTTCGCGGACTGCGGCAAAACTTGCAATGAATTCGCCGTTAGAAAAATAAATAGTTGCATCTTTGCGCTGAATATATACTTTTCTAACCTTTGTTTCCTTCTTCGCCAACTTGATATAGTATTCAAGAACTTTTTCGGCGCTCATCTTTTTCATTTTTCAACACTCCGTTTTTCAAAAATTGTTTATTGTTTACTTAAATTTACAACTGCATTTTCCCAATTTGCTATAATACAAACTTTGTCTATTTCCTTGGCAATGCATTCTATTTGTTTCACCCTATTGCCAAACGTATTTTTTAGACCTCGACCGAAAGCTAATTGAATATCATTCAAAGTCTTTTCTTTTTTTAATTTTAGATTGTATCGCCTGAGAAAATCTGGTAATTTTTCTTTACGGATAATTCCATAATAATTACATTCCAACCATAATGCTTCTGCAAATATTTCTTGTGGCAATCTCATTTTTTATACCTCTTATTTCAATATTCCGATATTTTTTGTTTGCGCTTTGCGCGTATGGTGGAAGGCTTTAGGGGTAAACCTTCCAGAACCTTTGAAAACGTTAGAAAGTAGTATCTAATATCAGATAATACAAATCATTATTTTCATTCTTGAAGGTATCTTTTGCAAGATTCTTTCGTACTTCTTCAATAGCTTTTTTGTAGTTTGTAAATGCTGTTTTAGCATTTTCTTTTTGCTTTTTCAAATCTTCAAGCCGATTCGCCAGATATTCGATACGGTTTGCAATTGCTTCTTTAATATCCTCCATATCATAAATATAAATCTGATTCAGCATTGAAACCTTCGGTGCAAGGTTTTCCGGCTTGCGTGTCGGCTTGTCGCTGTTGCTCATATACTTTACAATTTCGTAACAGGAAATTGTATCTTTAATATATCCCGTATTCCGTGTGCAAGCATAAATTTCAAGTTCATTTTCGTGTGCTTGCATTGCGTAAGGATTAGGAACAAATTTTGCGCCTTTAAAATTCTTGCTCATGTTCTTAAACGGCGCGCCGTCTTTCTTTGTCGGAAATGTCACGTTCTGCCACGCTTCAAGAAATGCGCCAGTTTCCGCAATTCTCTTGTCCATTTCCTTTTCGATATCTTCGATATTGCGATACATATAAAAAACTTCCTTTCAAAACCGTTATTGCCTTTCGACAATACTAATATATCATATCCGCGTTATCTTGTCAAGCTAAAACTTCAACAATTTGAATATTTTTTTCGATGGTTTCCGCGCCATCGAAAAAGTCAAAATAAGTGGTATCGTCCAGCATTTGAAAATGCTTTACACCTGCAAGCTGAACAGTTCCGAGTGCGTCACGAAAAATAACAGTCATTTTTTCAATCCTCCTGATACAGTAAATCTAAAACCGATAAATCAAATGCTTCTCTTGTTTTCGGTTTCTCCTGTTCCGCTATCGCGTCATCAATTCGCTTTTGCTCTTGTTTGTGCTTTTCGCGCAACGTTTCGGAATAACCGTTATTTTCTGCCGTTATCATATACTCATGCCCGTGATATTGATAAAATAGATGTACTGCATATCCATTTTTATCGCGTACACTTCCAACAAATTTAGCTTTCAATTTTTTCAACCTGCTTTCCGCTCTATAACCAACAACTTACTAAACCGTTGCGCGTCCATAGCTTGCAATTATGCTTTGCTGGTTCGCCCTTGCGCGGTTTGAAGCCTTGCGCAATCCAATACCCGTAAGTTCCCAGCTTGAGGGAAGAGGGAATTTTGTGCTCCCTCTTGTACTCCTCAAGCAAAAGCGCGTTTAACATTGTTTTCGTTTGTCTTGTCATGTCGCCACCTCTTAACCGTAGCATTCGACAAGATAAATCTTTGCGCCATCGGGCTTGAGATATTCGCCAGCGGCTAACAAGCAATCGCGCATCATGCTTTCGCCCATACCAGAACAGCCAATAGTGAAACGCATCCCAGCACGATAAAAAGCATCTTCTAAAGCCGCGCTTGCCCGATGATAGCCATAGCCGCCAGCCTTTGCACTCGCTCTTGCATCGCCATACTGATTATAATAGTCATAGTCAGTATATTTTGTATTGAGCCAAATAGACGCATAATGACAATTAGAAGTTCCTCCCAGTCGAGCGTCAATTAAAGTTTCCATTTCATCGTTTACAATACAAACGACCTTATAGCCCATGTAAAAATGCTTTTCCTGTCTCTCTCTGTAGCTTACGGGCATATCCTGCGAGGGATTGAACGCAATAACCTTGTTTTCCATTTTTATTTACTCCTTCCAAAATTCAAAGCCTTAACGCTTTCAGTGATACTAATATATCATATCTTTTTTGACTTGTCAAGCATTATTTGATATAGAAAATATAATTTTCTATATCATTGCTCCAACGTGCGACAATCGCCCAATCTGTCAACGGAAGCAAACCTTCACACTGCATTCTTCTGCGAACGCACCATTCGTTTACTTCATAAAAATAAACGCCAATAAAAAACTGCGTTCTCCCTTCTTTGATACGCTTTTCAATAGCGTTTTTAGTGCTTACTCCAATTTTTTCATACATTTTCATTTGCTCCTTTCAAGCTGTTTACTTGACTTTGTGCTTCTAATATACCATACCAGAAACACAAAGTCAAGCATTATTTTTTTTGTTTTTATCTATCCATAGAAACGCCAATGCAAATTTCATTATCTTTAGCGGCTATTTCCGTAACTTTACAATGACTATATACCTTCATTCCGTCCATATAAAAATCTTTATATAAACCTCTAAAAATATCTTGTTTTTTATATCCTCCTTCTTTCACATAAATATTTACTTTTTCAAAACCGCTTATAACATAACCGATAGTTTGAAACGCTACATTGTTTGCAATTCTTTTCATTTTTCATTTTCTCCCTTCGTTTTTGTTCGCTTCGCTTTAGCTTGACTTAATAATAAGCACACGTTCCGCAATCCGTCAAGCGTTTTCAATCACGATTTTCTAATTCTGTATATATTGCTTAAATTTCGATTTCGATTTTCTGAATGGTATGTACATATTGCACAAGTGCAAGCGTGATTTTCGATTTTGATTTTCTAAATCGTTTTGCATATATCCATACAAAAAAATTCTGCTTTTCGCTGATTTTTGCATATATACAGCGTTTATGCGTGAAAATTGTTTGATTTTTGGATGTGGCATATCATCCGATAGATACATACAAGCGAAAACACAAGCGAACCACCATTATATATATCACGCACGAGCAGACCATCACCACCACACCACCACAACCACCACACAAACCACAAGCGCATTATACATAGATACATATATACACCAACGCCACACGAAACAAACCTTGCATCCATCCATATAGTGCAAACCACCCAGCCAACACCACACAAGCACGAGAACGCGCCACAATCACGCGCCATATCATCAGTATATAAATATATATCTATAGCACTAAAGCCAATACGCGCCATTCTCACGCCAACAGCGAACAGCAAGCGCAAACCAACACGGCACAAGCCATACCAACAGCAACGTCACGACACGAACGCGCAAGCAATCCCCACCATCAGCCGACAACATGGTAAACACTTATAAAACGCGCTACAATCGCGCGAGAACACACGAGGTAAAACTACACTACCAGACACGGAAAAGCAATTACAACGCATTATAACACGAGTACACCATATAACAGCAAGCAACAGCGCACGCACGCATAGCACGACACGAGCAGGAAAGCAGACCAACGGCAGACCAACAACAGACCGAGCCAATAACACAAGAACGCCACAAGCCAACACAGCACAAGCGAAACAAACAATATCTATATATCTATATACATACAATAACGCACGCACGATAAGCCGACACGCGCCAGCGATACGAGCGCATATCACGGGGAAAATGCGCCACACTAACGCGCACGCGATAATACATATATATAATACTATCGCCCGTGTTCGCTCCGTCCGTCCGCGTTTCGTCCGCACGCGCCCGTCCGCGAGTATATATAATATATATTACGGGGGAATTTTTGATGCGCTAATACGCGCACGCCACACACGCACATCCGCACGATGAGTATTCCTATCGGAATAGTGGGAATTTAACGCTTTACCACTTTAGCATGATAAAACACTATTACTTTACCATTTTAACACTTTACCATGCTAAAGTAACCCAGTAAACCTATCGGAATAGTAGGAATTAGGAGTTAGTCACTGTTAACTCCTACCTTGTCACTGGGAGTTATCCTATGTTAACTCCCTGCATTCCTATAGGAATTGAAAACATACTAAACCAATAGGAATACAGGACAAAAAGCAATCCCTATAAACACAATAGGAATATAGGGATATACAAGCGATTGCATAAAATAAAACCGTCTTGCTACACCGGACAAAACCAGCATAGCAGAACGGCATAAACAACGCGTCAGAATCGCGTATAATCGCGTTTTGTGGGTATGGGTATATAGTTATATACCCACAAGCTAAAATGCAGTGTAGCGCATCCTAACGCAAAACAGCGATAGACACGAAAAAAGAGGGCTTTAGTGCCCTCTTCTCCTATTGTATCGTGCCCGCGCCTTGCGTGCTCTTGTCTGTCTTGCGTGCTCCTCTGCCTTGCACATCAGCGCAATAGTCGCGCAAGTTACTACTACCAGAGGGAGCGCCACAAGTAAACGCTCCCACACGTTGAACCAATTAAACATGATGTAACTCCCTCCTCAGTCCATAGCTACCGCAAGTAAAATGCTGTCATCTTCGACTTTCGCCGTGCCGTTAGTATCGAATACAACGGCATAAAGTCGGCTTGCATCCAGAGAGCCATACACGCCCCAGATATTACCATCTTCAGTTTCTAAATACGTCAGACCGCGGTCTGTAGATACGACCTCGGCGGCGTGCGATACTCGGATGCAGTCTTCACTCCACACAATGGGAGCGGTAGAAGCTGGAACGTTGCCTGTGATAAGGGCGGAAACGAGTGCTGATGCGATACCAAAATTTAACATTTTGTCAGACCTCCTCAGAATTAACCATGTCAGCGACTTCCTCAAGCGCTCCGATTGCTCCGCTTGTGCGTGCAATCTGGTCACGCCAGTAGTCGGCGTTTCCTTCATTTTCCATTGCAATAGCCGCGTCCAGTTCACGCTTTGCAGTTGCCAGCCATTCGCGCTTTTCCCCCAGCACATAGCCGAGCGCATATATTGTATTCTTTTCCGTTTTAGTCATTGTAAAAACTCCCTTCAAAATTTCGGTATTGTTTTCTTTCGATGCTTTAATTATAGCGACTCATTGCTATAATTGCAAGACTTTTTTCTTCGTCAATTTATACAAAAAGACTTCATATATTTTTACACTTATAAATATAACTTTATCTTGACTTTTATTATAAATTATGATATAATCGCGCGCGCCCGTTTCCATATCCAATACAAGAAGTTATTATTGATACTTATTATCAATAGATATTCCAATTCCTGGAAAAAACTTGTCAATAGCAATCTTACACAAAATGACTTAACCAATCTTGTTAACTCTGCCGATTGACAGAAAATTACTGATAATCATTATCATTAAACGGCTGGATACCTCTATTTTGCGCGAGAATGTCTCAGAATCGTTTTTAGATGCCAAACGTAAATCTATAAGCCGACTTTCTGAAAAGCGACGCTGACGCGATTTGTCAAAAACCGAACGTCATTTTTGTTCATATTGCCTATTGATTGTGCAAATTCCGTGCTATTTAGTAATGTTATACAAAACATAAGCGTAATCTTTATTACTATTGCACAAGCGACTGAAGATAAAGAACATCATAAATGATAATAAACATTTGAATATATGAATGTTGATTATTATATTCGATATTCAATATCATACACGATATATAATAACTGCATGAAGGCAATGCATACGATATGGATACACTTTATCAAACTAAACTATACAACTGAAGTATACATTTCAGATAATGAATACCGTTTTAGTATATGATTATTGTATAGTATGATGGTATATGTTTACTAAATGAGTACATTTTACTATGATACTATGCTATCGCTATACTTAACTAAAGTATACTATAAGTGTATACATTGACGCGCTGACGCTATACTATACTATATCAGTATACATTAAACATATACTAAGTTAGTACACATTGATGAACGTATACTATATGAGTATATAATAAACGTATACAACACAAGTACACATTGAAGGGAGGAAGGGAGCGAGTGGATATATATACAATATGATGAATAAAGAGAAGGTGATAAGATGATGAAGAGGAAGGATGGTGAAAGGTGATTTGCGATGTTATGAGATGTAGAGATGGGAACTATATAGAAGGGAGATGGAGACTATATGAAAGGTTAAGTGAGGGGAAAAGTGCGGAATTTATACCAGAAAAGAAAAAAATCGTAATATACATGCGCGAGAAGTTGCAAAAACTCGACATTTCCAGCAGTTACCATTCCTTGTATTCCGATAGGTTTAGTAGGAATTGCTTTATATCCCAGCTTTCCTATAGGAATATAGGGGGAGGGTATTAGATTTACCATATAATCACAATTAGTCGGTGCTGATTGGTAACATTTTCCATTCTGTAGAGGGGGTAATTTTTGGATGAAGAACCATTTTTTGGAACTTTTTTCGGCATTAGTCCTCACCATCACACCACCCCTAATCCTGTCTCTTATAC